>WNGN01000141.1_pt1 | contig 77957 bp, 64 predicted proteins | sample 5400561 | NCBI WGS metagenome assembly WNGN01 (sample SAMN13153379, study PRJNA577476) | soil metagenome | isolation source: 115 cm soil or saprolite under Garry oak tree replicate 2 | place: USA:California | collected 2016-06-15 | reverse complement strand
GCGGGGTGGTAGCGGCGCAGCCGGTTGGCGTTGCCGACCACCGACAGCGAGGAAGCCGCCATGGCGGCGGCGGCGATGATGGGGGACAGCCGGATGCCGAACGCCGGGTAGAGGATTCCGGCGGCGACGGGGATGCCGATGCCGTTGTAGGCCAGGGCGAAGAACAGGTTCTGGCGGATGTTGCGCATGGTGGCCCGGGACAGGCCGATCGCGGTGACCACCCCGGCCAGGGAGCCGGAGATGAGGGTGACGTCGGCGGCCTCGATCGCCACGTCGGTCCCGGTGCCGATGGCCAGGCCGACATCGGCCGCGGCCAGGGCGGGGGCGTCGTTGATCCCGTCGCCGACCATGCCGACCTTGCGGCCCTCGGCCTGCAGCCGGTGGATCTCGGCGGCCTTGTGCTCGGGCAGCACCTCGGCCAGTACCCGGCGCACCCCGACCCGGCGGGCGATGGCCGCGGCGGTGGTGGCGTTGTCGCCGGTGAGCATGACCACCTCGGCGCCGAGGCGGTGCAGCGCGGCGATCGCGGCGGCCGAGTCGCCCTTGACCGGGTCGGCGATCGCGAGCACCCCGGCCGGCTGGCCGTCGATGGCGGCCAGCACGGGCGTCTTCCCATCGGCGGACAACTGGGCGGCGTCGGCTTCCAGGGCGGTGGGGCCGATGCCCGCACCCGCGAGCAGCCGGCCGGTGCCGATCAGGACCGCGTGGCCGGCCACGGTGGCCTGCACCCCCTGGCCGGTGACCGAGTCAAAGCTTGTCGCGGCGGGGAGCGTGAGGCCGCGCTCGCGGGCGGCGGCCACGATCGCGGCGCCGAGCGGGTGCTCGCTGTCGGCTTCGGCCGCGGCGGCCAGGGTGAGCAGTTCGTCCTCGCCCCACTGGCCGGCCGGGCTGATGTCGGTGAGGGCGGGCCGGCCGGCGGTGATGGTGCCGGTCTTGTCCAGCACGACGGTGTCCAGCTTGTGCGCGGTCTCCAGCGCCTCGGCGGAGCGGATCAAGATCCCGGCCCGGGCGCCCTTGCCGGTGCCGACCATGACCGACAGCGGGGTGGCCAGGCCGAGCGCGCACGGGCAGGCGATGATCAGCACCGCCACCGCCGACACCAGCGCCAGGGTGAGCGGCGGGGCCGGGCCGGCCACGAACCAGATGGCGAAGGTGGCGACCGCGATCGCCATGACCGCGGGCACGAAGTACCCCGAGACCGCGTCGGCGAGCCGCTGGATCGGCGCCTTGGACGCCTGGGCCTGCTGCACCAGCTTGATGATCTGGGCCAGCATCGTGTCCAAGCCGACCTTCTCCGCGCGCACCCGCAACGACCCTGTGGTATTCATGGTCGCGCCGATCACGGTGTCCCCGGCGTGCTTGGCGGCGGGCATCGGCTCACCGGTCACCATCGACTCATCCACAGCCGAAGACCCGGCCAGCACGACCGCGTCGACCGGGATCTTCTCACCCGGCCGGATCACCACCTCGTCCCCGGCAACCACGTCTTCAACCGGGATCTCGGTCTCCGCACCGTGACGGATCACCCGGGCAGTGCGAGCCTGCAGGCCCAGCAGCTCGCGGATGGCCTGGCCGGTCCCGGCCTTGGCCCTGGTCTCGATCAGCCGGCCCAGCAAGATCAGGGTCAAGATCACCCCGACGGCCTCGAAGTACACCCCCCGCACATCCGCCGGAAACAGCCCGGGCGCGACGGTCACCAGCAAGCTGTACCCGTAGGCGGCGACCGTGCCGAGAGTGATCAGGCTGTTCATGTCCGGGCTGCGGTGCGCCAAGGCAAGCCAGCCGGTGCGGTGGACCGGCCCCCCGGTGTAGAACATCACCGGGGTGATCAGCGCCAGCTGAACCCAGTGGTTCAGCAGCACCCCCGGCACCCAGGTGACCTTGAAGACCTCATGGGCCATCACCGCGAACAGCACCGGCGCTGTCAGCACTGCGCCCGCGATCACCCGGCGGGTCAGGTCGCTGATCTCCGCCCGCCGCTCCGCGGCCTCCCCCGCCTCGGCATCCGCGGCCTGTACCTTGCCGGCCGGAGGCCCAGCGATGACGGTGGGCCCAGTGCTGGCCGCAGCCCCGGTGCCGGCCGTTGGTACACAGGCAGGCAGGGAGGTGCCTGCCTGCGCCCCATCACCGCCGGCCGTGAGGGGGGATGGGGAGGTGGGTGGGGTGCCGTCCGGGTCGACGATGAGCGTGCCGTGGATCATGTTCATCCCGCACGCGAACCCAAACGACCCGGCCCGCGGTGGTTCCAGCCGCACCGTGGTCTGCTCGTACGCGGGCAGGGGCGCGCTCATGGCCAGGTCGGGGAAGACCACGCGGGAGGTGCAGTCGCCGGACTCCTGCCGGTCGAATATCAGCTCCAGCGGCACTCCCAGCCGGGCCCGGATCACATCCGGGCTGTACCCGCCCCGCACCGTCACCGTGATCCGCTGCACACCCCCAGCCAGCTCGGCCGAACGCGCCCGGCGCGGTGCGAAGAAGAACCAGCCGAGCCCAGCAATGGCGGCCGCGGAGGCGAGGACGACGGCAATGTCGGCGATACTCATCGCGACCTCCTCTCATCTGACCTCCACCATGCCACGATATACCCCTAGGGGGTAAGGGCTTAGGCCGGCCAGAGCGGGGACCTTTGGCCTCAGGAACGCACCAGCCGGGCAATCGCATCAGAAGCCTCGCGGATCTTCGCATCCGCCGTGCCGCCGCCTTCGGCGACCGCCTCGGCCACGCAATGGCTCAGGTGCTCATCAAGCAGGCCGAGCGCCACCGACTGCAACGCCCTCGTCACGGCCGCGACCTGGGTGAGGATATCGATGCAGTACTTGTCCGACTCCACCATCCGCTGCAGCCCGCGTACCTGCCCCTCGATGCGGCGCAGCCGCATGAGGTAGTCGTCCTTGTTCTGGGTGTACCCGTACACGGCCCCTCCGGCCCCGCCGCTCAATGTGCGCAGCGACTGTTACCTTACCCCTGCATGGTATGCAGGGGTAAGGGCTTGACAGCCGGGCCGGGCGGTCTTAGAGGCGGATTACCTGGCGGATGGCGCCGGCGACTTCGGCGAGGGCCCGGTCGGCGTCGGCGCCGGACCTGCGGGCGGCGTCGCGGACGCAGTGGTGCAGGTGGTCGTTGAGCAGCCCGGTGGCTACTTCTTGCAGGGCCCGGGTGGCGGAGGCGACCTGGGTGATCACGTCGGGGCACCAGGCGTCGGCTTCGATCATTTTCTGCAGGCCGCGTACCTGGCCCTCGATCTTGCGCAGCCGCCGCAGGTAGTCATCCTTGCCTGAGGCGTAGCCCCGGGCTGAACGCTGGGTCGCGCGGGTGCGCGGCGGCGGGGTGCATTCTTCAGCGGTCAGCCCGTTACGGCTGACCACGGTGGTCATTGCTGGTTCCCGGTGCCGGCCGGGGCCTGGTGGTCGCCTGAAGCGATCAGGCCACGGAGCCGCTGGTATTCCGCGGCGTCGATCTCGCCGCGGGCCAGCCGCTGGTCCAGGACACTGCGGGCGTCGGCGCTGCCGTGGCTGCTGCCGGGCCTGCGGGTGGTGCTTGTGATTATCGCGTACGCCGCCCAGATGAGGACTGCCAGGAAGGCGATCATGCCGAACCACATCAGGGCGATTTCCCACACCGGCCAGCCGGCTCCGTATCCGAACATCATCAGGGCCATCTCCCTCCGGGCCCGGCCATCCCGCGCCACTGTCCCCAGCCTCGGCGGCAGTACCCATAGGGGGCAGTGCCATCGGTCCTTTCCGGACGTGACGTTTGGCCCTGCCCCCTACCGGTATCCGGGCGGACTGTCTAGATAAGCGAGGCAAATGGTGTTTTCGCCGGATTGAGGAGAGTCACGATGGCCAGCACGCCAACCACAACCGCCAGGCCGGTTTCGGCGTGGCCGAAGGACGCGCTGCGGATCAGCTTCGGGATCATCTGGCTGATCGACGCAATACTCAAGTGGCTGCCGGGGTTCCGGTCCGACTACATGAGCATGATCATGGGCGCGGGCCAGGGCCAGCCCGGCTGGCTGCACTGGTGGTTCAGCTTCTGGACAAACCTGCAGCACTCCGAGGTGATGTTCTTCGCCTACATGGTGGCAATCCTTGAGACGCTTATCGCGGTGGCGGTGATCCTGGGGTTCGCCCGCAAGGTCACCTACATCTCCGCGGTGGCGTTCAGCGTGCTGATCTGGGCCACCGCCGAGGGGTTCGGCGGGCCGTACACCTCCGGTTCGGCCGACATCGGCACCGCCGTCATCTACGCCGTGGTGTTCGCCGGCCTGCTCGCGCTGATGGCCTACAGCGGCCCGGCCCGCTACAGCGTCGATTACTACCTGGAGAAGAAGATCTCCTGGTGGTGGAAGGTCGCCGAGATCCGCCGCCCGGTCCAGGACGTCCCGGCCCCGGCTGCTCCGGCCATCACCGCCGAGCCGGCCACCAGCACGCCAGCCATCATCGTCCTCCAGCCCAGGACAGCCGAGCCGGCCACCAGCGCGCCCGCCGTCACAGCCCTTCCGCTGACCGCAGGACCGGCAGGACCGGCAGGACCGGCAGGACCGGCAGGACCCGCAGGACCCGCAGGACCGGCAGGTTCAGATGGGCGGGTGGCAGCAGGACAGCGCCCGGCCTGAGGGGGCTCGCGCACCCGAGTCCAGGACAAGCAGCGAAGAACCAGCGGAGGATTCCATGAACAGCACACGTCTTGCCGCGGTGATCGGCGCCGCTGCCATCACCGCGGCCGGACTGGTGACCGCAGCGGCCATCACCGGCTGCGGGACCACCACGACAACGCCCGCCGCTGCGGCTGCGCCAGCTGGCCCGGCGTATTCGTATTACCGGACGATGATGGGGCGCCTGTACGGCGGCGCCTCGATGATGGGCGGCAGCTCCTACGGCTGGATGATGGGCGGCACCGGCTACCGGTGGATGATGGGCGGCCTGGCCGCCCCGGCCTGGATGCGCGGCCGTGCCCTGCCCGGCTTCATGATGGGCACCAGCCGCGACCCCGGGAAGATCATGGGCTCGCTGTTCGCTGACGCGCCCGGCCCCCGGGTCAGCCCGGCCCAGGCCGCCCAGCTCGGCAGCCAGATCCCGGCCGGCGCCACGCTCGACCGCGCCGCGAACCGGATCACCTTCACCAGTGCCAGCGTCCGGCTCACCGTCCTGGCCAGCCCCGCCGGCGGCCCCGACGAGACCTTCCGCATCGCCGGCATGACCGACCCGGCCATCACCGTCAAGGCCGACGCCCGGGTCAGCATCGAAGTCATCAACGCCGACCCCGACACCGCCCACGGCCTGGTCATCACCACCAGCCAGGCCAGGTCATCGTGGATGCCGATGATGACCAGCCGGCCAGCGTTCCCCGGCTCCGCGCTGTGGTTCCTCGGCAGCCCCACCACCGCCGGGATGCACGCCGCGACCCTGACATTCACCGGCAGCACCGCAGGCACCTACCACTACCTGTGCCCGGTCCCCGGGCACGCCCAAAAAGGCATGACCGGGCTGTTCACCGTCAGCAGCAGCACAACCTGAACCCGGCCCAGCTGGGCGCGGTTCCCGGGCATCTGCGCACCCGGGAACCGCACCCACGCTCATGCCTGGTGATTCCTCAACCGCGGCGTGCAGGGCGGGATCGCCAGCGGCGTCACGGGCGAATCAGCGCGGGGGGCGAAGGCCGGCCATGGTGACCGTGACAAGCCGGCGGACCGCAGCCTTGGACGGCAGACTGCCGGCTGCGGTCAGGGCGTGGAGGCAGTAGCTGGCAAGCTCACCAGGCGCCACGTCATCCTTCAGGCCGCCGGTCTTCGCGCCCTCGGCCAGCAGGCCGCTGATGAAGCTATGCAGCTGCTGCTGGGCCCGGGCGACATGCTCGCCTCGGTGTCTCGATAAGTTGCCGTCTTGATGACCACCGGCACCCGCTGCCCACGAGAGGACATCCCGGTGGCTGGATTCGCCATGATCAACCGCCGCCCCCAGGTGCCGCTCCGCCCGCCAAACGCGGGCAGAGCGCCTGCGGAAGTGCAGAAAAGGGGAGATCCTGAAATGCTGACCGCTGAAGCCCACATCCAGACCAGCCGCCCGAGCCGGTATCTCATCCAGCTGTGCAAGCACGCCAGGTACATGGGCCAGCACGGGCGTCATGGGCTGCGCGCCCACCCCGGCAACAACACGCCCGAGCGCCCTCAGATGCAGCACGCCGAATGGTCCGACACGTTCGGCATCCTCCGCCTGAACTGGGGCGAGTGCACCATCCAGCAAACCCAGACACGCTGACGCTGCGCGCCCAGGCCGCCGACGAAGAAAACCTGCGGCGAATCCAGGAACTCATCGCCGGGCGCCTCGAAAAGTTCGGCCGCCGCGACCACCTGAAGGTGACCTGGCAACCGCTGCGGCGGGCGGCGATTGGCCGGGTGACGCCGGCCGGGCAGGTCACGGTCCCGGCACGCTCATCGGCGGTGAAATCATCGAGAGTGACCCCATCCCAGCCACGCTGACGACAAACAGCTCTTCCCGTAGACACCTTAATGAGACACGCAATGCTAAGGAGGCGCGGCACTATCGCGTTGCGTGATCTCCGAACGCCGCCGGGTAACTGCCGAGCAGACTTAAGGGGGCTGTTGCCCCCGAGCGACGGCACGCTCTGTTCGGGGCAGCAGGCTAGGCGGCTGGCCAACGACCCTGACGGCCATCTGAGGCAGTCGCTGACGCAGGTGCTGGGCCGGATCGAAGGGTGCCTGGATGATCCGATGCGACTGTCCGTCCCATTGACCTGTGCCGTCTGCCTGCGAGATTAACTGCCACCAGCGTGCGGATACCTGCGACCGAGTTCGCTCCGGCTTGTTGGCAATCTGGACGTGGCCGCGAGCCAGACCGACTAGCCGTATGCGGACCAGTGGTTCCCGCGAGCACCCTGCCGATCTGCCCCACGCAGGCTTGCGTGCGGAAAATACGCCCGCCGTCGCTTGGCTGTGCCACAATCACATCTGTTCAGCGCCCCGGGCCGGTTGTGGGAAGCTCCCCATCGAGCCGACCGGGAGGGCGCGTTGACGGAGCTGCACCTGTCAGAACCCTACGCGACGAGTTAGGTGAATGCGACATGGCCGCCAAAGCCCGTGCGAGGAGGAAAGTGGACAGGCCAGACGACGAAACCGCGAAGGCAAGCGCCGCCGACGCTTGCAGCAAGACGATCTTCAAGGATCGCGAGGAGTCTGAGTTCTACGCGCAGTGCGTCAGGGATTTCCTTTTCCGCCATGGTTATGAATTGCTGGAAAACAAGGAAATTGTGGAATTGGGTGTTGGCACCGGAGAAACGATCGTTGAGCTTCTTAAGTACTATGATTTTACCGGCAAGATCAACGGCTATGAGATTGACCGGGCCTCTTACGAATATGCACAGAAAGTAATCGTAGAACATTCAGTCGAGGATCGCTATATAGTGATCAACGAAAATTTCTTTGCAGCTGTCCGGAACTCTATAGTGGGCGGATGCGCGATATCAAACCCGCCATATCTTCCCGCGTACGAGCGCCCGGTACAGATGCCTGAGCTGTGGGGTGGGTTTGACGGCAGTCAGGTAACTAAGCAGATTGTAGGATGCGGCTTTGAGCGCCTGATCCTGCTAGTGTCAAGCTTTTCTAACCCGCTAAGTATCATCGAGCACGCCTTGAGCCACGGCTATAAGGTACTCGACTTCGCGGTCCGGACAATGCGCTTTGGCATTTACAGTAGCGAGCCACAGGTGTATGAGCGTATCGCGCAACTGAGTAGTCAATATAAGGCTTTTGTATCGGCTGACCGCTATTGTGTGGCCGGGGTAGCCTGGGTTAAGGATCGAGACGCGATCGATCTCAGCGGTCCGCTTGCTCAGGCGCTCACCAGCCTGGCCAACCGTCCGGAATCGACGCAGCCCCGGACCGTCACACCGAGCAATGTCGCTGACTACCAAGTTGAACTCGAACAGTTCGCCGCCCAGATCGGCACGGCCCAATGACCTCCCGCGATCCGCTCACGCCCGTGCTGTCGGTCGTGGTGTGCGGCGCCGGCCCGGCCACCGCCATCGGCACGCTCGTCAAGCTCGCCTGCGAGCGCGGCTGGATCGTCCAGGTCATCGCCACTCCCGCCGCGCTGGACTTCTTCGACCCCGCCGCCATCGAGGCCCAGACCGGCAGCCCCGTCCGCAGCCAGTACCGTAAACCAGGCGAGCCCCGGCCCGGTCGGCCAGGCCCAGCGCGATCCCGGTCAGCCACCGCAGGGCAGTCCGGGTTGGCGCAGAAGAACCGGCGCACCGCCAGCCGGATCACCACACGATGGCCGCCGACCGGCGCATCGGCCAGACGCCGCTGGTACGCGCTGTGCACCCGCGCCGAGGACCGGCCGCGTGCGGGCAACCGCCGATCTACCAGGAGTCCTTCGTCCCCTGAGGCAACACGCCGACCACAGGACGAACCAGTTCCTTACACACCACAGGCCGCAACCCGGCGCAAGGGACAGTTACCGTCACGAAATACGGGCCAGCTCCAGATCCAGTTTTCAGCCGACGTTGACAAATGGGAAAATCGTGTTCGTGGGAGCGGGGGTGAAAGGAACGGTCAACGTCGCGACTGATCCGTCGGCGCCGGGCCTACCGATTCCGCCGACGACATTGATCGGTCGGGCTCGTGACCTCGATGTAGTCACGGAGCATCTGCGTCGCGTCCGGTTGTTGACGCTGACGGGTGCGGGCGGTGTGGGAAAGACGCGTTTGGCGCTCGAGGTCGCCCGACGCCGGACTGTTCGCGCCGACAGCGGTGTCTGGCTGGTCGATCTGATGACGGTCGCGCCCGGAGCCGACGTGGCCAGCGAGACGGCGCGGATCTTGCTCATCGACGGTGTGACCGGTGGTGCGGCGCGGGAAGCGTTGAGCCGGTCCCTCGGCGACCGTCACGCACTGCTTGTCCTCGACAATTGCGAGCACGTGATCGAGGGGTGCGCCGAGCTGGCCTCGGCGTTGCTCGGGGCCTGTCCGAACTTGCGGCTCCTCGCTACGAGCCGCGAGGTCCTGGGCGTGCCCGGTGAGTTCGTCGTGCCGGTCGATCCGCTCGCCGCGGAGGACGCGTGCCGGTTGTTCGTCGAGCGTGCCGCGCACCGGAAGCCGGGCTTCGTTCCGGCCGAAGAGGACGACGACGCCATTGCTGCCCTGTGCTGGAAGCTCGACCGGTTGCCTTTGGCGATCGAGCTGGCAGCGGCGCGGGTCCACGCGATGTCACCAACGGAGATCTCCGCAAGCCTCGACGAGCGGCGGCTCGAGTTGGGCGGTGGCCGGCGACCGGCACCGGCTCATCACCGCACGGTGCGGGCGACGGTCGAGTGGAGCTACCGACTGCTCAATCTTGACGAGCAGCAGGGGTTCCGCGGCCTCGGCGCGTTCGTCGGCAGTTTCGACGCCGCCGCGGCTGAAGCGGTCGCCAACATCAGCGTCGAGGTGCTGGCCCGGCTAGTCGACAAGTCGCTGGTGACCGTGGTGGAGACGCGGGCGCATGGCACGCGGTACCGGCTGCTGGAGACCGTCCACGAGTTCGCCGCTGGGCTCCTCGTCGAGGCCGGCGAGGCCGGGGATGCGCTCGCCCGCCATCTGCACCATTTCTCGTCGATGAGCGAGCCGACACAGGGGTGGCCGTCCCGCGTTGCCGAGCGGGTGGTCGCGTCGCTGGGGGATGACTACAGCAATGTGCGAACCGCTCTGGAGTGGGCGGCGACCAACGATTCCTGTGGCGGTATGCGCCTACTGGCTGGTACCGGCGACCTGTTCAGCATGCTCGGCCATGCCGACGGTTGGCGGCTAGCCGTCGAGCTCCTCCAGCGATGCTCCGAGCGCGACCGGTATCGCGTCATGGTCCAGATCACCGCCGGTGTCATCGGCTTCCAGCACGGCCCGCTCGACGTCTCCCAGGCCGTCTTGGCCGAGGCGGCGGAGTTGGCCGCGGAAATCGGGGAGGACGGGTTGCGGGGCTGGGCCGTGACGTTCTTGGGCTGACCGATGTGCTCGCTGGGCGCGTCGAGTCCGGGCGCCGGCGGCTCGAGTCGGCACAGCGCATCCATCGTGACCAGGGTGAGCCAATCGGTGAGGCGCGCGCGACTGGGGTGCTCGGGCTGGCGGACGCCATCGACGGTGACTACGAGCGCGCCCGCCAGCTGGTAGATGCCGCGTTGGCAACCTGCATCGCCGAGGGCGACCGGTGGAGCCAGGGCCACTTGCACACCTATCTCGGGATCATCAGCGAGCGCCTCGGCGACGAGGCGGCGGCGACCAGGCACAACCGCACCGCGATCGAGTGCTTCCGCCCGTTCCAGGACTCGTCGCTGCTGCCGACGGCTTTGGCCAGCCAGGCGAGCGTGATCGCGCGCCGCGATCCGGCCCGCGGCCTAAAGGTCGTGGCCGCGGCACGCGCCATCAAGGCCAGGGCCGGCAGCGACTTTCCGCCGTTCTTCCGTGAACGCGCCGACCAGGTCCGGGCGGTGGCGGAGTCGGCGCTCGGCGCCGACGCGACCGCGTTGTGGAAGGAGGGGTTCCGTCTCGACCGCGACGAGGCCATCGCGCTCGCCTTCGGGACTCCGACATCCCGCCCGTCCACCGTGAGCGGGTTGAGCGGGCGCGAACAGGAGGTGGCGCGCCTGGTGGCGGAGGGCCTCGCCAACAAAGAGATCGCCGCTCGGCTCCATCTGTCGGTGCGGACCGTCGAGACCCACATCCGGCACGTGCTGACCAAGCTCGGCCTGCTCAACCGGACGCAGCTCGCCACCTGGGCGCGCGACCGGCTCGGCTAGAGCGCAGTACAGGAGATGACGAGCAGGGCCGTGGGTTCACGAGCAGGGCGTGCTGGCGCGAAATACGTGACGCCTACGTAATCACACTGATGTCTCCGGCGCTCCAAGGGTCCATCGTTGCGCGCATGAGCACGTCATCCTCCGAATGCCGTTATCGGCGTCCGTCCCGGACGTTGGCTCGCGCCAGAACGTGGCGATATGCGGGGTCTCTGATCTTCAAGGAGAGTGATCGCCATGTGCACCGACGACAGGCCCACCGCCCATCTGCACCAGCCCGATCCCCAGGTGTTGCACGATTTCGAGCCCAGGGTGGTCTTCGACCTCGAACCGGTCGACTCGGTGACAGTGACGACGCTGATGGACAATGTGACCGACGCTTTCATGCCGGATCAGGGACCGGCCCAGCGGCGACGTCCCCGAGGTCCCATTGGCCGATGGTGGCTTCTCGGTCCTGGTGGACGTGGCCAAGAACGGCGCCCGCCACCAAATCCTCTTCGACGCCGGCACCACCCCCGATGGGGTAGTCGAGAACATGCGCCGCCTCGAGGTCGACCCGTCAGGCATCGAGACCATCATCTGCAGCCACGGCCACTTCGACCACACCACCGGACTCGACGGCCTGATCCGGCGGCTCGGGAGGGTCAACCTCCCGGTGCTCATCCACCCCCACTTCTGGCGCCGGCGCCGGTTGGCCATCCCAGGGCGCGACCCGCAAGAGATCCCCACCACGAGCCGCCGAGCGCTCGTCGACGCTGGCTTCGAGGTCATCGAAGAGCAGCAGCCCAGCTTCCTATTCAACCGATCCGTCCTGGTCACCGGCGAAGTACCCCGCACCACCGGCTACGAGGCCGGGTTCCCACCGCAGGAGGCCTGGCTCGGCGGCCGCTGGCAGCCCGACGCCCTCGTCCTAGACGATCAGGCGCTCATCGTCGACATCAAGAACAAGGGCCTCCTCGTGATCACCGGCTGCGGCCACGCTGGGATCGTCAACATCTGCCGGTACGCTCGCCGCCTGACCAAAGAGCGCGCCCTCTACGCCGTCATGGGCGGATTCCATCTCAACGGACCGATCTTCGAGCCCCTCATCTCCCGAGTCCTCGATGACCTTGGCGCCCTTGCTCCTAGTGTCGTCGTCCCGGCCCACTGCACCGGATGGCGGGCCCAGCACGCTATGGGTGCTCGCTTTGGCGAGGCGTTCATCCCGAACACCGTCGGTACGCGCTTCGAACTCTGACTGGGCGACCGGCCCGACCTGCAGTCCTTCGCCCGGGGCCTCAGGCACGACCACGACGCCGTGGTCAACGGGCTCACCCTGCCCTGGAACTCAGGCGTGGTCGAAGGCAGCGTCAACCGGATCAAGATGCTCAAACGCCAGACGGAAGTGCATCTTCCAGCCCGCGATTCATGGCTAAGGCCGCCTCACCGTATCTTCCTGCGACCCCTGTGCCGCTGGCCGGGTCAGGCCCCGGTGGGCTGGGCGGAGGCCTGCCGTTCGGCGATGCTGGCCCGGACCTGGTCCATGTCCAGTTCGCGGGCCCTTGCGATCAGCTGCTCCAAGGTGGCCTCCGGCAGCGCACCGGGCTGGGCATACAGGACGATGCCGTCGCGGATCACCATCAGCGTCGGGATCGAGGAGATCCCGAGCGCCCCTGCCAGTTCCGGCTGTGCCTCGGTGTCCACCTTGCCGAACACGGCATCCGTGTGGGTGTCCGACGCCCGCTCGAACACCGGTCCGAACATGCGGCACGGTCCGCACCACCCGGCCCAGAAATCGACCAGCACCAAGCCCTCGCCGCTGGTCACCGCATCAAAGTTCGCTGACGTCAGCTCGACCGTCGCCATGGAATCCTCCTCGCCTCATCCAAAGGGGCCATCTATACCCCCAGGGGTATCAACCACGGCGCGCAAGCCACAATTCCCGCCCCGGCTGCCAGGAGAGCCTGGGCTGGTGATGTCCCGGGCCAGACCGTCGGCGGCGCTGGTTCCCGGCCGGATTGCCTGGCTCGCGGCCTGGCCGCCGCTACATGGCCGGGCCAATATACCCGGTAGGGTATTCTCGGTTGAGCGCGAACGAAAGAAGGGGCGGCCGATGAAAATCGACGAACAGGCCGCGGGCCCGGTGCTCAACCGGCTCCGCCGGGCCCAGGGCCAGCTGGCCGGGGTAATCGCGATGATTGAGGACGGGCGCGACTGCCGGGATGTGGTCACCCAGCTCGCCGCGGTGTCGCGGGCGCTGGACCGGGCCGGGTTCAAGATCGTGGCCAGTGGGATGCGGCAGTGCCTCACCGGTGACGGCGATTCCCTGATGACCCAAGAGCAGATGGAAAAGCTGTTCCTCGCCCTGGCCTGAGGCGGCCCGGTGATGGACCACGGCTTTACCATCCGCGTCGCGGTGCCGTTCGCCGAAGCAGTGGCGCGGGTCCGGGATGCGCTCAAGGCGCAGGGCTTCGGGGTGTTGACCGAGATTGATGTCCAGGCGACGCTGCAACTTTGGTGTGTGCCCGGGCCTGACCCATCAGGGGACGTTGTCGCTGAGCGGCTTGGTGCGCGTCAGGCAGGCTGGGGGAAGGGGGAACCAGCGCAGCGCTTCGAAGTCTTCGGGGAGCCCGGTGGGGCCGTCGTCGATGTGGTCTGGACGGGCTGCTAGCAGGTCGCGGGCCTCGTACAGGTAGCCGGCCAGGGACTCTTCGCTGGCTCGTGGGCGCCGGGCGGGGGTGCGTAGCGTGCCGTCGGCGGTGTAGCGCAGGTCGCGCAGGCGCAGCGGCGGCTGCGGCGGGCCGTTGTGGTGGCGCCACAGCCCGGTGTGGGGGTCGAAGCGGTAATCGGTGAGGAGCCGGTAGCCGTCTGTGGCGATCAGGTCGACTGCGTCGATGAGGTAGCCGGCGACGATGTCGGAGAAGAAGTAGTTGAAGTTGATTCTCGTCCAGCCGGGCTTGATGCCCTCGCAGCCGTGGCCGATCTCGGCACGGAAGGCATGTGAACGGGCCGCGCCGATGGCCAGCAGCCGGTGCCCATACGGGCCGGCGCAGGAGCAGCCGCCGCGGGCCTGGATCCCGAACAGGTCGTTTAGGAGCGCGACAACGTAGTTGTGATGCAGGTACCGGTCGCCGTGACGGACGCGCAGCGAGACGATCGACAGCCGACGGGCATCGGGATTACCGAGCACCTCGATGTTGGGGTTGGCTGACCAGCGGCGCAGGGCGCGTTTCCACAGGCGCTCCTCGCTGGCCTGGATCACTTCGGTGCCGACCGCCTGCTTGAGCGCAAACACTAGCCCGGCGCGGATCGACTCGACGATGGCCGGGGTACCGCCTTCTTCCCGCGCGATCGGGTCGTCGAGGTACCGGTGACCGATCGGGTCTACGAACGCGACGGTGCCGCCGCCCGGGACGGTTGGCACCCGGTTACGGACCAGGTTCCTGCGGACCACCAACACCCCGGGGGTTTGCGGGCCGCCGATGAACTTGTGCGGGGACAGGTAGATGGCGTCCTTGTGATCACCGGCGCCGGGCACGGACTCGCGTGCCCGGATCGGCACGTACGGGCCGGCCGCCGCGTAGTCCCAGAACGACAGCGCCCCACGTGCGTGCAGCAGCGCCGCGATAGTATCCGCGTCGGACAAGATTCCGGTGACGTTGGACGCGGCGGAAAAGCTCCCGATGCGCAGCGGCCGATCCGCGTACCAGTCCAGTTGCGCGGCCAGGTCGGCCAGGTCGATGTGCCCGTCGGCATCGGCGCCGATGACCACGACGTCGGCGATGGTCTCACGCCAGGGCAGCTCGTTGGAGTGATGCTCATACGGTCCCACGAACACCACCGGCCGCTCCTGTGGCGGGATCTGGTCCAGCAGCCGGTAGCGCCGGGTGGGCCCGTCGGGCAGGCGCAGTTCCAGGATGCCGATTAGCTTGCTGACAGCAGCCGTGGCGCCGGACCCGCAGAAGATCACTAGGTGGTCATCGGTGCCGCCGACCGCGTCGTGGATGATCTGCCGGGCCTCTTCCCGCAGCTGCCCGGTTGCCAGGCCAGTTCCGGAGCTTTCGGTGTGAGTGTTGGCGTAGCGGGGCAGCACCTGATCGCGCACGAGGTCCTCGATGAAGTCGAGCGAGCGGCCCGAGGCGGTGTAGTCCGCGTATGTGATGCGCCGCGGCCCGTACGGGCCGTCTAGCACCTCGCCCTCGCCAATGATGGCGGACCGGATCCGCTCCACCAGCGCAGCACCCGGCCGCACGGCCAGGGCATGATCAGCGGGGACCGTCACTGGGCACCCCTCGTCTGCCGGGGACAGCAGCCTCATTGCAGGTCGATCGTGACCGACGGAGGGCTGGCGAGGGTGTTGTGCACGGTGCAATGCGACGCTACCGCCCGCAGCGCCGCCCACCGCTCGGGTGGCAACCCGGCCGGGACCCGCACCATCAGGCGGACGTTGCTTACGCGGGCCGGACGGTCGCTGGCCATCTCGTACCCCGCGGACACGGCCAGGCCGTCGCGGCTGTACCCGTGACGGGTAAGGAACCGGCCTGCGTAAAAGGCGACGCAGCTGGCGAGGGAGGCCACGAACAGCTCCGTAGGGGTGGGCGCGCTGTCCTGGCCGCCGGCATCGGCCGGCTGGTCGACCAGAAGCTGGTGCCCGCGCACCGTCACCTGGTACGCCTCCCCGGCCACGAACCGGGCTTCCATTCCCTGGCCATCCCCCGCACTGGCCGACGGTGCCGCTACCTGCGTCTGCGTCATATCCGCGCTCCAAACTGAACCCGTGCTGACTCTCCCGAGTACATGCCCGTGGGGGTGGCACAGGCAGGTACGGCCGTCATCCGCCGCAAGGACTTTGGTCCCCGATCCTGCTGCGCAGGAATGGGTCGCGGCATCCCCCGGTTGCAGCCATCATAAGATACCCATGGGGGTATTGATGCCCACCCTGGCTGCCGGAGGTGCGCCATGACGATTGTCAAGCTCCTCAACTCGCCGCAAGGACAGGCCGCGCCCGGCGCCGATGCTGACCGGCCCGGGCGGCTGCTGCCCGAGTGGGCGAAAGTGCTAGTGGTCGTGGCGCACCCCGACGACGAGTCCTTCGGGCTGGGCGCGATCATCAGCCAGATGACGGCCTCTGGTGCCGCTGTGCACATCCTGTGCTACACCCACGGCGAAGCGTCCACGCTGAACCAGAACCTTGCAGAGCTGGATACCGAACGCGAAGCGGAGCTGCGGCACGCCAGCGACAAGCTAGCCGCGGCCAGCGTCACCCTGCTCAGCTACCCCGACGGCAGGCTCGCCGCTATCCCGCCGACAGCACTGGCTGCCCATGCCGTGAAGCTCGCCGCCCGCCACCGGCCAGACGGCCTGCTCGTCTTCGACGACACCGGCGTCACCAGTCACCCAGACCACCAGGCGGCCACTCGCGCTGCCGTGCTGGCCGCCAGAGACACCGGGCTGCCGGCCCTTGCCTGGGCCCTGCCCACCGCTATCGCCGAGCGGATGCGCGCCGAGACCGGCCAGCCGTTCACCGGGCAGCCGCCCGACCTCCTCGACCTGTGCATCCGGGTGGACCGGACCAGGCAACGCCGAGCCGCCCTCGCCCACGCCAGCCAGATCTCTCCGTCAGCGGTTGTCTGGCGGCGGTGGCAGCTACAAGGCGACTGCGAGCACCTGCGCTGGCTGCTGCCACCATAGGGTTCGCTGTCGTCGGCGCCTCCGGGCACAGCGACCTAGGCCGGTTAGCGGTGCTTGCATGGCCGCGCCGAGCATCGCGGCCGCGCATATTCCTCATGGGTGGACGTGGTCTCGCTCGCATACCGGTGGGGGTATTTGCTGCCCGGCGCTGTTTTCGGCTATCGTCTGAGCTGATACCCCCTCGGGTATTTAGGAGGTATCGGTGGTCCTCGAACTCGACATGCGGGAGGACAGGGCAGTGAGCGGGTGGCTGAGCCCGCTGCTCGTCTCGCGGTGTAGCCGATGATGCTGCTGGCCATCGGCGTCGGGCTGCTGATCGGGCTGAGTCTGGGCGCGCTGGGCGGGGGCGGTTCCATCCTCACCATCCCTGCCCTGGTCTATCTTCTCGGGCAGAGCCCGCACCAGGCCACGGCCGCCTCGCTCCTGGTGGTCGGGCTGGCCGCCGTGGTCGGTGCCATCGCGCACGCCCGGGCCGGGCGGGCCAGGCTCAAGACCGGCGCCGTGTTTGGGCTGCTCGGCGTCATCGGCTCCTACGCCGGTTCGCTGGCCAGCGCAGCGGTCCCCGCCAGCCTGCTGCTGGCTGGGTTCGGCGTGCTCATGCTTGTGGTGGCGGCCACCATGATCTTGCGCCGCCGCCGGGTGCCCTGTGTCTCCATGCCTGCTCATGATGCCCGGAGCCGGACCCGGCATGCCCTCGTGGTGACCGCGGCGGCGACCGGGGTCGGCCTGGTCACCGGGCTCTTCGGTGTGGGTGGCGGATTCGTTGTGGTACCCGCCCTGGTCTTGGCGCTCGGCTTCGACATGCCGGTCGCGGTCGGCACCTCGCTGGTCGTGATCGCACTGAACAGCGCGGTGGCGCTGGCCACACGCGCCGCGCACGGTGCGCTTCCCCTCGATTGGGCGCTGGTCGCCACGTTCACCGGCGCAGCCATCCTCGGCACGCTGGCCGGCACGGGGATGGCCGGGCGGGTCAACCCGCAGCGTTCACGCTGCTGATCGTGGCGGTCGCCGGATACACCCTGGCCCGCAGCGTGCCGAGGCTCGCTTGACACCACGTCCCATACACCGCAGCCGGGCACTTGGCGCGGCGCGCGCGGCGACCGCACCCGCGCACCGCCGCCGTGGTGTGCACACCGCGTTGCTGTCGGCCCGGCTCGCCGACGCCGCAGCCGCTGGCTGCGACGTCGCCGTCATCATCACCCAACCAGGATCGAAGTCCCAGCAGAACGCGCAACGCCAGGGCTTCGATCTGCTCTATACCCGTGCCGTTCTGGTTAGGCAGCCCTGAACCCGCACACCTGTGACCCTCGCCGGCATCCAAAGCCCGCTCTCTGCCGGGTGGGCATGCCAGCCGCTAGCGGGCATTGGCCGTCACCCGGAAGGAGACAATTATGAGTGAGGTATCGAGGACCCCGATCACTGGCGGGTCGTGCTGATGCCGCAGCCGCTGGCGTGATTGGAAGATTCTGTGGCAATCATCCGGCTTGGTGTACCTGCCGACCTCCCCGCCGCATCCGATGTCTATCGCAGCGCGTCGTTGTCTAATGCGGGTGACCGTGACAACCTGCTGGCCTATCCGGAGTACCTGGTTTTGGGGCCTGAGGGGCTGGCCGAGGGACGCACTTTTGTCGCGGAGGAAGAAGGGTCGCTTGTTGGCTTCGCCACCTGGATCGAGGCCGGTGGCGTCTTCGAACTGGAAGACCTGTTCGTAGATCCAGCCTGGATGCGGCGTGGGATTGCCACCGCGCTCGTCAACCGCATCGCGCAGGTTCTGCGAGCGCGGGGCGTGGAGCGCCTGGAGGTGACGGCCAACCCTGACGCGATGGGGTTCTATCGCGCTGCCGGTTTCCTCGACTGCGGCGTTGCCGGCACCGTCTTTGGCCCCGCGCCGCGCATGACGCTGGCGATCCGCTGACTGCCTTTACCTGATCAGGCCGCCGCAACACCGAAGTGCCCGTTTCCATCTGCAGCAGGCGCTGGCCTTCGAGGACGTCGCTTGAGGCGCAGGCGCACATGACGAGAGGCACCGGGCCCTGCCCAGGTCGGGTGGGGGGCCGACCTGGGACATCGAGAACCTGATCCGGCGTCGGGGTTCCGCTGGGTGTCGTGGGCACGGAGCGAGACCAAGACCTGACCGCCGCGCGAGCGAATGACAGTTAACGGGATGTGCGGCGCCGCCGCCCGGGCAGGTGTTCGTGCTGGCCGAGACGACGGCGAAGATCACCCAAGCGGTGGGCTGGTATCCGTGCACCGACCATGCGAAGGAGAAGGAATGCGCTTTCTGACGCGCAGCAGACCAGGCACGATCTTGCTCGCTGCCGCAGCGGCGGCCTCTGCGGTGATGGCCGTCCCAGGGACGGCATCCGCTGCGGCCGGCGCGTCCCCGGTGGTGGGGCACGTCTACGTCAACGACAACACCGCGGGCACGAACACGATCGGGGTGTTCGACCGTCACGCGGACGGGGCGCTGACGCCTCACGCCGGGTCCCCCTTCGCCGCCGGCGGTGCCGGGACCGGGGCGGGGCTGGCCTCTCAGGGGGCGCTGCAGATCTCCCCGGACGGCCGGTTCCTGCTTGCCGTTGATGCCGGCAGCAGCCAGATCTCGGTGCTGCGGATCAAGCCTGGCGGGTCGCTCAAGCTGGTGCCTGGCGGGGTCGTCTCCTCCGGGGGTGTGCTGCCGGTCAGCGTCGCGATCCACCGTGCCCTGGTATATGTGGCCAACGCAGGGACCGGTGGCAGCAACTACACCGGGTTCCGGCTCGGCCGCGGCGGCCGGCTGCACCCGCTCGCCGGCTCTACGGTCGCCCTGCCCGACGGTTCCCAGCCAGGCGACGTGCTGTTCAACTCCGCCGGCGGCAAGCTGGCCGGCACCCGCATCGGGACCTCGCAGATCGACAGCTTCACCGTCCACCACGGGCGGCTGTCCGCCGCTCCCGGGTCACCGTTCCCCGCCCAGGGCTTGGGCCCGTTCGGCAGCGAGTTCCGCCCCACCAACCCCGGTCAGCTCTTCGTGTCCAACGCCCACGACGGCGCGGGCGCCGGCACGGTCTCGGCGTTCCGCGACTCGGCCAACGGGACGCTCACCTCGATCGGCTCCTCACCGTTCGCCGACAACCAGACGGCCCCGTGCTGGGTGGAGATCACCCCCGACGGCCGGTTCCTGTTCACCACGAACACCGCCTCCGGCACCGTTTCCCGGTACCGGATCGCCCCCGGTGGCGTGCTGCGGCTGCTCGGTAGCACCCCGGCCCGCGGCACCAGCCTCGGCGTGGTTGACCTCCGGCTCAGCCCCGACGGCCGCTTCCTGTACGTCGACGAAAGCGGGGCCGGCGCCGTCGCCGCGTTCGCCGTCCACGGCGGCAAACTGGCCGAGCTGGCCACCTCCCCGGCGTCACTGCCCGCCGGCGCCACCCCCGCCGGCATTGTTGTCACCTAGCCCGATCTGCACGGCTGCGGAGCCGGGGGGCCCGTCGGCACCCCGGCTCCGCCGGGCCTGGAGGGCCGCCGCGCGAAAACCACGCGCGCGGGCGCACCCGGCCGGCCGTTCACGCGATCATGCCGACCCCGGGCGTGGACTGTCCGTCTCCGGCTCCACGGCCACCAGATCGATACCGAAGTCGCGAAGCCGGTCAAGCAGCCCGTACAGGTGCGCCTGGTCACGGACCTCGCCGACGAGGACGCTCTGGCCCTGCCCGGGTTCCAGTACCATCCCGTCGAAGGCGGACTCGAAACGCTCACCCAGCCGCCCGCGGAGGACAATGCGGTATCTGCCGCCGGTCACGGGTCAGCTCCGGTCGCCACGTGCCCGGTCAGCGGCGCCGACCGCGGCTGGCGCGGCCTGGGTGGCACGCCGCTGGGCCTGGGTGATCGCCCAGGCCGCGTTGACCAGCCCGATGTGGCTGAACGCCTGGGGGAAGTTGCCGATCATTTCGCCGCTGCCCGCGTCAACCTCCTCGGCCAGCAGGCCGACGTCGTTGATCGCCGCGACCGCCCGTTCGAACGTCGCGATGGCCTCGTCGACCTCGCCGGCCAGCGCCTGGGCCTGGGCGAGCCAGAAGGTGCACAGCAGGAATGTGCCCTCCTCTCCCGCCAGGCCGTCGTGACCCAGGTACCGGTACACCAGGCCGCGATCGTCGGTAAGGCGGGCAGCGGTGGCGTCGATGGTCGCCTTCATCCGCGGGTCGTCGCCGGGAAGGAAGCCGGTGATGGCCAGCATCAGGTTGGAGGCATCCAGGTCTTCACTGCCGAATGCCTGGGTGTACGCGCCGGCGGCGTCGCTCCAGCCGCGTTCGGTGATGGCGGCCCTGATCTCGTCCCGGGCGGCGGCCCAATCGGCGGCCCGGTCTCCCGCGCCGAGCCGGGGCGCGAGGGCGATCGCCCGGTCCAGCGCCACCCAGCACATCAGCTTGGAATACAGGAAGTCCCTGGGCTCGCCGCGGATCTCCCAGATGCCCTGATCCTTTTCCTTCCACCGGGCCGCGGCGGTGTCCGCAGCCGCGGCCAGGAACCGCTGGGTGACGGAGTCGAGTTCACCGAGTTGCTCGACCAGCCGCTGGGCCGCGCCGAGCAGCTCGCCGTAGACATCGAGCTGGCGCTGGTTCCAGGCGCCGTTGCCGACCCTGACCGGCCGGCTGTCCCGCCATCCGGCCAGGTGCGGCAGCTCCCGCTCGGTGAGGTCACGCTCGCCGCCGATCCCGAACATGATCTGCAGGTCCAGCCCGCGGTGGAGCTGGGAGGCGGCCGCGTCCGCCAGGAAGGAGAAGAACCTGTTCGCCTCGTCGGGGCAGGCGGCCACCCACAGCGCTTCCATGGTCAGGCTGGCGTCCCGGACCCAGGTGTAGCGGTAGTCCCAGTTGCGCTCGCCGCCGACCGTCTCCGGCAGGGAGGTGGTGGGGGCGGCGACGATGGCCCCGGTCGGCGCGAACGTCAGCGCCTGGAGCACCCGCCCGGAGTGGTGGACCAGCTCCCGCCACGGGCCCTCGTAGGTTTGGTGGATCGCCGACCAGGACCGCCACCCCGCCAGCGTGTCCTCCAGCCGCGCGGTGATCGCCGCGCCGTCCCAGGCGGGCAGCGGCGGCTCCCCCGCCTGCCCGTGCGCCAGGGCGAAGCATGCCTCCTGCCCGGCCTCCAGGTGCAGGCGGGCGGTGGCGGTGGCCCCGTCGACGCCGAACCCGGCGGGTGCGGACAGCAGCAGCCGGCCGCCGCCGCCGCGGGCAGCGACGCCGCCGGGGATGGCTTCCAGGATGGGGTGGATCAGCCCGTACTCGGGGCGCGGCGCGTAACTAATCTCAATGTCCAGCTCCCCCGCGGTGCAGGCCAGCCTGCGCAGCAGTACTCCGGGCGATCCGGCGCCCAGGTCATGGCCGCGCTCGTTGCGGCCCACCGCCATCGCGTCGGTGAGCACCGCCGTGCCGGCCGCCGTGACGAACGTCGTGTCCAGGGCCATGGTCTGCTCGGCGTAGGCCCGGCTGGCTTGGAAGTCACCGGCGGGCCGGATGGAGAAATGGCCGCCACCGGGGTCGAGAATCCGGGCAAAGACGGCCGGGGAGTCGAAACGCGGGAAACACAGCCAGTCCACCGACCCGTCCCGGCTGACCAGCGCCGCCGAGCGGCAGTCCGACAGTAGCGCGTAGTCACCGATCGGCAAGCTCTCCATCGTCGTCTCCTTCGGGAAAGAGCCCGAGGCCGTGCACCTCGGACCGGAAAGGGTTTACAGGCCGTAGGCCTCAAGCAAGTACAGCCATACCTCGCTGAGGGTCGGGAACGACGGCACCGCGTGCCACAGCTGATCGACGGTCACGCCGCCGCAGATCGCCACGGTGGCGGAATGCAGCAGCTCCTGCACGCCGGGGCCGGTGAACGTGGCGCCGGCCACGGTCCTGCGGTCGTCATCGATCACCAGCTGGCTGGTGCCGCGGATGCCATTGCCCTGGGTGTAGGCGCCGGGAACATCGCCGGTGGGGGTGCTGACGGCGGTCACCCGCAGGCCGGCGGCCTGCGCCTGCGCGAGGGTCATGCCGACCGCGCACACCTGCGGGTCGGTGAAGGTCACCCGGGGCACGATGCCGTGGGAGGCGACATCGGCGGTTTCCTGGCCAAGGATCGTGGCCGCGGCGATACGGCCGTGGTACTTGCCCATGTGGGTCAGCGGGGCCAGACCGGTGCAGTCGCCGATCGCATACAGCCACCCCCCCGGGACGCCCGCCACGCGCATCTGCCGGTCCACGGGCACCGGCTGCCCGGGCTGAAGGCCTGCCCGCTCCACGCCGATCCCGGCGGTGGCGGGCCGGCGGCCCACCGCGACCAGGATCTCGTCGCCGGTGAACTCCCGCCCGCCCGCCACCGTCGCCGCCACCGGGCCGTCGCGGCCCACCCGGCGGGCTGCGGTCATGCGCGCTCCCGTCACCACGGTGATGCCTTCGGCCTCGAACGCCGCGCGCAACTCCTCGCCGGCGAACGGTTCCTCGCGGGCGAGCAGCCGCTCCGCGCCCTCGAGCACGACTACGTTTTCGCTGCCCAGGCGCTTGAACGCCTGCGCCATCTCGGCGCCAATGGCGCCGCCCCCGAGGACGAGCAGCCGCCGGGGGACCTCCTTGGCGCTGGTGACCGCCCGGTTGTCCCACGGGCCCGCCTCGCGCAAACCGGGAACCGGCGGGATCACCGGGATGCTGCCGGTGGCCAGCACGACCGCCCGGGCCGCCCGCAGCCGGCGGGTGGTGCCGTCGGCGCCTTCGACGTCGGCCGCCCTTTCCCCCGCCAGCCACCCGGTACCGCGCACCAGTTCGATCCCCGCGGACTCTAGCCAGCGCCGCTGCCCGTCGTCGCGCCAGTGGGAGGTCATGTAGTCGCGCTGGGCGAAGGCGGCGGCGGTGTCCAGCGGGCCCGTGATGGCCTGTGCCGCCCCCGGCGCGCGCCTCGCCGCGGCCAGGACATCGCCCGGCCGGATGAGCGTCTTGCTGGGGATGCAGCCCCAGTAGGAGCATTCACCACCGGCCAGTTCCCGCTCGATGATGGCCACCCGCAGGCCGCCGCCGGCCAGGCGCCCGGCGGCGTGCTCGCCCGCCGGCCCGGCACCGATCACCAGCACGTCGTATTCGTCGGCCACGGGTGATCCCTCCTCCGCCGTGTTCGTGTTAGCCGTTGCTGATGGAGTCTCGGCTGGCCGTTGCCTGTTACAGCGCTGGCGGGAATGACCCTGACCACCCGGCGCTGGCGTTCGTCACTTGGCCGACGGCGTAACGCCGGGACGCCGTCGCCGGACCATGCGTCATCACGGCCCGCGCCGCGGGTCACCGGCAGCCGAGGTATGACGATGCGCCAGATTTGGCCGTTTCCCTGCGATCCCGTGGATCCAGCCGCGCTGTACGCGGAGCTGCCGCGTGCGGGCATGCGGCCGGCCGTGCGGCTCAACATGATCGCCAGCATTGACGGCGCCACCGCGCTCGCTGGCCTGTCCGGTGGCCTCGGGGGCCCGGCCGATCAGGCGTTGTTCGCCGTTCTGCGGTCCAAGGCCGACATGGTGCTGGTCGCGGCCGGGACCGTCCGCGCGGAACACTACGGGCCGCTGGGGCTTCCGGTCGCGGTGGTATCCCGCTCCTGCAGGCTCGACTGGGATTCGGAGTTCTTCACCGCCGCGACCGCACCGCCGATCGTGATCACGGTCGCCGACGCGCCGGCAGCCGACCGCAAGAAGGCCGCGGACGTGGCCGAAGTGGTTATTGCCGGGGAGCGGGATGTGGACCTTGCGGTCGCGCTCGGCGCGCTGGCGGAGCGGGGATTTGCCCAGGTGCTTGCCGAGGGCGGCCCCACCCTGAACGGGCAGCTTGCCGCCGCCGGCCTGCTCGACGAGGTGTGCCTGACCCTGTCACCGCTGCTTGTCGGCGGCGATGCCAAGCGGATCCTGTCCGGTCCCGGCCTGCCAGGTGGCCAGCAGTGGCGGCTGTCCTCGCTGTGCGAGCAGGACGGGTTCCTGTTCCTCCGCTACCGCTGCCGGTAAGCCGGGGCGGCAACAGGGCCGGGCGGCGCAATGGCGCGCCGCCCGGCTTCGGCGGTGCTGGCTTACTCCGAGGACCAGGTGGTCTCGAACGAGGGATACAAGGTGAGGCCGCCGTCGATGAAGAGCGTCTGGCCGGTGATGTACGCGGCCTCGTCCGAGCACAGGAAGGCAACGGCCGCCGCCATCTCCTCGGAGCCGCCCGCCCGGCGCATCGGGATGTGGCTTTCCACCATGCGCCGCTTGACCGGGTCGTCGATCCAGGACCGGTTGATCGGGGTGACGGTCGCACCGGGGCCGATGCTGTTGACCCGTATCCCGCGCGCCGCGTACTCCAGGGCCAGCGACCGGGTGAGGTTCTGCATGCCGCCCTTGGACACCGAATAGCCGAGGAACCGTGGCTTGGGGATCACCTGGTGAACGCTGGACACGTTGATGATGACCCCGGGCTGCCCGGCGGCCAGGAATGCCTGCACGGCCCCGCGGGCGCACAGGAAGGCACCGCGCAGATTCACCGCGAGCACCTTGTCGAAGTCCGCGGCCGACAGCTCATCGGAGTTCTCGGCGACCTGGATGCCGGCATTGTTGACCAGGATGTCCAGCCGCCCGTACTCGCCGAGCACCTGGTCGAACATCTGCTCCACGGCCTGCTCGTCGGACACGTCGGCAGCGACCAGGATCGGCCTGCCGCCGGACTCGGTCACCTTCTTCATGCAGACCTCGACCCCGTGCTCGATCGCTTCCTTGGTCGAGATGGCGCCTTCCGGCCGCCCGACGTAGTTGATCGCAACGTTGGCGCCCTCCTCGCCCAGACGGATGGCGATCGCCTGCCCGATTCCGGAGCTGCCCCCGGTGACCAGGGCAACCTTGTCCTGCAGTCCTTTCATAGTGTCCTCCTCATGGGGTGGCCGTCGCGCGAGCGAGAACCCGCGCCCGGCCGTCGCGGAAGAAGGCGACCGCGTCAGCCGCGGCGCCGATCTGATCGATGGTGCGGACAGCCCCGAACGGGGCGTTCCAGAACGCCGGGTCACCCGGCGGCGGACCGTCGTGCGGTCCCACGTACAGGTACGGGTCCGCGACGTGGGCGTCGCCGGGTGAGACGCCGTAGTTGATCGCGCCGGCGGTGATGCCCAGGTCGAAGTGCTCGGGCCACAGCACGGCGGCGGTCGGCTGGTCGTCCGGGATTTCCGCGGCGAAGCCGCGCAGCGCCTGCTCGCCGAACTGGTACCAGTCGGCGAGCACGCGGGCCGCGGCCGGATCGATGGTCAGCGGCTGGTCGAGGTCGAACGGTGTCGCGGCCCGGTATACCTCGGCCGGGGCTCCGGGTGTGATGCCGGCGAATTCCGCCGCCGCCCGGAGCGTCGTCAAGGCCGTCCGGCGGCTGCTCTCCGCGCCGCCGACGACCAGTTCGGTGCCGTCGACGGCGAGGAACCCGCGGTCTCTCCCAAACGAAGGGGTCCGGAAGCCACCCGGCGAGGGCATCAGGGCGATCTCGCCGGTTTCCGCATGCAGCGCTGCGGCGAGGATGTGCTCGGCGACTTGGTGCAGCCCGTCCCTGGTCGCGGTTAGTTGGGCAGGCAAGCGGCCCGCGCCGCTGGCGATAGCAGTCATGGCAGTTCTGTCTCCCGCGCCGCCGCGGCGTTACGAAATTGGCTGCGCCGCGGCGGCGGATTGAAGCCGCCTGGCGTTACCGCGCTGCGGATTTCTCACCGGGGTGAGATCGGGTGAGCGGTGAGGCGCATCGCCTGGCCCGACGGTGAGGCTGTAATCAGCCGACACCGGGAGGCGAGCACGATGCCGCAGGCCAGCCCCAAGGCCCCCACCGCCGCGCAGGACGCGATCACCCGCCCCGACGCCGACCTTGTCGCGCAGCTCCGGGCGGGCGACGAGTCCGCGATGGCCCAGCTCGTGTATGAGTGGTCGCCGGCCATGCTCCGCGTCGCCCGGTCGTTCGTCGGCAGCGCCCAGTCCGCCGAGGACGTGGTCCAGGACGCGTGGCTCGGGTTGCTGAGCGGCCTGGCCCGGTTCGAGGGCCGGTCGTCGCTGCGCACATGGACGTTTTCGATCCTGGTGAACCGGGCGAGGACGCACGGCAGCCGCGAGGCCAGGACGCTCCCCCAGCCTCCCCTGGCTCCGCGGGGAGGGCCGGCCGCGGACGACTGGTTCCCCGGCCACGGCTGGGAACGGTCAGCGACCTGGTCCTCGATCGATGCCCAGTCCCGCTGGGACACCTCCCCCGAGACGGTGGCGCTGTCCAGGGAAGCCTTGCGGCAGCTCGACCGCGCATTGTCGGCGCTGCCGCCACGGCAGCGCACGGTGGTGACCATGCGTGACGTCTGCGAGATGGACGCCGAGGAGGTCTGCGCCGCCCTGAACATCTCCCCGGTGAACCAGCGCGTGCTGCTGCACCGGGCGCGTGCGGTGCTGCGGGAGGCGCTGGCTAGCTACTACCGTGGATAACCGGTCCCGGCGGAACGCCAGGACCGGACAGCTTGGGGGGGGGCCATGGCCGCTGACCTGTCCGGGCGCGCGGCGCTGATCACCGGTGCCGCGTCGGGCATCGGGCGGGCCAGCGCCCTTGCCTTTGCTGCTGCCGGCGCGAGCGTCGCGCTGGTGGACATCGATGCCGGCGGCCTGGCGGATACCGCGGCGGCCGTCAGGGAGCTTGGCCTGCCCGCCGAGGTGATCAAGGCAGACGTGACCGATCTGGCGGCGGTGTCCGCAGCCGTCGCGCGGACGGTTGAGGTCTTCGGCAGGCTCGATGCCGCCCATAACAACGCCGGCGTGCCCGGGCCGTACCTGCCGCTGGACGAGTATTCCGAAGAGGACTTCCTCCGCGTCCTCCAGGTGGACCTGGTCGGAGTGTGGCGGTGCATGCGCGCCGAGATCCGGCATATGCGGGCCCAGCGGGCCGGTGCCATCGTGAACACCTCCTCGATGCTGGGCGCCGCCGCGATGCCGGACAACGGCGCCTACGTGGCCGCCAAGCACGGCGTGCACGGCCTGACCCGCGCGGCGGCGCTGGAACTGGGCGGCACCGGGATCCGGGTGAACGCCATCGCCCCGGGGGTAACGCGAACCGGCATGACCTCGGCGGTCAGCGGCGAGTTGCTCCGCAGTGTGCCGCTGGGCCGCATCGCGGAACCGGAGGAGATCGCAGCGGCCGTGGTCTGGCTGTGCTCGCCCGAAGCCTCCTACATCACCGGCTCGGTGCTGGCCGCCGACGGCGGCTGGCTGGCCGGATGACCGCCTCACCCGGACGGAGCCGCCCATGACAAGCCGAGGCGCCAGCGCCCAGCCGCGCTCAAATGGCCAGGCCCGCGGGCCCGCACTGCATCGTGAGCTTCACTTCTTGGAGACGACATCGGTCTCGGTGGGCGTCATGGCCCCCACGCTGGCCATGTCGGTCACCGGCGTCGCGGCCGCCGCTGCTCTCGGCCGAGCGGCGCCGCTGGCGTTCGCCGTCGCCGCCGTAGGTGTCAGCCTGGTGGCGTACGGGTTCGTCCGGCTGGCCGGCGAGTTCAGCCACGCCGGTTCGGTCTACGGGTTTGTCGGCAATACGCTCGGCCCGCGGCCTGGGTTTCTCGCCGGATGGGCGCTGCTCGGCACCTACCTGGTCTTCCCGCCGGTCTCCATCATGGGTGTCGCCGTCTTCGGCCACGCCTTCCTGGCGACCACGGGAGTGGCCGCCGACGCCGACTGGTACCCGCTCGCGCTGGCTGCCTGGGCGGTCATCTGGGTGCTGGCGGTCCGTGGGGTCCGGCCGACCACCCGGTCGGTACTGGCGTTCGAGATCGTGTCTGTCTGCCTCATTCTCGTGCTCATGGGCGTGATCTACTGGCGACTGGCGGCGGGCACCGCGCCCGGCGGGCAACGCCTCTCCGGCTCCGTCTTCCTGCTGCCCCCTGGGGTCGGCCTGTCAACACTCGCGCTGGCCGCGACCACGGGGTTTCTCGCGTTCGCCGGCTTTGAATCGGCGGGCTCGCTGGGTGAGGAGTCATTCGCACCGACCCGGGCCGTCCCCCGCGCGATCATGACCGCGGTGGCGTTCGGCGCGGTCTTCTATGTCGCCTGCGTCACCGCGCAGTCGCTAGGGTTTGGCACCGGCGCGGGCGGGGTGTCGGCTTTCCGCCATTCCCAGGCACCGCTCGGTGATTTGGCAAAACGATACGTCGGCAGTCCCTTGGCTGCCCTGCTCGATCTGGGTGCCGTGCTAAGCGCCCTGGGCGCCGGCCTGGGCGGGGTGACGGTCGCTGCGCGCATGTTGTTCTCGTTCGGCCGCGACGGAATCACCTCCCGGCGCCTCAGTGGGGTGTCGAGGGTAACCGGCGTGCCGCGGCGCGCACTGGCCGCGGAGATGCTCATCGGGCTCGCCCTGCTCACCGCGTTCCGGCTGGCCGGGGCGTCCGCGCTCAATGTGTTCTTCTACCTGGCGACGATCGGCACGCTGTCCCTGCTCACCATGTACGTGCTCACGAACGTCGCCGCGGCACGCCATCTGGGCAGGCGCTCGCCCTGGCAGCTCGTGGTGCCGGCCGGGGGCGTGCTGATCGCCGGGTTCGTGCTTTACCACAACGTCTGGCCGGTTCCGCCGCCGCCCTATAAGTATTTCCCCTACCTGGTGCTCGGCTGGCTTGCCGCTGGGCTCGTGATCACGGCCGTCGTTCCCGGCTTCTCCGGGAAGGTCGGCACGGGGCTCGAACGCGTCGCCCAGGCCGAGGCCGAGGCCGGGGCCGCTAGATTAGCCCCCGCTCACGGGCCCTGATCACGGCGTCGTCCCGCGACTCGGCACCGAGCTTGCGGTAGATGGCCCGCAGGTGGGTTCTCAGCGTGTTGGGAGTGACGAATAGCGCCGAGGCTAGTTCCCGCTGCGGGGTCGGCGCGGGCAGCAGGCGCAAAATGGTGAGCTCCCGGCCGGTCAGCGGTTCGATCAGCCCGTCCTGCCGCGCCTGCACCGACTCGGCCCGTTGCTCGTCGGCGAGCCAGCCGGCCACCACCGGCCCAGGGTCGGGGCAGTGCCGCAGAATGCCGCGTGCCTCCGCGAGAAGGGCGCGGGGGTCGCTGCTGGTGCCGGGCGCCGCCATTGCCGGGCTCTGGTCGCCGGTGGGAGCAGAAGGAGGGCATGTTCTGCTGACCGATGCGGCGGTGAGTAGCGCCGCGGCGAGTTCCACTCGGCCAGCGCCACGGCGGCCGAGTTCCACCGCTGCCACCGCGGCCCGGACCGCGGCCGTCCATTCCCCGCGCCGTGCCGCGAGGCGGGCCGCGGCCAGACGGGGAAACATGGCCACGAAGTGCAGGTCGCTCAGGGTCCGCTCGACCACAGACTCGGCATCGGCCACCAGGGTGTCCGCGAGCGCAAGGTCGCCGCGGTCTACGGCCATGAGCGCCCGGTATCCCTGCGCGTAGATGTAGGCAAGCCTGTTGCCGTCAGCTTCGGCGCGCCGGGCCGCCTCGGTGAGCAGTTCCCGGGCGTGGCCGAAGTCTCCCAGCCACATCCACGAGATGCCCTGCACCAGCCGGTGCACCGTCGCGACGAACGGGTCATCGGTCCCGGGCGCTCCCGGCGGGATCTCGGCCAGCCGCCGCCCCGCGCCGCCGACATCCCCGGACTTGTACTCCAGCAACGAACGCAGCACCGCCAGGTGCGCGTCGGACTGGCCGGAAGCCTCGGCGGCGTCGAGCGCCGCCCCCGCTTCCTCCAGCCGGCCCATGTCCAGGGCCGTCCACACCCGCGCCGCCGAGAGGGACGCGTCCGCGGCCACGACCTCCGGCGGCAGGGCGTCCAGCCACATGAGCACGGTGACCGGTTGCCCCGCGTTGAAGGGCTGGCGCCAGTGCTCGCCGATCAGCCGCCCGCTGAGCGAGAAGTCGCCTGAGGCGATCGCATGCCCGATGGCCTCGGCGGCGTCACCGTTGGCCGCATACCATTCCGCCGCGCGCTTGTGCAGCTCAGTGGGCTGTCCCGGATCGTGCAGCCTGAGCTCGTGCCGCAGCAGATCGGCGAACAGGTGGTGGTAGCGGAACCACCGCCGTTGGTCGTCGAGCGGGGTCAGGAACAGGTTGGCCCGGTGGATCTCGCTGATCAGCTCCTCGCCATCCGCCCGACGCGTCAGCGCGTCGCACAGCGGCCCGCACATCCGGTTGAGGACTGAGGTAACGAGCAGGAATTCGCGGACGCGCGGGGCCTGGCTGTCCAGCACCTCCTCGCAGAGGTAGCTGACGACATGCCAGTCCGCACCCGTGAACCGCTCGATGAAACCCGACGGGTCGGGCCGGTCCCGCAACCGCAACGCCGCCAGCTGCAGGCCAGCGGCCCATCCTTCGGTACGGGCCACGAGCCGGTGCACGTCCCGCTCGGGCAGCGCCGCATCCAGCCGCCCGTCGAAGAACTCCCTGGCCTCACCCAGGCTGAACCGCAGCTGCTCGGCCCGTATCTCGGCCAGCTGGCCGCGCACCCTCAGCCGGCTCACCGGCAGCGGCGGGTCGGCCCGGGTGATGATGACCAGGTGCAGCTGGGGCGGGCAGCGGTCCAGCAGGGTGGTAACCGATTCGTGTACCTGGCGGCTGCTGACCAGGTGATAGTCGTCGAGCACGAGCACCAGCGAGTTGTCCGACGACGCGGCCTCGTTGATGAATTCCGGCAGCACGTCGCGCAGCACGTCCGAGCCGGCCATGTCCAGCCGCCGCAGCGCGGCCGCGCCGACGGCCGGCCGGCCCTGCCCGGCGGCCAGGAGGAGGTAGCGCCAGAATCGCTTGGGGTCGTCGTCGCCGCCATCCAGCGACACCCAGCCGGCGGCGGCCCCGTCGCGGGCGAGCCAGTCGGCGACGAGCGTGCTCTTCCCCCACCCGGCCGGGGCGACGATCAGTGTCAGCGGCAGCCTGCTCCCTTGGCGCAGCAGGTCATGCAGGCGCTCCCGCCGCACCGTCTGGTGCCGGGGATCCGGCCTGAACAGCTTGGTCGCGATCACGACCTCGGAAACGCCGGCTGTCACCCCACCGCCCTGTCGCTCCGTCACGCCCCGGTCCGCGCGAGCGGGACCCAGGGTTACCCGACTCTAACCTGCGGCTGGGCAGGACGGACAGTGCGGACGAAAGCGGCGGTCAGGGCGTTACGTCGCCGGGGCCCGGTGCCTGCCCCGCGGCGCCGAAGCGTTCCCCGAGCGCCCGCAAGCCTGGAACGAGCACGCCGTCACGGATCTGGGCGGTCGTCTTGTTGCCACGGGCAGGTGACCGTTCACATCAGGTGCGGCGCGGATACGGGCGCCGTTTCCGCCGCGACGGGTTCCGGCGTGCCCCGGCGCAGCAGCGTGAGCGCGATCAACGGGAAGATCAGCACCGAAAGCAGCCCGGCACACACCAGCGCGGCCGCCGTCACCGGGGTGATCTTCCCCAGGGTCACGCCGATCTGCGTGGCAGTCACGATGAACGGCAGCGAGGTGGCCTGGAGCAGCCCCAGGGCCAGCGTGGGCCGGGTGCCGTTGGCACGCAGGCCGATCAGTGCGGGCACGCCGCGAACAACCAGCAGCGCCAGCAGGAACACCGGGACCCGGATCAGCGCGGACGGGCTGTGCAGCAGGCCGGCCAGGTCCAGCTTGACACCACTGCTGACGAAGAACACCGGCACCAGGAAGCCGTAGCCGATCGCTTCCAGCTTGATGCGGAAGTTCGGGTGGGAGGCGGAGTCGCGGTCCACCAGGCCGACGATCGCGCCGGCCAGGAACGCGCCGAGGATGCTTTCCAGGCCGAACCGCTCGGCCAGGGCGGTGAACGCGACCAGCAGCAGGACCGCGAACCGGACCCGGATCTCGGCGGTGGTGTCCTGAAGCCGCAGCAGCACCTGGCCAAGGCGCATCGACCGGGCGGCGCCGGACACGGCCAGTCCGGTCACCGCGACGAGCCCGGCGAACGCGCCGAGCACCACGACCTTGGAGCCGGTGCTCCCGCCGGAGGACGAGAAGAACAGCGACAGCAGGACGATCGCCGCGAAGTCGGCGATGCTCGCGGCCGCCAGCGCGCTTTGGCCTACCTCGCTGCGGACCTGCCCGGCGTCCTTGAGCACCGGCACGACCAGGCCGAGTGAGGTAGCCGAGAGGGCGATCGCCAGCAGCAGCGGCTGTGACACCCAGCCGACGGCCGTGAACGACGCGCCCGCGCCGTAACCCAGCACGAGCGTTACCAGGTAACCGAGCACGGCGAAGCGGAGCAGCCGCCCCCGCAGCTGGTGCACGTCGATCTCCAGCCCGGCGAGGAACAGCAGGAACGCCAGGCCGAACAGGGCGAGGATCTGCACCGGCAGGTCGACGTGCACCCAGCCGAGCACCGACGGCCCGATGATGATGCCACCGATGATCTCCAGCACGACCGCCGGGACACGCAGCCGGGGGAAGAACCCGACGGCCAGCGGGGCGAGGACGGCTATGGCCGCGACCACCAGCAGGTTGCCGAACGACACGTCAGGCATGGCTGGTCACTTCCGCAAGCGCCGGCTGAGCCTGCCCTCCCGTCGTCGCGCCGAGCCGCCCGGCGATGTGGTCGGCGACGCGGAGGGCGTTGGCGATGATCGTCAGCGTCGGGTTCACAGCGGTGCTGGAGCAGAAGAAGCTGGAGTCGGCGACGTAGACGTTGTCGAGTTCGTGCATCCTGCAGTTGATGTCCAGGGCGGATGTCGCTGGGTCGGTGCCGAACCGCACGGTTCCGTTCTGGTGCGCCACGGCCCCGATGCCCAGCCGGCCGCCGAGGTAGTGGTAGCCGGGCAGCACATCCTGGCGGCATTGGATGGCGTCCAGCAGGCCCTTGAACTTCCCGATGAGCCGCTGGTGCGCTTCGGCGTTCGTCTGCGTGTACCGCAGCCGGATCCGGCCGTCGCGGTCCAGCAGCATCCGGTTCTCCGCCAGCGGCAGGTCCTCGGTGGTCAGCCAGAAGTCCATCGAGTGCCGGGCCAGGTCCGCGGGATCCCGAGCGTCCGGGGCGTCGAAGGCGATGAGCGTCGCGTCGTTCTTGCCGAGCATCTGCATCGCGCCGAGCGGGTAGGGGAAGCTGCCGTCGCCGCCGGGGTCGCCGAAGTAGAAGTCGTTGACGCCGAGCGTCTTCTGGAACCTGGTCGGGTTCGGGATCTTGGAGAAGGCAATCAGGGAGGAATTGTTGTGCATCATCAGGTGGCGGCCGACGACGCCGGAGGAGTTGCCGAGCCCGTCGGGATGGCGGTCGCTGGCCGAGGCCAGCAGCAGCGCGGCCGAATTGATCGCCCCGGCGGACACCACGACGATATCGGCGGAGTACATCTCGGTCTGGCCGTCGCGGTCGGCGACCACGCGGGTGACGGTCCGTCCCGTTCCGTCGGTGTCCAGGCGCGTGACCCGCGCCCCGGTGCGCAGCGTGACGTTGGGGTAGGCCAGGGCCGGTGCCACGCACACGATGTGGGCGTCGGCCTTGCCGTTGACCAGGCACGGGAACCCGTCGCAGGTGGCGCACCGGATGCACGGGGAGAACTGGGGCGCCGACTCGTCGTAGATGAGACCGACCGGCAGCGGGAACGGGCGCAGCCCGGCCGTCGTCAAGTCGGCCTCCAGTTGGGCGATCCGCGGCTCGTGGCTCAGCGCCGGGTACCGGTAGGGCGCGGCCGACGGCGGCTCGCATGGGTCGGCGCCTCGCTGGCCGTGGACGTGGTAGAGGTGCTCGGCCCGGGTGTAGTAGGGCTCGAAGTCGGCGTAGGACAGCGGCCAGGCGGGTGAGATGCCGTCGGTGTGGACGATCTCACCGAAGTCGCGCTCGCGGAACCGGAACAGGATCGCACCGTAGACCTTGGTGTTCCCGCCGACGTAGTAGTTCTGCTTCGGCGCGAACTCCTCGCCGGTCGCCTCGTCGGTCCAGGTGCCCGAGTTGTGGTAGCGCAGGTCCACCCAGACCGACTTGGAATCCCAGTTCTGCGGCTCGCGGGGCAGGAAGTCACCCCGTTCGAGCAGCAGGATCCGCTTGCCTGTGGGGGCCAGGGCGTGCGTCAGCGTCCCGCCGCCGGCACCGGACCCGATGACGATGACGTCGTAGTGATCGGTCATGACAGCTCCTGTCGAGAAAGGCGGGCCACGGTTTGGCGCCCGGCCGGTCAGACGATGGCCAGCGGCGCAACCCACGCGCCGGTTGCCCCGCGCAGCTTGGCGTGCGAGATGACCAGCAGGTACTCGTGCACGTGAGCGCGGGCGATTTCGGCGAGGCGGAGGTTTTCCACAACGACGATCCCGTGGCGGACGTTGAGCATCTGCGGGACCACGAACGGCTCCCTAGGGTCTTCCGCCGGGTAGGCACCGAAGCTCCACGTGTCGCACCCGGTCAGGGCCACCTGCTGATCGGCGAGCCACCGGCCGAGCGCCCGGCCGGGCCCCGGCTCGCCTGCGGCGTACCGCTGGTTGTCGGTGCCCCACAACGAGCCCCAGCCGGTGTGGAAGAACACCGCGTCGCCGGGCCGGACGTCGTGGCCGGTGCTGGCCAGGGCGTTCTCCGCGTCAGCCACCGTGATCACCTCACCGGCGCCGAGCCGCTCGCCGCCACGGGCGGCCGCCACATCCAGCAGCAGTCCCCTGGTCACCACCTGCGGGAGGGTGTCGATGCCAAGCCGGTTCGTGCCGTGGTCCTCGATGATGTCGGCGAGCAGAAACCCGTTGTAGGTGCGGTCGCCCTCCTGCAGGTGGTTCAGCCCGTCCATGTGGGTGCCCATCTGCTGGGTCGCGGTGATCTGCTCGACGATCCAGTTGACGCTGTTGCAGCCCAGGCCGGCCGGTCCCGCGTCCGGGTGGCGCCGGTTGATCTGGTGGTAGTTGGTGGTCAGGTACTGCCGGAAGGTACGCCCGGGAAACGCGGGAATGTCCTGGTGCAGCACGTGCGCCAGGTCATAGACCCGCCCGCGCCGGACCAGCCGGACCGCTTCGAGGACCTTGCGGGGGGTGATCTCGTTCAGCGCGCCAGCCTGGTCTTCCGGGCCGTACTTCGATGGCCACCACTGGCCGGTCCCGTTCCCGGCGAGCGCGGGCTGTGCTTGTGTCACCATGCCCGTTACGTCCCGCCACCCCGCAGAACGTTTCACCGGACGGGTGCCGCCGCCGCGAGCCTCCTGCCGCTGGATCCCCGTTGTCTGTAACGGTAGGCGGCGCTGGCGGACCACGCCGTGACAGCCCGATTCCACCTGGGGGGAGCTATGACCGGCAACGGAGCCCGTCACTACGACCTGCGGGCACTGTTCTTCAACTGCACGCTGAAGCGCTCACCGGAGCCCAGCCATACGCAGGGCCTGATCGACGTCAGCGCCGTGCCCGCTGTTGTGGGCTGGGGGTCAGGAGCTGGATGGGGCCGGTGATCGGGGTTTCACCGTTGAGGACGAGGAAGCTGGTGAGGCCGTCGTTGGTGTAGTCGATGGGGTAGGCTTCCTCGCCCGCGCCGACGGTTGTTTCCGGGATCGCCGTCGTGGTGAAGCCGCCGGTGGCGTTGCCGAGCAGCAGGGAGTCCGGTGCGTTGGTGGTCCCGGTCTTGCCGCAGACGACATAGATGTCCGGGTTGTTGTCGCCGTTGACATCGCCCACCGCCAGCGCCGTTCCGCCTTTGACCGTGAGGAGGGTTGTGGGCGGGCCGAAGGTCCCGTTTGCGAGCTGGAGGCGCTCGGCGAGCTTGGTCCCGGTGAGGGTGATCAGGTCGGGGCGGCTGTCGTGGTTGACGTCGACCATGGCCGCGTCGAAGTCGTTCACCGGGGCGCCGAGGATCGAGGAGACATCCTTAAAGCCGGTGCCTTGCATGTTCTCGAACAGGTGCAGGCCGCCGCTTTCCCCGCAGACCAGGAGGTCCTTCCAGCCGTTGCTGTTGTAGTCGACGGTGTGCGCGCAATGGGCTCCGATGTTGAGGTCAAGCCCCATGGCCGGGGAGTCGAGGAACGAGCTCTGCCCGGTGTTCATGTAGAGCCGGTCTATGGAAGGCAGGCCGTCGGGGCGCAGGGACTCCGCGCCGTAGAAGATATCCAGGTAACCGTCATGGTTCACATCCAGGACGGTGTCGAACCGGCCGCGGCTCGTCGGGTCCGACAGGTTCCACTGGTAGGCCTGGTCGGTGAACGTGCCGCCGGGCTGCTGGATGTACAGCGCGTTGGATTTCACGTGGGTGCCGCGGTCGGCCCCGACGCTGCAGAATATGTCTTTCAGGCCGTCCTGGTTGAAATCAGAGGTATGGCAGCCGTGCCTGTCAGTAATACTTGAGAAATAGCTCACGTCAGCCGGGCTGAACGTGCCGTTTTGATTGTTGAGCCACAAGTTGGCTGGATGCCAATGGTGGGAGACAAACAGGTCCGGCCAGCCATCGCCGTTGACATCGGCTACGGCCGCGCTAAAGCTCCAGTCCTGCGTGCCGCCGATGCCCGCTGCCGCGGCCTGGTCGGTGATCGTCACCGGGACCGGTGTTGCCGCCGGGAGGGTCGGCGGCGGGGGCTTCGGCGTGGGGCCGACGCCCGGAGCGGTCGGCACCGGAGGAACCGGCGCTTCTGTCCGGGCGGCGAGCGAGACCGGCCCCGAAGGGCAACTGGCCATTTCGGTGAGCGGGTTGGGGCCTTGCGCGCCCACCACGGTGAGCAGCGACCCCGCCGGGTCGGTCTCCATGCCGATGATCTCGTCGCCCGCGTGCGCGGCGTTGGCGGAGACCGCCGTCGTCCATGCGGTCCCGTCGAAATGCACCACGAGCGTCTGATACATCAGAAGGCTCGGGTTGTAATAGGTGCCGGCCGCCCACACATTGCCGGGCCCGACCACGCTGACCTCGCGCAGCAACCCGGCGCCCGGGATCGGCGAGTTGCTCCAGGTGCTGCCGTCCCAGTGCAGCGCCAGTGGCCGGTCAACACTGCCATCGCTGTAGTAACCCACCGCCCACACATCGCTGGCCGACCGCACATCCACCCCGGTCAAGACCGTGTCGACCTGGCCGGGCGACGGCACGCCGCCCGCGCCGCTCACCGACACCCACGAGGGCGATTGAAGGGTCGTGTCGTAGCGCAGCACGAGCGGCTTGAGCCCCGTCGGGCTCAACTGGTAGCCGACGGCCCACAATCCGGTCGCCTGCGTCCCGCTGACGGCCATCAGCGTGTTGTCTGTCGCGTTCGCCCCCCTGGCGGACTGGGTGCTGATCGAGGATTTCGGCTTCTTCGGCGGGCTCGGTACCGACCCCAACAGCATGATCCCCTTCGTGCTGCTGGCCGTCGCCGGGTACCTGGCGCTGACCCAGGCTCCCGTGCCGGAGGCGGAGCCGGCCGCCGCCGGGGCCCGGGTGAGCTGGCGGGACCGGATGCGGCCCGCGTCGCTGCGCCAATCGGTCTCCTCGGCCAGCTTCCAGGCCGTGGCGTCAGCGGGCGCGGTCGGAATGATCATCCTAGGCGCGGCCCCGATGGCGGCGGCGCAGGCCAACCCGGTCGCCGACACCATCCTGGCCGAGGCGATCAACGGCTCCAGCGCCCCGCTGAACATCCCGGCTCCCGCGTTCCGCCTCACCGATCAGCACGGCCGGACCGTCACGCTGGCCAGCCTGCGCGGCAAGGTGGTGCTGCTGACATTCCTCGACGACACCTGCACGACGGACTGTCCGCTGATCGCGCAGGAGTTCCGGGACGCCGGCCAGCTCCTGGGCGACACCCGGCACGTCCAACTGGTCGCGATCAACTACAACCCGCTCTACACCCAGGTGAGCTACATCCAGGCCTTCAACCGGCAGGAGGGCCTGGCCACCGTGCCGAACTGGCTGTTCCTCACCGGCACCCGCGCCCAGCTCGAACAGGTGTGGCGCCGCTATGGGGTGGCCCCGGCGAAGGTCCTGCCGGGCGGATCCATGATCGGCCACGGGGACTACGCGTTCGTCATCGACCAGGCAGGCCACCTGCGCCGGGAACTGGGATTCGACACCGGCCCCGGTACCCAGGCGACCAAGTCCTCGTTCGCCGCCGAACTGACCGACGCAGCACGGCAACTGCTGGGGCACTCATGAACGGGCCGGTCCGCAGGGGCATGATCGCCATGGCCCTAGCGTCCGCGGCGCTCACCGCAGGCTGCGGCAGCACGGCTAGTTCCGGGCCAGGCCCGGCGCCCCAGGCGCCACCGGCCGGGGCACCATTCCTGGCCACCGCCCTCGGCACCGCGGCCGGAACCTGGGCCATCACGGTCATGGGCGGTTCCGCCGCCAGCCACAACAACTTCTGGCAGCTATTCGTGCGCCCGGCCGGGAGCGCCGAGTGGAAGCTGGTCACCCCGCCCGGGGTGGCCGATAACGGCGGGCTGGTCGCAGCCGACGCGGGCGGGCAATCACTGATCACCGGAATCCGGCCCAGCCAGTACCTCACCTACACGCCACTGGCCACCACCCGTGACGGCGGCCAGGCATGGTCACCGGCCGGGCCGCTCGCCGACGCCCTCGCCGACGCCCCCGACGCCCTGGCCGCGGCACCCGGAACCGGGCGACTGCTCGCCGTGCTCACCACCGGCACGGTCAAGGCGGGCGCCCCCGGCTACACCCGGTGGACCACCCTCACCAGCCAGCGCTCGCTGGCTACGACGCCCGCCGGCCGGCGCTGTGGCCTGACCGCCCTCACCGCGGGCGCGTTCACCCTCTCGGGGACGCCGCTACTGGCAGGCCGGTGCAGCCGCCCCGGAACCGTCGGCATCTTCGCCGCCAAGAACGGCACCTGGCAGGCCGCGGGCCCCGCACTCCCGGCCACGCTGGATCACCAGCACACCACCGTGCTGCGGCTGACCCGGACATCCACCGGCAACGTGGCGCTGCTGGAGACCGGTACCGGGCCGGATGCAAGCCTGCTCGCCGCCTGGTCCGCCGGCAACGGCGGTCACTGGGCACTGTCACCCCCGGTCCGGCTCCATGACGCCAGGCTGACCTCGGCATCCTTCGGCCCCGGCGGCGCGGCCGCGCTCATCCTCACCGGGCACCGTGCCGAGACCATCACCGGCGCCGGAGCGACGTGGCGGTCACTGCCCGCCCTGCCCGCCGGCACCGCCACGCTGGCCCCCGGGCCCTCCGGCGGGTTCGACGCACTGGCAGTCCACCGCACCAGGCTGACCATCTGGCAACTCGGGCCCGGTACTGCTGCCTGGCGAGCCACGCAAGCCATGAACGTTCCTGTCCAGTTCGGCTCGTCGGGCTGACATGGCACCGCCGGCAGCCTGGCCCGCGGTCCGCTGGTTTCGCGGCCCGAGTGATGCTTTGACCTGCAATCAGCACATGCACGGCGGTCAGCGCGGCATCGCCATACAGTGAAAGCCAGCGCGGAAGGCACCGCACCGAGGCCGGAGAGCCACATGCACGGGTACGCCCAGAACAAGGACAACTACCTCATCCGGCTGCGCCGGATCGAAGGGCAGATCCGCGGCCTGCAACGCATGGTCGAGGACGACAAGTACTGCATCGACATCCTCACCCAGGTAGCCGCCGCCACCAAGGCCCTGCAATCAGTGGCACTCGGGCTGCTCGAAGAACACCTCAGCCACTGCGTCGCCGGCGCCATCGCCGAAGGCGGCGACACCGCCACCGCCAAGGTCCACGAAGCCTCCGAGGCCATCGCCAGGCTCGTGCGCTCCTGAGCCGGCTGGTGTAGGTGCTTGGCTCCCGGTCGGCCCGGCCAGGCTCCTCCCGTCCGCCGGTTCACCCGACCTTTACTCGTGGCATACTTGCGGGCGCTGCCCGCTTCTGGGCGGCTGCCCTGGGATACGTGCTTGAACCGCCCCCCGAAGGGTTCGCTACCTGGGACGACTGGCGGCGCGACATCGGGCTTCCCGACAGTGAGCTGGGAATCGGCGCGGACAGCATCATCGATCCCCGCGGTGACGGCCCCCGCATCTGGTTCCATGTGATGCCGGAGGCCAAGGTGGCCAAGAACCGCCTCCACCTCGACATCCACGTCAGCGGCGGCCGTTCGGTAGTCGACAGCCGTTCGGTCCCGCTCGCCACCCGCACCCAGCGAGTCGACGCCGAGGCCAGGCGGCTGGCGGATCTCGGGGCCACGATCACCGTAGTCATGAGCGAGGACGGCCTCGATCACTACGCGGTGGGGATGAAGGACCCCGAGGGCAACGAGTTCGACATCAACTGACGCCTTCGCCCTCACCAAGCTCCTCCGCGCCCACATCAAGAAGCACGGCACCACCCCCGACGGGAGGATCTTCCAGACCAGCCGGGGCGGCATCATCCAGGACTCCGCCTACAGCGCCGTATGGGCCGGATGATGCAGGTGAGCAGCCCCGGTGGCGAACCGCTTGCGGTAGGTCGTCGCGCTGAGCCCGTAATGGGCCCTGAAGCGGCGTGCGAAGTAGTTTTGGTCAGGCCAGCCCACGGCTCGCCCGATGGCCGCGATGGGCTCATCGGAGTGGAGCAGCAGGACGGCGGCATGCTCGGCGCGAAGCTGGGCGAGGAAGGCCATGGGGGGCAGCCCAGTGGTGGCCTTGAACACCCGCACCAGGTGGCCGGGGGTGAGGTGCATTTCGGCGGCCAGCCCAGCCAGCGTCCAGCGGCGGGCGACGTCGGACTCCAGCCTGCGCATCGCGTGCCCGACGGCGGGATGTATCGCGGCGCCCTCATGGGGCAGTACCCCGTGGGTGCTCGCCACGGCGCGTCCGAGATGGCCAAGCAACAGTGATAGGCGCCCGGCGATGTCGGCTCGGTGCTGGGAGATCGGCTGGTGCCGCAACACGGCCAGCGCGCGGAGATGAGTCATGCATTCATCGAGCGCCGAGGGATTCAGGCTGGCCGTCAGCACTCCCCGGCCGGGAGCCGAGTAGAGGGCAGTCCAGAGCAGATACCCGAGCAAGGGGTCCTCGCGGGTCCAGGCCAGCTCTTGGCGCAGCAAGTCGCTGCTGAAACAGCAGTTGTAGACCTCCAGCGGGCTGCAGTTCTCATACCCGTGCCAGACTCCGGGCCGGAGCAAGACGACGTCGCCTGCATGCACGTCATGCCGCCCGGCGAGGGAAACATGGGTACCGGCGCCGCTGGCGACGAAGGCGATTTCCACGAAGCTGTGCGTGTGCACCGGGCTGTCGTGCTCGTGAAGATAGGAGCCGGCGTAGACCAGCGTCGCTTGAGTGAAGTGGAACGGCTCGCGGCTGGTGTCTACCTGGATGTCGGCATCCATCCTTCGCACGGTACCCGCCACCTCGGTAATGCTAGTTTTGTGCTACTAATGGCCCATCGTAGCCTAGCGCTGACCAGCGAATATAGCCAAAAATCATGTCATGCTCAGGCGCTTGCCGCACTATCGGTACCAGTCGGCGCTGGCGGTGCTGCTGCTGCCCAGCCTGCTGCTGATCGGCGTCTTCAGCTACTACCCGGCCGTGCGCAGCCTGATCGGTGGCTTCTACCAGTGGAACGGCTTCTCCCCGCCCTCCTACGCCGGAGTGTCGCAGTTTAGGCAGTACTTCCAGTCACCAACATTCGGGACAGAGGTGAAGAACATCGCCGTCCTCACCGGCGGCAGTATCCTCATCACCCTCGTCTCTCAGTTCACCGCGGCGGAGATCGTCGCCCACATGCCGGGACGGCCCGCCGGCATCGCGAAGTACGTCCTCGTCCTGCCGATAGTGCTTCCGCCGTTGGTGCTGATCGAGGTCTGGGCCTACCTGCTTCAGCCCGGATCGGGTCTGGTCGATCACATCCTGGCCGCGCTCGGCGTCCCCCAGCCGTCATGGCTGAGCGATCCGAACCTGGCCCTCCTGTCGATCCTGCTGATCGGGTTTCCCTGGATCTCCAACCTGGGCTTCCTGATCTTCCTCGGCGGGCTGCAGAATCTGCCGAAGGATGTGCTCGACGCCGCCAGGCTGGACGGCCTGGGCGCAATCCGGCGCGCATTTACGATCGACATCCCGTTGCTGCTGCCGCAGTTTCGCATTGTCGTGATCTTGTCTGGCATCTTCGCGGTGCAGAACTTCGTGCCGATCCTGCTGCTCACCAACGGCGGACCAGGCACGGCGACCCTGGTGCCCGGCCTGGACATGTACCAGTCCGCTTTCCAGAACGACCAGTACGGCTATGGCATGGCGATCGGCACGGTGCTGTTCATCGCGATGCTCATCTTCACGCTCGCCGCGATGCGGGCTCTCCGCCCTCGTACGCATTGATCGAACTCTCACCAGGAGGTGGGGTTTCATGTCCCGAAGAACTCACACTCGCTCGGCGCTGCGGGCCGGGGCGGCCATGCTTACCGCGGGCGTCCTGGCCGCAGGCTGCTCATCGGGCGGCTCGGGCTCCGGCTCGGGCTCCGGCTCGGGCAGCGGCGCTCCGGTCACGATCAAGGCCGTACTGCCGCCGAACACCGGGCCGATCAGTGCGGCTGACAACCTTGGGTTGCAGCGGCTGACTCAGCAGTACGAAGCCGCCCACAAGAATGTGACGGTTCAGTGGCTTCCGAACAACACGAACGGCATCACTCAGGCGAACGCGGCCATGGAAAGCCAGGCTTCTGGCGGTGCCGCACCGGACGTGGTCTGGGAGCAGTATGGCCCGGTGACCTCCGGTGCCCTCCCGGCCGGTCTGCTCCAGAACATCAAGCCCTACCTGGAGAAGCCCAACCCCTACGTGCCAGGTAACTCCAGCTGGCTGTCGCTGTTCTCCCCGTCGACGGTCCCCTATATGACCTCGCCGAACGGCGACATTGACATCATCCTCGGGTCGAACGTCGAGACCGGGATGTTCTACAGCAAGGCCGCCTTCAGCAGGGCCGGGATCACCTCCCCGCCGGCCACCTGGGCGGACTTCATGACCGACCTCGGCAAGCTGAAGTCGGTCGGCATCACGCCGTTCCTGTTCACCACCGGCGCACCGTGCAATCCATCCTGGTTCGAGCGGCTGGCCACCTCTTCACTGCTCGCCGGCCAGGTCGGCCAGTTCAATGTCAACCACTCCCAGGTGACCAACGGCCTTGACGTCGCGGTCGGCGTCAAAAAGGGCATCATCGGCATGCATAACCCCCAGTACGCCGAGGCGTGGAAGCTGCTGGGCCAGCTCGCCAGTTACTCCGCCAGCGGGCAGAGCACCTATGACGCCTGCTCGGACCCGAACGCCACCTCACCCCCGCTGAGCCCGCAGTCCATGCTCATCCACGGCAAGATCGGCATCTTGTGGGGTGGGAGCTGGTGGATTCCGCAGCTGAACTCTGCTGGCTTCTCCGGCAAGTACGGGGTGTTCCCCGAGCCGCCCATCACCACAGCTACCTCGCCGCTTGCCCTGGGCACCTCTACCGTCGGGGTCATCGGCGGCCCGAACGGCAACGGCGAATGGAGCATCACCTCCCAGCGCGCGGACAACACGATGACCCCGGCCAAGACCGGGGCGGTCATGAACTTCATGGCGTGGCTGTTCACCCCGCAGCACCTGGGCTACTGGATCAAGATCAGCGGAAGCGGGGCTTATATCCCGACCGAGTCGGCTGCACCGACGGTCAGCCTGCCCGGCCTGTCGAACCTGGTCCCCAAGGGCAAGGTGCCCGCAGTGATCGACGTGGTCCTCGATGACGTGCTATCAACCGCGGCCACCAACTCCGGCATGCGCCTGATCCAGGAGTACGTCGGCGGGTCACTGCCTTACTCCTCATTCGCCAGCGAATGGCAGTCACTGCTGACTAACTCCGCGCAGGCCTGGGCAACCCAGAACCACGTCGACCTCAGCAAGTACTGAGCCGGTCACCGCCGTGCGCTCTGTCCTGCACACCGAGTCCCGGGCTGGCGACCTCGCGGCACCTGCCGCGCGGCGCCCAGCCCGGGCCGGCCGCCTGCGGCCCCGCTACGGCTGGATCGTCGTCCTCGGCGGCGCAGCGATCGTGGCGATGACCTATTTCCCGCTCATATTCGTGCTCTCTAACTCGCTGAAAAGCGGAAAGAACATCTTCAGCAGCGGTGTATTTTCGCTGTTCACGCAGTTCGACTACCAGAATTACGTCACGGCGTGGTCGGGCGTGTCCCGGCCGCTGATCAATACGATCATCGTCGCCGCGGCCTCTATTGTCATCGGCGTCACAGCCGCCGCGGCCGGCGCATACGCGTTCTCCCAGCTCCGGTTCCGCGGCAAGGACGCGCTGTTCATGGCCTACGTCGGCCTGCTGCTCATCCCGTCGACGCTGACCCTGATTCCGCTGTTCCTGACCATTCAGAAGCTGCACCTGTTCAACACCTGGTGGGCGCTGATCTTGCCATACGCGGCCACCGCCCAGCCGCTGCTGGTCCTGATTTTCCGCGGGTTCTTCGACCAGATCCCCCGGGAACTGATGGAGAGCGCGCGGATCGACGGGTGCAATGAGTCCCGGGTACTTGCCCGGATCGTCGTCCCGCTGACCAGGCCCGTGCTGCTGACCGGCGCGATCCTGGTCTCGATCAACGTCTGGGGCGACTTCCTGTGGCCAACGATCGTCATCCAGGATCCGCACCGGACCACGATTTCCGCCGGCGTGCAGCAGTTCGTCGGAAGCTTCGGTCTCAACGTGAGCGGCGGCGGTGCCGTCTTCGCCGCGTTCGTCATCGCAACCTTGCCGGAATTCCTTCTCATCGGCATCACCATGCGCTACTTCGTCTCCGGCCTCACCGAGGGAGCAACAAAGCAGTGACCACGCAACCACCGCTGACCCCCACTGAGCTGCGCTGCGCGCACCTAGTGGACCCGCTCGGCGTAGCCCCGGAACGGGTACGGCTGAGCTGGAGGCTGGAAGGTGCGGGAACCGGCCGGGCGCAGCACGCTTACCAGGTGCTGGTCGCGCCGGATGAGGATCGGCTCGCCTCCGGTGAGGACCTGTCATGGGACAGCGGCAGGATCGAGTCCTCCAGTTCGGCCGACATCGCCTACGGCGGGCGCCCACTGGCCCGTGGCAGCGGCTACGCCTGGAAGGTGCGGGCCTGGGACGAGAGTGGTGCCGCCTCCAGCTGGAGCGCCCCGGCCCGGTTCGAAGTGGAGCTGGATCAGGCCGTTGGATGGCGGGCCTCCTGGATCGGCCTGGGCCGGGGCCGGGAGAACGTCACCCCGCCCGCTCAGGCTGGGCCGCCTGACATGGTGGCCAGGGCGCTGGCCCCAGCGCCCTACCTCCGGCGGGCATTCATGGTCGGCAAGGCCGTGGCGTCGGCCCGGCTGTATGTGACCGCTCTCGGCCTGTACGAGGCGCGGCTGAATGGCCGCCGGGTCGGCGATGCCGTCCTCACCCCCGGCTGGACCGACTATGCCCAGCGCATCCCATACCAGGCCCATGACATCACCAGCCTGCTCAGGGAAGGGGAGAACGTCATCGGGGCGATCCTCGCTGACGGATGGTACGCCGGCTTCCTCGGCTTTGATGCCAAGCGGGCCGGCGCGCACTACGGCACCGCGCCGGAGCTGCTGGCCCAGCTAAGAATCACCTTCCACGATGGCACCAGCCAGTACGTCGTCACCGACGGGCAATGGCATGGGCGGGCGGCTGCGATCCGCCACGCCGACCTCATGATGGGCGAACGCCAGGACCTGCGGCAGGAACCGGATGGCTGGGACGCCCCGGGCTACGACGCCACGGGCTGGCGCGCTGTACGCCGCCGCGGCCGGGATTCCCGCCAGCTCGTCGCCGATCCCGGGCCGCCCATCCGGGTCACCGAGGAGATCAGGCCGGTCGTCATGACCCGTTACGCCTCGGGACGCCAGATCATCGACTTCGGCCAGAACCTGACCGGCTGGGTCAGGATCAAGATCGACGGACCTCCGGGCACCTCCATCCGCGTCCGGCATGCCGAGGCGCTGGCCGGTGGCGGCACCCTCTATACCGAGAACCTCCGCACCGCGCGCCAGACCGACGAGTTCGTCACCAGTGGCGGACCGGAGATTCTCGAGCCCCGCTTCACCATCCACGGATTCCGTTACGCAGAAGTCAGCGGTTATCCGGGTGACTTGGATGCGGCAGATGTGATCGCACGCGTCGCCCACTCCGACATCGGGCCGGCCGGCTCCTTCGGCTGCTCGGAGAACTGGCTCGGCCAGCTAGTCCGCAACATCGACTGGGGCCAGCGAGGCAATTTCGTCAGCGTGCCCACCGATTGCCCGCAACGGGACGAAAGGCTTGGCTGGCTCGGCGACGCCCAGGTCTTCGCCCGCACCGCGTGTTACAACCGGGACGTCGCCGCTTTCTTCGACAAGTGGCTGGACGACGTGGCCGACGCCCAGTTGCCCTCGGGAGCTTTCACCGACATGGCCCCGCGGCTCAGCTTTCCCGGGGCCGGGGCAGCGGCCTGGGGTGACGCCGGGGTGATCATCCCCTGGACGGTCTGGAAGATGTACGGCGACCGGGGCATCCTCCGGCGGCATTTCGGTGCCATGACCGCGTGGATGGACTTCATCGAACGCGCCAATCCCGATTACCTGCGGACCAGGGACTTGGGGAACAGCTACAACGACTGGCTTGCGCCCGGCGAGGACAACACCCCGCGCGAGTTGCTCGCGACCGCTTACTGGGCCCACGACGCGGCCCTGATGGCCGAGATCGCGGACGCCGCAGGCCGGCCGGACGACGCCGCCGGGTACCGGGCGCTGCGGTCGAAGATCTGCGCAGCGTTCGCAGATGCGTTCGTAGCCGAGGACGGGCAGGTCACCTCCGGAACCCAGACCGCCTATGCCCTCGGCCTGCATATGCAGCTGATCCCCGATGAACTGCGCAATGCCACGGCAGGCCACCTGGTGGCGTCGATCCGGGCCACCGACTGGCACCTGACCACAGGTTTTGTCGGCGCGGGATACCTCCTGCCCGTGCTGAGCTCCACGGGTCACACGGAGGCTGCCTACCGGCTGCTTGCCCAGCGCTCGCTGCCGTCCTGGCGGTACATGGTCGATCATGACGCCACCACCATCTGGGAGCGGTGGGACGGCTGGACCGAAGAACACGGCTTCCAGTCCCCCTGGATGAATTCGTTCAACCATTACGCGCTGGGCTCCGTCGGCGAATGGCTCTACCGGTACGTCTTGGGCATCGATCAGGAACCAGGCACCGCCGGCTTCGGGCAACTGCTGCTCCGGCCACATCCCGGCGGCGGACTGCACTGGGCCCGCGGTTCCTATCGGTCTGTCCGTGGGACGATCCGGACCGGCTGGGAACAGGCCGGCGAGTTGTTCACCTTCCGTGTGGAGGTTCCGCCCAACGCGACAGCCAGCGTGCACATTCCCAGTGCCCACGCCGCCGAAGTACGCGACGGCGCCGGCAAGCCGCCCGCCTCGGTCGCGAACTTCCCCGGGGCAGAAGGTTTGCATGAAGCGATCTTCAACGTCGGATCAGGCGGCCACCAGTTCGATGGCCCGTCGATGAGCGATTCCGGATCTTCGCAATGAGGGAGAAGCTCTTGAACCGAGCGCTCCGGTTACCAAGCACGTACATCGGAGCGACCAAAGGCCAGCTCTAGCCACGTGTGTGCGGGGCTGCAGGCTCTTGAAACGTTTCATAACAAGATGAAAGGAGCTGCCACCATGAAGCCCAGAAAAGGCTGGATGGCCCGGGCGCTGGCGCCCGCCACCGCGGCCGTGTTCCTCGCCGGGCTGGCGATCACCCCGGCGCACGCCGGGCCGCACTCACCGGCCCGGCAGCAGTATTTGGAGCAGCCCGCGGCCAGCAACGTCAGGCCGGTGTCGGCCACCGTGTTGTCGGGAAGCGTCTCCAACCCGGGCGGACTTACGCCGGGCGGCCGTGGGACTACGACGTTGACCGTGACGTCGAGCGATGATCCGGCCACCGTTCTCCTCGACTACGGCATCGAGGTCGAAGGCACGCCATACCTGGACGTGGCGTCCTTCGGTGGCGCTGCCCCCACCGTGTCGCTGGCGTTCACCGAGGCCAGGACCTACCTGCGCACCCCCGGATCGAGCACGCTCGCCGCCGTGGCCGCAGCCGGGGCGACAGCGATCACCGTGCAGCCGGGAACCCGCCGTAGCCCGCTCACGTTCGCCCCTGGAGACACGGTGACCGTGGCGTCGCCAGCCGAAACCGATCAGATCCTGTCGGTATCCGGCACCACGCTCACCCTGAAGGCGCCGCTCGCCCAAGAACACCCAGCCGGGGCGAGCGTCACCAGCACACCGGGCGCCATAACTGGCGACTCCGCGTTCCAGCCCCGCGACGTCTCCTTGGCGGTGACCGCCACCGGCACGCTGAGCAGCGGGTTCATGGGCGGATTCCGGTTCGAGGCGATCACGCTGACCACGCCAGGAACCCTGGTGCTCCACGCGGCCGGAGTACAGTTCGGCGGCGGCTACCTTGCCACGCCATCCGACTACCAAGGGTTCTTCCTGTCGAGTTCGGCCGCTTTCAACACGATGTACTACGACGGCGCATACACCGAGCAGACCGACATGCAACCCGTGGGCACGAACGGTGCCACACAGCCCTCGGTACTGGACGGCGCGAAGCGCGACCGGGCGATCTGGTCGGGCGACCTCAAGATCGAGGGCCAGGGCATCGCCGACACCCTGGGCACCAACGGCGACAACTACGTGAAGCAGTCGCTGCTGACACTCATCACGAACACTCCGCAGGGCAGCGGCCTGTACTCCGAGACCCTTTTCCCGCCGGGCTGGTACAGCAATTCCTATTCATCCTGGACGCTTGACGCCGCCACGACCTATTACCAGAACACCGGCGACACCGCTTTCGCCCAGCAGATCCTGCCCTGGCTGGAAAGCCAGCTGTCCTATGACGCGAGCCTGACCGACAGCAGCGGGCTGATCGTGACAAGCTCGCATATCGGAACGCCGGACGGTGGCTACGACTGGGACTTCTACGACGGTGCCAAGACCGGCGTCGTGACGGCGTTCAACGAGCTGTACTACCGCAGCCTGCGGGATGTCGCCTACATCGAGGCGAACCTCGGCAACGCCGCGAAGGCCGCTGCGTACAACCAGGCCGCCGATCATGTCCGGGACGAGATCAACGCGAACCTTCTCGATCCCGCGACGGGAACCTACTACCTGAGCGAATCTGACCACGTGACGCTCGCACAGGACGCGAACGCACTGGCGGTCCTGTTCGGCATCGCCCCGGCCGACGAGGTTCCCGTTATCCTGAGCGCGCTCAAGGCGCTCTGGGGCCCGCATGGTTCAGCGCCCTTCTCCGGCACCGCCTACAGCGACCTCATCAGCCCGTACATCACCGCGTACGAGGTCGAGGCGGACTACCTGGCCGGGGATACGACCGACGCCGAGCAACTGATGCACTCCACCTGGGACCAGATGATCGATCCGCAAGGCCCGTTCTTCACCGGGACCATGTGGGAGAACATCGGCCCCGACGGGACAGCGACTGAGCCGCGGACCAGCCTGGCCCACGGCTGGGCATCCGGCCCAACGCCGATCCTGACCAGCTACGTGCTCGGGGTACAGCCGGTGGGACCTGGCTACCAGACCTTCACCGTCACGCCGCACCCCGGCAGCCTCCAGTGGGCGGCAGGTGCGGTCCCGACACCGTATGGACGGATATTCGTCTGGTGGGCCAGGGACGGTCACCGGCTCTCGCTGACGGTTGCGGCACCACCCCGGACCACCGCGTTCATCGACTTGCCGGACGGACGGCATCTCACGCTGACCGGCGGCCCCCGGGGGGCCAAGCGCGCATTCGCCGGCTGACACCCGGGCTGGCGAGACAGGCTGCGGAGTCCCGCGCGGTGCCCCGCTGCGCGGGACTTCGCAGGTCCAGGCGCTATCCCCTGACCTCCAGAGCTTTCGTGACAGCAGAGAGAAGTGGCATGCCCCAGCCGACGCCCGAATCCGTATGTACAAGGCCGTTCTGGATGACAGGCCGTACCCGGGACGTTAGGAGCCGGGTCGCTCGCGCCTGCGCATGCTGCTTATGATCTTCCCCACGGCCACGACGAGGAACAGCTGCCCGGTCACCGCCTCGAGCACCGCGAATGTCTGCCCGGGGTTGGCGGCCGGTACCAGGTTGCCGTACCCGACGGTGGTCATCGTGACGAAGCTGAAGAACAGGTCCTGGCTGAGTGTGCCGGGCCCCGCCGAGCCGAAGAACGGCACGCTTCCGAACTCGCCGGCCGCCCTGTAGGCGAAGGCGAAGAACATGCCGATCAGCAGGTAGGCAGCGACGGCCCCGAGCAGCGTCTCGGTGTCGATTTCCCGCCGCAGTATCAGATGGCGCACGATGGAAAACGGCGCGATCAGGTAGAGCAGGCAGCAGACGGTGAATATCCAGCCCAGTTGGCCACCCGGCTTGTGCGCGAAGAAGCTCACGACCGCGACGGCGGCGGCCAGGCACAGCACGATGCCGGCGATGAGCCGGGTCACGCGGCGCGCCTGCGAGGTGCGGAGGGTGAGCCAGACCGTTGCCAGCTGGACGGTCAGCACGATCGAAGCGGCCCGCGTCTCGGTCACCGATACCGACACCACGTAGGTCACCACGACGAGCAACAGCACGAGCCCATAGCTATCGGCCGAGACGAAAGAGCGCCCGAGGCGGCGCCACCACCGGGACTCGGCCCCCGGCGCAGCATTGTCTACAGCGAAGTCTGGCAATTTGACCTCCAAGCGCCGCCAGGGAAGGTTCTTACAGCATTGAAGCTCCCGCGTGGGGCCGCGCCCGCTGGCCATGACGGCCGGGCCGGTTCCGGCGGCCGGCCAGCAGTGCTCACCGCGTGCTGGTTGCAAACATGCCCAGATCCTCAGGACTTGCCGGACTCGTAGACCTCGGTGAACAGGTCACCTTGGGCGGCCCCGGCGGCGGACTTGTCGCCACCGGCGCGGCCTCGCAGGACGAAGGCGATGCCGACGGCGAGCACGGCGCCGGCGATCGGCCCGGCGACGTAGACCCAGTAGCTGGTGAAGGTGGTGGAGACTAGGTCAGGCCCGAAGGTGCGGGCCGGGTTCATCGAGGCGCCCGAGATAGGGCTGCCCCACAAGCCGGCCAGGGCGATATACGCCCCGACGCCGAAGGCGCCGATGACGCCGACGTTCTGGGCGCCTGAGGCGGTGCCCAAGATTACGCTGACCAGGCCCGTGGTCAGCACCAGTTCCATCCAGAACGCGGCCGTGGCGGAGTAACCGGAGGCGGGATAGTTGGCCCCGTAGCTGGCTGAGACGCCGATGACCGCACGCAGGAACAGGGCGGCGAGCGTGGCCCCGGCCAACTGCACCACGACGTAGCCGGGGACGCGCCCCCAGGGGAAGTCGCGGCGCAGGGCGAAGGCGATGCTGACGGCCGGGTTCAGGTGCGCACCGGAGATCTTGCCCATGAACAAGATGATGGCCATGACCATCAGACCGGGGGCCACGACCGCAGCGCTGTGGCTGATCACACCTGGGAAGGCGTGACTCATCATGCCGCCGCCGGCGGCCACCAGCACCAGGAAGAAGGTGCCGAGCAGCTCGGAGAACAGCCGCCGCCACTCCTGGCGCGGGTCGTTGAAGTTGGTGATGCGGTCGGTAAGGTTCTTTTCGTAGCGGGCGAGCGGGCCGAGCGGGCCCGGCGCGGGTGCTTGCTGCTCGGCGGTCATGGCTACCTCACATCGGGGTCAGGGTTGGGGGACATGTACCCGGACTGTTCACCCATCAGGGCCATCGCCTGGGCGCCGGTGAGGGGGTGCCGGGGGACGGGGTGGCCGAGGTCTTAGACGCCCTCGACCGCTTCGAGCCGCCCGGACCGGACCGCGTTCACGAACTCCTCATAGTCCTTCTCGTTCTGATCTGCGTATCGCTCCGAGAAATCAGTGATCGACTTGTCGAACGCGTCGCTTGCGCCGAGGTATTCGGCGATGGCGACCGGGTCCCCGGACCGGGCGTGGGCCCGCGCCAGCGTCCACCCGCAGATGCGCGCGTAAAACGTAAGGCCGAGCGGGATCATGTCCTCGACTAGGGCTGACCCCTTCATGTCGCGGAGCTGGCGCCAGTAGAAGTGGCGGCGCACGTCCACCCCCTTGGTCCAGCCGAGGTAGATGTCGCTGGCGGCCTGCATCATCCGCTGCCCCTGCACCACCCGCGCGCCGTGCTGGCGGTAGCGGCTCTTGGGCAGGTGCGCTTCCAGCACTGAGGCGGTTGCCTCCTTGATCTGCAGGAACAGCGGGTCCTGCGCGTCACGTCCCTGGAGCAAGACGATGAACGCCCGGGTGCCAACGCTGCCCACTCCGACCACCTTGCGGGCCGCGTCCACGATCTCGAACCGCTCCAGCAGGTGCCGCCGGTCATCTTGCAGGGTGGCCCGGTAGGCGCGGAACTGCTCGTGCAGCACCGGCAGCACCTCCTTCGGGGACAGGCCGTAGGTGGCGGCCAGGTCACGCGCCGGGACCACGATCGGCGGCTGGCTGACGATCCGGTAGGTGCCATCGGCCTGCTCGCAGAGCTTGGACAGCGCCTGGAGGCTGTCGCGGGTGTGCGCCTTCGCCAGGGTCTTCTCCGCCCGCTTCCCCGCCGCCTTCGCCACCTTCTCCTCTTCCCTATCCGCCTTCTCCTGCTTGGCCGCGCGTTTTTCCTGCTTCCTGGGCGCCTTCGCCTGCTTGTCCGCCCTCTCGGCCTTCTTCGCCGTCTTCTCCTGCCTGGCCGTCCCGGCCACCAGGTTGCGGATCCCGGCCTTGAGCTCGTCCTCGTCCAGGTGGGCGTACCAGATGTTCATCGTCCCCATCTGCGCGAAGGCGGCCATTGCCTCCCGGTAGGCCCGCACCGACGCGAGCGTCGCCGCGCGCGTGTCTGCCTTGGCGAACCCGTTGTTGCGGGCCGCGATCTCAAAGCTCGTCGCCATCCGCTTCACGTCGTACTCGAACGGCCCCGGCAGCGTCTCGTCGAAGTCGTTCAGGTCGAACAGCAAGACCCGCTCGGGCGATGCGAACGCGCCGAAGTTCGACAGGTGGGCGTCGCCGCACAGCTGGGTGCCGAGCCCAGCTACCGGAGTCTCGGCGAGGTCGGCCGCCATGATCTTGGCCGCGCCCCGGTAGAAGGTGAACGGCGAGACCATCATCCGGCCATGGCGGACGGGCACCAGGTCCGGCTCGCGGGTGGTGTCCTGCTCCTCCAGCAGGGCGACCGGATCGGGGCGGCCGGCGGCCGGGCGCCACTTGGTATGGCTTGACAGCTCCGTCCGGTCCCGGGCCTCCAAGCCCTTGGCTTTGCGATCGTTGACGCTCGGATGCGCGATCTTTCTTACTGCCATCCGGCCCACCTCCCGTGCTGACCGTAGCCTCGCCCGGCTTCGGGCCACGAGCGCTCCCCGGGCTCGGCCATAGCCGGGATGGCCAGGGCGCTTAAGACCTGGCCACTGCCTCTCATGCGCTCCTAGTCGCCCATCTTGGGCGCCCATGGCGGAGGGGACATCACCCGGGAAGGAGGAATTGACATCCTCACAGCCAGCGAGGTCAGCAACACTGGCCCCCAGGCGCACCGCCGTGGCCGCATCCCACGGGCCGGTCCAGCGGAAGCACGTAATAAACAACCACCAGCACCGCCGCGATCAGCACACTCCGCACCGCCGCGGCCCGCGTCTTCGCCAACTGGCGGACGAGGACCGCCACAGGTGCGGACCGGGTCAGGCCAGGATCTTGGCCTTCTCGCGGTCGAACTCCGCAGCGGTGATGACTCCCCGGTCACGCAGGTCTGCCAGCTTCGCCAGCTGGTCCGCCGTGTTCGCCGGTGCGCCCGCCGCGGCTTCCTGGATATAGGCGCGGGCCTGCGCGTCCTCCTGCTGCACCTGCCGCGCTGCCCGCTCATGCATCGAGCCGCCGCGGGCGATCAGGTAGACAAGCACACCGATGAGCGGGATGAACAGCACGAACAGAAACCACAGGGCCTTGGCCCCGCCAGACAGGTCATTGCTGCGGAAGATGTCGATGAACACCATGATCAGGATCCAGATCCAGATCACCCACAGAAAGAACTCGAGCATCGTCCAGAAGACGTTCAACAGCGGATAGGACGATGACGACGACGCCAGTACCATTCCTCCTCCTTCGCGCCAGCCAGGCTGGCCAGTAGCGGCCCGGGATCAGGTTGTCTACTCGCTCAATGCCAGGATGTGCGCTGGCGTCATGGCCGCACTTCACCCCCTCGGGGTGAGCCCATCCGGCCTGCGGCGGCTGACCATCAGGGGCAGCATCACGATTGGCCTGGATAAGCCCGGGTGGTCCGCTGGGCGGGCGCCCGCGGTCACCCGATCTGGATGATGCGCATAGGTGACATGCCCGTCCAGGCTGGGATGCAGGAGAACCGGCGCCCCTAGGTGGTGCTCACCGGCCGCTGCCTGGCACCAATGGGCGGCGCCGGCGGCCGGCGCCGCGAACGGGGCCAGAGGGAAGAGGCTGACCATGGCAATCGGACCAGTACAGCTCATCGTGCTGGGGTTCCGGCACCCTAATTTCCACGGTGAGATCATCGCCGAGCTCGAACGGCTCCGGGCCAGCGACACCGTCCGCGTGATCGACTCACTGGCGGTCTACAAGGACGCCGAGGGCGAGCTGGAAGTGGAGCATCTCAGCAACCTGTCCGAGCAGGAGGCGATCGAGCTCGGCAGCAAGGTCGGCGCGCTGATCGGCCTGGGCTTCGAGGGCGAGGAGGGCATGGCGGCCGGGGCGGAGGCCGGTGCCGAGGAGGTGGCCGCCGAGGGCGGTGTGCACGTGTTCACCGAGGAGGAGGGCTGGGATGTGCTTGAGGACATCCCGAACGACTCCGCCGCGGCGCTGATCTTGCTGGAGCATCACTGGGCCGTGCCGCTACGGGACGCGATCGCCCGGGCGGGCGGCTTCCGCATCAGCGACGGTTTCATCAGCCCGCTGGATCTGGTCGAGATCGGGCTGATGTCGGCCGCGGAAGCCAAGGAATTGCACGACATGGAAACGGCGGCCGCCGCTAGCTGACCAGGCTGGCCAGTGGCCACGACTACCAGGAGGAACCAGATGTTCGGATCACGCAGGGTCGCGCGCCGTACTGGGCGGCGCACCGCACGGCGGGTCTCCCGCCGCAGGTAACCGCGCACGGCGAGTGGTCCCATCCGCTGGGACCACTTCCCACGTGCCCGGGGAACCGGGCGCCAGGATGGCATCTAAGTGCCCAGCAGGCGTACCCGCGCCTGGCTGGCCTGGTGCAGCCGTGGGCGCTGCGCGTCAGCAGGTCGGCCGACCGCTCACCCTGGAGGGTGCGCGTGCCGGATGGCGGCAGATGCACCTCCTTGTTCTGCCATTGCTCACCTGGCTGATCCAACTGTTGAACACCGCTCTGTACTGGGCCACGATGAGCAACGGCCGCGCCGGGAGGGATCTTGGCTAGGCTCGGCGCGTGAATACAGGGCGGCTGCCTCTGTTCTGCGACACCGCCATGGCCCAGCGCATCGAGCGGGCAGAGGCGCAGCTCATTGCCAAGGCCAGCGAGGCAGCCCACCGTCGCAGGACAGACGATGTCGGCTTTGTGATACCTATTGCCGGCGGCGTGGCGAGCTTCGCTGAGGCGGGCTCGCCGTACAACAAGGTCGCGGGGCTCGGCTTCGGCGGCGTGCCGGGCCCGGCGACGTTGGATGAGATCGAGCGGGCCTACGCCGCTCTGGCCGCGCCTGTGCAGGTCGAACTGGCCCACCTTGCCGATCCCGCGATTGGTGCCTTGCTGACCGGGCGGGGCTACCGGCTCATCTTGTTTGATAACGTGCTCGGCCTGGTCTTGCTGGGCGAGCCAGAGCGAGTCACGCCACCGGGGGTCGAGGTCCGGCCGAGTGGCGAGGAGGAGTTCGAGTCTTGGCTCGACATCGTCCTGCATGGCTTCGCTCACCCCGACGTCCAAGGGGTGCCTTTGCACGACGAGCTCCCACGGGAGGTCATCACGGGGGCCGGACGGGATTTCGCGGCGGCCGGCGGGATTCGCTACATCGCGCTGCGCGACGGGGTCATCGCCGGCGGCGCTCGCCTTCGCATGGCGGACGGCGTCGCGCTGCTCGCCGGCGCGACGACGGCGCCCGCGCACCGCCGCCGGGGAGTGCAGGCGGCGCTGCTGTCGGCCCGGCTCGCCGACGCCGCCGCCGCCGGCTGCGACATCGCCGTCGTTACCACGCTGCCAGGATCCAAGTCTCAGCAGAACGTGCAGCGCCAGGGCTTCGACCTGCTCTATACCCGCGCCACTTTGGTGAGGCAACCCTGAGCCCGCGGGCCCCAGCTCTCGCCTGGCGCGATGCGACTGCACCCAGGCCCGCACCCATGCGCCCGGGTAAGCTCTCGCGGTTACCGATCGATTGCCACTTGCAGGAGGGTCGTCCCCGGGCGAGTGTCGCGGAAGTGGATCTCCCCGCGGGCGGATTGGTAACCACCGGTCCCTCCGGTGATGGCGATAGTGCCGGCATTGTCTGGCGGCTCCTCGATGCCGTGCGCCGTTATCTGGCCCTTCCCCAAAACCAGCGTCACGTCGAGCAGTAGCTCACCGGGAGCGTTCGCGGCCACCGGGGTCACCTGAGTGGCCGATATGGCGAAATGGCCAACCTTTGCGCCCTGCTGGTTGAGGAGCTTCCCTGACTCATCGGCCACTGCGCCCATGTGTATTCCGGGTGGCACAGACTTGAGGCACGTGCGGCAGGGCGTGATCACCACCACGGCCGTCGCCTTGGCCGTCAGGCGAATAAGTTGCTCCCCCGAACTCGTCGCCGAGGCAGCTGCAGTTAAAACTGTCGCTGCGGCCACGCTCGCCGCCGCGGCACCCGCCAGAAGAAACTTGCGCATGGCTTCCCCTCCCGGCTGCCCGGGCCGGGCCCCTGCGCAGTCCGGCTCCTGTCCGGACAGCCCTCCGGCCAGGCTAGGCCGCGCGCAACAAGGCTGTCCATGGCATAGGCAGCCAGAAGAAGACCGCCGGACTTCACCGCGCTAGCCCACAGAGCCGCCCGGCACCACCTCACCATCCTGGGATCGCCGCACCACCCCAGAACCAGCCAGGACTTCTGTGCCGGTGCACGTGTCCGCGAGCGCCGTGGCGGCGCTGTCTAGACTTCTGGCATGTCCCGGTGTGCGGGGTGCGGGGCTGAGGCCGCTGCAGGAGCCCGTTTTTGTGCTCACTGCGGCCGGGCGCTGCCGGAGCGCCCAGGGGGCCTGGCAGAGGAGCGGAAGGTCGTCACGGTGCTCTTCTGCGATTTGGTGGGCTCGACCAGCAGGGCTGACGGGGCTGACCCCGAGGATGTCCTGGCCACTCTCGGCCCCTATCACAGCCTGCTGCGGGACGAGCTGGAACGTTACGGCGCCACGGTTGAGAAGTTCATTGGTGACGCGGTAATGGCTGTGTTCGGCGCTCCTGTGGCTCATGAGGACGATGCCGAGCGCGCGGTACGCGCCGGCCTGCGGATTCTTGAGGCGATGCAGGAGCTGAACGCTGGGCAGCCCGGGCTCGACCTTGAGATCCGTGTGGGCATCGCCACCGGCGAGGTGATGGTTTCCCTTACTGCCCGCCCGGAGATCGGTCAGCATTTCGTTGCTGGCGATGTGGTGAACGTGGCGGCGCGGCTGCAGCATGCGGCCCCGCCGGGCGCGGTGGTGGTGGGAGGGCTGACCCAGCGGCTGACTCGCGACGCCGTCGGGTACGAGAGCCTGTCGCCGGTCACGGTACGGGGAAAGAGCAAACCGCTGGAATTGTGGAGAGCCGTCGGCGTCAGGGCCCGGACAGGTCCCGGAATCCCGTGGCCGTCAGCCACCCCCTTTATTGGCCGCCAGGCTGAGCTCGTCGCCTTGCAGAGTGCGCTGCGCCGGGCCACCTGGGAGCCGGGTGTTCAGTTGGTCACCATTACCGGCGAGCCGGGGGTGGGCAAGTCCCGGCTGGTGGGCGAATTTCATGCCTGGATCACCGAGCAGCCGGATCTGGTGGGCTGGCGACAGGGCCGTTGCCTGCCTTACGGGGAAGGGGTCAGTTTCTGGGCGCTCGGCGAGGTGGTCAAGGCTCAGGCAGGAATCCTCGAGTCTGACGGCGAGGCTGAGGCCCGTGAGAAGCTGGCCACCGCCATCGACGCGGTGGTCGCGGTGGATGAAGACCGGGCGTGGCTGCGATCGCGGCTCGGGCCGCTGGTCGGGCTCACCGACCCAGCTAGCGCAGGCGGCCAGCCCCGGAGCCAGCAGGAGACGTTCACCGCCTGGAGGCTCTTCCTGGAAGCACTGGCCCGCGACCGTCCCCTGGTCGTGGTGGTTGAGGATGTCCACTGGGCCGACCCGGCGCTGCTGGATTTCATCGAGCATCTCGTGGTGTGGTCGGAAGGCTCGGCCATCCTGGTCGTTGTCACCGCGCGACCGGAGGTTTACGACCGCTCCCCGGCCTGGGGCGGGGGTCGGCGTAACGCGACCACCGTCGCGCTTGGCCCGCTGACAACTGATGAGACCGGGCAGCTCCTGACCGCGCTCCTGTCTGGTGTGACGCTCCCGGCCGAAACGCAGGCCACGCTCGTAGAGCGGGCCGGCGGCAATCCGCTCTACGCCGAACAGTTCGCCCGGCTCATAGCCGATCGCGGCCTGCTCACCGCAGGTGGCGCGGGGCTTGGGCTTGTGGCGGCTGAGAAGTTGCCGCTGCCCGACACCGTGGCCGCGCTCATCGCCGGGCGGCTGGATGGGCTGCCAGCTGAGCGCAAGGCACTTCTCGCCGACGCGGCCGTGCTCGGCCGTGTGTTCTGGTCGGGCGGGGTGGTGGCTGTCGGCGGCCGGGGCGAGGCGGATGTCCGGATCGCGCTGCGTGACCTTTCCAGGGCCGAGTTCGTCCGCCGCGTCCCCATGAGCTCAGTTGCCCGCCAAGAAGAGTATTCGTTCTGGCATGCCCTGCTCCGCGATGTCGCCTACGGGTCGCTGCCGCGCAAGGTCAGGGCAGCCAAGCACCTGGCGGCCGCGCACTGGCTGGAGGAGCTGGCCGGTGCCCGCGTCGCCGACTACGCCGAGCTGCTCGCCTACCACTACCAGACCGCACGTGAGTCCACAGAAGACGCTGGTGACAAGGCGGGGGCAGCGGAGCTCGCGGAACCCACCGCCCGCTACCTGGTCATGGCCGGGGACCGGGCCTTCGACCTGGCGGCGGCGACAGCCCCCGCGCACTACCAGCGGGCGCTGGATCTCATCCCGGCTGGGTCGCCTGCTCGCGGGACGGTCTTGGTCAAGCACGGCATGGCAGGCTGGGCGGCCGGGCGGCCAGATGAGCCCGAGCGGTCCCTGGGCGCGGCGATCGCCGAGTTTGAGCAGCATGGTGATACCCGCGCCATCGGAAACGCGATGACATACCTGGCCCGTGCCCGGTATGCCAGCCGTGGTGCTGCGGATGCGATCGAGGTCTTGGATCGTGCGATCGCCCTGCTCCGCCAGGAATCGCCAGGAAACGAGCTGGCCGAAGCATGCGCGTACTCCGCGCTGATCCACGAGGTGACAGGCCGCAGCGAAGAGGCGCTGGCGCTGGCGAACGAGGCACTCGACACAGCGGATCCCCGCAGTGAGGCCAACGCAGCCGCGCTCAGATCCCGGGGCGTTGCTCGCTCCTTCCTCGGTGACCTCGGAGGCCTCGAGGATTGCCGCGAAGCGGTGCGCCTGGCCACATCGCTCGGCAACCCCATCCTCGTTGCGGGGTACCAGGCCGACCTTGCAGAGAGTGTCTGGATGACCGAAGGCCCCCGCGCGGCCATTCCGCTGTCGCAGGCGGCTGTCAAAGCGGCAGGCCAGAACGGGGACCGAGGACGGGCCGCGTGCTTCCGCGCTGAGGGCCTGCGGCTTCTGTACGATCTTGGCGATTGGGATGAACTCCTTCGTGCGTCGGCAGAAATCGGGCAAGTGCTGTCAGACACCGGCCACCGCTACTGGGCCGCTATGCAAGACAGCGTCCGTTCGCTGGTGCTGGCCTGGCGAGGCGAGGTCGAGGCGGCCCGGGGCGCACAAATGCATCTGCTGCCGCTGGCCCGCAAGCTCAAAGACTTCCAGATACTGGCGCCAGCGCTCACCGCCGCAGCCGTCACCCATCTAATAGCCGGTCATCCGGCTAGAGCGTTCCGGCTTGTCACGGAGCTGCAAGCCGCCGTAACAGAAGCGTCTAGCTGGTTTTGGGTCCCGCACCTTCCAGACCTCACTCGTGCCTGTGTAGCGGCGGGCAGGCCAAACGCCGCCAAGATTCTTATCAGCCGCGCGCCAGCGGCTACTACCCGCCACCGGCTCAGCGTGCTGACCGCCAAGGCCACGCTTAGTGAGGCACGCGGCGCCGTCCGCGAAGCCATGCGCATGAACCAGGAGGCAGCCGCGGGCTGGAGCGACTACGGCCATCTCTTCGAACACGGGAGAGCACTGGCCGCGCTTGGCCGCTGCACGCTGGAGCTCGGTGAGCCCCACCCTGAGAAAGCCTTGACCGCGGCGGCTGCGATCTTCTCCGGACTGCAGGCCAAGCCACTGCTCGCAGACACCCAGCGGTTGCTCGGCCAAGCTAACCCCGGCCCGCCCTGACAGGGGCCTCTGATTTGGAATATTTCGGGTCCGCGCGGAACTGCGGTCGGCGACCGGCCCCCCTGGCGCTGCCTGACCGCCGCCGAGGTTGATCAGATCGTCCAGGCGGAAGTCAGCGGGCTCACCAGCCCACTGCTCGCCGGAGGTTTCGCCCGGGTCGTCGTCGAGCTGCGGTCCTACATAGCGGACATTGGCCGGCACCGAGCCGGACCCGAAGTCGTAGCTGGGGCTTGAGCAGACCAGCACCCGGTCGGCCCGGCTCATAAGGTCGGGCAGGTCCCGTACCGGCGGAAGCCCGGCCTCGGCGCGGGCCCGGTTAAGGGCCGGCATCGCGCTGCGGAAGACCGCGAGCGTGACCGCCGCGGCGGACCGGTCCCGCAGCCGGCCCAAAGGCCCCCTGGCCGGCATCAAGCCGGTCCCGAGCGGCGGCACATCGGCACGGGGGATCATGTACGGGCCGTGCATCACGATGACCGCCCGGACCCCAGTCACCTCAGCCCCAAACATGGCTGAGGGGATCATGGTGTCCACTACCGCAACATCGGCCGGATCCCGCTGCAGTTCCTCGGCCACATCACGGCAGAACTCGCGCGCCGGCCCGCACAGCAGCCGGTCTCGCACCCGGGACCACAGGCTCAGCGGATTGCGGGCCTCCCAGTCCTTGACCAGGTCGGTCTCGGGCTGCCGGAGATCGTTGTCTGGGGCGTACTGGTAGCGCAGGAATGTCGCGCCGGCCGATTCGAACCTTGACCGCAGCCCTTCGGGGCCAGCACCCGCACTTGATGGCCCCGCGCAACCGCGCGCCTCACCACGGTTTGAACGGCTTCTACGCCCCCGCCGCTGTCCCAGCCGGCCACCAAGATTTTCATCCGCCCCCCCGGCTCAGCCGCGCCGCGTACACCCAGTTCACCTGCCAGTCTCGGCGAGCAACCAGGCGGCGGGCAAGCAGGCTGGCCCGTAGCCAATACCGGCGATAGCACTCCTGGGCTCCGCCAGCCATCCGGCCGCGGCCCACAGGCCCGCGGCCGGCGCTGGGCGAAGCCCGCCAGCACCTGATGTGCGCAGGACGACCAGGTTGCCCGGCTGGCCCACCGCCGCCGTGGGTTGAAACGAGGTTGAGGCAACGCGCTCTGCGGGAATGCTTGATTTAGCTCGTGGTGGTAGGCGCACTGGAAAGGTCTGACGTCACGCTGCGTACGTGCCCTATCACAGGAGAATGCGCCCATGCGACATGAAAGCCAGGTTACCTCGCTGTCCTGGATTCCCTCGGAAGCGGTCACCGGAGGATCCCGGATGGCTTTCGATGCGGGATTGACCCATTACGACGAACCGCCACCCGGCGAGCTCGGTGACCTAGAGCGATTGCGAGCCACCAACCGCTTCCGTTTTGTGAATGTGCTGCGGGCCTGGATTGATGTCGATGGTTCGGGGCATGTAACCGGCTCCGGTTACAGCGGGGGCGGCTTGATGGGCTCGACAATGGTGAAGCTCGGTGCGCTGCGCCACCGGTTCCTGGCCATCAAGCTGCCTGATCTACAGCGCCGCCCTCAGGCTGGCGACGGCTGGGTGCGCTTCGCGCAAACTACGGGCGGCCGCACGGGCATGCCCGCGCCCAGGCGGGTGCGCCGACGGCCATATGTGCAATGGCAGGCGCCGCTGGTATGGACCACGCTGTCGCTCACCCTGCATGTCGACGGCCGGGCCGAGTTCGGGCTCACCGGGGCGAGCCGGTTTCCACGGCACTGGGTCTACGACGGCAATGGCCAGCTCAGCCACAAATCCGGCCTGACCGACTTCCGTGACTGGTACCGCAAATCGTTCGACCGTCACAGCCCGTGGGGAGATGCCGATTCGCCCGCGCTGGTGACAGCCGTGGAGACGGCCCTGGAACGGTCATTGTCCGCGCAGCTGATGCAGGGGGCGGCCAGGCCAAGCATCCGCCGGGTCAAGGCAGGTGAGGTGCTTGTCCGGCAAGGAGAGGCTGGCACCAGCATCTACCTGGTCCTTGACGGGGTGATCCGGGTCGATCGCAACGGGGAACGACTGGCCGAGTATGGACCAGGTGCGCTCCTGGGCGAGCGTGCATACCTCGAGGGTGGCCTTAGAACCTCAACGTTGCTCGCCGTCACCCCCAGCCGGGTGGCATCGGTAGAGGCCAGCCAGTTCGACCGGGCTGCTTTGATGGAGCTATCCCGTGGGCACCGGCGTGAAGACTCTCACCCGGGTTAATGTGGGCAGCCGCTGACCACGCAATGCGGTTGCGCCGTGGGCCGCGCATACTGCGCTGGCGTGCAGCCGCTTGACACGCGCGGATGGTTTGTGTCTTGGTGGTTGTGGACGCAGGCCGCGTGGATCGGGGGTGGCTCATCATGGGCGCAACCCAGCCAGTGCAGCCCGGGCCGCTTCCGCCGCCCGCGGCATCCGTGCGGCCCCGCAACGGCTTGGGCGTCGCGGCGCTCGTCATCGGGGTCGCCAGCCTGGTCGCCGGGATCTCGTTCGTCTTGTTCCCACTGGCCCTGATCGGCGGGCTGGTAGGGCTGATCTTGGGGATCGTCGCGCTCGCCCGCGGCAAGAGACGCGGAGCGACGAACTCTGGCCAGGCCATCGCGGGCGTGGTGTGCTGCGTTCTGGCGCTGGTTATCTCGATCGACCTGAGCGTGCGGGTGGGGACGTGGGCCGCCCGCAACACCAACGTGTTCGCCCGGTTCGACAAGTGCATCGCCCAGTCCGCCAACAGGTCAGATGTCTCCACATGCATTGCCCGCTTCGCTAACGAAATCCGGCCCTGAGGCAAGGTGGCCCTGGACGGCCCTCCCCGGCAGCAGCCCGGCAGCCCAGGTGACCGCCACCGCCGGCCGCCGCGGCGGCAGCAAGGGGAGGGCAGCCGCCCGCCGCCTGCCTGTCGCCGTGATGCCGGTGGCTCCGCCTGCCGGGGGGAGATGCCCTATCGCAGCACGGTGAAGCCAGTGGTGCGCCCATGGCGCCGACGAGAAAGCCTGGGAACGGCGCTGGTCAGAGGTGGCAGGCCCGCGAGTTGGCATGCGGCTTTAGGCCATACGGGTTATCCATCCACAGCCACCGTCATGCGAACAGGGTCACCGCCGAGGGCGGCCCCTCGCCAACCCGGTTGTTGCGTGTCATTCTGGCTGGGTATGCACGGGGGCAAACATGGCAAAATTGCCCGAAACCCACGTCCAACCATCTCCTGTGACCGCAAGGCGGGGCGGCCTGCTGCTGGCGGCTGCCCGCTACCGGCATCCGGGTGACGTGATCCGCCTGATCGTGGCCGGGCTTGTACTCGCCGGAGCGGTGGCTGTCACCATGGCTACCCATGCCATATATGCGGGTGCCAGCGCTTCGGCGGTGAGCGCTGTCGCGTCTTCCACCCTGACGGGCCGGGTGCTGGCCGGGCTCGTGCAGGGCGCTTTCGTCGCCGCGGCCCTCACCGCAGTGGTTATGACGCTGCGTTACCGCCGGTTCCGGCTGCTGGTCAGCCTCGCGGGTGCCGCCGTGCTTGCGGGCGCCGTGCTGATCGGGATCATTCATCTCGCGGACGGGCAGCGTCCCAGCGCTCTGGCGGCCGGTGGCGGCCAATGGTGGTGGCTTACCGGCGCACCGCTGATAAGCCCCGCGCTGGGTGCTGCCGCCGTGGCCGGCACGGTAGCGGCGGCGCCATGGCTTAGCCGGCCGTGGCGGCGGACGGCCTGGATCGCCTTGTGGCTTGCCGCCGTGGTGCGGCTGCTCACGGGTACGGCCGCGCCGGTGGAGGCGGTGGTGGCGTTTGCCGCCGGGATAACGATCGGTGCCGGTGTGCTCGTCCTGTTCGGTGTGCCCGACCGGCGTGCCGGCCCGCATGAGATTGCCGTGGCCCTTGGCTCGGCGGGGCTGCCGGTGGTCCGTGTCGATCCAGCGGCCGTCGAGGCGAAGGGCTCGCGGGCGTTTGTCGCGACCGCCGAGGACGGAGAGCCGTTGTTCATCAAGGTCCTTGGATCGGATCAGCGCGATGCCGACCTGTTGTACCGCGCCTACCGGTTCATCCGGCTTCGGGGCATCGGCGACACCCGGCCCGCCGCCTCGCTCATCCAGGCTGTCGAGCATCAGGCGCTTGTGGCGGTTATGGCGGAGCGGGCGGGAGTGACAGTGCCGCCCATCCGCCAGGTGATCAAGAGTGCCGATGGGTCCGCGCTGCTGGTCATGGCATGCGTGGACGGCAGTTCCCTCGACCTCAGCCCCGCGCAGCGCGTTGGCGACATGATGCTCGGAGAGTTGTGGAAAGAGGTGGACCGGCTGCACCGGGCGGGGATCGCGCACCGGTCACTGCGGGCCGCCAACATCGTGGTCGACCGTGCGTGCCGGCCCTGGCTTGTGGACTTCAGCTTCTCCGAGCTGGGCGCCACGCAGCGCCAAATCGCGCTGGACGTCGCCGAACTGCTGGCCTCGCTTGCCGCTATCGTCGGTAGCGACCGAGCGGTCGCCAGCGCGGTCGCGGTGATCGGCCCCGACGGCGTCGCGGCTGCGGTTCCGTTGCTGCAGCCGCTTGCCCTTTCCGCCGGCACCCGCCGGGCGATCGCCCAGCATGATGGCCTGCTGGCCCAGACACGGGTGGCCGCCGCCGCCGCGGGCGGCCGGGAGGATCAGGAACTGGCCCGCATCCAGCGCGTCCGCCCGAGAACACTGCTTGCGATCGCCGCCGCCGCCGGCGCGTTCTACTTCGTGCTTCCCAAGCTGGCCCAGGTGGGAAGCGGCTGGCAGGCCATCCAGTCGGCCGACTGGGCGTGGCTGCCGCTGGTCATCGCCTTGTCGGCGGCGACCTACCTGGCAAGCGCTGTCGCGCTCATGGGCGCGGTGTCGCAGCGGATCCGGTTCTGGCCGACCGTGCTGGCCCAGGCCGGATCATCGTTTGTGAACCGGGTTTCCCCGGCCAACGTTGGCGGCATGGCGCTGAACGCCAGGTTCTTGCAGAAATCGGGCGTGGAGGCCAGCGCGGGCATCGCCGCGGTCGGCGTCAACAGCCTGGCAGGCGCCATCATCCATCTAGCCATGATGGTGGCCTTCTTTAGCTGGGCAGGCCAGGGGCTCGGCAACGCCTTCAAGCTACCGTCGAGCAGCAAGCTGCTGCTGATTCTCGCCGTCGTCGTGGCCATCATCGGCGTGGTGCTTGCGACCCGGCCAGGGCGCCGGTTCGCCTTGGGCAAGGTGCTTCCCGGGTTGCGGTCGGCCGGCTCCAGCCTTAAGCGGGTGGCGCGAGACCCGGGCAAGATGGCCATGCTGTTGGGGGGGTCGGCGCTGATCACCCTGGCCTACATCGGCGCGTTCGCCGCCTCCGTCGAGGCGTTTGGCGGCGGGCCGGGCATCGTCGTTGTGGGCGCTGTGTACCTTGGCGCCTCGGCCCTCGCCGCCGCCGCCCCCACACCTGGCGGCCTCGGCCCCCTTGAGGCGGCCCTGATCGCGGGCCTGACAGGTGTCGGCATGCTAGCGGGACCCGCCGTCTCCGCCGTGCTGCTGTACCGGCTGGCCACCTACTGGCTCCCTGTGGTGCCCGGCTGGCTGTGCTGGCGGCTGCTGCAGCGGCGAGCGTACATATGAGACCGCACACGATGTTCCGGGCAGCCTGCGCTGCGTTGACGGTCGCGCTCTCGGCGTGTTCATCCGCAGGCGGTCACGTCTCGTCCACCGCGGGAACGCCGGACGGCCGGAACGGCGGGGCCATTACGGTCGGGTCGTTCAACTTCCCGGAGAGTGTCCTGCTCGCTGAGATCTACGGGCAGGCACTCGCGGCGAACGGGTTCCCGGTGCGGATGCTGTCGAATCTGGGGCCCCGCGAGCTGGTCGACCCGGCGCTGATGAACGGCCTGCTGCAACTCGTTCCCGAGTACGCCGGCTCGGCTCTGGAGTTCGCCAGCCTCGGGCATCTTTCCCCAACGGCCGACGTCACAGCGGCCAATAATGCCCTGGCCAAGTTGCTGGCTGGCCGGGGGATCCTGGCCGCGCACCCGGCCGCCGCCCAAGACAGCAACGCCATCGTCGTAACGGCAGCGACCGCGGCTCGTTATGGCCTGCGGTCGATCACCGATCTCGCCAAGGTGGCGCCGCGGCTGGTATTCGGCGGCCCACCCGAATGCCCCGAGCGCGCTTTTTGCCTGCGGGGACTGCGGCGAGCCTATGGCCTGCGCTTCAAGTCATTCATCCCGCTCGACACCGGAGGCCCGCTGACGCTCCAGGCCCTGCGTGGCGGGGACATCGGCGCCGGCCTGCTTTTCACGACCGACCCGCAGATCTCGGCACAGCATCTCGTGATACTGACCGATGATCGCGCCTTGCAGCCGGCCGAGAACGTCACTCCGTTGGTGCGCAGGGATGCCATCGTCCGCTACGGCCCAAACCTGGTTGCCGTGCTCAACCGGGTGTCGGCCCTCCTGAACACCGGCACGCTGCGCGATCTCGACGCACAGGTAGAGGTGGCCGGGCATGGACCCCGCTCGGTGGCCGGGGCCTGGCTGCGCGCACATGGGCTGATGCAGAAGGGAGGCGCGGGGCATTGAGCGAAGGCATCGAGCCGGCGGCCCAGCGGGATCTGCCCGCCATCCAGCCGCTGGGCTCCGCCGTCCACAAAGTCCGCCGCCAGCGCCGGCCCACAGGAGCGCCGCCGGCATTGCCGCGACCGACCTTCGTGAGCACCACGGCCTGGCTGGTTCTTGCGGCCCTGACACTTGCGGGGGCGATCCTGGTCGCCCTGTACACGCCGTGGCTTCGCATTGACGACCACGTCAACACCGCACTTCTCCGGCTCTTCGCTGGCGTACGGACGCCATGGCTGACCGATGTTGCCAACGCGATCAAGGTGACCGGCGGTGGCTGGGGGATTACCGGGCTCGGGTTCTTGCTGGTCGCCCTGACGGCGGTTTTCCGGCGCTGGCGGCACCTTCTGGTGTTCCTGTGCAGTTTGTTCTTTCTTGTGATCGTCGGGCAAGGGATCTATTACGGGCTGTCCAGGCCGCGCCCGTATGGCGTCCCGATCATTGCCAGCTGGGGTGGTTACTCGGCGCCGTCTCCGCCCGTCGCAGTCCTGACGATCTATCTGGTAAGCGCCGCTTATTGCCTGGCCGTGCCGGGCCGTGCCCGCACCTATACGAAGGCCGCCGCAGCGGCTGTCATCGCCGCGTACTGCCTCGCCCGCCTGTATCTCGGCTTGGATCACCTGGACGACGTGCTGCTCACCGTGGCGCTGGCGGTCGCCATTCCGGTAACGGCATTCCGGTTCTTCACTCCGAGCGAGGTCTTCCCCGTTGCTTACCGCCGCGGGCGTGCCGCCCATGTCGATATCACCGGCCGGCGGGCTGCGGCGATCCAGCAGGCCGTGCGTGATCAGCTCGGGGTTTCCGTGACTGAGATCAAGCCGGTCGGCCTCGAGTCCTCCGCCGGCTCCACGCCGCTGCGGCTCCGCGTGGACGGGATAGGCGATCAATATCTGTTCGCCAAGCTCTACACCAAAGGCCACGTGCGCTCCGACCGCTGGTACAAGCTATGGAGAACGATCCTTTACGGCGCGCTGGAGGACGAGCATCCCTTCCAGACGGTGCGGCGCCTGGTTGAGTACGAGGACTATGCTCTTCGCCTGTTGCAGGACGTCGGGATCCCCACGGCGAAGCCCTACGGCATTGTCGAGATCACACCTGAACGCGAGTACCTGCTGGTTACCGAGTTCTTCCAAGATGCCGTGGAAATAGGCAAGGCCGACATCGATGACAACGTGATCGACCAGGGGCTGCTGCTGATCCGCCGGCTGTGGGATGCGGGAATCGCCCACCGTGACATCAAACCCGGCAACCTCATGGTCAGCGGCCGGCAGCTGGTGCTGATCGATGTGGCCTTCGTCCAGGTGCGCCCGTCCCCCTGGCGGCAAGCGGTCGACCTGGGCAACATGATGCTGGTCCTCGCGGTACGCACAGACCCGCGGCGCGTTTACCGGCGCGCGCTGGATTACTTCACCGCGGACGAGCTCGCGGAAGCGTTCGCCGCGACCCGGGGGGTGGCGAGCCCGACCCAGCTGCGCGCATTTATGAAACGGGATCCACGCGACCTGCTCGCGGAGTTCCGCGCCCTTGCGCCCGCGCGCCCGCCGATCGTGCTGCAACGCTGGAGCCTCAAGCGGGTAAGCCTGGCCGCAGGAATGCTGCTGGTCATTGCCGTGGCCGCCACGTCGGGGGTGGTCCAGACGTTCTTCCCGGCCGAGGATATCGGCGCGTCCGCCCCGGCCTGCGGCACCGGCCATTCGATGATTCTCAGCGCCCAGGCAGTCCCCTCCGCTGCCCTGCTGCCCTGCATCGCCGCGCTCCCGGCGGGCTGGCAGGTGGGCGCCGCCGACATTGCCAGCGGTAAGGCGCGGCTATGGCTGAGCTCGGATCGCGCCGGGACGCAGGCCGTAACCGTAACCCTGACCGCGACCTGCGACACCTCCGGAGCCAAGCAGGTACCGTCCGACCAGCCCGGCACGCGCAGATTCGAGCGGCCGCTGAGCCTCTCGCCGCAGTTTTCCGACCTTCGCTACTACACATTCCCCGGCGGCTGTGCCACCTACAACTTCCACTTCAGGCCGGAAGCCGCACCAGTCCTTGCCATCGCCGTCGACAGCGCGCTGGCGTTCCAGCCCCGGTCAACGCTCGTTGACTACATACGGCACACCGAGGGCCTTATCCTGTGCGGCCGGGGCGCCGCATGCCCATGACGAGCCGGGAGGCGGCGCCGGGGCGGGGCGAGCAGCAACTTCTTGCCATGCCCCGGCTGGACGCTCTCGTTACCGCCGTCGTGATCGTGATCACGGCCGGCATATTCGCCGCGGTTGCCGACCACGCCATGCTCATCCGCATCCAGCGGCTGGACGACGCGTGGCTGCAGCTGATGATCTCTGGCCGGTCAGCGTCGCTCACGGCTGTTGCCAAGCTCTTCAACCTCCTCGGGCTGGTGTACATCACGCTGCCCGTGCGGATAGCAGTCATAGGCCTGCTCGCCCTGCGGCGCCACTGGTGGCATCTGGCCGCCTTCGCCGTGGCCGTGATGATGTCGGAAGTCTTGATCGGCCCGCTGAAAGGGATCTACGACCGAGCCAGGCCGCCCGGGTCACTCGTCGCCACAAGCGGCGCATCTTTCCCGTCCGGGCACGCGGTCGCCGCGTCGGTCACTGTCGTGGCCGCGGTCATCGCCCTGGTTCCCGCGGGAAGACGGCGCGTCTGGTGGTCCTTCGCCGCGGTGGCCTTCTCCATTCTGATGGCGCTGTCCCGCTCCTACCTCGGTGCCCACTGGTTGTCTGATGCCTCAGCCGGGGTCCTTCTCGGGACGTCATGCGCGCTGGTTGCCGCCCTGGCAGCCGACTACCTTCAGCGCCAGTCGCAAGGCAAGCGGCCGCAGCGGCCAACTGGAACCCAAGGCCCGGCCGCTCTCCATGCCCGGGACCCCGCTGAAGGACCCCTGAGACCGCCATGAAAACCCGGGCCCGGCCCCCATCAGGGCGGACAGCAACTTTGCTGCAACAAGCTAACTTCAATAACTGGAATTTCGTCAGACGTAAGTTACAGGGTGATTCGCGATTAGCCCGGCGAAGGGGATCTTCATGCGAACGTCAGCTCATCGGGGGATTTTCTGTGCGGCGCTCGCCCTTGGCGCGGTGATCGCCAGCGGCGGGACGGCATCGGCCGCGACTAACCTCGTCAGGAATGGCGGCTTCGAGCAGCCGGTCGTACCTGCGGGCAGCTTCCAGAGTTTTGCCACGGGACAGTCCTTCACCGGATGGAAGGTGGCCGGCGCCACGGGCGCGGTCTCGGTCGTCAGCGGAACGTTTCAGAGCCAGGGATTCACCTTCAACGCCAAGGCCGGCGCGCAGTGGATCGACCTCACCGGCCCCGGGAGCAAGACGGCGACCGGCGTTGCTCAGAGCGTCGCCACCACCGCCGGTACCAGCTACCAGCTCACCTTCTGGGTAGGCAACATCAATGACCCGGGCGGCATCTTCGGCGTCAGCAGTACCGTCAAGGTCTTCGTGAACGGGGCCCTGAAGCTCACCGCAGTGAACTCGCTGCACCCAACCAACCACCATCAGGCGTGGAAGGAGTTCACGCTCACGATCAAAGCGGCCTCAAGCCATACCAGGATCTCCTTCATCAACGGGGACCCGAGTACCGATGACTCGAACGGCCTCGACGCGGTGCATCTGAGCTGACGCGATGCCTGGCTGGCCACGGCCGGAGCACCTGCCCGCCTGCCCTTGATAAGCACAGAAGCGTCTTCTTGAGGCGACAACTGTCGCGAACGCGCCTGTCATTAGGGCCTGTAGCCGCATCTGCGTTAGAGTCGCAGGATGCCTACGTTCCGGATCAAGGAGGCTGCCAGCCTCCTCGGGGTCAGCACCGACACCCTGCGCCGCTGGGCGGATGGCGGACGGATCGAAACCACCACCGATGCGTCCGGGCGGCGTCCGCCCATATTCAAATCAGGAGTCATGAATGCGCCGCTGCACTGTTATCGCCGCCGGGCTGGCGGCAGTTGCCGTTGCGGGCTGCTCTAGCAGCAGTTCAAGCTCGACCCCGGGCGCCGGTAGTGCCACGCCGGCTACCGGGACGATAACCGTGTTCGCCGCTGCATCGCTGACGGAAGCGTTTACCCAGCTCGGAAAGCAATTCGAGGCCGCCCATAAAGGCGACACGGTGAAGTTCAGCTTCGGGCCGAGTTCTGGTCTGGAAGCCCAGATCACCAGCGGGGCGCCCGCTGACGTCTTCGCCTCGGCGTCCCCGAAGAACATGCAGGACGTTGTCTCCGCCGGGGATGCGTCCGGACCGCAGAACTTCGCCAAGAACACGATGGAAGTCGCGGTGCCCCCGAATAACCCGGCGAAGGTGACGTCGGTGAATGACCTGGCGAAGAAATCCGTCAAGGTGGCGCTGTGCCAGCCGCAGGTGCCGTGCGGTGTGGTGGCGGCGGAGGTGTTCAAGAACGCCGGGATCACGGTGAAGCCGGTCACGCTGCAACCGGACGTGAAGTCGGTGCTGACCCAGGTGGAGACCGACAACGTCGATGCGGGCATGGTGTATGTCACCGACGTGATGGCGGCTGGCAGCAAGGTCAACGGGGTGACGATCCCGGCCGGCGAGGACGCCTCGACGCTGTACCCGATCGCTACCATCGGCAGCAGCACGCACAAGTCCATAGCCCAGGCGTTCGTCGCCTACGTGCTGTCACCCGCGGGCCAGCAGGTCCTCACGGCCGCGGGGTTCGAAAAGCCCTGACCTAGCAAACCCGGAGCCGCCATGGTGACCCGCACCGCGCCGTCGCGCCTGACAGCCCGGGAACGAGCCAGGCGGACCGCGCGGAGCGGTACCCCCCGATCGGTGCCGGCGCCCTTGCTGGCGCCGGCCCTGATCGCGGTCGCTTTTCTGGTCCTGCCCTTGGCCGGGCTGCTGATCCGCGCCCCCTGGGGGCACCTCGCGGCAGCCCTCAGCGGGTCCGATGCGACCCAGGCCCTCACCCTTTCCCTGTGGACCGCGACCGTGGCCACCGGGGTCTCCCTGGTCATCGGGGTACCGCTGGCATGGGTGCTGGCCCGGACCAGCTTCCCCGGGCAGCGGCTCCTCCGGGCGCTGGTGACCCTGCCGCTGGTCCTTCCGCCGGTGGTCGGCGGCGTCGCGCTGTTGCTGGCATTCAGCCGGGTCGGCCTTGTCGGCCGCTACCTGGATGACTGGTTCGGGCTGACGATCCCCTTCACCCCGCTGGCTGTCATCATGGCCGAGACCTTCGTGGCCATGCCCTTCCTGATCGTCACCGTCGAGGGGGCGCTGCGATCCGCTGATCAGGGCTTCGAGGAGGCGGCGGCCACGCTGGGCGCGAAGCGGATGACGGTGTTCCGGAGGGTTACCGTGCCCATGATCGCCCCCTCCCTGGGAGCGGGGGCGGTGCTGTGCTGGGCACGTGCCCTGGGCGAGTTCGGGGCGACGATCACCTTCGCCGGCAGCTTCCCCGGGCAGACCGAGACGATGCCCATCGCCGTGTACTACGCGCTGGAGACCGATCCCAACGCGGCGATCGCGCTCAGCCTGGTGCTGCTTCTGGTTTCCATCCTTGTCCTGGTCTCCCTGCGCGACCGCTGGCTGCGAGGCGGCTCGGTCCAATGACGCCCGCGCCCAGCGGCGGCCTCATCGTCGATGCCGGGGTCAGGCGCGGCAGTTTCACCCTCACGGTCACCCTCGCCGCCGCACCCGGCCAGGTCCTCGGCGTGCTCGGGCCGAACGGGGCCGGAAAATCCACCCTGCTCAGCGCGGTGGCCGGCCTGATCCCCATCTCCGCCGGGCGCATCACCCTCGCCGGCCAGGTCATGGACGATGCGGACGCGGGAACCTTCATCGAGGCCTCCGGGCGGCCAGTCGGTTTCGTGTTCCAGAACTACCGGCTCTTCCCGCACCTGACCGTGGCCGAGAACGTGGCGTTCTCACCACGCGCCCGGCGCATGGGAAGGCGGGCCGCCACATCCGCCGCCAGCCACTGGCTCGACCGGCTCGGGCTGACCGACCTGGCCGGCCGCAAGCCCGGCCAGTTGTCAGGCGGCCAGGCCCAACGGGTGGCGCTGGCCCGCGCCCTGGCCGGGCAGCCCGGACTGCTGCTCCTGGACGAGCCCCTGTCGGCCCTGGACGCAGGAACCCGCCTTGACGTGCAGACCGAACTCAAGAAGCACCTGGCCGACTTCACCGGGCCCAGCATGCTGGTCACCCACGACCCGCTCGAAGCGCTCGTGCTAGCGGACAAGCTCGTCGTCCTCGAAGCCGGGCGCATCGTCCAGCAGGGCGCCCCCGAACAGATCGCCCGCCAGCCCGCCACCGACTACGTCGCCAAACTCGTCGGCCTTAACCTCTACACCGGCAACGCTGACGGTTCCCTGGTCGCGCTCACCGAAGGCGGAAGCTTCGTCACCGCCAGCCACGGCCTGCACGGTGACGTACTGGTCGCAGTCCGCCCGTCCGCCATAGTCGTCAGCAACCAGCACCCCCGGCCCAGCAGCGCCCGCAACACCTGGCCCGCGAAAATCACCGGGCTCACACTGCTGGCAGACCGAGTACGGCTCGACCTCGAAGGACAGCCACCTGCCCTGGTAGACGTCACACCCGCAGCGGTAGCAGAACTGTCACTCGGCCCCGGCAGCCAGGTATGGCTCATGGTCAAAGCCACCGAACTGGAGGTCTACACCCGCGCCGACAGCCAGCCGGCCTGAGCCAGCGGGCGGCCGGCGTGCAGCTGTCCTCGGGTCTCAGGTCACCGCTGCGTGGGCCGCGGCCTGGATGTCGCGGTGGACCTGCGGTAGGTCCGGGCTTTCGAACATGCGCTGGGTGAGCACGATGACGGTCAGGTCCTGGGATGGGTCAACCAGCCAGGACGTGCCCAGCCCGCCGTCCCAGCCGAACGCCCCGCCGTCGTAGACGGCCTGGCAGAACCCCCACGACCGGCCGTCGAAGAACCCTGGCAGAAGGCCCCCGCGAGCCTTCTGCGCCGGGGTCAGCTGGTCGGTGGTCATGGCCCGCACCGCGGCGGCCGGCAGTACCGGCGCCCCGCCGCGCAGCAGCATCCGGGCGAAGGCCAGCAGGTCGTCAGCGGTGGACACCAGCCCGGCCCCCCCGTCACCGAACTGCGGCGGGCGGCTCCACTTGCCATCGGGCTCATCCAGCACCACCAGGCCGTCCGGGGCAGGCTGGTAGGCCGTTGCGAAACGGTGGGTATCCGCGGTCCAGAATCCGGTGTCGGGCATGCCGAGCGGCTCGAAGATCCGGGTCTTGAGCACCTCGCTGAACGGCTGCCCGGTCGCCCGCGCCACCAGCACGCCCAGCACCTGGGCGCCGGTGTTATACATCCAGCGCTCGCCGGGCTGGGCGAGCAGCGGCAGGCGGCCGAGGGCCGCGATCCAGGTGTCCGGGTCCGGCGGCACGGGCGGATCGGGCGGGCCGATCGTCGCCAGCCGCAGCTCCTGCGTGGCCGCCACGACCGGCCACGGCTCGCGCGAGGCGAACATCTCGCCCACCATGCCGAAGCCGAACGTGAACGTCAGCAGGTCGCGGACGGTGATCGCACGGGCCGCCGGCCCGGTGTCATCCAGCGGGCCATCCATCCGGCGCAGCACCCTGCGGCCGGCCAGTTCGGGCAGCAGCCGGTCCACCGGCTCGTCGAGCTTGATCAGCCCCTCGGCCTCCACCGCGAGCGCCGCCGCCGCGGTGATGGGCTTGGTCGTCGAGGCAATCCGGAAGATCGAATCCCGGGTCACCGGGGGCCCGCCCACCGCCAGCCTTCCCAGTGCCTCGACATGCACCTGGCCGCCGCAGGCCACCAGCGCGACCAGGCCGGGGACCCGGTCATCACCCACGTGACGCTCGGCCGCCGCATGCAGCCCCTTCAGTCCTGCCGCCGTCAGCCCGGCCGCCGCACCCATCACCTGGCCTCCTCGCCTGCACCAGCGCCGCCCGCACGCCGCGCCTCAAGCACTACGACATCACCACGGGAGGAAAATCATCGCCCCGGCCCCGGCCACCCGCCTGGCCGGTCTCAGTGTCCTTGCGGGCTGAAGCGGGCGAGGAGCCGCTGCGCGTAGTACGTTTCCCAGGGCTCGCCCGGCTGGTTCGCGGTGTACTCCTTGTCGAGGCCGACGAGCACGTAGACCAGTTCACTACGGACCGGCTTGACCCCGAGCAGCGCAGCCAGCTCGGACAGGTTGATCAGCCAGTCCGCATACCAGCTGGCCCAGTCGTCGTCGGCGCCGTCCACAATCCGGAAGACACGATGGTGGGTCTCGCCTGCTTCATGGAGCAGGCTACTGATCTGTTCCAGAGGTGCCGTCATCTGATTCCCCTGCCTGCCACCGGCACAGCCGTCCCGGCCGTGGTCCAGCCCGCTGGAATCTACCGTAGTCGCCGCCCTGATGATGCGGTGGCTGCCGGGACGCCGTAGCATCCTCGGGCTATGGACAAGACGTTGGTGCCCGTGCGCGACCTCACGGACTCTGATCAGAACCAGGCGGTGCTCGACGTGGCCTCCGCCCTGGTCGAGGGCCGCGCGGTGGCGGAGGGTAGCGCGGCCAGCCACGGTCCGGCGGTGGCGGCCGAAGCGATTGCCGCGGCTCGCTCGCGGCGGCGGCTGGGCGAGCTCATCGGGCCGATCCACCTGACCGTGGTGTGGGCCATGTACGGCGAGACGGGCCGCATGGTCCCGCGTGCGGTGCACCCGCACGGGGAGGACTTCGTGCGGACCAAGGTCCGCCAGCTCGACTGGCTGACCGGCGGCCTGCCCAGCGTCACATGGAGCATCATCGCCTGCGACGACGGATGCCCGGACCGGCCCTCGAGTGCCGATCTCATGACGGACATCGCGGCGGCCGAGGGCTACCCGAGGGAAGGTCACCGCAGCGTGACGGTGCTCAGGCTGGCCGAGGTGATCGGGAGTGACATCTCGATCAGCCCCGCATTCGACCGGCTGATCTCGACCGAGCAGTCCCGCAAGGGCGGATCGATACTGGCCGGGCTGGCCGCCGCGCTCGGGACCGATCCGGCGCGGGCGGGCGGCGCCGGCCGGCATGTGGTCTGTTACACCGACGCCGATCTGTCCGCGAACCTGGCCCAGCTTGGCTCGCTGGCGGCGCCGGTGGTGGCCGGTGACAAGGTAGTCGCCGCGCTCGGCCAGCGTTACGGGATCGAGGGGGCGGTGCTGGTCCGGGCGGACGGGCCGGTCACCGAGCCGCACAGCACCAGCGACAAGCCGGACAAGGTCATTATCCTGTTCCGCCACTTCGTCCGGGCCATGCTCATCCCGTCCCTGGCCCAGGTGCTCGACACCCAGGCCGGTTTCAAGGTCTTCGACGGGGCCGCGCTCGGCCCGGCCATCCAGCAGATGACGTCCTTCAACGAGACCTTCGACGTCGAGTTGCTCATCCATCTCGCGCAGCGCTACGGATCACGGGCCCTGGCGGTCGAGCCGATCGTCTTCACCGAGGACTTCACCGCGACGAATTTCCCCTCCGTCAAACCCGGGGCGCGCCACCTGGCGATGGTTCACCAGGTCGTGGAACTCTACGACCGGCTCGTCGCACCGATCGCCCCCGTCACCGACGAGGCGGCCGACCTGCTCACCCTGATCAGGACGCTCGACCTCGACGACTATGTGACCTTGATCGAGCACCTTCGCGCCGAGGACGCCGGCGACCCGACACTGTTCGACCGGCGCTGGCCCGTGCGGCACCTTCGCGACATCCTCCGCGGCTGACACCGGGTCCCCCCGCTGCCCTGCCGCACGTGTTCGAACGGTTCTACAAGGCCGACACTGCCCGGTCCCGTTCCGAGGGCAGCGGCCTGGGCCTGGCCATCGCCCGGGAGAACACGCGCCTGCACGGCGGCAGCATCGATGCCGCCAACCATCCGGACTGCGGCGCGATCTTTACTGTGCGGCTGCCCGTGAGCGGTCCCGAACCAGCGCAGGCCACTCTGCCGAACGGTGCGGCGGCGGCTGTGACACGCTCGTGACACGTGCGAACCCCGCCACGACACAAGGGCCGCATCGCCGGGGCTCCGGCAGGACGGAGTAGCTGAGGCTGAACTGAGCCCCGCCGTCCCCGTCAGGCCAGGCCAGATCGCCGCGAGGATCCCGAACGCGTCCGCGATCTGGCCGGCCAGCAGCGCCGACGGCGAACCCGCCGTCGCGCCACAGCCGGTACACACCTACCGAGCGCGCGCGCCAGGCTGGGCGCTTGGAAATGAACGCCAGGTGAACGCATCATGGCTGAAGGGCGAACTAACGCTCGCTGTCCCGGCTAGCGGGTAAGGCGCGGCCGGCTCGGCATTGCCGCCACAGCAGCGGAGGTGATAGTGCCGGATTCGCGCGGGCGTTCGATGCGGGCGCGGCTGCGGGCGCTGCCGGTGCTGGGCGGCCTGCTGCCCCTGGACCGGTCGCACATCACGGCGGACATGGTCGCCGGTATCACCCTGGCCGCGGTGAGCATCCCGGTGGCCCTCGGCTATGCGAAGATCGCCGGGATGCCGGTGGTCACCGGCCTGTACACGTTGCTGCTCCCGATGGCCGCCTTCGCCATCCTCGGTTCGTCCC
>WNGN01000087.1_pt1 | contig 78637 bp, 71 predicted proteins | sample 5400561 | NCBI WGS metagenome assembly WNGN01 (sample SAMN13153379, study PRJNA577476) | soil metagenome | isolation source: 115 cm soil or saprolite under Garry oak tree replicate 2 | place: USA:California | collected 2016-06-15 | reverse complement strand
TTTTTTTGAGGCGTAACTTTATGTCGCAAAGTCCTTCTCTCCACGTCGCGATCGTGATGGACGGCAACGGCCGCTGGGCCGCGCGCCGCGGCCGGCCGCGCACGGCCGGGCATCGCGCCGGCGCCGAGGCGGTGCGCCGCGTCGTGGAGGCGGCGCCGGGCCTCGGCGTCGGCGCCCTCACCCTGTTCGCCTTCTCCGCCGACAACTGGCGCCGCCCCCCGGCCGAGGTCGCGGCGTTGCTGCGGCTGTTCGCCCGCTACCTCCGCAGCGAGACGGCGCGCCTCCGCGAGCACGGCGTCCGGCTCGAGCTGGTCGGCCGCCGCGATCGGCTCCCCCCGCCGCTCGTAACCGCCGTCGCCGCCGCCGAGCACGCTACCGCGGCCGGCCGCGCGCTCCACCTGCGGCTCGCGGTCGACTACTCGGCGCGCGCGGCCATCCGCGCGGGCCGGATCCTGCCCGACGTCGACCTGCTGATCCGCACCGGCGGCGAGCAGCGGCTCTCCGATTTCCTGCTGTGGGAGTGCGCCTACGCCGAGCTCTACTTCACCGACACGATGTGGCCCGACTTCGGCGCGGCCGACCTCGCCGCCGCCGTGGCGGAATTTCACTCCCGGGAGCGCCGCTTCGGCGGGCTGCCGGACGCGGCGGCCGGATGAGCGCCCTGAGCGGGAAAACGAGACTCGGCCTGGAGATCCTCGGCGCGGCCGCCGCGCTGGCGATTGCGGGCGACACACTGCTGCGAGCCACGCCCTGGGGGCTGAACGCGTTCGTCTGCACCGCCGGGTTGGTGGCGGCGACGGCCTGGCTCGTGCGCCGCGGGGGCATCGCCGCGAGCGGCGACGCACCCTGGCTGGCGGGGACCGCTCTGCTCCTGAGCTCCACCTTCGTGGCGCGGGATTCGGGCGCGCTCCGGGCGTTCGATGCCCTGGGGCTGGCGATCCTGTTCTCCGTCGCGGGGCTCAGCCTGCGGGGCGCCACGCTGCGCGGCCGCTACGCCTGGGACTATCTGGTTGCCGGAGTCACGGCGACCGCGAGCGCCTGCATCGGCGTATTGCCGCTCGTCGCCCGGGACGTCCGGTGGAGTGAGTTGCCGAGTGGTGGGGCGCTCCGTTACGCACGGGGTGCGAGCGTCGGCGCGCTGCTCGCGTTCCCCCTGCTCCTCGTCTTCGGGGGCCTGTTCGCGTCAGCCGACCCCGTGTTCGGCACCGTGGTGACGAACGCGCTCCGCGTCGACTTCACGGCGGTTGCATCCCACACCGCCTTCATCGTGGCCGGGACGGCGCTCGCCGCCGGATACTTCTGGGGCAGCGTCGTCCGTACGACGCCGCCCTTCCCCCTCGCCGCCCCCCCGGACCTGGCGCTTGGCATCGTCCCCGTCGGCACCGCGCTGGGCCTGCTCGATCTGCTGTTCCTCGTCTTCGTGGTCGTCCAGCTCCGCTACTTTTTTGGCGGCGCGGAGTTGATTCAACGTACCACAGACTTGACCTATGCCGAGTACGCACGCCACGGGTTCTTCGAGCTCGTCGCGGCGAGCTCCCTGGTCCTGCCCATCCTGCTCGGCGGAGATTGGGCGCTTCGCAAGGAGCCGCGGGAGCACCAGCGCATGTTCCGCTACCTCGCCGGGTTGCTCCTTGTTCTGCTGGCCGTCGTCATGGTGTCCGCGCTGCGGCGGGTGTGGCTCTACGTCGAGGAGTTCGGGCTGTCGGAGATCAGGCTGTACGCCACCGCCTTCATGGCGTACCTGGCCGGTGTGTTCGCGTGGTTCGGCTGGACGGCGCTGCGTGGGCGGCCCCGACGATTCGCATTCGGCGCGCTGGTCCAAGGGTTCGCCGTGCTCGCGGGGCTGCACCTGCTCAATCCCGACGCCTTCATCGTGCGGACGAATCTCTCCCGCCCGCCAAGCCACCGCCCGTTCGACGCCGCGTACGCGGCCTCGCTCAGCGCCGACGCCGTGCCCGACCTGCTGGCGGCGTTCCCGCAGCTCGACGAGCGCGAGAAATGCTTGGCCGCGGCACGGCTGCTCCGACGCTGGACCCGGGACGACGACTGGCGGACCTGGAACCTGTCCAGGGTCCGGGCGCGGCGCAGCGTGCGCGAGCAGGAAGCGACTCTGAGGGCCCTTCCCTGCAAGAAGCACGGCTCATGATCAGCGGCTGGTATTTCTTCCTGACGACCTGAGGTTCGCCGCTCGGGTATTCTTCAAGCCGTGGACCTCGGCGCGGTCATCCACAGCTACGGTGGTCCGGTGTTGTTCGTCTGGGCCTGGCTCCAGGGAGAGGCGGCCGTCATCGTCGGCGGCGCGCTCGCAGCACAGGGCTATTGGCCGTGGTGGGCGGTCTCGCTCGTGGCCTGCGTCCCGGCGATCGCCGGACACCAGATCTACTTCGCGCTGGGCCGCCGCTACGGCGACCCGTTGCTGGCGCGTCTCCCGGCCGGCTGGCAGCCGGCCATCGCGCGGGCCCGGAGGCTGGTCCGCCACAACGACGCCCGCATCATGCTGCTCATGCGGTTCGCCTACGGCATTCGCCTGCCGCTGCCGATCCTGTGCGGCACGGCCGGCGTCGGGACGCTGCGATTCCTCGGGTACAACGTCGCCACCGCGCTCTGCTGGGCGCTCCTCTTCACCTGGCTGGGCTACGCCTACGGCGCCGCAGCGGCCGCCGCGCTCGGCCGATGGGCCCATTACCAAACGTGGATCCTGCTCGGCTCCGTGGCGCTGGGACTCGCGGTGCACGCGATCGCGCGAACGCTCGCCAGGCGACTAGCTTAGACGTACCACGAGGGCCCTGCATGCCACTCACGATCGTCCAGGTAGACGCCTTCACCAATCGCCCGTTCGCCGGCAACCCGGCGGCGGTGTGCGTGCTGTCCGTGCCGCGCGACGAACGCTGGATGCAGGACGTGGCGCGCGAAATGAACCTGTCGGAGACGGCGTTCCTGCATCCCGCCGACGACGGGTACGCGCTGCGCTGGTTCACACCGGCCGTCGAGGTGGCGCTGTGCGGTCACGCGACGCTCGCGAGCGCTCACGTGTTGTGGGAGGACGGCCACCTGCCCGCGGGGCGGCAGGCGCGGTTCCACACCAAGAGCGGGTTGCTGACCGCCGATCGCCGGGGCGAGTGGATCGAGCTGGACTTCCCCGCGACGCCGGCCGCTCGCGCCCCGGCGCCGGCCGGGCTCACCGACGCGCTGGGCGCAAAGGCTCGCTGGGTGGGCCGCAGCAACTTCGACTACCTCGTCGAGCTCGAGTCCGAGGACCACGTCCGCGCCCTCGAGCCGGACTTCGCCAGCCTCGAGCGGGTAGACGCCCGTGGCGTCATGGTGACGAGTCGCGCGACCACGCGCGGCTACGACTTCGTATCGCGCTTCTTCGCGCCGCGGGTTGGTGTTCGCGAGGACCCGGCCACCGGATCGGCGCACTGCGCGCTCGCGCCGTTCTGGAGCGAGCGCCTCAACAAGACCGAGATGACGGCCTACCAGGCGTCGCCGCGCGGCGGCGTGGTCCGCGTGCGCTTGAACGGCCCGCGCGTCGTGCTCGGTGGCCAAGCGGTAACGGTGCTGCGGGGCCAGCTCGCCGTCATTTGACAGCCTGCTGCGTAGGGGCGCAGCGCGCGACGCCCCTACTTTTTGCGTCGGGGGGTCTCTATCCTTCGGCCCAATGTCAACCGCCGCTTCGCACCCGACGCCCCGCACGAGCCGGCTCGCAGGCTACCTCCTTGCGCTCGGCGCCGGCGCCACCTGGGGGACGACCGGGCCTCTCTCCACCGGGCTGTATGGACTCATGCCCGCGACGAGCATCGGGTTCTGGCGGGTGCTCATGGGGACGGCGTGCCTGGCGCTGTGGGCACTCGTCTTCCGCCGCGAGCTGTTCCGGGTGGACGCGCGGGGCTGGCTGCTGGTGGGCCTCGGAGGGGGCATCCTCGTCGCCCTGTTCGAGCTCGCCTACCAGTTCGCCATCGCGGGCGCGGGCGTTGCCGGAGCCGCGGCGCTGTTGTACACGGCACCGGTGATCGTCACCGTCCTCGCCCGCATGATCCTGAAGGAAGCGCTCACCGCCGTGCGCTTGCTGCTCGCGGTGGTCGTGATGGTGGGCGTCGCCTTCACCGTGACCGGCGGCAGCAACGTCGGGGCGGAGGCGGCCCGGCTCGGGATCGGGGCCGGCATTGCCGGCGGCCTGCTGTCGGCGCTGAGCTATGCCCTCACCACGCTCATGGCCCGCTTCGCGGTGCCGCGCTACGGCGCTGTGCGGGTGCTGTTCCTCGAGGCGTTGGGCGGCGTGGCCATCCTGGGCGTCGTGCTCACGCTGGTGCATCACGCGCCCGCGCCGCCGCCCTCGGCCGCCGCCTGGCGCGGCCTCGCCGCCCTGACGGCCGGCTCCGTCCTCGCCGCCAACCTCTTCTTTTTCGCGGCCGTGCGGCACATCGAAGCGGCGCCCGCGGCCGTCGCGGCGACGATCGAGCCCGTGGTGGGCACGCTGCTCGCCTTGTTGCTGTTCAGCCAACGCCTGACCGCGCCCGGCTGGCTGGGGCTCGCCATGGTGGTGGGGGGGGTGGCCATGGGGTACGTCGTTGAAGCCAAACCAACCGCTTAGGAGGATCGAGGCTCGATGCTGGCCCTCGCTGTCGTACTCGTCGCGCTACAGCAGCCTGCTCCCCCCGCGTCCGCGCTGCCGCCGCAGGTCGGCGACACGTCGCCGTTCCGGCGTCTCGCCCTCCCCGCACCGAACCTGATCCGCGAGGGGTCGGGCCGGCCGGGCCCGCGCTACTGGCAGCAGCGCGCCGACTACACGATCCGCGCCGCGCTCGACACGGCGACCCACACGATCGCGGGCACCGCAACGATCCGCTACGCGAACAACTCGCCGGACACGCTCGGCTATCTGTGGCTGCAGCTCGACCAGAACATCTACCGCGCCGACAGCCGTGGCGCCGCCGTCAACCCGACGGATGCGCGTTTCTCGGGCCGCGGGTTCGAGGGCGGGTACACGATCGCCTACGTCAGGGCGGTCAGGGGAGGGCGCTCGGGCGGGCAGGCGGGCAAGACGCCGCTCGCCACCACCCTGAACGGCACGATGATGCGTGTGAATCTCGACCGGCCGCTCGGGCCTGGGCAGGTGGCCAGCCTCGAGCTCGGATACTCCTTCGAGGTGCCCGAGCACGGCTCCGACCGCATGGGGCGGGAACGGTACCCCGGCGGCTGGCTGTACGAGGTCGCGCAGTGGTACCCGCGCGTCGCGGTGTACGACGACGTACGCGGTTGGAATACCGAGCAGTACCTCGGCCAGGGTGAGTTCTACCTCGAGTACGGCGACTTCGACGTCGCGATCACCGTGCCGCGCAGCTTCGTCGTGGCGGCGACCGGCACGCTCGCGAACCCGCTCGAGGTGCTCACGGCGACCCAACGCGCGCGCCTGGTGCAGGCCGCGAAGTCCGACACGACCGTCCCGATCATCGCGAAGACCGAGGTCGGCCAGCCGTTCACGCGGCCCGCGGGCGCGAGCCCCACCCTCACGTGGCGCTTCACGGCCAGGAACGTGCGCGACGTCGCCTGGGCCGCCGCGGCGACCTTCATCTGGGACGCGAGCGGCTACGGCGGCGCCCTCATCCAGTCGTTCTATCCCCCCGAGGCGAACGCCGATTGGGCGCGCTCCACCGAGTACGCGCGGCACTCGATCAAGCACTACTCGGAGAAGTGGTTCCGCTACCCCTACGCGAACGCCATCAACGTCGCGGGACCGGTGGGCGGCATGGAGTACCCGATGATCGTGTTCTGCTCGTCCCGGTCGGGTCAGCGCGGCCTGTTCGGCGTGACCACGCACGAGCTGGGGCATCAGTGGTTCCCGATGATCGTCGGGTCGAACGAGCGGCTGTACGCGTGGATGGACGAGGGGTTCAACAGCTTCACCAACATCTACTCGGGGCTGGCCTTCTACCACGACACGATCCCCACGGGGCGCGGCGCCGGTGCGCAGTGGGCCAAGTTCGCCGCCACCGGCCTCGACGAGCCGCCCATCCTCGCCGCCGACCGCGTGGCGCCGCGACTCCTCGGCCAGGTCGAGTACAACAAGCCGGCCACCGGGCTGTACCTGCTGCGCCACCACATCCTCGACGACACCACCCGGTTCGACGCGGCGTTCCGCGAATACATCCGGCGCTGGGCGTACAAGCACCCGACCCCGGCGGTTCTACCGCACCGACGTCGTGGATCAGGCGGTGGACTCGGTGCGCACGCGAACGGACACGAGCGGCACCACGGCCTTCGTATTCCTCTCGAGCCCCGGCGGGCTCCCGATGCCCGTGGACCTGCGCCTCACCTACGCCAACGGCACGACCGAGAACAAGCGCCTCCCGGTCGAGATCTGGTTTTTGGGCAACAATGCGATCTACGACCGCAAGGTGACGGCCGAATTGGTGAAGGTGGAGATCGATCCGGGCCAGAACTTTCCGGACGTGCGACGGGGGAACAACGTGTGGACCAAACCGTAACCGCGTTACACGTCGGCACGTCGCCCGAACAGCGGAGATATCTACTCGGGTGACGTGCCGTCCTGCCGTCGGGCCACGCTATTCATCACCAGCTCCAGCACGACTAAGAACACGCCACCCCACAGCAAACCGGGCAGCTCATGCAGATCCCGCCCGAACCTGATCCACAGCCAGCGCGCCACCACGTAGCACCACAGACCGCCGGCGAACCACCCGGCCAGGCGCACCAGTGGTCCCGCGCCGCTGTGAATGTCGGGGAGCGCGAGCAGGAGCCGCTCCACGTAGTATCCGAGAAAGGTGAAGCAGAACGCCACGGCGAACGTGTTCACGAAGTCGGCGCCAAGCGAGCCGTGGCGCGGCAGCACGAGCAGCAGCACCGCGCCGAGCACGAGCGCGGCGAGCGTGTTCCGGGTGAGGATCCTGCCGAACGGCTCGCTCACCGGTGCGCTCCGGCGGCGCCGGCGGGCCTGAGGTATTGATCGAGCCAGTCGAGCACCGTGCCCCACCACAGCCGCCGGTTGCGTGGCTTCAGCACCCAGTGACCCTCATCGGGGAAGTACAGAAATTTCGCCGGGACCCCCAGCACCTTGGCCGCGGTGAAGGCCTGATAGCCCTCCGATAAATCCACGCGGTAGTCGAGCTGCGAGTGTACGATCAGGAGCGGCGTCTTCCAGTTCTGCACGAAGTTGAGCGGCGACCACTTCTCGTACAGCGCCCGGTTGGCGTAGGGCGTCCCGCCGAACTCCCAATCCACGAACCACAACTCCTCGGTCGAGCCCGCCATGCTCACCGGATTGAAGACGCCGTCGTGGGCGACGAAGGCCTTGAACCGGTTCGTGTGACCGGCGATCCAGTAGACCATGTAGCCGCCGTAGCTCGCCCCCGCCGCGCCCATCCGGGTCGAGTCCACGTAGGGGAGTCGGGCCACGACGTCGAGGCCCTTCATCAGGTCCTCGTAGGGGTAGTCCCCCCAGTGCTGCGATACCGCGTCGGTGAACTTCTGGCCGTAGCCGGTCGACCCGTGACGGTTCACGGCGGCGACGACGTAGCCGCGCGCGGCGAACATCTGGTAGTTCCAGCGCGCGTGCCAGAGATCGAGCCAGGCGGTCTGCGGCCCGCCGTGCAGCAGGTAGACGAGCGGGTACCGCTTCGCGGGATCGAATCCTGGGGGCTTCAAGATCCAACCGTACACCGAGTCGCCGAGTGCGCCGACGAAGCCGAACGACTCGAGCGGCGGCAGCTCGAGCTGGGCTACGGCGCCGTCGTTGTGATGCGTGAGCGGCCCGCCGCCGACCCACACCTCGGCCGGCTGGGTGTTGCTCTGGTGCAGGTACACGAGGGTCTTGCCGTCGGGCGCGACGTTCACGCCGGTGTTGACGCCGGAGGAAACGGCGACGGAATGACGGAAGGACGGAAGCTCGATGCGATGAATGTTCTCGCGCCCACGCTCTTCGACCACCGCATAGATGCACTTGGAGTCGGGGCACCACGTGTAGGACCCGACCGAAAGGGTCCACCTCGCAGTGACCTCCGTCGGGCTCCCACTTTCCGTCTTTCCGTCCGTCCGTCGCTGTATCATGAGCCGCTCTCGATCCGCTTCAAACCCCGCTCGCTCCATCGAGAGGTAGGCGAGCCAGCGGCCGTCGGGCGAGTAGCGCGGCGTGTTGTCGGCGCCGCGGGTCGTCGTCAGTGCGCGCATCCCCGAGCCGTCGGGGCCCGACAGGTAGACGTCGACGTTGGTGTTGTCCGCGACGCTCGAGTCGCCGTGCAGCGCCACGGCGATCTCCTTCCCGTCGGGGGCCACGGCCACGTCCCCGTCGCCGCCCGTCGCGATCGTGGGCACGTCGTGGGCGAGGGGCGTGATGTCGCGTGCGCGGTTATCGGCGAGCGTGACGAGGAACAGGTGCTGCCGTTTGCCGGCGCGCCAGTCGTCCCAGTGGCGCCACAGGAGATCGGTCCAGATCCGCGCCTCGGTCGGGTACTCGCCGTTGCGGCGCTCGATCTCCTGCTCGGGGGGCCATTTGATGTCGCTCGTGACGAGCAGTCCCTTGCCGTCGGGCAGCCACACGGGATCGAACACGCCGTCGGCCAGGTCGGTCACCCGGCGCGCTTCGCCCCCGCCGATCGGCAGCAGCCAGAGCTGCGGGCCGTTCTGGCGCGTGGCGACGAAGGCGAGCGACTTGCCGTCGGGCGCCCAGCGCGGCTGTCGGTCCGAGCCCGGCCCCGCCGTGATTTCCCGCGCCTGCCCCGTGGCCACGTCGGCGAGCCAGATGCGGGTCGTGCCGCGGTTGTCCTTGAGCGAGTACTCGGTCACCGTGTACGCCACCCAGCGACCGTCGGGCGAGAGCTGCGGATCGCCTACGGCCTTCAGCGCCAAGTAGTCGTCGATCGTGATGGCGCGCTTCTGCGCGAGGGCGGGAAGAGGGAAGAGGGCGGAGGGAAGGGTGCCAAGGGCGAGAACGATGAGCAGTCGTGTGGTCTTCGTCATTCCGTCTTTCCGTCCTTCCGTCGACTTTTTTCAGTAGTCCGGATGCGTCAGGATCGCCCGCACCAGCTCGTCGAACACCTGCGATTCCGGCTTGACCGCACCGCTCGAGTCGGTGTGCACGTTCCAGGCGCACAGCTCGTTCAGCGCCGTCGCCTCCTCGTACGTGAGCCGGAGCAGGTAGTCGTCTCCCCGGTGGGTCGCCGTGTCCAGGACCTTGCGCAGGACGTCGGGGAGGTGCCGCGCCCCGCGCACGGCGTCGTACTGCGCACGCGTGACCGTGAGATCCATGAACTCCCTTGCTTTGGCGGGTCGCGGGCGAAATCTTCTCCCTGCGCCGGTTTCTCGCAAGGAAAGGGCCCATGCCGCGTACCGAATTCATCGCCACCGGGTTCCACGTGCCCGAGCGGGTGGTCACGAACGACGACCTCTCGACCATGATGGACACGTCGGACGAGTGGATCAGCCAGCGCTCGGGGATCAAGACGCGCCACTGGGTGTCGGACGGGGAGACGGGCGCGACGCTGGCGCGGGAGGCGGCCCACCAGGCGCTGGCGCGGGCCGGCATGAAGCCCGCGGACCTGGACTGCATCGTCTACTGCACCTGCACGCCCGATCACTTCGAGCCCGGCAACGGCGTCTTCCTCGAGCGCGAGCTCGGGCTGCGCGACGTCCCCGCGCTCGACGTCCGCAATCAGTGCTCGGGCTTCGTGTACGGCCTCTCGGTCGCCGACGCGTGGATCCGCGCCGGTCAGTACCGGCGCGTACTGCTGGTCGGCGCGGAGGTGCACTCGCGCGGTCTCGACAGGACGACGCGCGGGCGGGACACGACGGTGCTGTTCGGTGATGGGGCGGGCGTCGCGATCCTCGGCCCCACGGACGACCCGCGGCGCGGCGTCCTCTCGACCCACCTCTACGCCGACGGGCGGCACGCCGAGAAGTTGTGGGTCGACGCGCCCGGGCTCGCACACGACCCCTACATCAGCGAGGAGCTGATCCGCGCCGGGAAGCACCGCGCGGTGATGGACGGCCGCGAGGTCTTCAAGTTCGCGTCGGTGCTGATGCCCCAGTCGGTGGCGACCGCCCTCAAGGCGAACGGCCTCTCGCCGGCCGACTTGAAGCTGCTGGTGCCGCACCAGGCGAACCTGCGGATCATGGAGATGGTGCAGAAGACGATCGGCCTGCGCGACGACCAGATCTACGTGAACATCCAGAAGTACGGCAACACGACCGCGGCCTCGATCCCGATCGCGCTCCACGAGGCGCTGTGCGAGGGCCGGCTCGGGCGCGGCGACTTGCTCGTGCTCACGGCGTTCGGCTCGGGCTTCACGTGGGCCAGCGCAGCGATCCGCTGGTAGGACCTACCCGCTACCCATCGTCTTCACGCGAAACTCGAACACGTCGTAGCGCCGGATGTGCGCCGGAAACCCGGTCGCCGCAAGCCGCGTAGGACGACGGGAAAGGAGCGGGGAACGATGATCGTCTTCTTGTTGGGAGCCGCGGCGCTGGGTGGCGGCTTCGTCGGAGCCCGCCGCCTCGTGCGGCGCCGGCTGCGCTTCGTCGACGCCGTGCAGCGCCCGTCGGCGCCGCTCCTCGCCGGTCTCGCGGCCACGGCAGTCGCGCTTCCGGTCGCGGCGCTGCCGCTCGTGACCGTGGGGACCGCGGTGGCGTTCGGGGTGGGGGTGGCGGGCGGGGTCGCGAGCGGGCGGCGGCGGCCCTAGACGACCTTCAGCTCCGCCGCGACCCCTTCCCCGGCAGCCTCGGGTCGGCCCGCGACGAGGCGCAGCGCCCGCACCGCGTCCTTGGCGAACGTCTTCCCGCCACCCTTCTCCACCTCCTCGAGCGCGCTCCACTTCGGGAACGCGGCCCGCACGGGCGTCGCCATCTGCAGCGTCTCGAACGCGTCGGCCACCGCGAGGATCTTGACGGTCAACGGGATCGGGAGCGCCTCGATGTCCCAGTCCTCGCCCACGATCTCATAGTAGTGGCCGTACTCGCCGATGATCTCCGCCGCGCCGCGCATCGCGCGCGCCACCGTCACGGCCGAGTCCGTCACCGAGCGTGACAGCAGCCGCAGCAGCCGCTGGTCGCGCGTTCCCACCTCGTGCAGCAGCGCGGCCACCCGCAGGTTCTCCACGTCCTCGCTGGGGAGCCCGAGCTCGCGGGCGATCGCCGCCGCCACGTCCGCCACCCGGTGCGAGTGGCCCAGCTGGTGCCGCTCGGTGGACTCGATGTGGTAGGTCAGGAGCTCGAGCGTCGCGAGGTAGGCGTTCTTCACCTCGGAGAGCCGCGCTTCCCGCTGCTCGGCCAGCCCACCCACGACGTAGCCGGTGAGAATGAGAAACCCCGCCCACGGGACGAGCGCGAGTAGCGCGGCGCCGTAGAAGCCCGGGAGCATGTCCAGGCCCTGCACGTACTGGTAGAAGAACACCAGCGCCACCACGAACACGCCCGCCATCACCGCAAAACGCCGCCCCCCGTAGAACCCGGCCAGGATCAGGGGGAGGTAATAGAAGCTCAGGAACGCGAACTTCTGGTCGACGAGCAAGTGGATGCCGACCATGGCGAGCACGAGCAGCAGCACGAAGCTCCGCTCGAAGTAGCGGAAGAAGAAGAGCTTCGCGCGCTCCAGCAGACGTTGCTGAGCCACACAAACCTCGAGGCCAATGTTGTCGGGGGGGCGCGGGACCAAAGTGGGAAAACCGGTGCCGCGGCGCAATGGCACTCGCCACACAGCTGCCGTAGGTGCCGGTGGGAGGCCGAGTTACGTCTCGTCCACCCGCCGCTGCTCGTACCCGGCGCAGCGCAGCACCGGCAGCGGCGGGTAGCGCGGGAAGCGCACGTCGGTCTCGGCGCGGCCGCACCGGAAGAAGGTCGAGCCCCGTCGGTTGGTGACGATGCGGGCCCAGCGGCAGGTGGAGCAGAGACCGACGTCGTCGCGGACAACGGACGACGGATGACTGGGCACGGATGCCGTCAGACGTGCACCTGCACCGGCTCGTGCAGTCTGCGCCGCAGCAGCGGATGAGTCGCCCACACGTACCAGCCCATCGCGCTCACGGCCAGCACGTTCGCGACCAGCACCGACCAGATGCCGAGCGTCCCCAGCACCCACTGCGCGCCGAGCGCGAGCATCGCCACCACGACCGCCTCCAGCACGATCATGGCCATCGCGATGAGCACGATCAGCACGGGAGCGCGCTCGATCTGCTCGGCGACAGCCACGAACACCGTGCCAGCGACCACGAACGCCGCGACGTGCACGGCGGTGTAGGCCGCCACGATGCCGAGGTTCACCTGGATCGCCGCTACGTTGGAGGCGCCGAACAGCAACGCCGCCCCGAGCGCGGCCGGCGTCCGGAGCAGCTGCCCCGCGGCCACGTCGAGCGCGAAGAACCACAGCGCGACGACGGCGGCCCCGACGAGGCCGGTGACGACGCCCTGCGCGAGCAACGGGTAGTCCTTGAGAGCGGCCAACCCGAGCGGGCGCTGCTCCCGCGCCGCACGGTGCAAGTAGGCCACGAGAACGAACCCCGACAGCACGTTGGCGATGACGACCTGCGGCCACGGCACCACCGCGACGCGTCCCGTCCCGCTCGACAGCAAGCCCGCGTAGAAGACCAGCTCCTGCGCCACGAGGCCGAACGGCACGGCGAGCAGGAGGCGCGGCGGCACACGCAGCGCAGCGATCGCGCCGGCCATCGCGACACCGAGCAGCGCGAACACCGCGAAGTGCACGACCGTGTAGGCGGCGACCAGACGGAACGAGGGCGTCGTGATGTCCTGCCGCGACAGCGCGCTCGCGAGCACGGCCGGAGTGTGGAACGGCCGGCCGGCGAGGGAGTCCACCAGGAGAAACCACAGTGCGACAACGAGGCCGGCGAGCAACCCGCCGACGACGCCGTGAGCGATCAGCTCATTGACGGGTCGCTTCATCGGTCGCTCCTCCTCCTGGGATGGATCCCCCTCACGCAATATCGCGCCTCGCCCGCCTCGCGCAACCGCTTCCGCTATGGCGCTTTGCCCCGGCGCTTCCCCATCTTGTCATGACTTATGGTCGACGCCGGCACGCCGCCCGAGCTGCCACCGGGTCTCCGCGAAGAATACCTCGCGGGGATGCGGTCACAACTGGGCCTGCTCACGACGATTGCGGACCGTCTCACGGCGGCCGGCAATGACCGCGAAGCGCTCGCGATGCTGCAGGGCGAGACCCACAAGATTCACGGGTCCGCCGGTTCCTACGGGTTCGCGCAGGCGTCACGCCTCGCCGCCGGCCTCGAGGCCACCGCTAAGGACTGGGTCGCCCGCCCAGACGATCCGGAGGTGGATCGCGGCTCGCTCCTGCATTGGTTCGTGGGGCGGCTCGCCGAGATGCTCGGCATCACCGTGTCACGCGCGGCAGCGCCCGCACCGCCTCCCGCAGCCCCACCCCGCGCGCCACTCCCCCGGGTCGGCTCGCCCCCTCGTCCATCGCGGGCGCAGCCTGCCCCGCCGCAGCCCGCCCCCGCCCCCAGCCCCGGCCGGCTGCCGTCGGTTGGGCGGCCTCCGAGACCCGGCGCGCCTTCGGGCGACCGGGCGCCGGCGAAGCCGTCGGCTCCGGTCGCCCCGCCCCGACAGCGTCCGCCCGCGCCGCCCAAAGTGTCCCCACCCCGACGGCCTGACGCCTCCCCTGGGCCCCCCCCGTCCCCCCCGCCTCTCAAGCCGCCACCGGTCGCGTCGGCGGAGCCCGAGCCGGCGGCGGGGGCGTCCGAGCTCCCGTGGATCATCCCACCCGAACCCCCGGCGGCAGAGCCGACGCGCGTGAAGCCCGAGCCGGAGCGCGAGGCGCCGGCCGCAGCGCCGCCCCTGCCAGCGCCGGAGCCGCCCACCGAGACTCCACCGGTGCCCCCGGCAGCGATCGAGGTGCCGGTGCCAGAGCCGATGCCGGCCACTGCTCCGGCCATCGAGCCCACGAACGTGCCTGAGCTCATCGTGGTCGAGGACGACGCCTCTCTCGCGGAGCTCCTCGCCTACGGGCTGCAGGCCCGCGGCTATCGCTTCCGGGCGTATCGCAACGGCCGCGACGCGCTGCGCGAGTTGATCGCCCTCGACGTGCAAGGCACACACCCACTAGTCCTGCTCGACGTCGATCTCCCCGGTCTCGACGGTTACTCGGTGCTCGACGCCCTCCAGCGCGCGCGTCCCGGGACATACCGTGTCGTCTTCACCACCGTGCATGGGACGGAGGAGGAGCAGCTGCGGGGCCTCGAGGCGGGAGCGCTCGACTACCTGCTCAAGCCGATCAGCTTGCGGGTAGCGCTCGAAAAGATTCGCCGCTGGGTGGGGAGGTGACGAGCCGCCAGTTTCTCGTCATCGTCGCCGCGGTGCAGGGCGTGCTGCTGGTCGCCCTGGTCGTGCTGATCATCCTGAATCGTTGGGTGCGGGCGCGCCGCCGCGCCCAGCTGGACCCCCACCGCGTCGAGCTCGACGCGGTGATGCAGCGCTGGGCGCTCGGCCAGGCACCGTCGGACGACGTGCTGCGCGCGCTGGCGCGCCTTCCGGCGCCACTCGCCATCGACGCGCTCGTCACCTGGTCGGCCCGGATCGTGAGCGAGCGGTGGCAGGAGCTGGCGCGGGGGCTGGAGCACCAGTGGTGGGCGCGGCTGGTGCGCGCCAGCAGCCGGTCGGCGCGGTGGTGGAAGCGGCTCGATGCCGCCCGGTTTCTCTCCGTCGTCGCGACGCCGCGCGACGTGGGCCGCGTGCTGCGCCTGCTGCGCGACTCGCATCCCGCGGTCCAGATCGCCGCGGCCACGACGCTCGAGCGGGTGGATAGCCAGCTTCTCGTCACCGCGGCGCTCGAGCAGCTGCCGTTCCTCGGACCGACGGTGCAGGCTTACTACGCGAGCGTGCTCAAGCGGGCGCGCCCCGCCGTGGTGCGGCACCTGCAGCTCCTGTTCCGGCGACTGAACGACCCGCGGCTGCCCCGGATCATCGAGTTCGCGGGCCGGCTGCAGGAGCCGGCGCTGCGCGAGGGCTTCACGACGCTCGCCACGCACCTCGACGCGGAGGTCCGAAGTCAGGTGGCCCGCGCCCTGGGCCGGTTCCCGCACCCAGAATCCGTGGCGGCGCTGAGCTATCTCGTCCAGGATGAAGCCTGGCCGGTGCGTGCGCAGGCGGTACGCTCCCTCGGCATGATCGGCGATCCCAACACGCTCCCGCTCGTGCGCGAGGCGCTGCGTGACGCCGAGTGGTGGGTGCGGCTCCGCGCCGGCCTCGCGCTCACGCGCATGGGCACGACCGGCCGCAACGGGCTGCTCGAGGCGGAAGTCGGCGCCGACCCTGACGCCCGGGACATGGCGCGGCTCATTCTCGGCCTCTCCCCCCAGGCGCTGGCCGAGTTCGCGGCATGAGCACGGCGGTCCACGTCACCGATCTCCTGATCCTGGTCTATTTCCTGGCGCTGAACTCGTTCTACGCGCTGCTGCTGGTGCTGTCGATCCCCGAGATCTGGGAGCAGACCCGTCTCGCCGAGGACGAGGACTTTCAGCGCCTCATGCAGAGCGACGCGCTGCCGCCGATCACGGTGCTGGTCCCCGCTTACAACGAGACCGCCACGATCGAGGCGAGCGTCACGGCGATGCTCACGCTCGAGTACCGGAACTTCGAGGTCGTCGTGGTGAACGACGGCTCCAAAGACGACACCCTGGACCAGCTGCGCCACGCCTTCGATCTCTACGAGGTGCCGCGCACGTATCGCGAGACGCTCCCCACCCAGCCGGTGCGCGCCGTGTACCGCTCGCGCAGCCGGACCCGGCTGCTCGTCATCGACAAGGAGAACGGCGGCAAGGCGGACTCGCTCAACGCCGCCATCAACGCGAGCCGCTTTCCGCTCGTCGTCGCGGTCGATGCGGACACGTTGATCGAGCCGGACGCGCTGCTGCGCCTGACGCGCTCGTTCCTGCTCGGCCGCCAGATCGCGGCGGTCGGCGGCACGGTGCGGGTCGCCAATGGCTGCGTCGTGAAGGATGGCCGCGTCGCCGACGCCAGGGTGCCGCGGCGCTTCCTGCCGGGGGTCCAGGTAGTCGAGTATCTCCGCGCGTTCCTGTTCGGCCGCCTCGGCTGGAATCGCCTCGGCGGCAGCCTCGTCATCTCCGGCGCCTTCGGGATGTTCCGCAAGGAGTATCTGCTCGCCGTCGGCGGCTACCAGGTGACGAGCGTCGTAGAGGATCTCGATCTGGTGGTCCGGCTCCATCGTCACCTGCGGCGGCACAAGATCCGCTACGAGATCCCCTTCATCCCCGACCCGGTCGCGTGGACCGAAGTGCCGGAATCGGGGCGCATTCTGTCCCGCCAGCGGGAGCGCTGGCATCGCGGGCTCATCGCGGCGATGTGGCAGCATCGCGGCATGCTCCTGAACCCGCGCTACGGCCGTGTGGGCTGCGTCGCGATGCCGTTCTTCACCTTTGGCGAGATGCTGGCGCCGGTCGTCGAGGTGGCCGGCTACCTCATCACGGCGGTGGGATTCGCCTTCCACCTCATCGACCTGTCGTTCGCGCTGCTGTTCGTGCTGGTGGCTTGGGGCTACGGCATGCTGCTGTCGTTATGGGCCGTGGTGCTCGAAGAGGTCAGCTTCCGGCGCTATGGGCGACTCGGCGACCTGCTGCGGCTCCTCGGGTATGCCGTGCTCGAAGCGTTCGGGTACCGGCAGCTGACCGTGTGGTGGCGGTTGAAAGCGTTCTGGTGGGCGTTCCAGGGACGGCGTGCGTGGGGGGAAATGACGAGGAAGGGGTTTGAGTCGGCAGGGAAACAGGTAGCAGAACAGGCAACGGCTAGACGCGCAGACTAGCCTCTGCCCTTCCTCATCTCAGCCGCCACCCGCTCCGCCGCCCGCAGCACTCGCAGCGCATTCAGCCCCGCCACCTTCCTCACATCCTCCTCACTCCATCCTCTGCGTAAGAGCTCCGCGATCAGGTCCGGGAACTTCGATACATCCTCGAGCCCCACCGGCACCTCGGTGATGCCGTCGAAGTCGGAGCCCAGGCCCACGTGGTCCACGCCGACCACGCGACGAAGGTAGTCGATGTGGTCCGCCACCTGTTGCAGCGTCGCCTTCGGGGCGCGCGCCCGCCACGCCTTCACCGAATCGGCGATCGCGGCCGAATCGGTCCCTGCGGCCCGCAGGGCGCGCGCTCGGGGCTCGAGGCTGTCCTCGTACACCCGCACCGCCTCCGAGACGAAGGCGGGGTTGAAATTCACCATGACGATGCCGCCGTTCGCCGGCACGAGCCGGAGGATCGAGTCCGGCACGTCCCGCGAATGGTGCGCCAGCGCGCGCGCGGACGAGTGCGAGAACATGACGGGGGCCCGCGTGGCGTGGAGCGCATCGGACATCGTGCCGTCGTTCACGTGCGAGAGGTCCACGAGGATCCCGACCCGATTCATCTCGCGCACGACGTCTCGGCCGAATGCCGAGAGGCCGCGCCGCGCCGTGTCGGTGGACGCGGTCGCCCAAGAGAGACTGCGCCAGTGCGTGAGCGTGATGTAGCGGACGCCGAGGGCCGCGAACATCCGGAGCGCGCCGAGGGAATTCTCGATGGCGTGCCCACCCTCGATGCCGATCAGGCAGGAGACCTTCCCGGCCCTGAAGTTGCGCTCCACGTCCGCGGCGCTGTAGGCCATCGCGAGGTCGCGCGGATACCGGGCGCACAGCCGCTTGATCAGGTCGATCTGCTCGAGGGCGTACACGGCCGGGTGCGGCCCGGAATCCATCGTGGTGACCGGCACGTACGCCGCCCAGAACTGGCCACCCACCGCCCCGGCGCGAAGCTTCGGGATGTCGGTCATCAGCTTCGGCTGGCTCACCGCGAAGTCGACCGAATCGAGCCCGCCCCGCTGGCGGATCGCGTCGGGGATGTCGTTGTGGCCGTCGATGAGGGGAACCGTGCGAAGGATGGCAACGGCTCGGGCGCGATTCGTGTCGCTCTGCGCCGCAAGGCGACGGCACGACGGAAGGACGGGAAGTGTCAGCAGCACCAGCACCAGCACCAGCCCCCACATCCCCCTTCCGTCGTTCCGTCCTTCCGTCGCCTTTCGCATGTAGGCTCCGTGGCTCCAGTTTGGGCCGGAAAGCTGGCGCCGCCCCGCCCGCTTATCAAGATTACGGCTGGGAACCATGCCCGACACCAAAGCGAAGATCGCGTTTGAGCTGAACGGCGAGCCCGTCGAGGTGGCCTTCGCGCCGCACAAGACGCTGCTCGAAGTGCTGCGCGAAGACCTGGGCCTCACGGGTACGAAGCATGGCTGCGAGCTGGGGGAGTGCGGCACCTGCACGGTGCTCGTCGACGGCGTGCCGGTGCTCTCGTGCCTCGTGCTCGGCCTCGCCTGCGCGGGGCGCCGGGTGAAGACCGTCGAAGGGATGGCCGAAGGCGGGAAGCTGCATCCGCTGCAGCACGCGTTCGCGGAGCTGGGCGCGGCGCAGTGCGGCTACTGCACGCCCGCCTTCCTGCTCGCCGCCGAGGCGCTGCTCGCCGCCAATCCGCGCCCCACGCGCGACGACATCAAACAGGCTCTCGCGGGCAACCTCTGCCGCTGCACCGGTTACATCAAGATTTACGAGGCGGTGGAGCTGGCCGCCGCACAGCTGCGGGGGGAGGACGCGCACCCGGCGCCGGAGAGCTTGTATGGCGTCCGGTAAGAAGGCGGCGGGCTTGCGCGTGGTGGGGAGAGCGCTCCGCAAGACCGACGCCACCGCCAAGGTCACGGGCGCGACCCGGTTCGCCGACGACCTGTTCCTGCCGCGGATGCTCTACGCCAAACTGCTGCGGAGTCCCCACCCGCACGCGCGCATCGTCCGCATCGATGCGTCCCGGGCGTTGGCGCTCGCCGGCGTAAAGGCCGTCCTGACCGGCAAGGACCTGCCGATCCCCTTCGGCATCCTCCCTGTGAGCCAGGACGAGCACGCCCTGGCCCTGGACAAGGCCCGATTCGTGGGCGATCCCGTCGCCGGCGTCGCCGCCGTGAGCGAGGAGATCGCGACCGCCGCGCTGGACCTGATCGTCGTGGAGTACGAGCCGCTCCGTCCCGTCAGAGACGCGCTGGACGCGGTCGCACATCCCGAGCCGCGGATTCATGCCTACGGCGACGGCGGCAACCTCCACAAGCTGATCAACCTGGAGTTCGGCGACGTCGAGGAGGCCTTCACCGCGGCCGATCTCGTGCGCGAGGACCTGCTCTTCTTCGACGGGAACACTCATCTCCCGATGGAGCAGCACGCGGCGGCCGCGGACTGGTCGGCGGACGGCAAGCTCACGCTGTGGAGCTCGACGCAGACCCCCCACTACGTGCATCGCGCGCTCGCTCAGGTGCTGGAGCTCGCGCCCGCCAGGATTCGCGTGATTGCGACGCCCAACGGCGGGGCGTTCGGGGGCAAGAGCGACCCCTTCAGCCACGAGCTCGTGGTGGCCAAGCTGGCGATGGTCACTGGCCGGCCGGTGAAGATCACCCTCACCCGCGAGGAGGTGTTCTACTGTCACCGTGGCCGCCACCCGACGCTGATGTGGGTGAAGACGGGGGTGAAGCGGGACGGCAGCATCACCGGCATGCACTTCAAGTCGCTGCTCGACGGCGGCGGCTACGGCTCGTACGGTGTGGCGAGTACGTACTACACGGGCGCGCTGCAGACCGTCACATATCACGTTCCACGCTACAAGTTTCAAGGTGCAAGAGCCTTCACCAACAAGCCTCCCTGCGGGCCGAAGCGTGGGCACGGCACCCCGCAGCCCCGCTTCGCGCTGGAGGTGCACCTCGACAAGATCGCGGAGCAACTCGGGATCGATCCGGCCGAGCTGCGGCTCAAGCACCTCGTCCCCCCCAACTCGCTGACCGCCAACTGGCTGCGCATCGGCACGATGGGTCTGGGGGCGTGCATCGAGAAGGTCGTCACGGGCTCCGGCTGGAAGGAGAAGTTCCGCAAGCTTCCCGACGGCAAGGGCATCGGGCTCGCGTGCTCGTCCTACATCACCGGCGCCGGGCTCCCCATCTACTGGAACCCCATGCCGCATTCCGGCGTGCAGCTGAAATGCGACCGCGGCGGCGGGGTGACGGTGTTCTGCGGGTCGACCGAGATCGGCCAGGGATCGGATTCGATCCTCGCCGTCATCGTCGCCGAGGTGTTGGGCCTCGATCCCTTCGACATCGCGATCGTCACGGGCGACACGGATCTCACCCCCGTGGACCTCGGCAGCTACTCGAGTCGCGTCACGCTGATGACCGGCCACGCCGCGATTCAGGCGGCCGAGCGGGCGCGAGACGTCATCGCCCGGCACGCGGCGCAGAAGCTCGGCATCCCGCCGGAGCGGGCCGCGTTCGCCGACGCCCGCGTGTTCGACGTCGAGCGCCCCGAGCACGGGCTCACGTTCGGCGAGGCGGTGCAGCTCGCGGAAGCGGCGGAGGGAACGGTCGGCACCGTCGGGTCGTACACGCCGCCGCCGTCGGCCGGCAAGTACCGGGGCGCGGGGGTCGGGCCCTCTCCGGCGTACTCCTACAGCGCCTGCGTGGCCGAAGTGGACGTCGATGCCGCGACGGGGATCGTGCGCGTCCCGAAGATCTGGATCGCGCACGACGTGGGGCGGTGCATCAACGCGGCGACGGTGATGGGACAGATCGAGGGCTCGGTCTACATGGGCCTGGGCGAGGCCCTGATGGAAGAAATGGCCTACCGCGGCAACCGCAACGTGGTGCACAAGATTCCCAGCCTGCTCGAGTACAAGAGCCCCACGACGCTCGAGATGTGCGACGTGGTCACCTACGTGGTCGAGGACCCCGACCCCAACGGCCCGTTCGGCGCGAAGGAATGCGGTCAGGGACCCTTGCTCCCGGTTCCGCCCGCGGTGGCGAACGCCGTGTACGACGCCGTCGGCGTGCGCATCGACGACGTGCCGATCACCCCCGAGAAGGTGTTCAAGGCGCTGCGCCGCAAGGCGAAGGGCGAGGAGCCGCGGTACGGGCCGGACCGGTTCCCGGACATCCTTTGGCCGGAGCCCATCCGGGTACCGCCGCCGTGGGAAGGCGGTGACGGAAGGGCGGTCGAACAGTCGGACGGTCGGACGGTCGGACAGAAGGCCCTACCGGTGGGGACGAGGCACTGATGCTCCGGCTTCCCTCGTTCACCTACCTGCAGCCCAGAACGCTGCAAGAGGCGCTCGCGATGAAGGCCGACGCGGGGCCGCAGGGGATGTACGTCGCGGGCGGGACGGATCTGTATCCCAACATGAAGCGCCGGCATCAGGAGCCGGGCGTCGTGATTTCGTTGATGGGGATTCCGGAGTTGAGAAGGTTGGAAGGCTGGACTGTTGGAACGTGCATCACCCTGACCGAACTTTCCAACCTTCCAACCTTCCAACGTTCGTATTCAGTTGTAGCCCACGCCGCCGACCTCGTGTCCACGCCCCTGCTCCGCAACATGGGCACCCTGGGCGGCAACCTCTGCCTCGACACGCGCTGCAACTACTACGACCAGACGTACGAGTGGCGCAAGGCGATCGACTTCTGCATGAAGAAGGATGGTCACATCTGCTGGGTGGCGCCCTCGTCCCCGCGCTGCTGGGCCGTCAGCTCCTCGGACGTGGCGCCCGTGATGGTCGCGATCGGCGCGGAATACCGCCTGGTGGGCCCCTCTCCCGCGGCCGAGCGCGTGGTGCCCGCCGCGCGGTTCTATCACAACGACGGCATCAATTATCTCACCAAGCAGCCCGACGAGATCCTCGCCGCCGTGCGGCTTCCCCCCCCGGATGGCTGGGACGCGGTCTATCACAAGCTGCGGCGCCGGGGCTCATTCGACTTTCCGGTGCTGGGGGTGGCGGCGTGGGTGAAGTGGCAACGCGGAAGTCGGAACGCGGAACGCGAAACGGTTGCCGAAGCGCGGATCGTGCTCGGCGGCGTGGCGAGCTGGCCCCAGGAGATGCCCGAGGCCGCGGCGGCGCTCGCGGGGACGGCGCTCGAGGATGCCGCGATCGCCGCCGCCGCGGAGGCCGCCTACCGTCCCGCGAAGCCGCTCGACAATACCGACTTCGATCTCTCGTGGCGCAAGCAGATGACCCGCGTGTACGTCACGCGAGCGCTCGAGGAGCTACGCCGGCGGCGGTGACCGGACCTAAAAGGTCGACTTCGCGATGTCGCCCACCGTCAGGAGGCCGCTGTGCAAGTAGTTGACTCCCGGGACCGCGAAACTGAAAAAGTCCACGCCAACCCCGACAGGCCCGTTGTCGCACACCACGGCGTGAAACACGACCAAGGACCCGACGTTCTGCGGACCGAGCACGTCGACCACCTCCCGGCTGACCCCGTCGAACTCCGCCCCCTTCGTCGGGTCGCTGCACGCGCTCGAGCTTGACTGGAACGCGGTGATCCCGGTCTCGGGGTCCGACGGGTCTACCACCAGCACGACATAGCTTCCGTCGGGGCGGTACCAGTGCTCGTTGTATACGAGCTTGCCCGTCAGGTCGGAGCGCACGTCGAAGTTGAACTCGTCCCACCACGAGGGCGGCGACGCCGCGTCCTGGATCTGTCCGGTGCCGGTGACGCGTACGCCGCCGGCGCTCAGATCCGCGACGGGCCGCGCAGTCATCGAGTCGCGGCAGCCGATGCCCAGCAGGGCGGCAGCCGCCGCGGCCAGTACCTTTCGTTGCACGGCTCGTGTCATGACCGTCTCTCAGGGGTAAAGGTCAGGCGGGTGGAGGGCAAGTTTCGGACCGCGCACGGGGCGCGGCCCCGTAACGCGAATTCCCCACCCGGTGTGGCTGCCGCGCCGCGGCGGCGCACCACGCCGTGTGGCGAGGGTGGATCAGTAGCTGGCCTTCGCGATGTCCCCCGTCGTCAGGAGGCCGCTGTGTAAGTACTCGACCCCCGGCACCGCGAAGCTGAAGAAGTCGAGGCCGCTCCCGGACGGCCCGTTGTCGCACGCCACGGCGTGGAACACGACCAGGGACCCGACATTCTGCGGCGCGAGCACGTCGACCACCTCGCGGCTGACCCCGTCGAACTCCACGCCCCGGGTCGAGTCGGCGCAGGCGGTCGCGGTCGCCTTGAATCCCGTGATCCCGGTCTCGGGGTCCGACGGGTCCACCACCAGCGTGACGTAGCTCCCGTCAGGCCGATACCAGTGCTCGTTGTACACGAGCTTGCCGGTCAGGTCGGAGCGCACGTCGAAGTTGAACTCATCCCACCACGACGGCGGGGTCCACGCGTCCTGGATCTGGCCGAGCCCGATGATGCGCACGCTCGCGCAACTCACGGCGAACGCGGCGCGCGCCGTGTCGCCGGCGGGCACCGAGTCCGTCTGGGGATTGGCGCCGATCACCGTACAGTTCTCCGCCACGCCCGCGAGCTCGACGCGATGCGGACCCGACACGAGGTTGTCGAACGTGACGCTCCCGCTCGTCCCGACCGGCTGGCTCAGCGTGCCGTCTACCGTGACGGTGTAACCGTCCGGATCGAGCGCCGCACCCGTGGTGCTGGTCGAGACCACGAGCGTCCCGAGGACCGGCGGCGTGACGTCGGCGTTGGGGAGAGGGTTGGTGGAGTCGCGACACGCGGTGCCCGCCGCCGCGGTCACGGTCACCATCGCAAATAACCCGCGTCCGAGGATTCGCACCATATCACGGACTCGTCTTGGCGATATCACCGCTCACCAGGGAGCCGGACTTGCCATAGCCCGCGTCCGGAACGCTGATACTAAAGAAGTCCAGGCCGCTCCCGGCGGGCCCGTTGTCGCACCCCGCCACGGTGAAGGTGTACTGGTTTGCTTCCCCCTCCACCTGCAGGATGCCGTCGAACTCCGCCCCTTTCGTCGGGTCACTGCAGGCGCTCGAAACGTTCCGGTAGGCCGTGATCCCAGTCCCGGGGTATGCCGGCCCCACGTGGACGGTCGTGGGGCTCCCGTTCCGGACGAGGTTGTAGTCGGTATAGTCGAGTGTGCCGGTCAGATCGGCCTTCGCGTCGAAGGTGAAGGTCTGGTACTCCGAGCCGGTCGTGGGCGAGCCCGGGCCGATCGCCCCGTTCCCGGTCAGCTCCGCCACGATCGCCGTGCAGCTCACCGCGAACGTGGTGCTCGTCGTGCTGTTCGAGGACACCGTGACGGTCTGGGGGTTCGCGCCGCTCACGCTGCAGTTCGAGGCGATCCCCGAGAGCTCTACACGGTGATCGCCCGCCGCGACGCCGGGGAAGGTCACGCTGGCGTTGTCGCCGATCGGCTGGCTCTGCGTCCCGTCCACCGTGACCGTGTAGCCGTCGGGATCGAGGTCGGCGCCCGTGGTGGAGCTCGACACGGTGAGCGCGCCCGGGGGCACCGACGTCGTCGACTTGGCGACGTCACCGACCGTCACGAGGCCGCTGTGCAGGTAATCCGAAGCCGGGACCGCGAAGCTGAAGAAGTCGAGGCCGCTGCCGGAGGCCCCGTTGTCGCACGCCACGGCATGGAAGGCGAACAGCGACCCGACGTTTTGCGGATCGAGCAGGTTGACGATCTCCCGGGCGATCCCGTCGAACTCCACCCCCCGAGTCGGGTCGGCGCAGACGCTCGAGGTCAACGAGAACCCGGTGATCCTGGTGTCCGGGTCCGACGGGTCCACGATCAGCGTGGCGTAGGTCCCATCGGGTTGATACCAGTGCTCGTTGTACACGAGCTTGCCCGTCAGGTCTGAGCGGACATCGAAGTTGAACTCGTCCCACCACGACGGCAGCGTCGCCGCGTCCTGGATTTGACCGAGCCCCGTGATGCGGACCGCCCCACACGTCACGGCGAACGTGGTATGCGCCGCGTCGCCCGCGGGCACCGACACGATCTCGGGGTTCGTCCCGCTCACCGTGCAGTTGTCCGCCACTCCTGAGAGCTGGACGCCGTGCGGACCGGCTACGAGACCGTCGAACGTGACGCGGCCGTTGGTCGCGATCGCCTGCGCCTGTGTCCCATCGACGGTGACGGTGTAGCCGTCGGGATCGAGCGCGGTGCCCGTGGTGCTGGTCACTACGATGAGACTCCCAACGGAGGGTGTGACGTCGGCGCCCGCGCGGGGGTTGGTAGCGTCGCGACACGCGGAGCCGACCGCCACAGCCACGGTCACGACTGTGAAGAGCCTCGACCCCCGAATTCGTACCATGCGCGGTCCTCGAAGTGGACGTTCGACCGAGGCAAGGCGCAAGTCTTGGACCCGCGTTGGGCAAGCAGAACGCGCGGCGGTGTGCCGCGCGCGCGCTACATCACACGGCGCGCGACACCGCGCGAAAACGGTGATGCGCCCGGGTACGTTCCATATTGAAACCGTTGCGACCGCGCCATCCAGGCGTAGCGTTTCACCCCGACCATAGAGCGGTGTGACTCGCGTCACGCGGTTCCCTGGCCTGCCGAATGCCGTCCACTTCTAGTCGAGGAGGCGCTCCCATGAGACGATGGTTGCCACTCGCCGTCGGGTCCGGCCTGCTGCTCGCCGGGTGTACCGAGTCCCGCGGCCCAACTCAACCCGCAGTTCGCGGCGCGCCGACCTTTGACTCCGAGCACGGACAGGGACCGCGGACGCACGTGATGACGCCGCGCGGCCAGGACCGAGGCCGCCACGGCGGCCAGGGCGGCGGCAACACCGGTATCTTCTATCACGGCGGGCCGATCATCTACAACCAGAACGTGGCGGCGATCTACTGGTCGGACGCGCCGATCTACAACGGTGGTCCCGCTCCGGGCACCACCGGCGCGGGGAGCGCGGACGGCTCGCTGGTCGGCTTCTACATGAGCAACCTGGGCGGGTCGCCCTACTTCAACATCAACACCACGTACTTCGACGGCTCGAACACGCACATCAACAACGTCGTGAACTACACGCAATACTGGGCGTCCAACACCAACCTCCCGCCCACGGACTACAGCCCGCTCAGCGACGACGCGATCATCGCGCAGATCGAGGCGGGGTTCTCGAGCGGCGCCCTGACGTTCGACCCGAGCACGCTCTACATCGTGTTCACAGGAATCGGCGTGAACCCGGGCGGCGGGTTCGGGACGGTGTATTGCGCCTACCACGGCTTCTACATCGCCGCGGACGGGCGCAACGTGAAGTACTCGGCGATGCCCTACGCCGTCGACCCCGCCTTCCCGGGGGCCTGCTCGGCGCTCAACGGGTCGCCCAACAATGACGTCGCGGCGGACGCCGAGGTCAACCTGATCTCGCACGAGACCGAGGAAACGACCACCGACGAGAATCTCGACGCGTGGTTCGATGCCAGCGGGGCGGAGAACGCCGACAAGTGCGCCTGGCAGTTCGGCCAGACCTACACGACGGGCAACGGCTCTACCGCGAACATCAGCGTGGGCGGACGAGATTGGCTCGTCCAGATGAACTGGGTCAACGCGACCGTTTCCAAGAAGGGTGGTCCAGTTGGCTGCAAGCAGGGCTGGCCATAAGCACGCGGCTGGCCGCTGTAGCACGAGCCCCCTTCGGACGAAGGGGGCTCGTTTTTTTTAGCTCGCGAGGCCTTCGACCTCGGCCAGCGTCTTACCGAGGATCTCCACGAGCCGCTGTCTCGTCGCGTCATCCCGCGCCCGCCACCCCGCGCGGTACACGGCCCGCATCAACCGCCCCACCGCGCGGTTCACGTCGGCCATCGCGCCGCCGAGCGCGCGGTCCACGGTGTCGCGCACGCGCTCGAAGATGTCGTCCACCACGTCGCGATGCTCGTCGAGGAACTTGCGGCCTGCGTCGGTGATCTCGTAGACCTTCTTCCCTTGGACGTCTCGGGCGACCACGAGTCCCTCGTCTTCGAGCCATTGCAGCGTCGGGTAGACCGTGCCGGGCGAGGGCGAGTAACAACCGTGCAGCTGCTCCTCCAGCTCCTTCATCACCTCGTAGCCGTGGCGGGGCTTGTCCTTGAGCAGCTTGAGGATGACGTACTTCATGTCCCCCGAAGCGAACCACTGCCGGCGGCCGCGCCGGGGACCCCGCCAGAAAAAGCCGCGGGGACCGAAGCCCAACGCGAACGCATCCCATCCGAAATGCCGATTCATGGCCTTCCTCCCGTTTTGCACAGGTACACGATGTTACGTCAAGATATTATGGCACGATATATCTTGTCAACCGAGAGTAATAGCCCTCACATCGGCCCCCGGGGAAACTCGTCAAGTTATCCGGACGCATAAACTTGTGCGACTGGGCCGGGCCCCTAGATTAACCCGCCGCGCCCATCCCCTTTTGTCAATGAGGTTCCAGTGCCCTGGAAGGAGACTCGATGTCTGTGCAGGTGACCCCCCACCCGGCTTGGGTGGCCGACCTGGATGCCACACTGGATCCGAGCCGCGAGGCGATTCTCGACACCAACGTGATCGTGCACGCCTCGGAAAACCAGCTCGTAGACGGCAAGATCCAGAACTTTCTCGTGGCCTTCTACCCGATCATCCGCGATTTCCCCAACTGGTTGCAGCTGTTGCTGGACCGCTCGCCGGAGGACGGGAAGGCGTTCTTCCGGGACAATATCCGGGTCGAGAAGCGGCACGACGCGATGTGGCGGGCGATGGGCGACGGCTTTAGTGTTCCCAAGGAACGCTTCCAGATCCCGGAGCCGATGCTGTCCGAGGTGCGGGATTTCCACGGGTACCTGACCGAGATGTGCCGCGGCGCCGCGTTCGGCGCGGCGGTGTCGGCGACGAATTATGCCGTCGAAGGGGTGGCGCAGAAGATCTCGGAAAAGGCGCTCCGCGGACTCGCCAAGAACGAGAAGATCGGGCCGCGCGGCCGGTGGTGGCTCGAAGAGCACGCCAAGTACGACGACGAGCACCCGATCCAGGCGCTCGAGATCATCAAGAGCTGCGTCACGCGTGGGGAGACCCCCACCTCCGTGACCGACTCGGCCCGGAAGAGCCTCGCCCTGATGAAAGACGCCATGGTGGCCTGCTACGACTCATGAATAAGGGCCGGGGCGCTCCACCGTCGCGGGGGATCCGGCCTCCCACCGCCGCCAGGCCGCCGAAGCGCCCGGCTTTCGACCCGCTCCGCGTGGCCGCCGAGATCGTGGCCACCCTGGCGGACGCGGTCGTGGTGACCGGCGTGGACCGGCGGGTGCTCTCCGCCAACCGCGCCGCGGCGGCGCTGTTCGGCCGGCCGCTCGACGACCTCCCCGGGACGGCGATCGACGACCTCGTGGCCTCGACCGAGCGCGAGCACGTGGCGGAGCGCGAGCACCGCGCGGTCGAGGGCCAAGAGCAGCATTACGAAACCAAGATCGTGAGCGCGGCGGGCGAGGAGCGGGTGGTCGCCGTGTCCACCACGCCCCTCGTGGTCGAGGGTGAGCTGCTGGGGACGGTGGCGACGCTGCGCGACGTCACCGAGCAAAAGCGGGCGCAGGACACACTCGCCCGCTCGGAGGCGCGGTACCGCAACCTGTTCGAGTCGGCGTCCGACGCCATCGCGACGTTCGACGCGAACGGTCGGTTCACCACCTTCAACCACGCCGCCGAGATCATCTCCGGCTACCGCCGCGAGGAGCTGCAGGGCCAGTGGTTCGCGCCGCTGCTCCCCGACGACGAGCTGCCCAAGGCCCTGGGGCATTTCCAGAAGGCGCTCGCCGGCGAAACCGGCCTGTTCGAGACGAACTTCTACCGCAAGGACGGCGAGGTCCGGACCATCCAGGTCACGTACTCGACGCCGCGGCTCGACGAGGAAGTGCTGTGCGTCATCCGCGACGTCACCGACCAGAAGATGCTGCAGGAGCAGCTCATCCAGTCGGAGAAGATGTCAGCGATCGGGCAGCTGGTGTCGGGCGTGGCGCACGAGCTCAACAACCCCCTGGCCGGCATCTCGGCGTTCGCGCAGCTGCTCTTGTCCGAGAAACGATTTCCACCCGACCAGCGCACGGCGGCGGAGATGATCTACGCCGAGGCGCGGCGCGCGTCACGCATCGTGCAGAACCTGCTGACGTTCGCGCGGCAGCACAAGCCGGAGCGCACGCCCACGTCGGTGAACCAGGTGCTCGACGACACGCTCGAGCTGCGCGGCTACGAGCTGCGGGTGCGCGGGATCGACGTCGAGCGCGATTACGACGAGCAGGTCCCCGAAACGATGGCGGATGCGCACCAGCTGCAGCAGGTGTTCCTGAACCTGGTCACGAACGCCGAACAGGCGATGGAGCGTTCCGAACGGGATAAGCAGTGCCTCATCGTGCGGACGCGCCGCACGGGGGACCTGATCCGCATCGAGGTCGAGGACACGGGCTCCGGCATCCCGCCGAACCTGCTGGAGCGCATCTTCAACCCCTTCTTCACGACCAAGCCTACGGGCTCGGGCACGGGGCTCGGCCTGTCGATTTCCCTCGGTATCGTGCGCGAGCACGAGGGCCGTATCTGGGCGGAGAACGCCCCACACGGCGGCGCCCGGTTCGTCATCGAGCTGCCCATGGTGACGCCGCACGGCACCGGCGAATCGCTGGCCTCGCCCGCCGTGACGCCGGTGACCGACCGGTTGCATGTCCTGGTGGTGGACGACGAGGCGTCGGTGCGGGTCGCGCTGCAGCGCTACTTGTCGAGCCGCGGGCACGAGGTCGAGACCACCGCGAGCGGCAAGGAGGCCCTCGCCCGGATGCGCGAGGATTCCTTCGATGCGGTGATCATCGACATGCGGATGCCGGATCTCTCCGGCGAGCAGCTGTTCCAGGAGCTCAAGGGCCGCGACCCGACGTACGCCGAGCGGGTGATTTTCACGACCGGGCAGCTGGTGGACGACAGCGTGCGGACGTTCCTCGCCTCGACCGGGCGCCCGTGCGTACCCAAACCGTTCGAGTTCAGCGCCTTCGATCAGGTGCTCCCCGCCCGACGCGCCGGCTGACGCCGGTCAGACGCCCTGCACGCGTTGCCGGTGCGGGCGGAGCCACCGGAATTGGCTTTGCTCCTCGCGCTCGTGACGGCGCTTGAACGAGCGCTCCTCGCGGGCCGGCACCTTCCACGCCAGGGTCATCCGCTTCTGCTTCCGCATGATTTCGACGGACACGGTCTCGCCCTCGTCATACGACCGGAGGATGCGCATCGCGTGGGTCGGCGAGGTCGGCTTCCGCCCGCCGATCGACAGGATCACGTCGCCGCCCTTCAAGGGCAGGCCGGAGTCCGCCGGCGCCCGTACGACGAGCACGCCGTCCCTCGTGCCGAAGTACTCCCCCAGGTCGGCATTGAGGCTCGCGAGCTCGAGATCGCCCCACGGTGAGCCGAACGAGAACTCGAAGTCCATCCCCGGCATCTTGGGCATGATCATGGTCCGGGGCCCCGGCATCTCCATCCCCGGCATCTCCCCCCGGAACCGGAAGCCCAGATCCTCGGCCACGAGCGTCGCCTTCTTCGCGTCGGTCCCCCGTCGGTATTCGAGCCGCGCGGTGTCGCCGGGCGCGAGCTTGCGCGCCAGCTCGATGAGCTTCGATCCCGGCCCCGACTCCTCCTCGTCTTCGGCCTTCGCCCCCGCGAGCGAGGTCCCGTTGAACTTGGTGATAATGTCGCCGACCTTGAGCCCGGCCTTGTCGGCGGGGCCCCCCGGCGTCACGCCCTCGATCTTGGCGCCGACCTTGTCGGTCTCGGGGTCCGCGTCGGTCCGCACGACCACGCCGATGCGGCCGCGATTGTCGGTGACCGAGTAGGTGAACACGCGCGGCGCCCCCGGAGCACGGGGAGGCTGCTGGGCCACGAGCCCGCCCGGCCACGCGGCGAGCGCCGCCGTGGCCATCACGATCCACTTCCGCTGCATGGACAATATCCTCCGGGGCCTCACAGCCCCACGTAGCTGGCGCGGGAGACGCGGACGCTCATGAGCTGCTGCATCAGGTCCACCCGCTGCTGCCAGAGTTTCACGAGTGCCGCGGGGCGGGCCGGGGTCTGTGGGCCCAGCCGCGTCAGCTCCCCGTCGATCAGCGCAATCCGGTCTTCCAGGGCGGCCGCGAGCGCCGCCGACCGGCCGCTGGTCACCCGGGCGTCGGGGTCGTAGCGCCCCAACTCCTGCTCCAGCGTCGCGCACTGCCGCTTCACGCGGGCGAGCTCGGCCGCGTCCAGCCGGTTGGTCCAGATCGGACGGAGCACGATGAGCCCGGCCACGGCCGCCGCCGCCGCGAGGCTCCACAGGCCCCAGCGGTTGCGCCGCCGCCGGCGTTCGGCGAGCGCCGCCGCGCGCACGGCGGGCCAGCGGTCGCGCGCCGGCCGGCGCGCCGGCAGCGCCTTGAGCCGCGCGACACGCTGGTACAGCGCCTCCACCTCGGCCCGACATGCCGCGCACGCCTCGAGGTGGCGCCGAGCCCACGTCGTCCCTTCTCCCGCTTGCAGGGCCAGCAGGTCTTCCATCGTGCAATGCATCATCGTCCCACTCCTTCAGCATCAAGCATCTGCCGCAGGCGCGCATGCGCCCGCGCCAACTGCGACTTGGAAAAGCTCACGGTCTTGCCCATCTGCTCCGCGATCTCCTCGTGCGTGTAGCCCTCCACGTCGTGCAGCCACACCACCGCGCGCGACGTTTCGCTCAACTGCTCGAAGGCGCGCTCCAGATCGATCCGCGCGGGGACCCCACTCACGGGACCGTGGCCGCCCGCCGCCTCCTCGTCGAGCGGCTCGGCGGCGCGCACCTGGTTGCGCCGGATTCGCATCAGGGCCTTCGACGCGGCGATCTGCCGGATCCATCCCCACAGGTGCCCCTCGCCGCGGTACTGTGCGATGCTCTTCACCACCTCGAGGAACGTCTCCTGCAGCACGTCCTCGGCGTCCTCGGGGCTCCGCAGGATGCGGAGCGCGAGGTTGTACACGGGCGTCTCGAACGCCCGGTACAGCGCTTCCAGCGCGTCCAGATCGCCAGACCTGGCCCGGGCGACGAGGAAGTCCGGCACGGTGAGGGAGATGGTCATCTCTTGAAAACCTAGATGCGTCAGGTACGAAATGCGTCGCAGAAAGGCGTCACGAAAGCGACGTCTCGGGACGTCGTACCGTGACGTTGTTTCGCGACGCCGTTCCGCGACGCGCTCTAACCAATTGCCATCCTGTCAGTTGCGGCTATGTTTAGGCATGCCTTCCGTTGACAACGCCACGTTGCACACCTGGCTCCACCATTGGCAGGACGAGTTCGACGCCGCGTACCTGTATCTCGTACTGGCCGGCCAGGAGTCCGACCCGCATCGCAAGGACGTCTACATCAAGCTCGCCGGGGTCGAGGAGCGCCACACGCAGATGTGGGAGAAGCTCCTCGCCGAGCACGGCCATCCCGTCGCGGCGCAGCCGCGGCCCTCGTTCAATGCCCGGTTGCGGGCCTGGTTCGGGCGCCGCTTCGGCCCCGGCTACCTGCTGCCGCTGCTGCTGCGGGAAGAGGGGCAGGAGGTCAAAGGCTATATGGACCTCCATAAGGAGTCGCGCCTCGACGACGCCCGGGAGGTCTCACTCAAGCTCGCCCGTGAATCCGCGGCCCACGCCGAGACGCTCGCCGACCTCGCCGGCCGGGCGAGCGAGCCCTGGCACAAGACGGGGTCCGGCGGCTTCCTGAGAAACGTGGTGTACGGCTTCAACGACGGGCTGACGGCGAACTTCGGGCTCGTCGCCGGCGTGATCGGCGCCGACGTCGCCCCGCACATCGTGCCGGTGTCGGGGCTCGCGGGCATGATTGCGGACGCGCTGTCAATGGGCGCGTCGGGCTATCTCGCGGCAAAGAGCGAGCAGGAGGTGTACGCGCACGAGATCGCGATGGAGAAGGAAGAGATCCGGATCATGCCCGAGGTGGAAGAGGAGGAGCTCGCCCTGGTGTATCAGACCAAGGGCATCGACGCCGGCATCGCCCGCAAGCTGGCGGCGGAGGTGATGCGCGATTCGCAGCGGGCGCTCGACGAACAAGTGCGCGAGGAGCTGAAGATCGGAGAGGCGCACGCCACGCCATTCAAGGAAGGGTGGGTCACCGGCGCCGCGACGGCCATCGGGGCGTTCATCCCCGTGGCGCCGTTTCTGGTGCTCTCCGGGCGGGCCGCGGTGTGGACGGCGTTCTCGATCGCGATGCTCTCCCACTTCGCGGTCGGCGCGGCGCGCAGTTTCTTCACCGGCCGCGGCGTGATCCGCAGCGGGATCGACATGTTCGTCGTCGGCTTGGGCGTTGCAGCGGTCGGCTACCTCGTCGGCGACCTGATCGCGAAAACCCTCTAGACGACCAGGTTCAAGAGCCGGTCCTGGACGTAGATGGTTTTTCGGACCGGCTGGCCGTTCACGAATCTCCTGACGGACTCATCCTTGAGCGCCTGCTCGAGCACGTGCGCTTCGGTCGCGCCGCGACTCACCGTGACCCGGCCGCGCACCTTGCCGTTCACCTGCACCACGATCTCGACCTGGCCCGCTGCCGCCAGCGCCTCGTCGTAACCGGGCCAGCTCGCTGCAAAAATCGTTCGGTCGTGGCCGAGCACCGCCCACAGCTCCTCGGCGAGATGGGGAGCGTAGGGGGCGAGCATGACGAGCAGTGGTTCGAGTGCCTGCCGGCTCCCCGCTCCCTGCTCCCGCACCAGATTCACGTACTCCATCATCGCGGCGATCGCGGTGTTGTAATCGAGCCGCTCCGTATCGACCGTCACCTTCCTGATGGTCTCGTGCAACTTGCGCCGGACCTCGGCGGGGAGGGGCTGCTGGTCGGTGGCGGCCACCTCGTGCACCGTGCTCCAGATCTTCTCGAGGAAGCGCCGGATGCCGACGATGCCGGTATCGCGGAAGTCGCCGCCCTCCTGGAAGGGCCCGAGGAACATGAGGTACATGCGGATCGTGTCGGCGCCCCACTTCTGGATGTAGGCGTCGGGGATCACGACGTTCCCGCGCGACTTGGACATCTTCGCGCCGTCCTTGATGATGAGCCCGTGCGCCCGGAGCTTGGGGAACGGCTCCTCGAAATGCAGGTGCCCGAGCTCCTGGAGGGCCATCGTGACGAAGCGGGAGTACAGCAGGTGGAGCACGGCGTGCTCGTTCCCGCCGATGTAGGTCGTCACCGGGAGCCACGTCCTGGTGCGTTGCTCGTCCCACGGTCGATCGTCGAACTCGGTGGACGGATAGCGGAGGAAATACCAGGCCGAGTCGAGAAACGTATCGGAGACGTCCGTTTCACGCCGCCCCTGCGCGCCGCACCTGGGGCACTTGACGTAGTACCACTCCTTGTGCCGCGCGAGCGGGCTCACGCCGGTTGCGTCGGGGCGGAAGTCCTCGATGAACGGGAGCTCCACGGGGAGGTCCTGCTCCGGCACGCCCACGGGCCCGCAGCGGTCGCAGTAGATGATCGGGATGGGCGGGCCCCAGTAGCGCTGGCGCGAGATGCACCAGTCGTGCAGGCGGTACTGGACCTGCGGGGTCGCGAGGCCCTTCGACTTGAGCCACGCCACGATCTCGCGCTGCGCATCGCGGCAGGAGAGTCCGTTGAACCGGCCCGAGTTCACGAGCACGCCGTCCTCGGTGACGCTGGGGAGCGGCTCGTCACTCCGCACGACCTCGCGGATCGGGAGCTCGAAGGCCGTGGCGAACTCATGGTCGCGTCGGTCGTGGGCGGGAACCGCCATGATCGCGCCCGTGCCATACTCCATGAGCACGTAGTCGGCGATCCAGATGGGGATCGCCTCCCCGGTCGCCGGATTCCGGGCGTAGGAGCCGAGGAACACGCCGGTCTTGGTCTTCTCGCCCACCTTGCGGGAAACGAGGTCCTTGCCCTGGACCTCGCGGCGGTAGGCGTTGACCTTGGAGCGCTGCTCGTCGGCGGTGAGCCGGTCCACGAGCGGGTGCTCGGGCGCGAGCACGAGGTAGGTGGCCCCGAACACCGTATCGGCCCGGGTCGTGAACACGGTGATCTTCTCGCCGGCGGGCGTCTCGAACACGAGCTCCGCCCCGTCGCTCCGCCCGATCCAGTTGCGCTGCAGCGTACGCGTCGAGTCCGACCAGTCGAGCCAGTCGAGATTCTTGAGGAGCCGCTCGGCGTAGCGCGTGATCGCGAAGAACCACTGTTCGAGGAAGCGCTGCTCGACCTTGGTGTCGGGATGGCGCTCGCAGTACCCGTTGATGACCTGCTCGTTCGCGACGACGCTCATGTCCTTCGGGCACCAGTTGACGGCGGCCTTCTTGCGGACGGCGAGCCCCGCTTTGAAGAGCTGGAGGAAGATCCACTGCGTCCACTTGTAGTAGCCGGGATCGGTCGTGGAGAGCTCGTGCCGCCAGTCGAACATGCCGCCGAAGCGCTTCAGCTGCCGCCGGAACGTCTCGATGTTCTGGGGGATGAGCCTCGCCGGGTGCGTGCCGACCGACAGGGCGTAGTTCTCGGAGTGGATGCCGAAGGCGTCGAACCCGATCGGCTCGAACACGTCGTGGCCTTGGAGCCGCTTGAAGCGGCCGTAGATGTCCGCGCCCGTGAAGGCGAACATGTTCCCTACGTGTAACCCCTCGGCCGAGGGATAGGGGAACATCATGAGGTTGTAGAACGGCCGGCGCGGGCGGTCGAGGTCGGGCTCGTTGGTACGCTGCGCAACCCAGCGTGCTTGCCGGGCGGCCTCGACGACCTGCGGGTCGTACGGGGGGGGCGGAACGCGCGACATAAGTCTTTGAAATTACACAGACTTGCTCCCCCAAGAAACCCGGCGTACCTTGCGCCACGGTTCCATGGCCTCGACCCTCAAAGACCTGCTGCAGCGCTTCACGTTTTGGGCGGCCGGGATCGCGCTCGTCGCCGTCCTCGTGGTGGCATCCCTCGCCGGTCGCGCAGCGACGCGCACGCTCGAGCGTCTGGCCGATCAACGGGGGGCCGAGGTGGCGGCTCGCGCCACCGCCCTGGTCGCGAACTATGTGCGCGAGCGACACGCGGAAGCCGACCGGCTCGCCGCCAACCCGTCCCTGATCCGCGCCGCGATGGAAGCCGCGCGTTCGGTCGTCGACCGGCACCTCGACGCGCTGGCGCCCGCGGACCTCGAGCGCATGTTCGCGGCCACGCGCCAGCTCGGCACCGACCCCGACCTGACCCGGTACCTCCGCAGCTACCCCGAGCGATCCGAGTTCACCGACCTCACCGTCAGCGAGCGCCACGGGCTCATCGTGACGGCCTCCGGCGTGCCCCAACGACTCCAGCAGCGGGACGACCCGTTGTGGCAGCAGGCGATCCGGGACGGTGCCGCGGAGAGCGCGCCGGCCATCGACTCGTCGACCCGGTCGGTCACCGTGCGGTACGCGGTGGCGCTGCGTCCGGCGGAGGGCGCCCGCCCGGTCGGGGTGCTCGAGGGCGTCTACCCGCTCGATCGCGTCGGCTGGCTGCTCACCGGCATCGATCTCGGCGACAGCGCCTACCTGCAGCTCGTGGACAAGCGCGGCAACCTGCTGTACGGCCCGGCCCAGACCGCGTTACGCGACGTCCCGCAGGACCGGGCGCTCTACAATCCGGACCGGCCCGAGCGGGCCATCGTCCAAACGGCCCGCGGCTCAGAGCTCATCGTATCCGTGCCGGCGGTCCGGGGGCGTTTTCCGGCGAACGAGGCGTATTACTGGGTCCTGTTCCGCGAGCCCAGCGCCGTCGCTTACGCGACCGCCCGGGCGGTGCAGCGATCCGTCTGGTTCGGCGCCATCGTCCTCTTCGCGTTCGCCGTGCTGATGTCGTTGTGGCTGGGGCGCTGGCTCAACCGCCGCGTCGCGGCGCCCATGCGCACGGCGGGGAACGTGGCCGCCCGCGTCGCGAGCGGGGACCTGACCGTGGCGGGGGGGGCGGTCGAGACGGTGGCCGACGAGATCGTCGAACTGCAGTCGTCCGTGCAGACGATGGTCGTGGCGCTGCGTCGCCTGGTCGGCGCTATCCGCAGCGCGGCCGACGAAGCGGCGGCGATGGCGACCGAGATCTCGGCATCCACCGAGGAGATGAGCGCGTCGACCGAAGAGATGTCGGCCACGTGCCAGGACCTCTCCAAGCGGGCGGCCGAGCAGGCGCAGCTGGTGCGCGGAGCGGCCGACGACGCGGCGAAGATCCTGCAGATCGCCACCGTGCTGGCCTCGGGCGCCGAAGACTCCGTGCGCCGCAATACGGCCGTGGCAGACATCGCGCGCCAGAACAAGGACGTGCTCGACCAAAGCACGGCGCAGCTCGCGAAACTCGCGGAGGAGGTGCGCCGCGGCGCCGAGGAGGCGGATGCCCTGACCCGCGCCTCGGCCGACATCCAGAAGTTCATCACGCAGACGAAGGCGGTGGCGACGCAGACGAACATGCTCGCGCTGAACGCGGCGATCGAGGCCGCGCGCGCCGGGCAGCAGGGGCGCGGGTTCGCCGTCGTCGCCGACGAAGTCCGCAAGCTCGCGTCGGTCGCGGCCGCGGCCGCCGGCGACACCGCGGACACGGTGCGGGGCGTGCTGGCGCGGGTGCAGGGAACCCGCGACCGGCTGGCGCAGCTCGCGGAAGGCGCGGCCGCCGCCCGCGCGGCGGCACAGCAGGCGGCGCAGGGGCTCACGACCGTGACCGCGGAGGCCCAGGCCAGCGACGTCTGGAGCCGGGAGATCGCGAAGATGGCCGGCGAGATGCGCGGGCTCGTGGAAGAGATCAACGGGCGCCTCACGGCGGTGGCGCAGGGCACGGACACCCTGCTCGCCTCAGCGGAGGAGATCGCCGCGTCGAGCGAAGAGCAGAGCGCCTCGACCCAGGAGATCGCCAGCTCGGCGAATCAGCTGGCCGAGGCGTCCGACCGCCTGACGGGGGCCGTCAAGTCCTTCCGCCTGCTCACGGACGAGGAACCGCCGGCGCGCCAGGCCGCGGACTAGGCGCCGAGGTACGCGAGCCGGACCTGTTGGATCTCCGGCACCTTCGCGAGGGCGTCCAGCACGCCGTTCATCAGCGCCTGATCCACCGCGATCGCGGCGAGGGCATCGTGCCCCGCCAGGTCGAGCCGCGCCTGGTGGTACGCCCCGATGTTGATGCCGGCCCCGCCGAGCAGCGTGCCCACCCGCCCGATGACGCCGGGCACATCGCGATTCCGGATGACGAGTATCCACCCCTCGGGCGCGACGTCCACGTGATAGTCGTCGATGCGGATGACGCGCCCGTGACTGTTGCCGACGAGCGCCCCCGCGACGCGCGCCCGGCCGCGTGCCGTCTCGAGCGAGACGCCGACGGTGGTCTCGAATCCGGGTTCCGGGGCGCCCGTCTTGCGCGCGTGGCGGATGCCGCGCTCCTCTGCAATGAGCAGGGCGTTCACGAGGCTCACCGGCTCCACGTTCATCGCCGAGAGCAGGCCCTCCACGGCCGCCATCAACACCGGCCGCGGCGCCGCCTCGTCCCGGCCGCCGTAATCGACCTCCACGGCCGTGACGGGCCCGTCCACGAGCGCCAGCGCGAGGCGGCCGAGTCGGCGCGACAGGTCCAACAGCGGCCCGAGGCGGCGCAGCAGGTCACCCGAGATTCCCGGCACGTTGAGGGCGAACGACAGGTCGCCGGCGAGCAGGGCGTCGCGCACCGCGCCGCAGATCTCCACGCTCACCCGCTCCTGCGCCTCCGCCGTGGAGGCGGCGAGGTGCGGGGTGAGGATCACACGGTCGAGCCGGCGGAGCGGCGCCTCGGGGGGGAGGGGCTCGACCGCGAACACGTCGATCGCCGCGCCGCCGATGCGCTGATCGCGGATCGCGTCCGCGAGCGCCGCCTCGTCCACGAGCTCGCCCCGCGCCGTGTTGACCAGCACGGCGGTCGGCTTCATCAGCTTCAACCGCTCGGCGTTGATCAGGTGATGCGTCTGCTCGGTGTGGGCGACGTGCAACGTCACCACGTCGGCCTGGCGCAGCAGCTGATCGAGCGGCAGCAGCCTCACCTGCAGCTCGGCGGCCCGCTCTGGGGAGAGGTACGGGTCGTGCCCCACCACCTGCATCCCGAAGGCCCGGGCGAGCTGGGCCACATGCCCGCCGATCCGGCCGAGTCCCACGACCCCCATCGTCTTGCCGCGCAGCTCGCGGCCCTCGAAGCGCTTGCGGTCCCACTCGCCGCGGCGCATCGCCTCCGCCGCCCAGGGGATGTGGCGCACCAGCCCGAGCAGCAGGCCCATGGCGTGCTCCGCGGCGCTCACGGTATTGGCGCCCGGCGTGTTCATGACGGCGACGCCGCGGCGCGTCGCCGCGTGCACGTCGATGTTGTCCACGCCCGTGCCTGCCCGCGCGATCACGCGCAGCTGCGGCGCGCGGGTGAGCAGCTCCGCCGTCACCCGCGTTTCGCTGCGCACGACCAGCGCGGCCGCCCCCGCAAGCGCCCGCTCGAGCTCCTCGCGCGGCTTGCCGGCGCAGTTCGTCACTTCGATCTCCGGCGTCGCGGCGAGGAGCCGCAATCCCGCGTCCGCCACGCGGTCCGCGATCACGACGCGGTGCGTCACGCGAGCAGCCCCTGCAGCAGGGCGAGCAGCTCCTCGACCGCCCCGACGGTGTGATCGCCCATGTGACCGATCCGGATGGTCGAGTCCTTCAACGGACCGTAGCCGGAGCCGATGGTCCACCCCGCGTCCTTGAGCCCGCTGACGATCCGCTTGGCGCTCGTTCCTTCGGGCAGCTTGAGGCACGACACGGTCCAGCTGCGCCGCCCCTCGCGCGGCAGGTAGGGCACGCCGCGCTGCTCGCTCCACGCCTCCACCCGGCCGCGCATGGCGTCGTGCCGGCGCCAGCGTCCCTCGACCCCGCCCTCCCGCTCGATTCGCGCGAGCTGGGTCTGGAGGGCGTAGAGCAGCGAGATGGCGGGCGTGTTGGTGGGCTGGTGCTTCGCCGTCGCCTCGGTGAAGCCGACGAGGTCGAAGTAGAGCCCGCGATCGGGGAGCGTCTTCGCCCGCTCGAGCATCCGGGGCGACGCGACGCCGAGCGCGAGCCCCGGCGGCAGCGCGAGCGCCTTCTGGGAGCCGGTCAGCACGAAATCGAGCCCCCAGGCATCCGTTTCCACGGGAGAGCCCGGGACCGAGGTCACCGCGTCCACGAGCAGCAGCACGTCCTCGAACTCGCGCACCACCGCCGCCAGGGCCGCGACGTCCTGCAGCACCCCCGTCGACGTCTCCGAATGCACGAGCGTTACGGCGTCCACCGGCGTGCGGCGCAGCGCGTCACGCAGCATGTCGGGCTCGACGGCGCAGCCGAGCGGCACGTCGAGCCGCACGCACTCCTTGCCGCAGGCCCGCACCAGATGGGCGAAGCGTTCGCTGAAGGAGCCGTTCACGAGCGATAGCGCGCGCCGCCGCACGCCGTTCCGCACCGCCAGCTCCATGAACCCCGTCGCCGACGTCGTGCCGACGAGGACCGTGCGGGTGGTGCGGAACAAGCGGGCGAGGCCCGGCGCCATCCCGGCGAGCAGCTGCTCCATCGCGCCCGAGCGGTGCCCGATCATGGGTCGCTGCATCGCGGCCAGCACCTCGGGGTGGACATCGGTGGGCCCGGGGAGAAAAAACCGCCCGAAGGGAGGGGCGGGGGAGGCGGGGGAGGAAGGGGGGGCCGCGGTCATGCCGTGGCGCGAGCGAGCGCTTCGACCAGCCCCTCTTCCACGACCTCTTTCGTCCGGACGAGGCGGACTCCCTCCTCGCCCCATTCCTTGAGCAGCTGCTCCGAAATGTCCTTGTCGATCCCCTTCACCGCGTCCGTCACGACGAACAGCCGCGTGTGCGGCAGACGCGCGAGCAGACCTTCGACGGCCGCCTTGTCGCACACGTCGGTCGCGACGCCGTACAGCACGATATCGTCGGGGCGGAGCACGTCCAGCACCACCGGCAGGTTCTCGTTCGTGAACACGTCGAAGCGGTGCTTGTGGAACAGGATGTCCCCCTGATGCGCGCGCACGCGGTCCGCGAGCGCCTTCGGATCCAGGCGGGCGGGCTCGATCACGAAGGGGTTCCGGAGGGCCGTCTCGGGGATCTTCTCCTGGCCCGGCGTGCCCCGCATGCAGTGCGGCGGAAACGTGGTTTTCCAATCGGGGGTGTCGGAGATCTCCGCATGACCGGCGACGTGGTCGTCCGCGCTCGCCACGATCCGGATCCCGTGTGCGTGCGCGTAGTCGGTGAGGCGCTTGAGATTGCCGATGATGTGATCGGCGTCCGGCACGAACAGCTTGCCGTCCGCCTTCATGAAGTCGTATTGGGTATCGACGTCCCAGAAAATCACGCGGGCCATGCGACCTTCCTTGAGGAATGCCAGCGTCGGGGAATCTCTCTGGAGAATCAGGTGAGTGTCAACAGGACGCAGATGAGACGGATAGACGGGTAGACGGATAGCGGCATGTAGCGATAGAGGCTCCAGGCACCCCTGACGCCTCAATGCTACTCACCGCTCGGCGTCTACCCGTCTACCCGTCTGGACTACAACCGCAGCACTACTGCAATCTCGTCACAACAGTTTTGCCGCGGGCACCGCGCGCAATCCGCCCACACCTTGAGCGGGAAGTGCTCCCGCTCGGCGGCCACGAAGCCCAGCTTCTGGAAGAACGTGGGCTTGCGGGTGAGCGCCAGCACCTCGGCGAGGCCGTACGCCCGCGCCTCGGCGAGCAACGCCTCGAGCAGCGCGCGCCCGATGCCCGAGCCCTGCCAATCGGCTCGCACGGCGAGGCCCGCGACCTCGGCCAGCGCCACCGAGTACACCTTGAGCGAGCCGCACCCCACGATCGCGCCGCCCTCGAGGAGCGCCTCCGCAACGACGTACTCCTTGATGTGCCGGCACAAGTCGTAATTGCTGCGCGGCAGCAGATCGCCGGTCGCGACGTACGGCGCCATGAGGGCCTCGAGCTGCGACACGTCGGAGAGCACCGCCGCTCGCACCACCACACCGGGGAGGAGGGAGAGGGGAGAGGTACTCGCCGATGCACGGAGCGAACCTCTCCCCTCTCCCTGCTCCCCGAAGATCGGCACCGCGCTCACGCGAGGACCTCGTCGAGAATCCCGACGCCGCGCTCCAGCTCCTCGCGCGTGACGACGAGCGGCGGCACGAGACGGATCACGTTCGCTCCCGCCGTGGCGACGAGCAGGTGGCGTTCGCGCGCCGCTGCGACGAAGGGAGCGGCGGGCTCCGTCAGCTCGATCCCCCACATCAGGCCGCGCCCCCGCACCTCGGCCACCCGCCTGCGGCGCGCCGCGACGCCGGCGAGGGACGCGCCGAGCCACGCACCGAGCTCCCGCACGGCGGCGAGGAAGCCCGGCTCGGCGATCGTGCGCACCACCGCGAGGGCCACGCGCGCGACCAGCGGCCCGCCGCCGAACGTCGTCGCGTGGTCCCCCGGCTTCAAGGCCGCCGCGATGCCGTCCGTCAGGAGCACGGCACCCATCGGCAGCCCACCGGCGAGCGGCTTCGCCAGGGTCAGCATGTCGGGGACGACCTCCGCCTGCTCGTAGGCGAACAGCGTTCCCGTGCGCCCCAGCCCGCACTGCACCTCGTCGAAGATCAGCGCCACGCCCCGCCCGGCGCACAGCTCGCGCACGAACGCGAGCCACTCGGGATCGACCGGGCGGACGCCGCCCTCGCCCTGCAGCGGCTCGACGATCACCGCCGCGGTGCGGGACGCCGAGATCGCGTGATCGACCGCCGCCCAATCCTCCCGCGGGACGATGCGCACGCCGGGGACGAGGGGCTCGAACGGCTTGCGGTACTCCGGCCGGTCCGTGGCGGCGAGCGACGCGAACAGCCGGCCGTGGAACGAGCCCGTGAAGGCGACGATCTCGGACTTCCCGGACCACTTGCGCGCGAACTTGAACGCCGCCTCGTTCGCCTCGGCGCCCGAATTGCAGAAGAACACGCGGCTCGCGAACGACCGCGCCACGAGCTCCTCGGCGAGCCGCTCGCCGGGCTCGGTGCGGTACAGGTTGGAGACGTGAATGAGCCCGCTCGCCAGTGCCTGGTCGATCGCATCACGGATGACGGGGTGATCGTAGCCGAGCGCGTTGACCGCGATGCCGGCCACGAGATCGAGGTACCGCGTCCCGTCGTCCGCGATGAGCTCCGCCCCCTCCCCGCGGAGGAACAGCGGGCCGACGCGGGCATACACGTCCAGCAGCGCCGAGGCGGCGCGCGGGGCGGACTGCTCCGCTGCGGTCGTGCTGGTCACGCCGGCTGGGCTGCGGCGGCGAGGACGCGGGTGCCGGCGGAAGGATGCCCGAGCATATGGACGTCCCCGATGCGGGCGGCGCGCGCGCCGGCGCGGAGCGCCGCGACCGCGGCGCGCAGCTTCACCGTCATGCCGTCCGTCGCAGCGCCGAGCTCGATGAGCGTCTCGACGTCGCCCGCGTCGAGGGCCGGCTGGACGGCGCCGTCGACCTGCACGCCCGGCACATCGGATACGAACAGCAGCTCCGCCGCGTGCACCGCGGCCGCCACGGCCGCCGCCGCCTCGTCCGCGTTCACGTTGAGGGGCAGCCCGCCTTCGGGGCCGGGCGCCATGGGCGCGATCACCGGCGTGAGGCCGGCGAGGAGCAGGCTCTCGAGCAGCGACGCCCGCACCCCCGCGATCTCGCCGACGTGACCGAGGCCGCCCGGGGCCGGGCGCGCCGTGAGCAGGCCGCCATCGACCCCCGACAGGCCGATCGCATCGAGCCCGGCTGCCCGCAGCGCGGCGACCACCAGCCGGTTCGCCGGGCCGGCGAGCACCATCTCGACGGCTTCGGCCACCGCCGGCGTCGTGACCCGCAGCCCGTCCTGTTTTTCGACCGGCAGGTCGAGGCGGCGCGACAGCGTGCTCACCGCCCGCCCGCCCCCGTGCACGACCACCACAGGCTCGAGCGGCCTGAGAGCGTCGGCGCATGCCGCCAGCCACTCGGGCCGCTCCAGCTCGTTGCCGCCGATCTTCACGACGCGCACCTTCAGCATGGGACACACCCTGAAGGGCGCGCTCGGCGAGGCACTGTCCTTAAGGACAGCGTATTGCCCAGCCCAGGCTTCAGCTTGGGTATCACGAGGCCGTCGGCCCGGAGGTGGTTCTCACCTAGCATGTGAGCCCCAGCGTCTCCGGCAGGCCCAGCATCACGTTCATGTTCTGGATCGCCTGCCCGGCCGCGCCCTTCACGAGATTGTCGATCGCGGCGATCACCGTGAGTCGGGGACGGCGCACGTTCCCGACGGCGGCGACGCCGAGCGCCACGCGATTCCGGTATACGACGTCCTTCAACGACGGCAGCGCGCCGTGCAGCACCCGCACGCATGGCTCGTCCGCGTAGACCGTCTCGTAGATCCCTTCCGCCGTGGCCTGGTCGAGCACGCGAGAGAGCGGTACGTGGATGGTCTCGAGAATCCCGCGCTTCACCGGCAGGAGATGCGGCGTGAACACCAGGTCGCCCGCGAACCCGCTCTCCCGCGCGAGCGTGGCCCGGAGCTCGGGGAGGTGGCGGTGCTCGTTGCCGACCGCGTAGGCCCGGAAGTCCTCGGCGACCTCACCGAACAGCAGCTCACGCGTGGGATTCCGGCCGGCGCCCGTGACGCCGGACGCCGCGTCGATCACGACCTCGCGAGACTCGTCGATCAGCCCGCGCTGAGCGAGCGGGATCAGGGCGAGCAACGCGGCGGTCGGGTAGCACCCGGGATTGGCGACCAGCTCGGCACGCGCGACGCGCGGCCGGGCCACCTCGGTCAGCCCGTACACGGCGTCGGGTGAGAGCCGGAAGTCGGCGGACAGATCGACCGCCCGCTTCCCCACCGCCCGCGCCTCCTGCACGTAGCGGCCCGAGATCCCGTGCGGCAGGGCCGAGAGCACGACCTCCGCGCGGTCGAGCGGCGCATCGTCGGCCCGGACGAGGCGCAGGCCTTCGACCCGCTCGCCCGCGGCCGACTCGGCGGTGGCGAAGACGAGCGAGGCCCCCGGATGCCCGGCGAGGAGCCGCAACAACTCCTGCCCGACATACCCGGAGGCCCCGAAAACGCCCACGGGCACGGGTGAATTAATATTCATTGCTTTGGAAAAATATGCAGCCTGGCGGGAAGTGCAAGGGGGCGTCAGTCGCCCGTCGGAACGATGCCGGCCCCCTCGACCATGAGGATCACCGCCCGCTCGGGCGCCCGCGTCCGGTGGACCACGCCCTTCGGCACGACGAACCCCTGGCGCGGCGCCAGCGTGACGGTCTGGCCCCCCGGTCCTTCCAGGTCGATGAGGAACCGCCCCTCGACGACGTAGAAGAACTCGTCCTCGGTGTCGTGCTTGTGCCAATGGTACTCCCCCTGCACCACGCCCAGCCGGACGACCGAGTCGTTCACCCGGCACAGCGTCTGGTTGTACCAGCGGTCGGTGCAGGCGTCCGCCAGCGCCTGGACGTCCACCACCTCGCGCGGCCCGTAGTAGACGTGGAGATGGGTGGCGTACGGATAGTCGCTCATGATCGCATGCTCTCCATGACGAAAGGTCACTCCACCCGCTCGAGACGCGGGCTCGGCCGGTAGCTCCGCCCCACCTTCGCGACCGGCTTGCCCTCCACGCGCACGACGTCGGCGGTGAAATCGAAGCGCCCCTGAAAGAGACTCGAGCCCACGCCGTACATGTCCACCGGCACCCCTTGCTCCTCGAAGTGGCGGATCTTCTCGACGGTGAACCCGCCCGACACCACGATCTTCACGCCATGGAACCCCTCGCGGTCCAGCGCCCGGCGCACGTTCCAGACGAGCTGCGGGTTCACGCCGGTCGGCTTGAACGTCCCCATCTGGGGAATGACCGACTTGTCGACCAGCGTCTCGGAGGTGTCGATGCGCACCCCGTACAGCCGCTGGCCCAGCGCGCGCGCCACGTTGAGCGCCGTCCCGACGCAGTCGTTCTCGAAGTCGACGAGCGTGATGAGCCGGACATTCGGGTCCATGAGCTCCGCGAACTTCCGCGACGCGAGCACCGTGTCGCCGCCGTAGGCGGCGATGAGGGCGTGGGGCACCGTGCCGACCCCTTCGGAACCCCACCACGAGGCCTGCGCATCGGTCGACACACCGATCGCGCCCGCGATGTGGGCGGCGTAGCCGTCACCGGTCTGGACGAGCCAGTGGTCGTGACGCGCCGGGAAGAACATCACCTGCTTCGGCTTCGCGGCCTCCACCACGCGCCGAGTGTTGGTGCCGACCTTGGTGCGACGCGCCAGCACGCCCAGGTACAGGGTCTCGAGGTGGGCGAACGCGTCATACGGTCCGTCGATCAGCAGCACCGTCTCCCACGGCTCGATCTCGTCACCGTCATACAAGGCGGATACCTCGAGCTCGCTCCACTCCATGCTGCAGAGCTTCAGGATCGCGATCGCCTCGTCGATCCCGCCCAGGAAGGCGTGGGCCTTGCCGAACACCTGCATCGTGACGCAGGGACGGTGCTTGTCCTTGAGCAGCAGCTCGCGCGTGCGGACGAAGTACTTATCCGAGTAGTAGCCCTCCCGCATCTTCTCGGCGGGGAGGTGGAAGATGGACGGGTCGAGCCGCTCTTTCCGAGGCATCGCTGGAAGATATCGCGCTCAGCGCAGCGCGGGCCAGGCGAACGTCGCCACCAGCGTGTCCCCGCCGGCCAGCGCGACCCGGCGGGCGACGTTGTCGAGCCGGCCACATCGCGTCCGAGCCGGTTCGGCCGGGCCCGGGACCACGACCCGGAGGCACACGACTTCGGCACCAGCGGCGAGCGCGCTGTCGCGGGCGGTCCGGGGCGGGTCGGGCCGCTCGAGCGTCACGTCGAACTCGAACCGCTGGCGGCCCAGGGCGAACCGGACGCGGCGCCCGGGAGTCTCGGGCACGAGGTCGAGCACCTGACGGCTGCTCGCGGTGTCCCCGCGCACCAGCGTCAGGCGGACGGTCACCCGCCGCGGCGGCACGACCGCCTGGGCTCCGAAAGCGACCGCGCTGTCGATCAGCGTCACTTCTTCGCTCGGTCGCGTCTCGCCGGCCGCGAACTCGCGGTCCACCGCGATTTCCACCCAGAGGGCCCCGCCCCGCTGGCCGGCGCGCTCCGGCCCGAAGGGAGAGAGCCGCACCGTCCCACCCCACGCCAGCCTTGCCCAGCGCCGGTAGCTGTCCTCCTCCCATAACGGCAGCCCGCGGCGCGAGCGGCCGGCCGCGCGGCGACTGAAGAACACGCCCGCGAGGTTCACCGTATCGGGCTCGGGGAGCGTGCCGAGCAGGGCCTCGAGCTCGGCCGTCCCAGCGTGGAGCGACAGGCGCAGCGCCGTCTCCGGCGGCCCGCTCACGACGCCCGTGGCGAGCAGCCGCGTGTCGGACCCGACGCGCTCTACCAGCCGCACGCGGTATGTGACGCGATAATTCGGCGCCTGGGCCGCGACGAGGGCCGCGGCGACGACGACGCTACTGCACCACGAGCGTCGCACGCGAGGCCTCGAGCGAGGCCGGCCCCGGCCCGCCCCAGCGCTGGTGCGCGAGCCAGCCGGCCGCCCCGCCCGCGGCGAGGCTCACGGCCATCCAGAACGCCAGCGTCCGGCCGCGCAGGCGCGGGCGCGGCACCGTCCGGGCGTGGGGATCCCCCGCTGAGCGGGCGAACGCGACCCGCATCTCGAGGTGGTTCACGCGCGCTTCGGCGCAGTGCCGACACCCCGCGAGGTGGCGCGCCAACGCGGCGCGCTCGGGCAGGCTCAGCTCGCCATCGAGCTCGAGGTCGATCTGCCGCATCCACTCGTCGTGCATCAGGGCAGCTCCTCCCGTATCCGGTAGCGCAGCGCCCGCCGCTGCATCCAGCGCACCGCGAAGGCGTCGGCGAGCGACCGGAACACCCGGTTCCACATCCCGTACTTCGTCTTGCCGAAGCGGCGCGGCCGGTGGCGCACCGGCACCTCGCTGACGCGGCCGCCCTGCATCTTGATCAGCGTCGGCAGGAAGCGATGCATGCCGTTGAACAACGGGAGCTGGCGCGCGGCGTCGGCGCGGAACGCCTTCAGGGAGCACCCGGTATCGCGGATCGTCTCCCGGTTCAGCCGGTTGCGCACGCCGTTGGCGATCCGGCTCTGGAGGCGCTTCCAGCCCGAGTCCCGGCGGTCCACCCGATAGCCCACGACCGCCGCGGCACCGCTCCGCTCGAGCTCGTCCAGCAGCGCCGGAATGTCGGCCGGATCGTTTTGCAGGTCCGCGTCGAGCGTCACGGTCACGCGGCCGCGCGCGGCCCGGAACCCGGCGGCGAACGCCGCGGTCTGGCCCGCGTTCGCCGCGAAGGCGACGATGTGCAGCTCCGGGTGGTCTCGCTTCAGCGCCTTGAGCACGTCGAGCGAACCGTCGGTCGACCCGTCGTCCACGGCCACGATCTCGTAGCTCCGTCCGGCGAGCGCCCGCGCGACCTCCTCGACGAGCACGGGGAGGCTGTCGCGCTCGTTGTACACGGGGACGACGAGCGAGACCTCAACGGGGGGCCGGGGGCCGGACATACCTGAGCTCGGGGGCGTCGGGGTACTGCGCCGCGAGACGGTCGATCAGCGCGTCCGCTTTGGGCACGTCGCGCTGATGGGTCCGGTAGATCTCGGCGAGGCGGATGCCGGCGATGATCACCCGGTGCGGGGGCGGCGGCGGGTCCGCCGCGAGCAGATGCTCGAGCGACGCCGTCTCCTGGTCGATCGTGATCCCCGTGCTCCCGGGCATGCCGCCAGTGAGCTGGTCGCCGAGGAACTGGCCGAGCGGCTCGAACAGGCCGCCCAACAGGGCATCCCAGAAGCCGTACGCGCTCCACAGCGTGAGCGCCAGCGCGGCCAGCCGCCATTCGATGTGACCGACGGCGAGCGACACGACGACCAGCGCCACGGCGGCGACCACGGCCGCGAAACCGAGAATGCCGCGCACCACGGCGCGCGGGGTCGGCGGGTCCTCAAGGACGCTCACGGTCGGAATGGTAGGGCAGGCGTGGGAAGGGAGCAAGTTGACAGGCTCCGTGCGGCGGCGTAAACCTACGCCGTCCTCAGCGCTCCGGAGCTCCACCGTGCTCGACCTCCTGTCCCGCCGAGAGTTTCTCACGTCCGCCGCCGTCGGAGCCGCCGCGGCGAGCGCGCGCCACGTTCCCTACCCCATGCGCCCGCCCCGGGCGCTGCCCCCGCCCAGCCGCTGGGCGGCGAAGCCGGTCGCCGTTTCGAGCGCGAACGGGCTGCGCGCCGTGCAGAAGGCGTTCGACCTGCTCATGCAGGGGGCCGACACGCTCGACGCGGTGATCGAGGGTGTGAAGATCCAGGAGCTCGACCCGAACGACGACTCGGTGGGCTACGGGGGCCTTCCCAACGCCGAGGGGGTGGTGCAGCTCGACGCCTCGTGCATGCACGGGCCGACCAAGCGCGCGGGCGCCGTGGGGGCGCTCGAGGGCATCAAGACGCCCTCCGAAGTGGCGAAGCTCGTCCTCAAGTACACGAACCACATCTTCCTCGTGGGTGAGGGGGCGAAGCGGTTCGCGCTCCAGTACGGCTTCAAGGAGGAGGACCTGCTCACCGAGCACGCGCGCGAAGTGTGGCTGCACTGGCGCGCCAACTTGAACCCGAACGACGACTACCTGGACGTGCCGGAGGGCGAGCACATGACCGCGCGGCCGACCGGGACGATCAACTGCGACGCCGTGACGCCGCAGGGCGACCTTTCGTCGGTGACGACCACCAGCGGGCTCGCCTTCAAGATCCCGGGCCGGGTGGGCGACAGCCCGATCATCGGGGCCGGTCAGTACACCGACAACGACATCGGGGCGGCGGGCTCGACGGGTCGGGGCGAGTCGAACATCAAGGTGTGCGGTGGTTTCCTCACGGTGGAGCACATGCGCCGGGGGATGAAGCCCACCGACGCCTGCCTCGAGACGCTGAAGCGTGTCGTCAAGGCCACCGAGGCGCGCTTGCTCGACGAGCGCGGCCGGCCCAAGTTCAGCCTGCAGTTTTACGCCGTGAACAAGCGCGGCGAGTTCGGCGCCGCGTCGCTCTACCCCGGCCGCTTCGCCGCGCACGACGGCACCGAGGCGAAGCTCATGGACACGGCGTACCTGTACGAGCGGCCCGCTGCGAGCCGCTAGCGCCGCGCTCGCGCTGCTGGCCGGCGTCGCGCCGGCCCTCGGCGCGCAGCGCTTCTGGCGCGACAACTTCTACCCGTACGGCTACTACAGCACCGTCGACGGACTGTGGGGGGCAGTCCATTACGGGCGCTACAGTCCGCTCGGCGCGGTCGAACGCCCCGAGCCGAACCTGGCGGCCGTCAACCTCGACGCGGGTGCCAGCACCCGGGGCAGTTTTGCCGTGGTGATGGACGCCCAGGCGCCGGCGTGGTGGGAGGCCTGGCGGGGGGGGCTCACCCTGGCGGTGGTGCGCGCCAACCGCCTGGGCTATTACGGCCTCGGCAACGACACGCAGTACTCGCGCGACAGCGTCACGATCGCGGGCACGTATTTCTACAAGGTCAGCCGGACTTCCCTCGTCGCGCGCGCCACCGTGGAACGCCGCGTGGCGGGACCGCTGCGCCTCCTCGCCGGCGCCTCACTCTCGCACACCGACTTCCGGGCCCTCCCGGGGCCGAGCGTGTTCCGCACCGATCTCGCCTCGGGAGCCGTTGATCCAGGTACCGTCCCGTTCACCGACAAGGTGGTCCGCGTCGGTGTCGTTTTCGACACGCGGGACAATGAGCTCGACCCGCATCGCGGGGTCATGGCGGAAGCGTTGTTCGCGAGCGGCACGGGCTACACCCGCACCACCGTCGACGCGCGCGTGCACGTCCACCCGTTCGAGAAGCTCATCCTGGCGGGGCGGCTCGCCGCCGAAGGTGCCGGCGGCACGCCGCCGCTCGCCGCGCAGCAGTTGATGGAGTCGAGCGAGCGGCCGTTCGTCGCGGTGGGAGGCTACCGGTCGCTGCGCGGGTACTACGACGGCCGCTTCGTGGGGCGCGGCAAGCTGCTCGCGGGGCTCGAGGCGCGCTACGGGCTCGTATGGGTGCCGAGCGTTCTGGAGCTCAAGCTCGTCGCGTTCTACGACGCCGGGCGCGTCTTCGGGCCGGGAGAGGGGGGGGTCCGCCTCACCACGACCGACCTGCATCGCTCGGGCGGCGGCGAGCTGGCGCTTCGCTTCCTGCGCAACTCCCTCGTCGTGGTCGGCTACGGCCGCGGCAGCGAGGGCGGGCAGCTGCTGTTCGGGACCAGCTGGAGCTACTAGGATGGCCACGAGCGCGCTCGTGGTGATCGGCATGGCGATCCTCGTGCTGGTCGAGCTGCGACACGTACGCGCGACCTCGGAGCCATGACACCCTGCCCTGCTTTCCTCTGTCACATTGCTCGGCTCGTGTTCGTCAATCGGATGACGGACTCTCGTTCAGCAGGAGGAATAGCCGCATGAACACCGCGCTTTGGGTAGCGCAGACAGTATTGGCCGCCCTGTATGTCATGGCGGGCCTGCACAAGGTTACGGGACAGGGGCCGATGCTCGAAAAAATGATGCCGGGCATGTCGCTCGCCCTCATTCGCGTGATCGGTGTTGGGGAGGCTTTGGCGGGATTCGCCCTGGTGCTTCCGGCGGCCGCGCGCGGTTGGGCAGCGGTCGCGGGCTGGGCTGGCGCAATCCTGGCGGCCGAGGCGGTTGTGTTTGTTGTCTACCACCTTTGGCACAGGGCTTATGTGCCCACCGGAGCCACGTTGGTCTTGGGCCTCCTGGCCGCTTTTGTGGCCTGGGGACGGATCCAATAGAGGAATCTGGCTGACCGTGAACGAGCCCGGCTGGTTGGCGGAACGGTTCGAGGAGAACCGCACCCATCTGCGGACGGTGGCCTACCGCATGCTCGGCTCGCGGAGCGAAGCGGACGACGCCGTCCAGGAAGCCTGGCTGCGGCTCAGCCGCTCCGGCACGAGCGGCGTCGAGAACCTGGGCGGCTGGCTGACGACGGTGGTCGCGCGCGTGTGCCTCGACATGCTGCGCTCGCGCACGGCGCGGCGCGAGGAGCCGCTGGACGCGCCCGAGCCCGACCCGATCGGAAACCAGGCGGACGGGATCGACGCCGAGGACGAAGTGCTCCGCGCCGAGTCGGTCGGCCTTGCGCTGCTCGTGGTCCTTGAAACGCTCGCGCCCGTGGAGCGAGTCGCGTTCGTGCTGCACGACATGTTCGACCTGTCCTTCGATGAGATCGCTCCCATCGTGGGGCGCACCCCCGCCGCGGCCCGGCAGCTCGCGAGCCGCGCACGCCGCCGGGTGCGGGGTGCGGCCCCCGTGCCCGACCCCGATCGCACGCGCCAGCGGAGAGTCGTCGACGCCTTCCTCGCTGCCTCGCGCGGCGGGGACTTCGAGGCGCTGCTCGCGGTGCTCGACCCCGACGTCGTGCTCCGGGCCGACGCCGCCGCCGTGCAGATGGGCGCCGCCGCGGAGGTGCATGGTGCGAAGGCGGTGGCCGACACCTTCAAGGGACGCGCTCAGGCCGCGCAACCGGCGCTCGTGAATGGCGCCGCCGGACTCGTCTGGCTGGCGGGCGGTGAGCCGCGTGTCGTGTTCGAGTTCACGACCAGGGGGGAGAAGATCGTCGAAATCGACCTGCTGGCCGACCCCGAGCGCCTGCGCCAGCTCGACCTGTTGGTCCTCCGTGTTTAGATCTCCCGGATCTCGACCCCGCGCTTCGCCAGTTCGGCCACGTACGCGTCAAACGGCACCGCCTCGTCGGGCGTCTGCACGCCCGGCGCGGTGATCCGCCCGTCCACCTGCATCAGGCCGGTGATCGCGAGCGAGTAGCCCGTCGTCCGCATCATCGCGCTGATGCCGTGCGCCTCGTCGTAGCAGTCGAGCAGCTGCCAGGCGGCCCGCTGGCCGTTCCGGCCACGCACCTCGACGCGCAGCGCGACCAGGTCGCGCCCCTCGGGCTTGGTGAGCTTGGGCGACACGGTCGCGATGAACGCGTCGCGCGGGACGATTTCCCTGCCCTTCACCTTGACCGGCGCCAGGTCGAGCAGCCCGAGCTCGCGGATCGGCTGCATGACCGCGACGTGGCCGGGATAGCGCAACGTCTTGTACTCCATGGTGCGGACCTTGCCCTCGTACGCCCACGGGAGGGTGGAGATGCCGCCCCCCGTGTGAAACGCCTCCAGCTCGCCCACGGGCGGCGGGAAGGTGACGCGCTCGAGCTCGGACAGCGCATCCACGCGGGTCGGCCGGCCATCGCGCAGCACCCAGGACGGGGTCGTGTAGTAATCGAGCGCGCCCTCGAGCGAGTAGACGATCTGGTAATTGAGCGGCGGCTCCGGGTCTTGCGGCAGGCCGCCGACGTAGATCTTCACCGAGTCGGCGTCCGCCACCCGCCGGATCCCCTCGGCGGCGAGGATGTTCACCATGCCGGGGGCGAGACCGCAATCGGGGATGACGGAAACGCCCTGCCGCTGCGCCTCGGCGTCGAGCTCGCGCTGCCGGAACACGATCTCGGTGTTGCCGCCGAGATCGACGCAGTGCGCGCGGGCCGCGACCGCGGCCCGGGACACCTCGAGGTTGAAATAGTACGGTGCCGCGTTGAGGACGGCGTCGTGACCCCCAATCGCGTCGCGCAGCGCCGCGCCGTCCTGCACGTCGAGCTGCGCGAGGGTCAGACGCGTCCCAACGTACGGCTCGAGGAAGGCCGGCAGGCGATCGCGCTTCAGGTCGGCGATCGTGACCCGCTCGACCCCGGGCTGCTGCAACAAGTCATAGGCGCAGGCGGACCCTTGCAGTCCCGCGCCCAATACCAGCATGCGCATCGCGCAGATGCCTCCGGATTGGACCAGCCGAAGAGGAGCGGCGGAAAGCTAGAGGGGTGCGGCGACTTGCGGTACCCCAGGGCTCGCCCGACCGGGGCGCCCCTCCGACCGAACCCGCACGGCGCCAGCCCAGCCGCCGGGTTAGATTCGCGCCCGATGACCCAGGCCGATCTCACTCGGCAGCGCCTCGTGCGCGCCGCGCTGGAGCTGTTCACCGCGCAGGGCTATCACGATACGACCACGCCGCAGATCTCCAAGAAAGCCGGCGTGGCCGAGGGAACGATCTATCGTCACTTCCACAGCAAGCAGCACCTGCTGAACGAGCTGTATCGCGGCGCGGCGCGCTGGGCGGGTAAGCTCGTGCGGGACGCCGACACGCTCCAGGTGGGGCCGCGTGAGAAACTCGCCGAGCTGGGGCGCGGACTCGTCGCGGGCGCGGCGCGCGAGTCCGCGGTGGCCCGGCTGTTCCTGCTCCAGCGCTACGGCGAGCTGCTGGACGAGGAGAGCCGCAAGACCGCGCGCGACTTCCGGCTCGGCCTCGAGAGCCTCGTGGCGCAGGGCAAGGCCGCAAGGCCGACGGCTCAGTGAAGCCCGGGGCGGCCGAGGTGTGGGCCGCCGTGTGGCTCTCCGTCGTGACGCTGGCCGTCGATCGGGTGTCGGCCAAAGAATGGCCGGAGACGCACGCGGGGGTGGCGCTGGCGCTCGAGGGAGCGTGGAATGCCATAAGGGCGACGGAATGACGGAAGGACGGAACGGGGATGGCAGCCCTTCATCCTCGTTCCGTCGTTCCGTCTTTCCGTCGCAGTTCAAAGAGTTCGATTTCCGGCGGCACGAACACCCGGATGGGCACGCCCACCACGCCGATCCCACGGCTCACGTACAGCTGGCTGGTGCCGCGCTGGAAGTGTCCCATCACGTATTTGGTGATCAGCCGCCCAGCCGACCAGCCGAGCACGGGCAGGTAGAGCTGACCGCCGTGGATGTGTCCCGCGAGGGTGAGTGGAATGCCCCGCGGAGCCGCGCTGTCCCATGCGCCCGGGCGATGCGCCAGCAGCACCTGGAACGCCTCCGGCGGCGCCGCCCGCAGCGCGGCGTCCAGGTCCCCAGGCTGGGGGTCGTCGGCCTTCCAGTTGCGCGGGTCGTCGATGCCGAGCAGCGCGAGGGTCGCGCCGTTGCGTTCGACCACATGGCAGCCGTTCTTCACGAACACCTGGCCTGCATCCCGACACCCGCGGATCACGGCGTACTCGCCGGTATAGTAGTCGTGGTTGCCAAGCACGGTGACGACGCCGAGCGGCGCGCGCAGCTCGCGAAACGCGCGGATGTAGGCCGGAATGTAGGACGGCGAGATGTCGATCATGTCGCCGGTCTGCAGGATCACATCGGGCGCGAGCGCGTTGGCGCGCGCCACGATCTCCTGCATCTTGTCCTCGCCCAGGTGCACGCCGGCGTGCAGGTCGGAGAGGTGGAGCACCCGGAGCCCGTCAAGGCCGGGCGGGAGCCCGGGGAAGGTCAGCGTGCGGTGCGTGACCTCGGGGAGCCGGTAGGCGCTCCAGATGCCGTACCCGGAGAGCGCGGCGCCGGCCCCGGCGTACACATAGGTGGCGCGGGCCAAGAACTGGCGGCGCGTGAGTTGGACGGACGGAACGTTGGAGAGTTCGAAGGTGACGAGGGCGTCGGTTCTTCCAACCTTCCATCGTTCCAACTTTCCCACCACCCAGAGGACGCCCTTGAGCGCGAGGTATACTGCCACCAGCCCGCAGAACACCCACCCCAGCATCTGCCACGCGAGGAAGGGACCGGTGAGCGGGATCCAGGTCACGCCCCACACCGTGTCGAACAGCACGCGGTGCGCGACGGCGAGCCACGGCAAGTTGAACACGACGAACACCGTCGCGAGCGCGGCGCGCAGCAGGCGCGCCTGCCGCGGTCGCGTCGGGTCGGGCAGGCGGTCCCGCAGATACAGATAGATCAGCGCCTGCGGCGTCATGAAGAGAAGCAGATAGATTAGGCGCGTGCTCACTCGCTCACTGGTCCTCGCGTGGCTCGCCGCGACGCCGCTGACGCCGCTCGCCGCCCAGCAGCTCACCGCCGCCGAGCGCGCGGCGGCCGTCGCCACCATCTGGGCGGAGGCGCGTTACAATTTCGCCTACTGGGACCGGGTGCGGGCAGACTGGGACTCGGCCCTGACCGCGAACCTGAAGCTCGCACCCGAGCCCCAGTCCGATCTCCTGTTCTGCCGCCGGCTGCGGCGCCTGGTCGCCCTGCTCGGCGACGGCCAGTCCGCCGTCATCCCTCCACCGGCCGTCCGCTCGCGCATCGCCCGGCCCCCGCTGCTCCTCGCCAGCGTGGAGCGCCGGCCGTTCCTCCTCGACTACGCCGAGAACGACGAGATGCGCGTGGCGCGCCCCGAGCGGCTGGGGGAGATCCTCGCCGTCCAGGGGATGCCGGCGGACGCGTGGCTCCGCGACTCCGTGCTTCCCGAGATCTCCGCCGCCACGGCGGCGGACCGGTGGCAGCGCGCCGTGACGTGGATGCTCCAGGGTGAAAAGGGCACGACGCTGCAGCTCCTGCTGCGCGTCCCCGGGGGCGGCGAGCGTGGCGTCAGCGTCACCCGCAGCGTCTCACTCAACGACCGCTGGCCGCTCGAGCCGGCCGCGTTCGCGGTGGAGTCGCTGCCGGGACGCGTGGTCATCGTGCGGCTCAACTCGCTCAGCGACGCCGACGAGGTGCGGCGCTTCGACCGCGCCTTTCCCGACTTCGGCGGTGTGCAGGGCCTGGTGGTGGATCTGCGCCGCGCCGCCGGGGGAGGAGGCCGGACCGAGCTCGGCTACCAGATCCTCGGCCGCCTCGCCGGTAAGCCGTTCGTCGCGGCGCGCTGGAAGACGCCCGAGCACCGCGCCGTCTTCCGCGCGTGGAACGAGACCGACTCCGCCACGACGTGGTACGCGCCGCCCGCCGACACCGTTCGACCCCGCGGCGCCGCGCCGGCGTACGGCGGCCCCATCGCGGTGCTCGCCGGGACCGCTACCGCCGGGGCGGCGGAGGACTTCCTCGCCGCGTTCCGGGCCGCCGGCCGCGGGGTCATCGTCGGCGAGCCCTCCGCCGGCAGCCCCGGCGACGTCGCAGCGTTCCCGCTCCCCAAAGGCTGGACGGTGCAATTCTCCGTCTCGCATCACGCGGCGCCGGACGGCACCGAGTTTGCCGGCAGCGGCATCAAGCCGGACCTCCCGGTCGCGCCGACCGTGCGCGACGTGCTCGCCGGGGCCGATCCGGCGCTGGACCGGGCGAAGGCGTATGTGAGCGGAAAGCGCCCTTAGCGCTCCAGCGTCTCCCGGAAGAACCGAATCACATGCCCCCACGCGCTGTCCGCCACCTCCGGCTTCTCGCGGGTGCGCAGGAATCCGTGCCCGACGCCGGGATAGATCGAGTACCGGTAGTCCTTGTGGTAGGTCCGGACGGCCGCGTCCACCTCGGCCAGCCCGGCGTCGATGCGCGCGTCGTTCTCGGCGTACACGCCGAGACCCTTCGCGCGGATGCGCGCAATCGCCATGGCTTCGGGACCCGGCCCGTAGCAGACCACGAACGCCCGCAGCGACGGGTTGTTCGTGGCGTACCGGAAGCTCTGGCCCCCGCCCCAGCAGAACCCGATCACCCCGACCCGGTCGGGCCGCACCGCCTTGAGGCGTTTGACGTAGGCCACCGTCGCGTCGAGGTCCTTGGTCAGGGTGTCCGTATCCAGCTGGGCGATCAGCTTCCGAGCCGAGTCGCCCGACGCGGGCGTCCCGCCCCGGCGCGACAGCAAATCGGGCGCGATCGCGACGAAGCCGTCCTTCGCGAGCTGCTCCGCCGTTTGCCGGATGAAGTCGGACATCCCGAAGATCTCGTGGATGACCACGACGGCCGGCCCCGGGTCCTTGCGCTCGGGATAGGCTAGGTAGGCCGTGATGGTGTCCCGGCCGCTCGGGATCTTGACGTATTCGGTGTGGATGTCGGCGGAAGGACGGAGCGATGGAAAGACGGAAAGTGACAGCACGAGAGCGACGGTTTTCAGGTTCATGCTAGTCTCCTTGCTTGGCGTACACGCCAACGAGCGCGCTGTCGCCCGGCGGCATCGTGGCGCGGCTCGCGAGCGCGTCCTCCGCCGCGCGCTCGACGGCGGCCGTGACCTCTCCCTCGATCGCCTCGAGGCGGGTCGCCGCCACGCCGTCCGCCTTCAGGTACTCCTCGTACAACCCGATCGGGTCGCGCTTCCCCCATTGCTGAAACAGCTCGGCGGGAAACGTCTCACGCGCCTCGCGCTCGTCGTGCGTCGCGTGCCCGCCCATGCGGAAGGTCTCGGCGACGAGCAGCGCGGGGCCCTCGCCGCGGCGGCAGCGGTCGGCGGCGAGCTTCGTGGTCGCGTAGGCGTCGAGCACGTTGTTGCCGTCGAACTGCGCGCCCCAGGCGCCGTAGCCCGCCGCCCACTCCCGGAAATGGCCGGGAAGGTGGTGCTGCTCGAGCCGCGTGCCCAGCGCGACTTGGTTGTTCTCCACGATGAAGATCGCGGGGAGCTGCTGCACGGCGGCGAAGTTCGTTCCCTCGTGCGCGGCGGCCGTCTTGGTCGCGCCGTCCCCCACCCAGGTGAGCGCGACGCGAGGCTCCTGCTTCAGCTTGAAGGTGAGGGCGATCCCGGCGATCACGGGCACCATGTCGCCCACGTGGGAGATCGGCTGCAACACGCCGTGCGCCCACGACCCGACGTGCAGGTCGCGGCCCCGGGAGGGCGAATCGTCGGTCGCGAGGTAGGCACGCAGCATGTCCGCGACCGACATCCCCAGCTCACAGCAGGCCGCGGCGTTGCGGATCATCGGGGCCACGACGTCCCTGCCCCGCTCCAGGGCGTGCACCGGGCCGACGGTGGTCGCCTCTTCCCCCGTGCCGAGCCAGGCCTTGGAGAGCACGCCGGTGCGCACCCAGCGCTTGAGCTGGATGTCGTGGAGCCGAGCCCGCAGCAGGCCGGCGTACAGCTCGAGTTTCGCGTCCGGGGAGAGCCGCGCGACGACGGCCGCCCGCTCCGCGTCCCGTTCGACGGTCGTCCGAAACTGGCGCACCAGCGCGGGGTCGGGCTTCCAGTCCACGTACTCCGGGGGATCGAAGGCGGGGAAGCGCCTTATTTCAGCCGCTCCTTGATCTTCGAGAGGAACCCGCCTTCGTTCGACGCGGTGAGCGCCTCGGCGAACTGGAGCGCGGTGTCGTAGCGCGCGTCCGGACTGGACTCCATGGCGCGGGCGAGGGCTTTCTCCAGGCCCTCGGACGCGTCCGGCCGGAGCTGGCGCAGCTTGAGGGGCTGGCCGCGCAGTCGCGCGATCATCATCTCCTGCGCGTTCCGGCCCTGGAACGGCAGCTTGCCGGTGAACATCTCGAACGCCACGATGCCGAGGGCGTAGATATCGGACCGGGCGTCGAGCTGCTTGCCCCGGATCTGCTCCGGGCTCATGAACTCCGGGGTGCCGAGGATGATGCCGGTGGCGGTGAGCTTCGCGAGCTGGCCCTCGGCGCGGCGCTCCTTCGCGAGCCCGAAGTCCATCACCACGGCCCGGACCCCGCCGCCGTCCCGCCCTCCCACGAGCATGATGTTCTCGGGCTTCAGGTCTCGATGCACGATCTGCAGCTCGTGGGCGTGATGCAGTCCCGCGCACACCTGACGCAGGATGTCGATGCCCAGGGCGACGTCCATCGGCCCATCCTTCACCTCGCGGTCCGAGAGCAACTCGCCCTTCAGAAACGGCATCACGAGGTAGATCAGGCCGTCCTCGGATTCCCCCAGCCGCATGATGCGACAGGCGTTGGGATGCTCGAGGCGCATGGCGAGCCCTGCCTCGCGCCGCAGCCGCTCCACCGAGCTCTTGTCCGTCGCGAGCTTGGGGGAGAGCACCTTGATCGCGACCTCTTCGGTCGTCGACACCTCCTTGGCGAGGTAGACGTAGGACATGCCGCCCTCGCCCAGCTTCTTGAGGACCTGGTAACGCGCGTCGAGCAGCTCGCCCGAGAGGCTCGCGGCGCGGTCCAGGCCTCTCGACGGCTGCGGCGGGGTGCGGACGGCGGTGTCGCTGCCGGCCAGCGACGGCGGCGTCGCCGGTTTCGGCTGCACCTCGACCAGCAGGTTCCCGTCGCGGGGGCAGAAGCGGGCGGCGCCGGCGTACACCGTGCCGCACTTGGGGCAGCGGCGATCGCTCATTGACGCACCAAGTTGCGCCCTTCGTTCTTGGCGCGATAGAGGGCCTGGTCGGCGAGCGCCACGAAGCTGTCGGCGCTGCTCACGCGGTCGTCGGGGAACGACGCGAGCCCGATCGAGATCGTGAGGCTCAGCGGGTCCTCCCCCGGGTCGGCGAAGTCGTGGTTCATCACGCGACGCCGCAGGCGCTCGGCGAAGATCACGGAGCCGTGCAGCGCGGTCTCGGGCATGACGACGACGAACTCCTCCCCGCCATAGCGGGCGACCAGATCCACGGAGCGGGCCTCGCGGCGCAGGATTTCGCCAACTTGGCGCAGAACCGAGTCCCCCGCAATGTGGCCGCGCGTGTCGTTCACGAGCTTGAACCGGTCGATGTCGGCGAGCAGGATCGTGAGCGCCAGACCGTAGCGCCGCGCACGCTCGAGCTCGGCCTCGAGCTCCTCGGACAGCGCGCGGCGGTTCAAGGCTCCCGTGAGGGCGTCCGTGGCCGCGAGCTTCTCGAGCCGCTTCTTGTCGGACACGGCGGTCTCGAAGTCGTACGCCTTCTCGATCGCCGCCACGGCCGTCCGGATCACCGTCTCCGCGAACTGCGCGTCGGCGCGGGTGAGCGGCGGGTCCTCTCCCGTGGTGCGCAGGAAGAACACCCCCAACTGCTGGTCCTTCATCGAGAACGGCAGTGCGACGGCGGAGCGGGTCGGCACGACGATCTTGTCGCGTTGCCAGCGCACCCGCTCCTCGGCGTACAGCGGATCCGACCGGACGTCCTCGACCAGCACGGACCGGCTGCTCGTCAGGGCGCGTTGAATCTCGGGGTAGCGCGCGAGCTCGATCTGCAGGTTCCGCAGCATCGGGTTCTCGTACGCGGCGACCACGACGCCGAGCTGATCGCCGGGCTTGGCGAGCACCATCGAGCACTTGGAGATCTGCAGCACCCGGGCGACCCGCCGCACCAGGATGTGATAGATCTCGTCGGGCTTGAGCGAGTCGGTGACCTCGTGGAGGATGTCCACGATGGCGGCCCGGCTCTGCGCCTCATCGCGCGCGCGCGCCAGCTCCTGGGCCGAGCGGATATGCGCCCTCACCCGCGCCAGCAGCTCGCGCACCCGGAACGGCTTCGCGATGAAGTCCGCCGCGCCCAGCCCGAGCGACTTCACGGTGGCCTCTTCGGGCGGCATGGACGAGATCATCAGCACCGGGACATCCCGGAACCGCTCGTCGGACTTCATCTTCGCCAAGAGCTGCAGACCGTCGATCTTGGGCATCATGATGTCGAGGAGCAGGAGGTGGGGCCGCTCCGCTTCGAGCTTGCCGATCAGTCCCTCGCCCCCGGGCGCCGTCACCACCTCGTAGCCGTTCTCTTTCAGGATCCACGTGAGGGTGCGGACCAGGGACTGGTCGTCGTCGGCGACCAGAATCTTGCCTCCTCCAGCGACCGGACCCTCCCCGGCCCCCCCGGCCCCCCCCGCCCCCGCCCCCGCCCCCGTGCTGTCGGCCATAGCGCGTTCAGTCCTCGAGCAGGGAGGGATCGACGTTGCCGCCGCTCACGATCAGCACCGCGGGGGGGACGGGGCGCACGGCCCCCGACCGCACCGCGGCCGTCGTGGCGGCGCCCGACGGCTCGATCGCCACGTGGGCGTGGCGCCAGAGAAACTGCACGGCGTCGAGCAGGGCGTCATCGTCCACCAGGGCGACGCCCGCGAGCCGGTCGCGCTGCGCCGCCAGGTGCGCGAAGGGAATCGCGCCCACGGTGAGCGTGATCAGCCCGTCGGCGATGCTGGCGGTGCGCTCGAGCCGCACCGGCCGCCCCGTCTCGAGCGAGCGCGCCAGCTTGGGCGCGCCGGCGGGCTCGACGCCCCACACCGTGGCGCGACTCCCTCCCGCGGCGAGACCCGTCACGACTCCCGCGATCAATCCGCCCCCGCCCACCGGCACCACGACGGTGCGGGCGTCGGGCAGCGCCTCGGCGATCTCGAGCCCGACGGTCGCCTGCCCCGCCACGATATCCGGATGGTCGAACGGCGGCACGACGGCGAGACGCTCCCGCGCGGCGATCTGCTCCGCGGCGCGCTGGCGGTCTTCCGACGTCCGACCGGCGAGGACCACCTCGCCGCCCCACCGCTTCACGCCCGCCACTTTCACGGCGGGCGCGGTCTCGGGCATCACGACCACGGCCCGGACGCCGACGAGCTGCGCCGCGTACGCGACCGCCTGGCCATGATTGCCGCTCGAATAGGTGATGACGCCGTTGCGGCGCACCTGCTCCGGCATGCGGCGGATGGCGGTGTAGGCGCCGCGTAGCTTGAACGCGCCCACCGGCTGGAGGTTCTCGAGCTTCAGGTAGGCGCCGAGCGGCTCGACGTAGCGGAGCGGGGTGCGCACCGTTACGCCTGCGAGCCCTGCGGCCGCCTCTCGTACGTCCTGTGCGGTGACCACGCTACTTTTTCTTCGCTTTCGCCTTGGCGGGAGCCTTCTTCTCGTCGTCGCCGTCGTCCTCGCCGTTGTCGGCCTCCTCCTCCTTCACCACCCGCGCCACGTCCACCACGAGGTCACCAGTCGTCATGTTCATGATCTTGACGCCCTGCGTGTTGCGGCCGGAGACGCGGATCCCCTCGACCGGCACGCGGATCATGATCCCCTTCTTCGTGATCATCATCAGCTCGTCGTCGGGCAGCACCTCCTTCAGGGCGACGATGTCGCCGGTCTTGTCGGCGCGCTTCAAGGTGATGATGCCGCGACCGCCGCGGTGCTGCACGCGATACTCGTCGAGCTCCGAGCGCTTGCCCATCCCCTTTTCGGTCACCGTCAGCAGCGTCGACTTGCGCCGCACGACGACCAGGTCGATCACCTGATCTCGCTTCTCGAGCTCGATCCCCTTCACGCCGGTCGCCGTGCGGCCCATGTCGCGCACGTCCTTCTCGTGGAACCGGATGCTCATACCGTGGCGGGTGGCGAGCACGATGTCGTTCTTGCCGTCCGTCACCTGGACATCGATCAGCTCGTCGCCCTTCTCGATGTTGATCGCGCGGATGCCCACCGAGCGCGGGTTCCCGAACTCGGACAGCACGGTCTTCTTGACCACGCCCTGCTTGGTCGCGAACAGCAGGTACTGGTCGTCGGAGAACTCCCGCACCGGGACGAGGGCGGCGATCCGCTCGTCGGCCTTGATCGCGATGCAGCTCATGATCGGCTTGCCCCGCGCAGCCCGCGCCGCCTGCGGGATCTCGTGCACCTTGAGCCAGTAGCACTGCCCGCCTTGCGTGAAGAACATCATGTAGTCGTGGGTCGAGGCGATGAACAGGTGCTCGACCCAGTCGTCTTCCTTGGTATGGGCGGAGATCACGCCCCTGCCGCCGCGGCGCTGCCGTCGGTAGGCCGTCACCGGCAGGCGCTTGATGTAGCCCGCATGCGACACGGTGATCACCATGTCCTCTTCGGCGATCAGATCCTCGATCGAGAACTCGCCCTGGTCGGCGACGATCTCGGTGCGCCGCTCGTCGCCGAACCCGTGCGCCAGCTCGGACAGCTCCTCCTTCAGGATCTTCATGCGGCGGGGCTTCGACGCGAGGATCTCCTTGCACTCCTTGATGAACTTGCGGACTTCCTTCAGCTCGTCCTCGAGCTTCGAGATCTCGAGTGCCGTGAGCCGGGCGAGCCGCATGTTGAGGATCTCGGCAGACTGCTTCTCGGACAGCTTGAACCGCTTGCGCAGGGCGGCGTCCGCCGTCGGGACGTCCTTCGCCTTGCGGATGACCCGCACGACCTCGTCGATGTGATCGACGGCGATCTTCAGACCTTCGAGGATGTGCTCGCGGTCCTGCGCGCGCTTCAGCTCGAACTCGGTGCGGCGGGTGATGACGATGTGGCGGTGCTCGATGAAGTGCTCGAGCAGCTCCTTCAGGTTCATCTCCTTCGGCCCCCCGTCCACCAGGGCCAGCATGATCGCGCCGAAGGTCGTCTGCATCTGGGTGTGGGTGTAGAGCTGGTTGAGCACCACCAGCGGCACCGCGTCGCGCTTCAGCTCGATCACGACCCGGATACCTTCCTTGTCGGACTCGTTGCGAAGGTCGGAGACTCCCTCGAGCTTCTTCGCCACCACCAGGTCCCGGATCTGCTCGATCACGCGGTCGGGCGAGACCTGGTAGGGGAACTCGGTCACGACGATCTGCTGCTTGCCCGTCGACTCGATTTCCTCGGCCGTCGCCCGAGCCCGGATCACGATCCGTCCCCGGCCCTTCTCGTAGCAGTCTTTGATGCCCGCGCGGCCGTAGATGATCGCGCCCGTGGGGAAGTCCGGCCCCTTGACGAACTTGCGCAGCTCCTTCACCGGGGCGTCGGGGTGGTCCACGAGGTGATTGATGGCCGCGACGGTCTCGACCAGGTTGTGCGGCGGGATGTTCGTGGCCATGCCGACGGCGATGCCGGCCGAGCCGTTCACGATCAGGTTCGGCAGCCGGGCGGGCAGGACCGTGGGCTCCTGCAGGCGGTCGTCGAAATTGGGAACGAAATCGACGGTGTTCTTGTCGATGTCCCCGAGCATCGTCATGGCGATGCGCGTCAGCCGCGCCTCGGTGTAGCGATAGGCCGCCGCGGGATCGCCGTCCACCGAGCCGAAGTTCCCCTGGCCGTCCACGAGCGGGTAGCGCAGCGAGAACTCCTGCACCATGCGCACCAGTGCGTCATACAGCGCGACGTCGCCGTGCGGGTGGTACTTGCCGAGCACGTCGCCCACGACGGTGGCGCTCTTCTTGTAGGGGCGGCCCGGCACGAGGCCCAGCTCGTTCATCGCGTACAGGATGCGGCGGTGCACGGGCTTCAAGCCGTCGCGCACATCGGGCAGCGCGCGCTGCACGATCACGCTCATCGAGTAGTCGAGGAACGACTCTTTCAGCTCGTCTTCGATGAGGCGCGGCAGGATGCGTTCGCGGGCGTTGGGTGCGGTCATGGCTCGGCTGGTTAGGCGGTTAGTCGGTTAGTCCGCTGGTCCACAGCGGATGAGTCTAAGTCGAACAAAGATAACCACTTAGATATTGGAAAGCAACAGGAGCAGGACTCCTAAGTGGGGCTCCGACAGCGGCTTGGGCGGCCGCTACCGGTGCCGCTCCAATTCGGCCACCCAGATGTCGCTCTCCAGATCGCCCACGGTGAAATAGAAGCGCCCGCCGCGCGCCCGGAACCCGTAGCGGTGCCACGGTCGCGAGGGATCGTCGAATCGCACCAGCACGCGCGCCGTGCCGCCGGCCACCGGCACGGCGCTCACGCCGACCATGCCGAGTGAATCCGCGAACAGGTTGTACACGGTCCGGCTGTCCGGCGACCACTGCGGGACCAGCGACGTGCGACCGCCCGAGTCGGGGACGAGCACCCGTGTCGGGCCGCTGTCGGGGGGAACGAGGATCAGTCCCGGTCCTCGAGCCACGCAGGACATAGCAATCCAACGACCGTCGGGCGACCACGCCAGCTGGGAGCGCGGCTCACAGCGGAGCGGGCGGCCACCCCCCAGGACCGTCAGACGGAGGCTCCGCGGCGCGGACCAGCCACTCTCCAAATCCCGAGTCACGATGTCGAGCCGCGGGTCTGGGCCATCAAAATCCCGCTGCGTTGCCAGGCGTCGACCACCCGGGTCCCAAGCGACGGCGCGCTCGTCCCCCGCCACCCGGCTGACCTGCGTCGCCGGACCGCCCGCCGCCCCGATGACGAACACCTGGCGGCGTCCCGCGCGGAAGCCGTGGAATGCGATCTCCCGCCCGTCGGGGGAGTAGGCGGGGAAGAACACGTCCGTCGAGTCGTTGGTGAGCTGCGCCGGCTCCCCGCCCGCGAGCGAGACGCGAAACACCTGCTGCACGCCGTTACGGTTGGAGTCGAACGCCAGCCAGCGGCCGTCCGGCGAGACGTCGAACCCCTCGATCGTTTGGTTCCCGGTTGTCACGGGCCGCGCCTGCGCGACGGACAGCGGCGCGCGGCCGGGGATGGGCAGCGACCACACGTTCGACGTCTCGGTGAATGCCGAGTAGGCGAGCAGCCCTCCACTCGCGCCCACACTGATCCCGTGGACATTGAGGCCCGTCGTGAGCCGCACCGGCGGGCTAGCCGACCCGCCCGAGGTCGTCACGGTGACAGCGTACACATCCCGCCCGCCATCGCGGTTCGACACATACAGTAGCGCCCGCCTTTGCGGCACCCAGACCGGGCTCATGTTGAGATTGCGGTCGTCGGTGACCCGGTGTGGCGTGCCGCCCGTCGCGCGGACGACCCAGATGCTGCTCGGCGCGAGATTACCGAGGGTCGCGTCAGCAATGAACGCCTTATTCCCCGAGACGTAGGCGATCCAACGACCATCGGGCGACCACGCGAAGGAGTGGAGCTCCCCACCGGCGACGATCAAGCGGGCGGGTCCCCCGTCGAGGGACCGCGCATACAAGGAGTCGCCCGACCCGTACAGGAAGGACCGCCCATCCGGCGAGATCGGGCCGGGGGCCGCGGCTGCGAGCGGCACGAGCAGCCGTGGCGCGCCTCCCAGGGCGGCCGCGATCTCGATGCCTCGATCGGACAGGAACAGCAGTCGCGCGCCGTCGGGCGCCCAGTGCGGCAGCCGCTGGAAGCCACCGGCGCCGCGCACGACCGGCACCGGGGTGCCGCCCTCGAGCTGCCGCACGTACAGGCGCATCCGACCGGGCGAGCCCGCCGTGTAGGCGAGGAGCTTGTCGTCGGGGGACAACGCGGGATCGATTTCCAGCCCGGGATCGAGTGTGACCTGGACGCGGCGCCCGAGGGCAAAGGCGGGCGGCCGAGCGCGGGCCAGCAGCAAGGCGCCCACGACCACCGCGGTCAGGACCACCGCGGCCGCCACGTAGCGGCGGGCGGGCGTTCCAATGACGGCCGCGGCCAGCGGGCGCGTCGCCGTGGGCGTCGTACCGCCGCTCGGTGTCGCCAGCGGCTCGAGCTGGGCGAGCAGCTCGTCCGCGCTTTGCCAGCGGTCGGCGGGGCGCTTCTCGAGGCATTTCATCACGATGTGCGCGAGCGCCGCAGGGCATGCGGGGCGGCGAGCCTGGAGCGGCTCGGGCCGTCGCGTCACTTGCGCCGCGAGGACCTCGGAGGCCGTCTTCCCGACGAACGGTGGCCCGCCCGTGACGAGCTCATAGCCCAGCACGCCCACCGCGTAGAGGTCGGCGCGATGATCGATGTGCGGGTCGGCGGCCGCCTGCTCGGGCGCCATGTAGGCCGGCGTGCCGAGCGCGACGCCGGCCGTCGTGACCCGACTCCCCGCGCTCGCGTCGCTCAAGGCCTTGGCGACGCCGAAGTCCATCACCAGCGCGTGCCGGCCCGAGAGCAGCACGTTGTCCGGCTTAATGTCGCGGTGCACCACGCCGTGGGCGTGGGCGTACGCCAGGGCGTCCACGACCTCCACCAGGATCTTCACGGCGTCGTGGATCGGCAGCTCGCCGTGCCGGGCCAGCCGGTCGCGCAGCGACTCGCCCTCGACCGACGGCATGACGTAATAGAAGAATCCGTCGGCTTGACCGGAGTCGAGCAGCGGCAGGATGTGTGGGTGCTGGAACTGCGCGACCGTCTCGATCTCGCGCGTGAAGCGGTCGGCGCCCAGCGTGGCGGCGAGCTCGGGGCGCAGCACCTTCACCGCCACCTGGCGACGGTGCCGCATGTCTTCCGCGAGATAGACCGTCGCCATGCCGCCCGACCCGAGCTCGCGGATCAGACGATAGCGGTCAGCCAGGGCCGCGGCGACGCGGTCGAAGGAGGCCGTCACGCCGGGTAACATACATGAAGTTGACGATCGGTTGATCAGGCGCTGGTACGTTTGCTCCCAGGCTGAAGCCTGGGCTCGGCCGGCACTGTGCTCAAGCACACTGAGCGAAGCGAACGGCATCAAGCGAGTGTCCTTCAGGACAGGGCCTCGCCGAGCCCATCCTTCAGGATGGGACCAACGGGTCCCGAGCTCGCCTCAGGTGGCGATCTCCACGACGACTTTTCCCAGCTGCTCCCCTCGCTCCAGCCGCTCGAACGCCGCGCGCGCGTCGGCGAACGGAAAGACTCGGTCCACGAGCGGCCGTAGCTCCCCGGTCCCGAGCAGCCGCACAATCTCGCGGTACTCCGCGTCGTTCCCCATGGTCGCGCCCATGATGGTCCACTGATACCAGAATAGACGGCGCAGGTCGATCGCCACATGCGGGCCCGTGGTCGCACCGCAGGTGACGAGCCGCCCCCCCCGACCGAGCGCCCGCAGCGACTCGCCCCACGTCGCCTCGCCAACGTGCTCGATCACCACCTCCGCGCCCCGTCTGTCGGTCAACGCGCGAACCTCCTGCGACACCTGGCGGGTGGTGTGGTTCAGCGCGACGTCGGCGCCGAGCTCTTGGGCTGCGCGCAGCTTGGCGTCGCTCGAGCTCGTCACAATGACCTTCGCCCCTCGGAGCTTGGCGATACGCATCGCGGCGAGCGACACGCCGCCGCCAATCCCCCAGATGAGCACTGTCTCGCCAGGCCGCACCTGCGCCCGGGTGACGACCATGCGCCACGCGGTCAGGGTGACGAGCGAAAACGCCGCCGCTTCCGCCCAGCTGACGGGGCTCGCCAGGGCCGGGATGAGGGCGACGTTCTGCTCGGGCACGACGATGCGCCCGGCCAGGGTGCCGGGGAGGTGTTCGCCGAGCAAACGGTAGTTGACGCACAACGAATGCTCGCCGGCGCGGCAGTACTGGCACGTATAGTCCGCGATCCCCGGGTTGATCATCACGCGGTCGCCCGGCCGCACCGACTGCACGTCCGGGCCCGCCGTCTCCACCACGCCGGCGCCGTCCGCCCCCAGGATGTGAGGAAAGCGGTATTCGTGGGGCAGTCCCCGCACGACATGGAGGTCGAGGTGATTGAGCGCGGCGGCGCGCAGCGCCACGCGGACCTCGCGCGGGCCCAGCGTCGCGGGCGCGCCCCCAGCCCCGGGGTCGGGAACATCGGCGAGGTCCAACTGGTCGAGGCCGCCGGTGGCGCGGATGACCCAGGCGCGCATGGGGGGCGGGGGGGGCGGCCGGAGGCTAGGGCAGGAAGGCTGGCGACACCATCTGTTCGGTACCGGTCGTCGGCATTGGCACCGGAGCGCCGCCGCCCGGGCCGACCGGCTGGATGTACACCCGGTAGACGTTCTTCTGCACCATCACCACCAGGCCCAGGAGATCACCGCCCGGCGACGCAGCGAAGTCGTTGATCACGAGGTCGCTGCCGGTGACGGGCGTGACCTTGCCCGTCGCCAGCTCCGCCTTCACGACCTGCGTCGTCGTGCGGCCGCTTTCCTTTTGTTCCACGAGGTACGCGAGCGAGCCATCCCGCAGGAAGTGGGGCGCGCGTTCCTTGATCTGTGGGGTCTTGGTGAAGGCGCGCTGGTTCGAGCCGTCCCTCGCCATGAGCCAGATGTCGTTGTTGCCCTCGCGGTTCGAAACGAACGCTATCGTCTCGCCGTCGGGCGACACCGTCGGCTGCGAGTTGTCCGCCGGCTCCTGGGTGAGCTGCACCGCGTCCGAGCCGGTGATCGGCTGCAGGAAGATCTGCCGGTGACCGGTGCGGAGCGAGTGATACGCCACGGCCTGCCCGTCCGCCGTAAAGGCGGCGTCGCCGTCCAACCCGGGGGAGTTGGTGAGTCGCGAGGCGTTGGTCCCGTCCGCGTCCATCACGTAGATCTCGGGCTGCCCGTCGCGCGTCGAGGTGAACGCGATGCGCGAGCCGTCGGGCGAGAACGCCGGCTCGGTGGCGCTCGCGGTGTCGTCCACGACCTTGCGCAACTGCGCCAGATTCGAGCGCTCCGCCGAGTAGAGCTGGAACCGGCCGACCCGCGAACTCGCGACGACGATCTCGCCCTGCACGAACACCTCGGCGGCGGCGTGCTTCCCGCCGGGCGCGGTGGCCGTGACGCGCGCGTGGCCGTAGCCGGCGGTCGACACCGTCCCGTCCTCGGCGACGGCGGCCACCGCGGGATTGTCGGATGTCCACGTGACACCCGTCGCCGGCCCGATCGGCGTCCCCGTCTCGTCGGCGAAGCTGGCCTTGAGGCTGTAGCGTCGCGCGAGCGGCAGGCCCACCCGCGTCGTCGACAGCTTCAAACCCGCGGCGATCACCCGGACCTGCCACGTCGCGACGAGCCCCGGGCCGGGACCCTTCGCCGTCAACGTCGTCTTCCCGGCCCGCCTCCCCATCAACGTTCCGGTCGCGGGGTCAAAGGTCGCGAGCGACGTATCCGCCACGGTCCAGCGGATCGGCGCCTCGGGAACCGGCGCCTTATCGGCGGCGAGCGCCTGCACCTGGAACTTCGCGACCCCCTGGATCGGCAGGGGCACTTCCGTCTTGAGCGTGGGAATCACCGCCAGCTGGTCCACGGTCTTGTGCACCAGGACGTCCATCGTCTTCGTCTGCAGCAACCCGGAGACGGTGAGCGTCGTCCGCCCGGGAGCCACGGCGGTGACCACGCCCGTCAGGCTCACGCGGGCCACGTTGGCATCCGCCGCGGACCATTGGAGCATGAGCGGGCTGATCGCGCGGCCGCCCTGCCCTGGTACGACGACGCGCAGGGTATCCACGTCGCCGGGCGACAGGAGGAGGGGGCTCGCTTCCGGGATCGCGATCTCGCTGGGCTGGACCACGACCGGCGCCGTCGCGGTGAGGCCCGTCGTGCTCGTGACCTGGACGGTGCCTTGCCCCTGGGCGAGCGCGATGACGACGCCGTTCTGGTCCACGCTCGCGATCTCGGGCCGCAACGACTTCCAGGTCACCGCGACCGGCGCGGCAGGAGACCCGTCGTCCTTGAGGGCGCGCGGCGCGACGCGGGTGTTCTCGGAGGGCAGCAGGTACACGGTCGGAGGCTCCATCCGGAGCACCGCCGCGGGCCCCGTGCCCGCGGGCTGCCCGGCCAAGACGTCCGGTCCGGAGGGGGCAGGGGGAGTGGCCGCCGGACCCGGCGCCGGCGGCGCGGCACCCCCCCCGGCCGGGGCGCCCGCGGGACCCACGACCTGCACCGCCGCGGAGCCCCGGCGCGAGGCGACGCGCGCCTCGATGATCGCAATGCCACCGGCCACGCCCGTGACCGTGCCGTCGTTGTCCACGCTCGCCACGGCGCGGTTGTTGGAGGACCAGATAACGCGCACGGTGGGGATGACGTTGCCGGCGCGGTCGAACGCCGTCGCGAGGAGGCCCGTGCGCTCCCCCACCTTGATCGTCACGGCCGGCGGGGCGACCTGGACTTCGGCCACGTTCTGCGCCAGTGCGGCGCTCGGCAGCGCCAGGGCGGCGAGCAAGAAGCTGGGGCGGACGACCATAGCGGCGCGAACGTAAACGGTCGTAAGTGTCGTTGTCAAGCTAACTTGTCACGACGGCGCGGGAGCCGACTGGTGCCGCGCGGATCGGGCCGTGATCACTTGCGTGGCACGATTCCCGGCGTAAGCTATAGGCCACGCCCACGGCACAACCCAGCGGAGGAGAGATCATCCGATGCTCGACCCAACCGATTTTTCGGAGAGCAGCTGGACCGGCCCCGGCATGATGGAGCCGATGTATCCGCCGGCGCCATCGACGCCCCCGATGCCGATGGGGGAGCCGATGGCGGCGCCCAAGCCGCGGCCCCCGGCGAAAAAGAAAAGGAAGGCGTCGCGGCCCAAGGCGAAGAAGAAGAAAGCCGCCAAGAAGCGGCCGAAAGCCAGGGCGAAGCGGCGCGGGAAGGCCAAGCGGAAGAAGGCGGCGAGAAGGCGGCGCCGCTAGCCTACGGCACATCGCCCCACGGGAGCGCCGTTCGGATGGCTCGAGCCATCTCCTCACGGCGCTCCCGCGGCATTTTACTCCCTTCGTCACCCTCTCCCCCGGATCGACTGAGGCACCGGTGCGCGGTGTATGGTCCCTGACGCTCTGCGCCGTCGCGGCTTGCGCGGCGCCCTCCGCGGCCCCGGCGCCCCCGGCGCCGCTGACGGATGCGCAGGCGGAGGTCACGGCGATGCTCGCGCGCAGCGCCGCCGACTGGAACCGCGGCGACCTCGCGGGCTTCATGAGCGACTATGCACGCGACTCCCTCACGAGCTACGTGTCGGGCGGCCACGTGCAGTACGGCTGGCAGAAGCTCTTCGACCGCTACCAGGCGACCTACTTCGCGCCCGGGAAGACGCGCGATTCGCTGACGTTCGAGGAAGTGCGCGTCCGGCGACTGGCGCCCGACCTCGCCTTCTGCACCGCGCGCTTCAAGCTGGTGCGCGGCGACTCGATCACGGCGAGCGGGCCGTTCACACTGGTGCTGGAAAAGCGTGGGGCCCGCTGGTACATCCTGCACGACCATACGTCGAGCGATCCGAAGCCGTGACGCGCATCCTGCGCCTCTGCTCCCTGCTCGGCTGCGCCCTGCTGCCGGCGGCGTGCCAGCCCGGCGGCGACCCCACGATCGCGCTCGAGGGCGCGACGCTGATCGACGGCTCCGGTGGCGCGCCGATGCACGACGCGCTGATCATCGTGAAGAACGGCCACATCGAGACCGTGGCGCGCGTCAGCGAGGCGCGGGTCCCGCGCGGGGCGCAGGAGATCAGCCTGGTCGGCAAGACGATCATCCCGGGGCTGATCGACGCACACGCCCACGTGGAGCGGTGGGCCGTGCAGCGTTACGTCGTCTGGGGGGTCACGACGGTGCGCGATCTCGGCGCGACCAGCACCGACTCGGCCATCGCGCTCCGGAACGATCTCAACCTCGGCGCGGTGCTGGGGCCGCGCATGTTCACCTCCGGCGCGATGATCGACGGCGCGCCGCCGACGTATGCGGCCGCGACGGCCGTGCGAACCCGCGACGAGGCTCGCCGCGCGGTGGACCAGCGCGCGGTGGTGGGCGCCGACTGCGTGAAGATCTACACGAAGCTCACACCCGACCTGCTGGCGCCGCTGCTCGACGAGGCGGCGACGCTGCGGCTCCCCGTGGCGGCCCACCTCGGCAAGATCGACGCCCTGACCGCCGCGCGCGCCGGTGTGGCGTCGCTCGAGCACATGGCGGGCGTGGTCCAGGCCGCGACGCCGAGCCCCGGCGCCTACTTCCGGGCGCACGACCAGTTCCTCCGCGGCTGGACCCTCGAGGAAGGCGGCTGGAGCACGCTCGACTCCGCCGCCGTCGCGCGCGTGGCGCGCACGCTCGCCGCAACGCACGTCGCGATTGTGCCGACGCTGGTGCTGCACGAGATGATGTCGCACCTCGACAACCCCACGCTGCTGTCGCGCCCCGGTATGGAGGACGTGCCCGCCGCCGCGGCCAGCGTGCGCGACGTGCAGGGCTTGCTGCGCCGCACCGGCTGGCGCGCCCCGGAGCTCAAGGCGTTCCGGCGCTCCCGCGCGCGCCAAGACCAGTTCGTGCGCGAGTTCAAGCGCGCGGGCGGCCTCATCGCGGCCGGCTCCGACGCCGCGAACCAACTGCTCGTGCCGGGCCTGTCACTGCACGAGGAGCTGAGTCTGCTCGTCGGCGCTGGCCTCACCCCGCTCGAGGCGCTCACCGCCGCCACGCGCAAGGGCGCGGAGCTCATGCACGCCGATTCGCTCGGCCGGATCGCGCCCGGCAAGGTGGCGGACCTGGTGGTGCTCGACGCGGACCCGGCGGCGGACATCGGGGCGACCCGGCGCATCGCCTGGGTGATGATTCGCGGACGGATGATCCCACCCGATTCCTTGAGGAGAACGTGGGCACACTGAGGCCGGCGCTCGTCGCGCTGATCGCGCTGTCGGCGTGCGGGAAGCGGGAAGAGGGAAGGGGGAAGGGTGTCGTCGATGTGATCCTCCGGGGTGGCTGGATCATCGATGGGAGCGGCAATCCCCGCTACCAGGGCGACGTCGCGATCACGGGCGACCGCATCGCGGGCGTCGGGTTCCTGAACGGCGCCGCGGCGCGAGAGACAGTGGACGTGCGTGGGCTCGCCGTGGCGCCCGGGTTCATCGACATGATGGGGCAGTCCGAGATCAACGTCCTGATCGACAACCGCGTGCTGAGCAAGGTCACGCAGGGCGTCACAACCGAGGTGACGGGCGAGGGCGGCTCGGTCGCCCCGCTCACCGACCAGCTCGTGCTCGACGACTCGGACGCGATGAAGAAATGGCACTACCGCGAGGACTGGCGCGACCTGGACGGCTACTTCGCGCAGCTCGCGAAACAGGGCTCGACGGTGAACATCGCCACGTTCGTCGGGGCGACCCAGGTACGGCTCGCCGTGGTCGGCAAGGAGAACCGGGCGCCCAGGGGGCCCGAGCTGGCGCACATGACGGCGCTCGTGGACACGCTGATGGAGCAGGGCGCGCTGGGCCTCTGGACCGCGCTCGAGTACGCCCCGGCGAGCTACTCCACCACTGACGAGATCATCGCCCTCGCCAAGGCGGCCCGCCGGCACGGCGGCATCTACGCGTCGCACATGCGAAACGAGGGCATTCGCATCGACGACGCGCTGAACGAGCTGTTCCAGATCGCGCGCCAGGCGGACATCCCGGCGGAGGTGTCCCACCTCAAAGTGTCCGGGCGGAAGAGCTGGGGACAGATGGCTCGCATCCTCGCGCGGATCGATTCGGCGCGGGCGGCGGGGCTCGACGTCGCAGCCGATCAGTACCCGTACACGCGCGCGGCGACGGCGCTCGACGCCTCGATCCCGTCCTGGGCCGAGAGCGGCGGCTGGGACTCTGTGCTCGCGCGGCTGCGCGATCCCGCGACCCGCGCCCGGCTGCGCGACGAGATGCTCAACCCGCGGGGAGCGGAGAGCTTCTACTATGAGGCGGGTGGGGGCCCTGGCGTGCTGATCACCGGCACCTTCCAGGACTCGTTGCGCTACCTGCAGGGGAAGTACATCAGCGAGATCGCCGCGGCGCGCCACCGCGACCCCGTGGAGACACTCTTCGACATCGTGCTGGCGGAGAACGGGCACCGCACCGACGCGGTGTATTCCGTGATGAACGAGCCCGACGTTCAGACGGCCATGAAGACCTGGTGGGTGGCGGTGAACACCGACTTCGGCGGCGTGGCGCCCGACGGGCCGTTCGGGTCGCAATCGGCCCATCCCCGCGCCTACGGCACGTTCGCCCGGATCCTGGGGCACTATGCGCGCGACCTGAAGCTGTTCCCGCTCGAGTTCGCCGTGCGCAAGATGACGTCGCTCGCGGCGCAGCGGGTGGGCCTGGTGGACCGCGGTCTCTTGAAGCCGGGCCTGGCGGCCGACGTCACCGTGTTCGACCCGCGCACCGTCGTCGACCTGGCGACGTTCGAGCAGCCGCACCAGCCGTCGGTGGGGTTCGCGTACGTATTCGTGAACGGGCAGAAGGTGCTCGATCATGGCAAGCTCACCGCGGTGCGCCCGGGACGCGGGCTGCGCGGGCCGGGATACGTGCCTCCGGAGCGGCGCGGCAAGCGGTGACGCTCGGGCGGCTCGTCCTCGCGTGGCTGCCGGTGGCGGTGTGGCTGGTGGCTACGGGCCACGGGCTCGAAGCGTGGCTCCCTGTCGAGGCGGTCGCTCCCCGAGCGGCGACGGCGGCCGCCCTGGCGGAGTCGGTCGTGCTGACGCTGCTCGCTTCGTTGTGGTTCGATTCCCTCGGTCACGGCGGCTGGTGGCTGATCTTCTTGCTGCTCGGCCTGCTGCAAGCACTGCCGGGCCTGGTGTTGCGCCGACATGGCGTGCGCCGACTTGTTGCGGCCGTCGCGCGCTACGTCCTCGCCGGCGCCATTCTCGCCTGGAGACTCGGATAGAGTATCTTCGGTAGACCCTATGTCTACCGCACCCATGACCGCGATCCGGTTGACGCGCTTCTCGCACGGCGCCGGCTGAGCCTGCAAGCTCGGCCCCGCCGAGCTGGCGCAGGTCTTGCGCCACGTGCCGGTCGCGACGGATCCCCGGATCCTCGTCGACGCCTCGACCCGCGACGACGCCGCCGTCATCCAGCTGGCGCCTGATCGCGCGATCGTGGCGACGGTGGACTTCTTCACGCCCATCGTGGACGATCCCTACGACTTCGGCCGCATCGCCGCGGCGAACGCGCTCTCCGACATCTACGCGATGGCCGCGACGCCGCTGTTCGCGCTCAACCTCGTCGGCTGGCCGCGTGACAAGCTGCCGTTCGAGGTGCTGGGCGAGGTGATCCGCGGCGGCGCGGACATGGCGCGCGAGGCGGGTGCCTTCGTGCTGGGTGGTCATTCGGTGGACGACCCGGAGCCCAAGTACGGCATGGTGGTGATCGGCGACGCGCGCCCCGAGCGGATCGTCAAGAACAGCGGGGCGAAGCCCGGCGACGCGCTGGTGCTCACGAAGCCGATCGGCACGGGCGTGCTGGCCACGGCCCTCAAGCGCGATCTGGTGACGGAGCAGGACCTCGCCCCGGCGGTGGCCTCGATGACGACGCTCAACGCCGGTGCCGCCCGGGCGATGCTGGCGGTCGGCGTCCACGCCGCGACGGACGTGACGGGGTTCGGCCTGCTCGGGCACCTGCGGAACCTGCTCGAGGCGAGCGGCGCCGCCGGCGAGGTCCACGCGGCGGCCGTGCCGCTGCTGGCGGGGGCGCGCGAGCTGGCGGAGCGCGGCGCCATTCCGGGGGGCACGGAGCGGAACGCCGCGAGCCTCACGGCCGCGGTGACGTTCGGCGCCGGCGTGGACCGAACCGCGCGGGTGCTGCTGGCCGACGCGCAGACATCGGGCGGGCTGTTGATCGCCGTGCCGCCGGCCCGGGTCGACGCGCTGGTGGCGGCGCTGGGCCGCGAGGGCACTCCGGTGGCCGCGGTGATCGGCCGCGTGGTCGCGGGCTCCGTGGGACGGATCTCGGTCACGTAGCGAGGGCCATGCACGCGATCCCCGAGTACACGAGCCTCACCCCCGACGCCCTCGATGCGCTGGAGCGCGCGGTGCGCGAGCGGCGCCGCGTGGCGCTGCGGCGGCGCGGCTCGGAGTACGTGGTGGTCGCCGAGCGGCTCGATACGAACGAGCGCGAGGAGGCGCTCGGGGGGAGGCTGCCGATGACGGGCGAGGTGCTGCTGTTCCCGTTGCGCGAGCTCGAGTTCTTCGCGGTGCTGCCGTAGCCGTGTTCACGCGCCTGCTCGTGGGTCTCGACGGCAGCCCGCGGGCCGATTCGGCCTTCGAGCAGGCGGTGGTGCTCGGGAAGCGGTTCGGGAGCAGCATCATCGTCGCCTACGTCGAAGAGCCGGAGGGCCGGTCCGCCGACGGGGCGGCGATGCTCGACCGGGCGCAGGAGCGCGTGCGCGCCGCCGGGCTCAAAGTCGAGACCGTCGCGCGCGCGGGGCCGCCGGACCTGGAGCTCGCCGAGCTGGCCAAGGCCGCGGACGCCGTGCTGGTGGGGCGCCGCGGCGTCACCACCAAGGGCCAGGGCGCGCTCGGCCCCACGGTCGCGTCGCTGATCCGCATCGCGGAGCGCTGCGTGATCGTGTGCGGCGGGTTGCCGTCGCCGATGCAGTCATGTGCCGTCGCGTTCGACGGGCGCGACACCAGCCGCCGCGCCCTCGAGCTGGCGATGCAGTTCGCGTCCGTCGTGGAGGGCACGATCCACCTCATCCATGCCACCGACGACCGCGAGGCGGGGCTCAAGGTCGTGGGCGTCGCCGAGGCGACGCTCTCGATGCAGCGGGTCGCGTTCGTCACGCACGTCGAGCCGGGAAAGCCGGGCGAGGTGGTGGCGCGCGTGATCAAGCGGACCCACTGCGACGCGCTGTTCGCGGGCGCGCACATGACCCACCAGCAGGGCCGCCCCAGCGCCGTCGTCGTGTCCCACGCCGAGGAGATCCTGCGCCATACCGACATCCCGGTCGTCATCCAGCCCTGACGCGCCCCCCCCGATCGGCGTGCTGGTCCACGCCGACGAGAGCTGCCTCGGGAACGACAGCACCAAGCCGAGCCCCGGCGGCAACGCCGCGCTGATCGAGGCGCCCGCGGGGGACAGCGTGGCGCGGTGGGATTTCTACGAGTACTCTCCGCAAACGACGAACAACAAGATGGCGCTCGCGGGCGCCATCGCGACGCTCGAATGGATCCGCCGCCAGTGGAAGCACGCGCGGGTGGTGTACGTGTCCGACTCACAATACCTCGTGAAAGGGATGACCGAGTGGGTGCAGGGTTGGGAGGCGCGGGGGTGGAAGCGCAAGGGCGGCGTCCTGGAGAACCAGGAGCTGTGGCAGAAGCTGGTGCAGGCGGCCGCGGCGCACCACATCGCCTGGCGGTGGATCGAGGGGCACGCCGGTCACGCGAAGAACGAGTATGCCAACGACCTCGCGATCCGCGCGGCGCAGCGCCAGGAGCGCTCCGACGGGCTCGTCCCGTCGGGGTTCGACGTCTGGCTCGCCGAGCAGCGGGCGCGGGGGGCGTACCGCGGCTACGATCCCGATCGGGAGCTCGATGAGCGTCTTTAAGGACGGCGTCCCCGGCAACACGCACTTCCTGAACCTGCTCCCCGACGGGGCAGCGGCGCCCCCCGTCGAGCGGATTCCCCTGTACGAGGTGTACATGCGCATGGCGGAAGAGCTGGCCAAGCGCTCCACCTGCGCCCGCCTCCAGGTCGGGACCGTGGTCACCGACCAGCGGCTCGAGAACGTGCTCGCGATCGGCTACAACGGGAACGCGCGGGGACTGCCGAACAAGTGCGACTCGGCGGTGCCGGGGAGCTGCGGGTGCATTCACTCCGAGATGAATGCGCTCGTGAAGGCCCCGGGCAACGCGCGCGACAAGGTCGTGTTCATCAGCGCCTCGCCGTGCGTGATGTGCGCCAAGCTGATCATCAATTCGGGCGTGACGCACGTGTTCTATCGCAAGGCGTACCGCGATCCGTCGGGCATCGAAGTGCTGCAACAGGGAGGCGTCGTGCCGGTGCTGTACGACAAGTGGGTGCG
>WNGN01000188.1_pt1 | contig 78732 bp, 87 predicted proteins | sample 5400561 | NCBI WGS metagenome assembly WNGN01 (sample SAMN13153379, study PRJNA577476) | soil metagenome | isolation source: 115 cm soil or saprolite under Garry oak tree replicate 2 | place: USA:California | collected 2016-06-15 | reverse complement strand
TCTGGTTCACGAACCAGTCCGGCTCCGTCGGCAGGCTTGACCGGACGAGCGGAAAAATCACCGAATACAAGATGTCGGGCGGCCCGTACGGCCTTGCGCTCGACAAGCAGGGCAACGTCTGGGTGTGCCGTATGAGCGCGGACAAAATGGGGATCATCGAGCCGAGGACGGGGAAGATCTCGGAGCTTTACATGGGACCGGGCTCCCGGCCGCGGCGCGTCGCCGCTGCTCCCGATGGATCGCTCTGGATCACGCTTTACGGCAACGGGAAGCTCGCGCACGTCGACCCGGCGGCAGTCAAGATCATCAAGGAGTACGGGATGCCGGGCGGCCCGAACGGCGGGCCTTACGCGGTGACCGTCGACGGCGCCGGACGCGTCTTCGCCAACGAGATCGAGACCGACACGGTGGCGATGCTCGATCCGAAGACTGGTCAATTCCGGGTGTTCAGGCTGCCCTCGAAGAACGTCGGCATCCGCAAGGCGATCGTCGACGCTCAAGGCCGCTACTGGTACATGGGCTCGCACAACGGGCGGCTCGGGGTCATCGAATAATTATCGGCAGAGGAGCAAACGGAAATGAAACGACTGCGGAACCTGCTGGCCTTTGCGGCGCTCGCGGCAGCGACGGGCGCACCGGCGCAAAATTATCCGGCACGGCCGGTCACCATGCTGGTTCCCTATGCCGCGGGCGGACCGACCGACACCGTCGCGCGCGTGGTGGCGCAGGCGATGGGCAAGCCCCTGGGCCAGACGATCCTCGTCGAGAACCGCCCGAGCGCGGGCGGAATTCTGGCGCCCGAGCAGGTGAAGAACGCAAAGCCGGACGGCTACACCATCCTGATTCACCACATCGGCATGGCGACGACGCCGGCGCTGTACCGCAGCCTGCGCTTCAATCCGCTCGCGGATTTCGAGTACATCGGCCTCATCAACGACGTGCCGATGACGATCATCGCCCGGCAGAACTTCCCGGCGAAGGATTTCAAGGAGTTCCTCGCCTACATCAGGGCGAACAAGGACAAGGTCACTTTGGCGAACGCGGGGATCGGAGCTGCCTCGCATCTGTGCGGGCTGCTGTTCATGACCGCCATCAAGACCGACTTCCTGACCGTTCCCTACAAGGGCACCGCGCCGGCGATGAACGATCTGCTCGGCGGCCAGGTGGATTTCATGTGCGACCAGACCACCAGTACGACCTCCCAGATCAAGAGCGGCAAGGTGAAGGCGTATGCGGTGACATCGAAGAAGCGCGTGCCGTCGCTTTCCGGCATTCCGACGCTCGACGAGCTGGGGCTGAAGGGTTTCGAGGTCGGTATCTGGCACGCGCTATACGCGCCCAAAGGCACGCCCAAGCCCGCGATCGACAAGCTGGTCGCCGCGCTGCAGGAGGCGCTCAAGGACGCGACGGTGAAGCAGCGTTTCGCCGAGCTCGGTGCCGAAGCCTTTCCGCTTGACCGCGCCACCCCTGAGGCGCTGCATAAGTTCCTCAAGTCGGAAATCGAGAAGTGGGGGCCGATCATCAAGAAAGCGGGACAATACGCAGATTGAAAGTCGGCGTACTTACCTCCCTACCCCTCGACAGTTTAGGAGTCACCGGTCAGGCCACGCCGTTTTTCTTGAACCAGGCGAGCATCCGCTTCCAGCCGTCCTGCGCCGCTTCCTTGCGGTAGCTCGGGCGGTAGTCGGCGTTGAACGCGTGCGGCGTGTCCGGATAGACGTGGATGATCGACCGCTTGTCCTTGCCGAAAGCCTTGAGCGCGGCGCGCATGCGCTCCACCTGCTCGGGCGGAATGCCCTGGTCCGCGCCGCCGTACAGGCCGAGCACGGGGGCGTTCAGCCGGTCGGCGACGTCGATCGGGGTCTGCGGCATCGCCGGAGGCGTCGGCGACAGCCCGCCGTACCAGGCGACGGCGGCCTTGACCCGCTTGCTGTGCGCGGTAAACATCCACACCGTGCGCCCGCCGCGGCAGAAACCGGTGATGCCGAGCTTCTTCGCGTTCGCCCTGGGTTGTTTGTCGAGCCAGGCGACGAGCGCATCGAGGTCCGACAGCATGTCCTTGTCGTCGAGGCTGTTGGCCTTGGCGAGCACCTCCTTGATATCGGGAATCTGGGTTAGGTCGCCCTGGCGGAAGTAGGGTTCCGGGGTGACGGCATAGTAGCCGGCCTTGCCGAGCCGGCGCGTGACGTCCTTGATGTGCTCGTGCATGCCCCAGATTTCGGGGATGACGATGACGACCGGAAATTTCCCCTTTTTCTTGGGCGAGGCGAAATAGACCGGCAGATTGCCGCCGGAAACCGGGATCTGGGCGGCGCCCACATCCAGCCCGTCGGCGGGCGTGTTGATCATCGTCTGCGCCACGACCGGTCCGGCCGCGAGGGCGAAGCCGGAGGCGAGGCTGGATGCGATGAACCCGCGGCGGGTAAACGGCACCTTCGGGACGAGGCTCTCCATGTCGGGGTTGTCGAATTTGGCTCGGTCGTTCATCGTTTCCCTCCTGGTGCGGGGTTTGGAAGAAGCGCGTCGGTAAACAATCATACCCAAGGTTTCTTCCAGTCCGTGAAGCTCCCCACCCGTGAGCGTGCGTCCGGAGCCGCTAGCGCTTCGAGAAGGCGCGGAGCACGAGGAGGGCGGCGATCGCGAGAATTGCGGCCGGAAGAACGATGCCATAGCGCTTGAGCTTTTTCTTCCGGCGCTCGGTCTCCGCCCGCTCCGCTTCCATGAGCCGCGCGATTCGCTCCGCCGCGCCGAGCTGCTCCGCCGCCGGATCTCCGCCTTGACGCGCCCCGATCCCGCGGCGCGCCGCGTCGATCAAGGCCGCTTCCTTCGCCGAGAGCTTCTCCTTTTCCATGCGCTACATGAGGATGATGTCGAATTGTTCCTGGCCGTAACTGGTTTCCACCTGCATAGAAACGGGCTTGCCGATGAAATCGCCCAGCATCGCGAGTGACTGCGATTCCTCCTCGAGAAAGAAGTCGATGACCGACTGCGAAGCGAGGATGCGGAACTCGCGCGCGTTGAACTGGCGCGCTTCGCGCAGTATTTCGCGCAGGATCTCGTAGCACACGGTCTGGGCGGTCTTCACCACGCCGCGCCCGCCGCAGGTGGCGCAGGGCTCGCACAGGACGTGTTCGAGGGACTCGCGCGTGCGCTTGCGCGTCATCTCGACCAGCCCCAGTCCGGTGAAGCCGTTCACCGTGATCCGGGTGCGGTCGCGCGCAAGCGCCTTGTTGAGCTCGGCGAGCACCGCCGCGCGGTGCTCGGGGTTCTCCATGTCGATGAAGTCGATGATGATGATGCCCCCGAGGTTTCTCAGGCGCAGCTGCCTCGCGATGACTTGGGCGGCCTCGAGATTGGTCTTGAAGACCGTGTCGTCGAAATTGCGCAGACCCACGTAGCCCCCGGTGTTCACGTCGATGGTGGTCATCGCCTCGGTCTGGTCGAGGATGAGGTAGCCTCCGCTCTTCAGCTCCACGCGGCGCGCCAGGGCCTTCTCGATTTCCTCTTCGACGTTGTACAGATCGAAGAGCGGCCGCTCGCCGGTGTAATGCTCGAGCTTCGGGAGCACGTTCGGCGTGTACTCGGCCGCGAACGACTGGAGCTTCTGGAAATTCTCGCGGGAATCGATCACGATGCGGCCGGTGTTTTCGCCCGCGATATCGCGCAGCACCCGCTGCGCGAGGGACAGGTCCTGGTGGAGCAGCGTGGGGGCGGGGGAGATGAAGGCGCGGCCGCGGATGTCGTGCCACAGCTTCCTGAGATAGCCGATGTCGGCGCGCAGCTCCGTTTCGGTGGCGGTTTCCGCGACGGTGCGGATGATGAAACCGCCGCTTTCGTCGGCCGGGAGGAGCTGCGCGAGCTTCTCGCGCAGGAGTTGCCGCTCGGTTTCGTCCTCGATCCGCTGCGAGATGCCGATGTGCGGGTCCTGCGGGAGATACACGACCAGCCGCCCGGCGATCGAGATCTGCGTGGAAAGTCGGGCGCCCTTGGTGCCGATCGGATCCTTGGTCACCTGGACCACGAGCGACTGGCCTTCCGACAGGATGCGCTCGATCGGCTTGCCTTCGGTCCCGGGCGTGCCTTGCCGCTCCTCCCAGATGTCGGCGACGTGCAGGAACGCCGCGCGCTCGAGGCCGATCTCGATGAAGGCCGACTGCATGCCGGGGAGCACCCGCGCCACGCGTCCGACGTAAATGTTGCCGACCAGCCCGCGGTTTGCGGCGCGCTCGACGTGCAGCTCCTGCGGAACCCCCGCCTGCATCGCGGCAACGCGCGTTTCCTGCGGCGTGCAGTTGATCAGGATGTCCTCGGTCACGATCGGAACCGTTCGACGAGTTGCGCGGTCTCGTACAGCGGGAGCCCCATGACTCCGGAATAGCTGCCGCGAAGCTCGGTCACGAACGCGGCGCCGCGACCCTGGATCGCGTACGCTCCGGCCTACCGGAGAGAAGGCGCAGCATGCGCACCGCGTCGGCCCGGTCGGCGGGCTTGCTGAGCATCTCTTCGTCGACGCACACGACGGTATCGGCGGCGAGCACCGGCAGTCTGCGCACCCGGCGCTGCACGACCCGTTGCCAGCCCGCCTCCGCCTTGGCGCGGCAGACGCGGCGGACGTAATCCTCGGGCGATTCGGCGGGGAGGGGCGACTCGTCGACATCGGGCGTGCGCGTCGGATACTCGCGCAGCACCAGCACCTCGAAGGCGACGCCGATCTGCTTGAGCAGCTCGCGTCGGCGCGGGCTGCGCGAGGCGAGGTAGACCCTGGTTTCGGTGCGGCTGATCATCACTCGCGGTGATACGGATGGTTGTGCAGGATCGATGCTGCCCGGTAAAGCTGCTCGGCAAGCATAACCCGGGCGAGGCCGTGCGGCAGCGTCATCGCGGACAAGCGCAACACGAGTTCCGCGCCGCGCGTCACCGCGGGCGCCAGGCCGTCGGCGCCGCCGATGAGAAGCGTCATATCCCGGCCGTCCTGGCGTCGCGCCTCGAGCCAGCGGGCGAGCTGGGCCGTCGTGAGCTCCCGTCCGCGCTCATCGAGCGCCACACGCATCGCCCCGCGTGGCACCGCCCGCTCGATGCGCTCGGCTTCGGCGGCGAGCAGTTGCGGCACGGTCTTGCCGGCGCTGCGCGGCTCGGGGCGAATCTCGGTGAGCTCCAGCCTGCAGCCGCGCGGCATGCGCTTGGCGTAATCGGCGAACGCTTCGTCCACCCAGCGTGGCATCTTGTTCCCCACCGCGACGAGGTACAGCTTCATCCGCGGCGCGCCGCGGCGGGGCGCCGCGCGCGCGGGCGGCGCGGCTTGGGCTGGCCCCACAGCTCCTCGAGGTTGTAGTACGAGCGCACCGCCGGCTGCATGATATGCACGATCACATCGCCGAGGTCGATCAGGACCCATTCTCCGCCTTCCTCGCCCTCGACGCCGTATACTCGCCCGCCGGCCGCCTTGGTCTTCTCCTGGACGCTGCCGGCGAGCGCCTTCAGCTGGCGGCCGGAGCCGGCGCTCGCGATGATGACGCGGTCGAACATCGAAGTAAGACGGGTGACGTCGAAGACATCGATGTCGCGCGCCTTGATGTCCTCGAGCGCCGCGACCGCGGCCTTCTGAAGCTTGCGCAGTTCCATCAGGAGGCGCTGCCCTCCTTCGTATACAGGCCGTGCGTCTCGATGTAGTCGTGAACCGCCGAAGGCAGCAGGTAGCGCGGGCTGCGCGCCTGGGCGAAGTGGGCACGGATCGCGCTCGCCGAGATGTCGAGCGCCGTGGTGCCGTAGGTGACGATGCTGCCTGCGGGCCGCTCGATCAGCACGTCGGGGGTGCCGGCGCGCTTGCGCCACTCGGCGGCGAGCGCCGCGGCCATCCCGCCGGGCGTGAGCGAGTGCCCCGGGCGTTGCGCGACGAAGATATGCGCGAGATCGAACAGGCCGCGCCAGCGCTCCCAGGCAACGAGATTGCGGAAGGCGTCGGTGCCGAGCAGAAGTACGATCGAGCGCTGCGCGCCCAGCCCGCGGCGCAGCCGCTCCAGCGTCTCGACGGTATAGCCGGGGGCGGTCTGGCGGATTTCCGCGTCGTCCAGCTCGAACAAAGGGTTTTTTCCGATGGCGAGGCGCACCATTTCCAGGCGGTGCTCCGCGCTCGCTTTCGGCGCGGTGCGGTGCCAGGGCTGGCCGGCGGGCACCCAGCGCACGCGCTCGAGACCGAGGATTTCGGCCGCCTCCTGCGCGAGGCGCAGATGCCCGAAATGCACCGGATCGAAAGTGCCGCCCATGATGCCGATCGGCGCGCTCATCGGCGCTCGACGCTTGAGGCCGAGCTCGAAGGGCGAGGCCTGGGGGCGATCAAGAGGTTTTTCAGGCTTGCCTCAGGCGCGGATCTGGCCGTCGCCGAAAACGACGTATTTCTGGGAGGTCAGCCCCTCGAGGCCGACCGGACCGCGCGCGTGCAGCTTGTCGGTCGAGATGCCGATCTCGGCGCCGAGGCCGTACTCGAAACCGTCGGCGAAGCGCGTCGAGGCGTTGACCAGCACCGAGCTCGAATCGACTTCGCGCAAGAAACGCTTCGCGCGCGCCTCGTCCTCGGTGACGATCGCGTCGGTGTGCTGCGAACCGTATTTCCCGATGTGCTCGATCGCCGCATCGATATCCTTCACCACGCGCACGGCGAGGATGGGCGCGAGGTACTCGGCGTACCAGTCGTCCTCGGTGGCGGGTTTCATTTCCGGCACCAAGGCACGGGATTTTTCGTCGCCCCGCAGCTCCACGCCCTTGTCCGCGTAGATCTTGGCGAGCTTGGGCAGCACCTTGGACGCGATTCTCTCGTTCACGAGCAGCGTCTCCATGGCGTTGCAGACGCCGTAGCGCTGAGTCTTGGCGTTGTCGGCGATGCGGACCGCCTTCTCAGGATCGGCGCGGTCGTCGATATACACGTGGCAGACGCCGTCCAGGTGCTTGATCATGGGAATGCGCGACTCGCGCATCACGCGCTCGATCAGGTCCTTGCCCCCGCGCGGCACGATGATGTCCACGTACTCGTTCATGGAGAGCAGCGCGCCCACGGCGGCGCGGTCGGCGGTTTCGACGACCTGCACCGCATCTTCGGGCAGGCCCGCGGCGCGCAATCCCTCGTGCACGCAGAGCGCGATCGCCTGGTTGGAGCGGACCGCCGCCGACCCCCCGCGCAGGATGCAGGCGTTGCCTGCTTTCAGGCACAGCGCGGCCGCATCCGCCGTCACGTTCGGGCGCGACTCGTAGATGATGCCGATCACCCCGAGCGGCACGCGCATCTTGCCGACCTTGATGCCCGAGGGCTGCTCGCGCAGCTCGCTCACCGCGCCGACCGGATCCGGGAGCTTTGCGACCTGCTCCAAGCCCTCGGCCATGCTCTGGATACCCTTGTCGGTCAGCGTGAGGCGGTCGATGAACGCCGCGTCCTCGCCCGCCGCGCGGGCCGCCTTCACGTCCTCGGCATTTGCCGCGAGAAGCTTCTTCGCGTCGCGCCTCATTGCCCTGGCTGCGGCGAGGAGCACGCGGTTCTTGGTCGCGGTGTCCGCTCGCGCGACCTCGCGCGCCGCCGTACGCGCGCGGCGACCGACTTCGAGCATGTAACTCTTGATGTCCGAGGGGGCGTTCATGAAGGGAATTTTACGCCCGCCGGGCAGAGGCCGTCATTCCCGCAAGAGCAGGAACCCCTTCATTCGTCATTCCCGCGAAAGCGGGAATCAGGCGGAACCTGCGAACCGCAGCCCGAGCTGCAGCAGCTCGTCCCATGGGTCGCCCTTGATCACGCCTTTGATGACGCGGTCGACGTTCGCCGCCTGCTCGAGCGCGGCGAGCAGCGCCGCGCGGGTGAGCTTGCCCGCGGCCCGGCCGATGAGCGATTGCCGCGCGTCGCCCCACACGCGCGCCTCGCGGCAAACCTCGGCGAGCGGCTTGCCCGCCGCAAGCCCGTCCTGCACTTTAGCGATCGCGCGGATTTCCTCGGCGAGGATCCACAGCACGCGGGGCGGCGCCTCGCCTTCGCCGCGCAGGCCCTCGAGCATCCGCGCAAGCCGCGCCCGGTCGCCCGTGAGCATCGCCTCGCTGAGCTTCGCCGCGTCGTAGCGCGCGACGTTCAGCACCGCTTGCCGCACCGCTTCGAAATCCAGCTCGCCCGGCGGCAGGAGCAGCCCGAGTTTCTGGATCTCCTGGTGCGCGGCGAGAGAATTGCCTTCGACGCAGTCGGCGAGAAACTGCAGCGTTTCGGGTGCGGCCGCCTGTTTCTGCCGCGCAAGCCGCGACGCGATCCACTCGGGGAGCCGCGCGCGCTCGACCGGATGGATATTGACGACAACTCCCGCGCTCTCGAGCGCCTTGAACCACGGTGAGGACTGGCCGGACCTGTCCAGCCGCGGCAGCGACATGAGCGTGAGCGTGTCGGGCGGGAGCTTCGCGCACCAGGCCCCGATCGCCTCGGCCCCGTCCGGCCCGGGCTTGCCCGTGGGCAGGCGAAGCTCGATCAACTTCCTGGTGCCGAACAGGGACAGGCTCGCGCCGCTCGCCGCGAGCTCGCGCCAGTCGAATCCGCGCTCGGCGGCAAGGAGGACGCGCTCCGAAAAACCGTCCGCGCGCGCGCGCGCGCGGATCGCATCGGCGGCCTCGAGCGCAAGCAGCGGCTCGTCGCCGTGGAGCACGTAGAGCGGGCGCAGGCCGCGCGCGAGATGGGATTCGAGCTGCTCGAGCCGAACGGCGCTCACTGGGCTGCGCCGGGCCCTTTCTCGGGCTCCGGGCTCGCGGGTTTCGCCGTGATCATTCGGCGCAAAATCTGCTGCACCATGTCGGCCTGCATGTCGCGGTAGAGCAGCCCCTCCTCGGCCTCCTTGGAGAGCACCTGCGCGTCGTTGTAGGTGAGCTCCCGCATCAGCAGGATTTCGCTCGTCGGCAGATACACCTGGCCCTTGGGGTCGGTGACGCGAAAGCCGACCCGATAGCGCAACTGATACTCCTGCACCCGGCCCGCTGAGGTGAACGAGAGGATCACCTTTTCGCGCGACTCCTGGGTAAAACCGAGGACCGCCTCCGCCTCCTTGGGACTGTCCACGAGCCGCGTCCTGCTCGCCACCGCGAGGTTGCGCTTGAGCTCGAGCGCGAGCGGCGAGTTTCCCGGGATATAGAGCGTCTGGAACGGCAGCTGCGCCTGGCCGCGAAGCTGAAAGCCGCAACTGGCCAGCAGCGCCGCAACGATCAATACGAAAAAACGCATCGGGGACCGGTCATCAGACCACCACGTTGACGAGCCGTCCCGGCACCACCACGACCTTTTTCACCGCCTGGCCGTTGGTGTAGCGGGTCACCGCGTCGTGCGCGAGCGCGAGCCGCTCGAGCTGGGAGCGATCCGCCGATTTCGGCGCGCGCATGTGGCCGCGCAGCTTGCCGTTGACTTGGAGCACGAGCTCGACCTCGTCCTGTTCCAGCGCTACCTCATCGACGACCGGCCAGGGCGTACCTAGCAGATCGCCATGCCGGGCGGCGTAACCCAGGTCCTTCCACAGTGCGTGGGTGATATGGGGCGCGACCGGGTAGAGAACGCGTAACAAGAAGCTCATCGCTTCCGAAGTAGCCTGCGACACGGCATTTACGCTGACAACTCCTTGCCCTCCGGAAAAACCTTCGAGCAGATTGAGCATCTTCATGCAGGCGGACACGACCGTGTTGTACTGCATTCGTTCGTAGTCGTAGGACGCTTGCTTTAGTGCAAGATGGATTCCTCTGCGAAATTCGCGTATTGCAGGTGGTTGCAAGGACCAATCCGTAACTAGGACCAGTCTATTGGTCGAGACGAGATCTGCCGCGGTCTTTCCGTGTCCTGCGGCGAATAGCCAAAGCCTCCGAAGAAATCTGCTTCCGCCCTCCACTCCCGCATCCGACCACTCGAGCGTCTGTTCCGGCGGCGAGGCAAACATCATGAAGAGCCTGGCGGTGTCGGCACCGTACTTCTCGATCAGATCCTGCGGATCGACGCCGTTGTTCTTCGATTTCGACATGGTGCCGATGCCGTCGGACTCGACCGGCCTGCCGTCGGAGCGCAAGACCGCGCCGATCCTCTGGCCCTTGTCGTCGTGCTTCAGCTCGATCTCGGCCGGGTTGTAGTAGGTGATGCGGCCTTCGCCGCTCTTCCTGTAGAAAATCTCGTTCAGCACCATGCCCTGCGTCAGGAGGCGCGTGAACGGCTCGTCCACCGGGATGAGGCCGAGGTCGCGCATCACCTTGGTCCAGAAGCGCGAGTAAAGCAGATGCAGGATCGCGTGCTCGATCCCGCCGATGTACTGGTCGACCGCCAGCCAGTAATTCGCGCGCTCGTCCACCATGTACTTCGCTTGATCCGGGCAGGCGAAGCGGATGAAATACCAGGACGAGTCCACGAAGGTGTCCATGGTGTCGGTCTCGCGCTTCGCCGGCTTGCCGCACCTCGGGCATTTGCAGTTCACGAACGACGGCGTTTTCGCGAGCGGATTGCCGCTGCCGTCGGGAACGAGGTTCTCAGGCAGCACGACAGGAAGCTGGTCGTCCGGCACCGGCACGTCGCCGCAGCCGTCGCAGTGAACGACCGGAACCGGCGTGCCCCAGTAGCGCTGGCGCGAGATGCCCCAGTCGCGAAGGCGCCAAGTGACCTGCTTGTCGCCGAGTCCCTTCGCTTTCAGGTCCGCGGCGATCGCATCGACCGCGGCCGCGTAGTCGAGGCCGTCGTATCGGCCCGAGTTCACGCAGCGGCCATAGTCGGCGTACCACGGCTGCCAGGCTTCGGTCGAGTACGGTTTGCCCTCGACGTCGATCACCGGCTTGATCGGAAGCCGATACTTCTTCGCGAACGCAAAATCGCGCTCGTCGTGTCCCGGCACGCCCATCACCGCGCCTTCGCCGTAGGCCATGAGCACGTAGTTGCCGACCCAGACTTCGATCTTCTCGCCCGTGATCGGATGGGTGACGAAAAGACCCGTGGGCATGCCCTTCTTGTCGAGCTGGGCGAGGTCGGCTTCCATCACCGAGCCGCGCTTGCACTGCGCGACGAAGGCGGCGAGCTTCGAATTCGATTTCGCCGCGTGCGCGGCGAGCGCATGCTCGGCCGCGACTGCGCAGAAGGTGACGCCCATCAGCGTGTCGGCGCGCGTGGTGAAGACGCGCAACAGCTTTTTCTCGCCGGCGAGCTCGTAGGGGAAACCGATGTTGACGCCGTGGCTCTTGCCGATCCAGTTGGCCTGCATCGTCTTCACGCGCTCGGGCCAGCCGCTCAGGGTGTCGAGTGCGGCGAGCAGCTCTTCGGCGTAGGCGGTGATCCGCATGTAGTACATCGGGATCTCGCGCTTTTCGACGAGCGCGCCCGTGCGCCAGCCGCGGCCGTCGATCACCTGTTCATTGGCGAGCACCGTCTGGTCCACCGGGTCCCAGTTCACCACGCCGGTTTTCTTGTAGACGAGGCCGCGCTCGAGCATCCTCAGGAACAGCCACTGGTTCCAGCGGTAGTACTCGGGCGAGCAGGTGGCGAGCTCGCGCTTCCAGTCGATGGCGAAGCCGAGCGACCGGAGCTGCCTTTTCATGGCGGCGATGTTCTCGTAGGTCCACTTCGCCGGCGGCACGCCGTTCGCCATCGCCGCGTTTTCCGCCGGCAGCCCGAACGCGTCCCAGCCCATCGGCTGCAGAACGTTGTAGCCCCGCATCCGGTAGAAGCGGGTCATGACGTCCCCTATGGTATAGTTTCTGACGTGCCCCATATGCAGCTTGCCCGAGGGATACGGGAACATCGACAGGCAGTAGAACTTCGGGCGGCCGGTATCCTCCGCGGCGCGAAACGCCCCAGTCCGGTCCCAATGCTCCTGCGCTTCGCGCTCGATGATTTCCGGGTGATACTGAGGCCGCATGAGCAGGATTCGCCGAGAAAACGTGAATTATAACCGTGCGGTGCCGGGCCGAATCCGGATCCGTTCGATTTCCGTATAACCGCGATTTGCGGAGGACGTCATGGTGAAGCTATTTTCCGCGGGTGCCGCGTTGCTCGCGTTCGCGCTGGCAGGTGCCGCCGGGGCCGCGCCCGATGTCGTGGTCGAGGCGGTGCAGATGCCCGCCTGGGTCGAGCGCGACGGCGCCAAAATTCCGCTGACGCCGGGCATGGAGCTGAAGAACCGCGATGAGCTGAGGACCGGGCCCGATTCCCGCCTGCTCCTCATGACGGCCGATGGCAGCTGGATCAAGCTCGGGGAAAGAGCCTCGCTCACGCTCGACGGCTTGCAATTGCGCAAGGACGATGTCTTCCAGGCGGCGCTGAAAGTCGCCGAAGGCGCGTTCCGCTTCACCACCGAGGTGCTGAAGGGGGCTCGCGGCAAGCGCGAGGTCAGTATCACCATCGCGACCGTGACCGCCGGAATCCGCGGCACCGATCTGTGGGGCAAGTCCTCGCCGGGCAGGCAGATCGTGTGCCTGATCGAAGGCAAGGTCGAGGTGACGCCGCCCGGCGGAGACGCGATCCCGATGGACAGCCCGATGTCGTTCTACGTGCGTGAAGACGGCAGGTCGCAACCGGTCGCGCTGGTGTCGAGGGCGCAGCTCGCGCTATGGGCGCTCGAAACCGAAACGCGGTCGGGCGAGGGCGTGGCCGAGCGCGGCGGCAAGTGGAAGATCACCGCCGCCTCAGGCAAGTCGCTCGGCGACGCGCTGGACGTAGGCAAAGCGCTGCGCGATGCGGGTTATCCTGCCGAAATCCAGCCTGCCAAGATCAAGGACAGGCGCGTCTACGACGTGCGGCTGTCGAATTTCAAGAGCAAGGGGGACGCGGAGTTCGTCGTGCGTAACCTGAGGCGGCAGGAGGCGCTCGGAAAGTACAACTACAAGGTCGGCATGTAAATTCGTCTGGCCGCGATCGCGCGGACCGGGCAAATCCGCGCGCTTTCTGCGCTGCTCCGCGGCTTTGGGACCGCGGCATGCGGCGGTAAAATCGCGTTTTCGGCAAAGCATGCATGTCCGGCCTCCTCGAGAACCTCAACCCCGAGCAACTCGCCGCGGTCACGCTGCCCGATCAGTCGGCGCTGATTCTCGCCGGCGCCGGCTCGGGCAAGACGCGCGTCCTCACCACGCGCATCGCCTGGTTGATCCAGACCGGCAACGTCGGCCCCAACGCCGTTCTCGCCGTCACCTTCACCAACAAGGCGGCAAAAGAGATGCTCACGCGCATCTCGGCGATGCTGCCGATCAACACGCGCGGCATGTGGGTCGGGACTTTTCACGGCCTGTGCAATCGCCTCTTGCGCGCGCACTACCGCGACGCGGGCCTCCCGCAGCTCTTTCAGATCCTCGACTCGCAGGATCAGCACGCCGCGGTGAAACGCGTGCTGAAGGCGGCGAACGTCGACGAAGACCGGTTTCCGGCGCGGGACGTGCAATACTTCATCAACTCGGCAAAGGAGGAAGGCAAGCGCGCGCGGGACCTCGAGATCGGCGACGAAATCACCCGCCGCCATGCCGAGCTGTACGCGGCCTACGACGAGCAGTGCCAGCGCGAGGGCGCGGTGGATTTCGCCGAGCTGCTGCTGAGGACCTACGAGCTGCTGTCACGAAACGAGATCCTGCGCGAGCACTACCAGCGCCGCTTCAGGTACATTCTCGTGGACGAGTTCCAGGACACCAACCGCCTGCAATATCGATGGCTGAAGCTGCTCGCCGGAAAATCGAACGTGATGTTCGTGGTTGGGGACGACGACCAGAGCATCTACCGCTTCCGCGGCGCGCACGTCGGCAACATGGCCGAGTTCGAGCGCGACTTCCACGTCGAAAACGTGATTCGCCTTGAGCGGAACTACCGCTCGGTCGGTCACATCCTCGCCGCCGCCAACGCGCTCATCGCGCACAACCGCAGGCGCCTCGGCAAGAACCTGTGGACCGCGGCCGGGCACGGCGAGCCCGTGCGCGTCTACGAGGCGCAAAGCGACGAGCACGAAGCGAGATGGCTCGCGGAGGAAATCCAGTCGCTCGCTCGCGAGGGCCTGCGCCTTGCCGACATGGCCATCCTTTACCGCTCCAACGCGCAATCGCGCGTGATCGAACACGCGCTTTTCTCGAGCGGCGTGCCGTACCGCGTCTACGGGGGCTTGCGCTTTTTCGAGCGCATGGAGATCAAGCACGCGCTCGCCTACCTGCGGCTTGCGGCAAATCCCGGCGACGACAGCGCATTCCTGCGTGTGGTCAATTTCCCCGCGCGCGGCGTCGGTACGCGCTCAATCGAAGCCTTGCAGGATGCGGCGAAGGCCGGCGGCACGAGCTTGTACCCAGCGGTCACGCAGTTGTCGGGCAAGGCGAGGGCGGCGCTCGCCGCGTTCGTGCGCCTCGTCGAATCGCTGAAGGCGGAAACCCGGGGACTGCCGCTGCCGGAGGCGGTCGAAGTGATGCTCGAGAAAAGCGGGCTCGTCGTCCATTACAAAGGCGAAAAAGACGGCGCCGACCGCGTCGAAAACCTGCTGGAGCTCGTCAACGCCGCCGCTGCATTCGCGCAGGAAGAGGAGGAAAACGATCTGCCCGCGTTTCTTGCGCATGCCGCGCTCGAATCGGGCGAGAGTCAGGCGGCGGAAGGAGCCGATGCGTTGCAGCTGATGACGATGCATTCGGCCAAGGGCCTGGAATTCCACGCTGTGTTCATCACGGGACTCGAGGAGGGACTATTCCCGCACGAACAGAGCGTGCTCGAGGACGACGGACTGGAGGAAGAGCGGCGGCTCATGTACGTCGCGATCACGCGCGCGAGGACGCGCCTCTACCTTTCGTTCGCGCGGACGAGGATGCTCCACGGGCAGACGCGCTACAACGTCGCCTCCCGCTTCCTCGAGGAAATTCCCGAGAACGTGGTCAAATGGCTCACGCCGCGGCTCGGACGCGGCAAGCTCGAGGACGCGGTGTGGGCGCCGGAGCCGAACAAAGGCTTCAAGCCCAAAACACCGGACCACGGGTTCCGCATCGGCCAGTCGGTGCTGCACCCGAAGTTCGGCCAGGGCGTGATCGTCGATGCCGAAGGCTCCGGCACCGACGCGCGACTGCAGATCAATTTCGGGAAGCAGGGAATGAAGTGGCTCGCGCTGGAGTACGCGAAGCTGACCTCAGCATAGCTGAAAAATCAGTTGTCCCGCCCGGCTCCGAACAGAGTCAACTGGCTGGCACCGACCAGCACCGCCTGTTCCACCGCGCGTTTGGCTTCCTCAAGCGTCGCGGCTTCGCCGGCGTGGTCGCCCGCCTGCCAGCGGTACACGCCGTCCCATTCTTTTTTCGGACCGAGTTTGACCACTCCCAGCCGCTCCTTGCCGAGCCAGTAGCCGTGGGACAGGTAGCCGCGTTCCCAGAAGGCCTGCTTCCTCGAGCGCTTCGGCATCCGCTCCTCCCCAGCCCGCATTCTACTCACGCGCGGGCGTTCGGGGGAGAGGGGCGCACTCCCGCCTACCACAGCGCGCCGATCGAAATCAGCCAGTAGCGAGCGAAACGCCCCGCCGCCTGAAAGAGCATGATCGAAAGCCAGTTGAGCTTGAGCCAGCCCGCAGCGACGCAAAGCGCGTCGCCGACGAAGGGCAGCCACGCAAACACGAGAAGGGGCGCGCCGTAGCGCCGCAAGCGATCGAGATGCATGAACGGCTTTCTCGAGCCGATGTAGCGTCCGATCACGTAAGAGGTCATGCCGCCGAGGGTGTTGCCGAAGGTGGCGACCGCGAGCGCGGGCCAGAGCAGTTCGCCGTGCATTCTCAGCAGAGTGAAGAGCACCGCCTCCGAGCTCAAGGGAATGAGCGTCGCCGCAAGAAAGGTCGCAGCTAACAGGGACGCGAGGCTCGCCCCGGGCGAAAGAAGAGTCTCCACCCCGCAAGCATAGAGGGAAATTTCCGTCTCGTGTACAGTATCGAAAGCTCCCCAAAGGGGGAGGTGGAGGACCCCCTTTGGGGGGTACGAAAAACAGCGTGAAAAACGACTATCTGGAACGGATTCTGAGAGCGCGGGTGTACGACGTCGCGGTGGAGACGCCGCTCGAGGTCGCGCCCAATCTTTCGGCGCGGCTCGGCAACCGCCTCATGCTCAAGCGCGAGGACTTGCAGCCGGTGTTCTCCTTCAAGCTGCGCGGCGCGTATAACAAAATGGCGAACTCGGACTCCTCGGCGCTCAGGCGCGGCGTCATCGCATCGTCGGCCGGCAACCACGCGCAGGGCGTGGCGCTCGCCGCACAGAAGCTCGGCTGCCGCGCGGTGATCGTGATGCCGGTGACGACCCCCAAGATCAAGGTCGACGCGGTGAAGGCCCGGGGAGCGGAGGTGCTGCTGCACGGCGACACCTACGACGAGGCCTACGCCGAGGCGAAGCGCCTCGGAAGGGCGCGCAGGCTGGGCTTCGTTCACCCCTACGATGATCCGGATGTGATCGCCGGGCAGGGCACGATCGGCATGGAGATCCTGCGTCAGACGGCGCACCCGATCCACGCCGTGTTCGTCGCCGTCGGCGGCGGCGGGCTCGTCTCGGGCATCGCCTCCTACATCAAGCGGCTGCGCCCGCCGATCAAGGTCTTCGGCGTCGAGCCGGTCGATGCCGACGCCATGGCGCGCTCGCTCAAGGCCGGGCGGCGCGTGGTGCTCGAGCACGTCGGCTTGTTCGCCGACGGCGTCGCGGTGAAGCAGGTGGGCGAAGAGACGTTCCGGTTGTGCCGCGAGCTGCTCGATGGAATGATCCTCGTCGACACGGACCAGATCTGCGCGGCGATCAAGGACGTGTTCGAGGATACGCGCACGATCCTGGAGCCCGCGGGCGCGCTCGCCATCGCGGGCGCGAAGGCCTACGTCGAGCGCTCCGGCGTGCGCGGAAAGAAGCTCGTTGCCGTCGCCTCGGGCGCGAACGCCAACTTCGACCGGCTGCGCTTTGTCGCCGAACGCGCCGAGATGGGCGAGCAGCGCGAGGCGATCCTCGCGGTCACCATTCCCGAACGCCCGGGCAGCTTCAAGAAATTCTGCGCCACGCTCGGCGCGCGCAACATCACCGAGTTCAACTACCGCATCGCCGACCCCCGGGAAGCGCACGTATTCGTGGGCGTCGAGGTGCACAACCGCGACGAGACCACGAAGATCGTCAAGGTTCTCGAGCGCGAGGGGCTGAAGACGCTCGACCTCTCCGGCGACGAGATGGCGAAGCTCCACGTGCGCCACATGGTGGGAGGACACGCACCGCTGGCGATCCGGAAGGGCGCGCGCCATTTGCCGGACGAGCTGCTCTACCGGTTCGAGTTTCCCGAGCGGCCGGGGGCGCTGATGAAGTTCCTCTCGAACATGCGCACCGACTGGAACATCAGCCTGTTCCACTACCGCAATCAAGGCAGCGACTACGGGCGGGTGCTGGTCGGCATGCAGGTTCCGCGTCACGAGATGCGCCAGTTCCGGGGCTTCCTCGACGCGCTCGGGTACCCTTGCGTGGACGAGACGCGCAATCCCGCTTATCGGCTGTTCCTGGGCTAGCGCTCCGTGCCTTCGCCGAAATAGTCCGGCGCGATCTCGCCCGCGTAGCAGGGCGGCGAGGAGAACGACTGCGGATTATCGAGGAACTTGAGGCCCTCCGGCTCGCGCTGGTACGCGCCGCGCTCGGTGACGACAAAATCCACGGGAATGTCGTAAGGCTGCGGATAGATCGTCTGCAGGTGCGCGGGCTCGTAAGACACGCCGATAACGCGCGGGCGCTTCTCGAAAGCGGCAAGTGTCCGGTCGAAAAACCCGCCGCCATAGCCCAGCCGATAACCCTGCGCGTCCCAGCCGAGCATGGGCAGCAGCACGTGATCGGGGCGGACTTCAGGTGAGGCCTCGGGATACGGGATGCCGAGCGGTCCCTCGGACAGTTTCACGCCGGGGTGCCATTCGCGAAAGATGAGCGGCGTCTTCGGCGCGACCACCGCCGGTAGCGCGGCGGTCGCGCCGCGCCGGCGCAGCGCAGCGACCAGATGGCGCGCATCGTATTCGTTCTTGTACGGCCAGCAGAACGCGACGGTGCCGTGCACCAGATCCGGAAACGCGCGTTGAATATGGCTGTCGATGCGCATGCGCCACCTTGCGAGGAGGTCCTTGCCTAGCGCCTGTCGCTCGCGCAGCAGCCTCGCGCGCTCGCTTTTGCGCCAGGCGGCGAGTTCCGCAGGAGTCATGTCAATCGACCTCAAGAATCGTGCAAAAATCCTTCATTCTCTGTGAGAAACGTCAGCGTCCGTGAGAAGCACCTGTGCTATTCTTCGGCCGCCATGCGATTTCTCACTATAACACCGGCTCGAGCGATATTCGCTGCGTTGATGCTTGCCGCGCCTGCGCCGGGCTTCGCCGCGAAGGGCCAGGACGACGCCCTGCTCGCCGCGCGCGACGCCCTCGCATCGAGCAACAAGGCGAGGCTCGACCAGGCCGCCGCAAAACTCAAAGGCCATGTGCTCGAGCCTTATGTCGAGTACTGGCGGCTTTTCCTGCGCCTGCCGGCCGCTCCCGCGGAGCAGGTGCGCGACTTCCTCTTCAGATACTCGGACACCGCGCTCGCCGAGCAGTTGCGCGGCGACTGGCTCAAGGTGCTCGGCAGGAGCCGCCGGTGGGAGCTGTTCCGCGCGGAATACCCGGCTTTCGCCGGCGACGATCCCGAGGTCGGCTGCTACGCGCTGCTCGGGCGCTGGGAGCGCGAGGACGAGTCGGTGCCGGGGGATTTCCGGTCGTTCTGGACCGCGCCCCGCGAGCTTCCCGAAGGCTGCGTGGCGCTCGCCAGAGCGATGCTCAAGTCGGGCCGGCTCGGCACGCGCGATGTCTGGGAGCGGTTCCGCGTGCTTGTCGACGCCGGTCTCATGTCCACCGCGAGGCGTCTCATGGAATACCTGCCGCGTGATCAGGCCATCGAGGCAGCGCAACTGCGCGCGGTTGCCCGCGCCCCGCTCAAATTTCTCCAGAAACCGCAGCCCGACCTGACCAAGGTGCGGGACCGGGAGCTCGTCCTCGCGGCGCTCACGCTCGCTGCGGATGAGGGTCCCCTTGCCGCCGCCGTTTTGTGGAAGGGAAAACTGAGTGAAACGTTTCCGTCCGAGGACCGGAGCCGTGTCTGGCTGATGCTCGCCGTGAACGGCGCGCAACGCCACGTGCCCGAAGCGCTCGACTGGTTTGGCGAGGCGGGTGATGCGCCGCTCTCCGACGAGCAGCTCGCCTGGCGCGCGCGCATTGCGCTGCGCTCCGAAAAATGGGCCGAGGTCAAAGCCTCGATCGAGCGCATGTCCGCGGTCGCGGGAAACGAACCGGCGTGGATCTACTGGTACGGCCGCTCCGAGCGCGCCCTGGGCAATCCGCTCGAGTCCGAAGGCTACTTCGAGCGCATCGCCGGGCAGTTCCACTTCTACGGCCGTCTTGCGGCCGAGGAACTGGGCATGAAGTTCGAGCTTCCGCCCAAGGCGGCCCAGTCCTCCGACGAGGAGGTTGCCAGGGTCGCCGCGCTTCCCGGGATCCAGCGGGCGCTCGCGCTGTATCGTGCCGAGCTGCGCACCGAGGGCACGCGTGAGTGGCTCTGGAGCATACGCGGCATGGACGATCGTCATTTGCTCGCCGCCGCGGAGCTGGCGCGCCGCGACCAGGTCTGGGATCGCGCCATCAACACCGCCGACCGGACCGTTGCCGAGCACGATTTCTCCGTTCGCTATCTCGCGCCCTACCGCGAGCTCCTTGCGCAGAAAGCGCGCCAGCATGAACTGGAAGCGCCCTGGGTGCTGGGCATGGTGCGCCAGGAAAGCCGCTTCATCATCGACGCCAACTCATCGGCCGGAGCCTCGGGCCTGATGCAGGTCATGCGCTCCACGGCGAAGTGGGCGGTGAAGAGAACCGGCGTGAAGAATTTTTCCTGGTCGCGTCTCCGGGAACCCGAACTCAACGTTGCGCTCGGGACGTATTACCTGCGGCACGTGCTCGATCGGCTGGACGGCAGCCCGGTGCTCGCGGCGGCCGCCTACAACGCCGGACCCACCCGGGTGCGCCAGTGGCGGGACGCCAGACCGATCGAAGGCGCGATTTTCACTGAAACCATCCCCTTCTACGAAACCCGCGATTACGTCAAGAAGGTGATGGCGAACACGGTGTACTACGCCGCGATTTTCGACGGCCAGGCGATTTCGCTGAAAGAGCGCCTCGGCACGATCCCTCCCCGGCCGTCCCCGGGCGGGGTGGTCGCGATGCAGGGCAAACCCGGCGAGTAAGCCTCTCACCGTCCCGGACTCGAAGGAGGCGGCGCCTTCGAGGACTCGCCTGTCCTGGCTGTCGTTTGCTTCCTTCGCGGTTAAACTAGCGCTTTCCCGGGCGCGGCATCATGAGTCGCATTCTGGTCGTCGGCGGCAGCGGCTTTATCGGCCGTCATCTGGTCCGCCTGCTGGTCGAGGACGAACACGTCGTAATCGTGCCCACGCGCCGGCGCGAGCGTGCCAAGCACCTCATTCTCCTGCCGACGGTGGACGTGGTCGAGGCCGACGTGCACGATCCCGCAATCCTCGCGCGCCTCGTTGCGGGCTGCGACGCGGTCGTCAATCTGGTGGGAATCCTGCAAGGGCGCCGGGGCGATCCATACGGTCCGGACTTCGCCCGCGCCCACGTCGAGCTGCCCCTGAAGATCGTCGAGGCGTGCAAAAAAAACCGCGTGCCGCGCCTGCTGCACATGAGCGCGCTGAACGCGCACGCCGACGCGCCGAGCCGGTACCTGCGCTCCAAGGGCGAAGGCGAATCCTCGGTGCTCGCGGCGCAGGACGATTTGGCGGTGACCCTGTTCCGTCCGTCGGTCGTATTCGGCCCGGAAGACCGCTTTCTCAACCTGTTCGCGAGCCTGCAGCGCTGGCTGCCCGTCATGCTTCTCGCCTGCCCGCGGGCGCGTTTCCAGCCCGTTTACGTCGGCGACGTCGCGCGCTGTTTCCGCGCGAGTCTCGCCGGGGAGGAAAGCTTCGGCAAACGCTACGACCTCTGCGGCCCGCGCGCCTACAGCCTGCGCGAGCTGGTCGAGTACGCCGGCAGAACGAGCGGCCATCCCCGGCCCGTCATCGGTCTTCCCGACCGGATTTCGTTTCTCCAGGCCTGGGCCATGGAATGGCTGCCGGGCCAGCTCATGTCGCGCGACAACTACTACTCGATGAAAATCGACAGCGTCTGCAGTTGCGAATTTCCCTTCGGCCTGCAACCCACGCCGCTTGAAGCGGTGGCCCCGGTGTATCTCCGCGGCATCTATCCCCGCTCGCGCTACAGCTGGTTCCGCTACCGGGCCGGCCGCTAGGCGCCATGAAGATCTATCGCGTAGGAGGGTCGGTCCGTGACGAGCTTCTGGGCCTGCCCGTAGTGGACCGCGACTACGTGGTGGTCGGCGCTACGCCGGAGGAGATGGTGCGCCTCGGTTACAAGCCGGTGGGCAAGGGCTTTCCCGTTTTTCTGCATCCGGAGACGCACGAGGAATACGCGCTCGCGCGCACCGAGCGCAAAGTAGCGCGCGGCTACAAGGGCTTTCAGATCCACTGCGCGCCGGAGGTGACGCTCGAGCAAGACCTGGAGCGCCGCGACCTCACCCTCAACGCCATGGCCCGCGACGAAGAGGGCCGCCTCGTCGACCCCTTCGGCGGCGCGGCCGACCTCGAACGCGGGTTGCTGCGTCACGTGAGCCCCGCGTTTGCCGAGGATCCGGTGCGGATTCTGCGGGTGGCGCGCTTCGCCGCGCGCTTCGGATTCGCGGTCGCCCCCCAGACCATGGCGCTGATGCGGACGATGGTCGCAAACGGCGAGGCCGAAGCGCTGGTGCCCGAGCGCGTGTGGCAGGAATTTTCCCGGGGCCTGATGGAAGGCGATCCGGGCCGGATGTTCGCGGTGCTCGCCGAGGCCGGGTTGCTTGGCAAGCTGCTGCCCGAACTCGGGCTCGAGTTCGAGGACGGCCGGGCCGCGAACGACGCCGCCCGCATTGTCGTGCGTGGACTCGCGTGCGCCGCGGGCCAGAGACTCGGCCTCGCGGTCCGCTTTGCGCTGGTCGCTTCTCGCCCGGCTTCGGCCGAGGCGACGCGTGCGCTGTGCGAGCGTCTCAAGGCCCCCAACGGATGCCGTGATCTCGCGGTCCTCGCGCAAAGGCACGGCGAGAAGGTAAAGGGCGCGGCCGAGCTCCGTGCGCCGGAACTCCTGCAGTTGCTCGAAGCTTGCGACGCTTTCCGCCGTCCGGAGCGGCTCGAGGAGTTGCTCGCGCTGTGCGAGTGTCTGCAGCACGGCGAGCGCGGCTGGGGAGAGACGCCTTATGTGCCGCGTGTGGCGCTGCGGCGCGCGCTTGCCGCAGCGTCGGGCATCGACGCCGCGCGAATCGCGGCCGAAAGCGCAAAGTCCGATATCGCCGCAAAAGTGCGCCGCGCGAGGGCCGACGCGATCGAGGCGGCGCTCAAAGAATGACGCAATCCGCCGCCGCCATGCTCTGGCATGGCCTGAAGCAGAACCTCCTCGCGGGAACGCGCCTCGCGCTGTTTCTGCCGGTGCGCGCGCTCGACTTCCGCGTCTCGGTCGGGCAATACGCGGCGCTCGTCTTGGCGAGCCTCGCGTTCTGGCTCGCCGGCGGCATGTTGAGCGGCGGTTTTCAGGGTGACATCGACTTCGGCGCTCTCACGGCGGCCTTGGCGCAAATTCCGCTGATACTGGCCGTGTGCTTTGTGGCCGCGGCGCTGTTCCGGGAACCCTCGCTCGCTCTCGCGTTCGCGGTGCTGCTGGTCGCCACCGACCCGATTTTCGAGATCGTCGCGGCGGTGGTCCAGTTCGCCGCAGGTTTCGAGGCGATTGTGCCGTACGAGAACGCGGCGAAATGGGCGTTCCTCGCCTGGGCTTTTGCCGTCGTAGCGCGGGCCCAGCTCGTGCTCACCGGCTGGCGCGGCCGCGCATCCGCGCTCGCCCTCGCCTCGTTCTTCGCGCTGCTCGTGTCGCTCGTCTGGTTGTTTCCGCGCACCGAGCTCTGGGTGCCGGTCGAGGAAGAGGCCGACGCCGGGGCGCCCCGCGCGGGCGTCCTTCAGGAGGAGGTATTTCATCGCCAGGGCGCGCTACTGCGCGAGCAGCTCTCCAGGCTCCGCGCGCAGCGGCGCGGCGTCGAGGACCTGTATTTTGTCGGCGTCGCAGCCTACGGCGGGCAGGACACTTTTTACAAGGAGCTCGCCTCGGTGAAGCAACTCCTCGATGAACGCTTCGACACGGCCGGCAGGTCGATCGCGCTTATCAACAACCCCGCCACGCTGAAAGACTTTCCGGTCGCAACAGTCAGCAACTTGCGCGCGACGCTCGAGCGCCTGGGCAAGACGATCGACGCCGACGAAGACGTCGTGCTCCTGCATATCGCGACGCACGGCAGCCGCGATTACCAGCTCGCATTCGAGCTGCCGCCGCTCGAGCTGCAGCCGCTTACGCCCACGGCGCTCGCGCGCATGCTGGCCGACAGCGGCATCAAGTGGAGGGTCATCGTGATCTCGGCTTGTTTTTCGGGAGGCTTCATCGAGCCGCTCAGGGATGACAATACCCTGATCCTTACCGCCGCCGACGCCACGCACTCCTCCTTCGGCTGCGAATACGACAGCGATTACACCTGGTTCAGCCAGGCGCTCTACGACGAGGCATTGCGCGAGACATTCTCGTTTACCCGGGCCTTCGAGCTGGCGAAAGTATCGGTGACCGAACGCGAGGAGGCGGAAGGCTACGAGCCTTCCAACCCGCAAATGTTCCTCGGCGAGGCGATGCGCAAGAAGCTCGCGGCGCTCGAGCGGCGGCTCGCCGCCGCGGATCGCGCTCAGAGAATCCGCGCGAGCAGCGTGAGCAGCAGCGAAAGCAGGACCGTGGAGGTGAAAGGCAGGTAATAGATCCTTCCCTTGTAGCGCACGGTGACGTCGCCGGGCAGCCGGCCGAGGCCGGCCTTCGCCAGCCAGGGCGCGAGCGCCGTCAGAACGATCAGCGCGATCACCAGCGTGAACACCCATTTCAGCATGGCTTTACTTTAGCACCGGGCTTCGCGATAAACTGCGCGGCTCGTCAATTCACCCGGGAAGAAAATGATCGAGCTCTACACCTGGAGCACGCCCAACGGCCGCAAAGTCTCCGTCATGCTGGAAGAATGCGGGCTCGCGTACGAAGTCCACCGGGTCAACATCGGTGCGGCCGACCAGTTCAAGCCGGACTACGTCGCCATCAATCCCAACAGCAAGATTCCGTCTATCGTCGATCCCGACGGGCCCGACGGCAAGCCCATCCAGATGATGGAATCGGGCGCGATTCTCATCTACCTGTCGGCCAAGACCGGCAAATTCCTGCCGAAGACCGACCGCGGCAAATACGTGGTGCTGCAATGGCTGATGCTCCAGATGGGCCATGTCGGGCCGATGTTCGGCCAAGTGCACCATTTCCTGCGCGCGGCGAAGGAGCCGGTCCCCTACGCGATCGAGCGCTACACCAGGGAGAAGGACCGGCTCTATGACGTGCTCGACCGGCGCCTGGGCGAGGCCGAATACCTCGGCGGCGAGTACACGATCGCGGACATCGCTACCTACCCCTGGGTCGCGCGCTACGAATGGCATCAGACCGACCTCGACACCTATCCCAACGTGAAGCGCTGGTTCGATGCGATTTCCTCGCGGCCGGCGGTGCAGCGCGGGATGGCCGTTCCTTCCTGACTTTCCCCTCTCCCTCCGGGAGAGGGCTAGGGCGAGGGCGAATTCAGCCTTTCCTTGCGTACTTGATGAGAAACGCGTTGATCTCCTCGACGCGCAGTTGCGGCTCGCCCGGATCGTGCTGGTTTCCGACGATCCGGTTCATCCACTCCATGTCCTTCTCCATGCGAGCGACCACCCCCGGCCATTCGGAGGCCGTGTGGCGCTTCGGATCAGGCAGCACGTGGCACTGCTGGCAGGCGAGGCGAAACGACTGGCCTTCGGGCCGAAGGACCCCAGGATATTTTCTGGGATCGAGCGGCCGCTGACTGTGCTTCCTGAGGTAGGCAAGCAGGATTTCCGCTTCGCCGACGGCAGGCGCTTCCACGCCCGCCATCATGTCCTGCATGAGCTCGCCCATGTTGCCCTTGCCCCTCATGCGCACCACCATGCGCTCGAAAACGGCCGGCCACTTCGCCGCGTGATGCATCGCCGGACTGGGCAGGTTGTGGCACTGCACGCAATAGCGGACGACCAGGCGCGCGCCGCGCGACTTCGGCTCGGGCAGTTGCCGCGGCTCGACAGTGGGCGGGAGGATGCGCTCGAGCATCGGCCCATGCGGGCTTTCAGCCCAGCGTTTTCTTGCCTGCTCGACAAGCTTTACGCCGTCCTGGCCGCGCGCGGGCGCGGCGGCGAGCGCCGCGACGAAAAGGAGAACGACGGGGCGCGACATGCCGCGATTATACTGACTCGAAATCCGCGTTCGTCACCCGTCAGCAACGCCCGCGGGCGGCGACTCGGCCCCAAGGAGAGATTATGAGTACTGTCGTTTTCGATGCGATCGTCATCGGCACCGGTCAGTCAGGCAAGCCGCTCGCGCTGGCGCTCGCGCGCGCCGGGTGGAAGGTCGCGGTGGTCGAGCGCGAGCACGTCGGCGGCACCTGCATCAACGTCGGCTGCACTCCCACGAAGACCATGGTGGCGAGCGCTCGCGTCGCGTATCTCGCGCGGCGCGCAAAAGACTACGGCGTTGACGCCGGCGCCGTGGCGGTGGACATGAAGCGCGTATACGAGCGCAAGCGCGGCATGGTCGAGCGCTTCCGCAATTACGGCCAGAGGGCGCTCGAGAAGGCTGCCCGTGTCGAGCTGATTTTCGGAGAAGCCCGCCTGAAGGATGCGAAGCGGGTCTCGGTTGAGCTGAAAGGCGGGGGCGCGCGCGAGCTCGAAGGAGGGAAAATCGTCATCAACACCGGCGGCCGGCCCGCCGTTCCGCCGGTCGCTGGGCTCGATCGCATCCCCTTCCTTGACTCCTCGAGCATCATGGAGCTCACCGAGCTCCCGAAGCACCTCGTCGTGCTGGGCGGCGGCTACGTGGGCCTGGAGTTTTGCCAGATGTTCCGCCGGTTCGGCGCGCGCGTGACGATCGTGAACCGCGATCCGCGCCTCATCCAGCGCGAGGACCCCGACGTTTCGGCCGAAGTCGAGAAAATCCTCAAGGAGGACGGCATCGACGTGCTGAATTCGACGCAGGTGACGCGCCTTGAGAAAAACGCCCGCGGGGTGCGCGTGAAGCTCGCCGCGGCGGATGGTGCGAAAGCGATTACCGGCAGCCATCTGCTGCTCGCGCTCGGTCGCGTCCCCAACACTGACCGGCTCAACCTCGCAGCCGCAGGCGTCCAGACCGATGGGTTGGGCTTCATCAAGGTGAATTCGAAGCTGGAGACGAACGTGCCGGGCGTGTACGCCATCGGAGATGTCAAGGGCGGCCCGGCCTTCACGCACATCTCCTACGACGACTTCCGCATCCTGCGCGAGAATTGGCTGAACGGCGGCGCTGCGACCATCGACGGGCGACCGGTGCCCAACTGCATGTTCATCGATCCGCAGCTCGCCACCGTCGGCATGAACGAAACCGAGGCGCGGGCGCGCGGGATCGATTACCGCGTGGCGAAGCTGCCGATGACGGGCGTCGCGCGCGCGCTTGAGATGAGCGAAGCGCGCGGCTTCATGAAGGCGATCGTGGATGCCAAGACGCAGCAGATCCTGGGCTGCACCGTCCTCGGCGTGGAAGGCGGGGAGATCATGTCGATGCTGCAGATCGCGATGATGGGAAAGCTCCCCTACACGGCGATCAAGGAAGCGATCTTCGCGCACCCGACGCTCGCCGAGTCGCTCAACAACCTGTTCATGACTCTCGACCCGCGCTGATCCACCGCGGGGTGAACGGCAGCGCCTACTTCTTCGCGCCGCCCATCGACTCCTTCTCCATCATCGGCTTCAACTCGCGCTCCTTTTTCTCCGCGGCTTTCTTGACGTCCCCCTTTTTCATGCTCTTCTTCTTCATCTCGCCGTGCATGGGCTCGTCCATCTTAATCGGCTTGCCCGGCGCATCGGCGCCCCAGGCGCCGGGACCGGCCGCAAGTACCGCCACTGAGATGATTGCCTTAAGCGATTTCACGCCGGACATCGCGGCCTCCGTGAAAGTTCGAATCAGCTGCCGCTGTACCAGTTGTAGCCCTGGTCCTCCCAGTAGCCGCCCGGATACTCATTGGTGACGAACATCGCCATGATGTGCTTCGGGTTCTTGAAGCCGAGCTTCGTCGGGATGCGCAGCTTCATCGGAAATCCGTACTTGAGCGGCAGGATCTCGTCGGCGTAGCGGAAAGTGAGCAGCGTCTGCGGATGGAGCGCGGTCGCCATGTCGATGCTTGAATAGTAGTCGTCGGCACACTTGAAGCCGACGTATTTCGCCGTGGTATCGGCGCGGACGCGCGCAAGGAAATCGCTGAAACGCACGCCGCTCCACTTGCCGATCGCGCTCCAGCCCTCGACGCAGATGTGGCGCGTGATCTGCGAGACCTGCGGCAGGGCGTAGAGCTCGGGCAGCGTCCAGGGCTTCTTGTCGCGCACGAGACCGGTGAGCTCGAGCTGGTAGCCCTTGGCGTCGACGAACGGCACTTCGTCCTCTCCGTAGAAGGCGTTGAAGGGGAAGGGCTTGGTGATCGCGCTCTCGGGGAATTCCGGCGCCAACTTGGTGGGACTGAAAAGCCATGACTGCACGCCGTCGTTCCAGCGAGACATCCCCGCGAGCAGCTTCTGGATGCTTGGGTCCTCGGTGAGCTCGCAGCCCGAGAGCAGCGCGAGCGCTCCAAGCGACAGGCCTCGCCTGAGGAACAGCCGCCGCTCGACCGAGCGGATGAGTTCAGGTGAATGATCGGCGAGGCTTGTTTGCATCGTCCGTTTCTTCATGACACCCTCCTTGCGCGGCCGGTGAACATGGTGGGGAAAGTGCGCGGCACGAGGATCACCATCGCGATATGCACGAGCACGATGAACACGAGCAGCGCCATCGCGAGAAAGTGCACCACGCGCGCGCCCTCATAGCCGCCAAAAATCGCCGTGATCTCCTGCAGCTGCACCGGCTTCCAAATCGCCAGACCCGAGAACACCATCACGATCATGCACAGGATGATCGCGAGGTAGGCCGCGCGCTGCGCGGCGTTGTAGACGCTCAAATCCTCGTGCGCGAGCTTGCCGCGCAGCGCTTCCAGCACGTCATGGAATATCGCACGTGGAGTGATCGGCAGGAGCTTCCTCCCGAAGTGTCCTGAAACAATGCCGTAGCTGAGGTACACGAGACCGTTCAATGCGAGCAGCCACATCGCGGCGAAGTGCCATTGAAGGGCGCCGGCAAGCCAGCCGCCGAGGGTGAGCTCGTTCGGAATGCGGAACGGGAAAAAGGGCGACGCATTGTAGATGCGCCAGCCGCTCGTGACCATGATCAGGATCGCGAGCACGTTGATCCAATGCGTGACGCGCACGACGAGCGGGTGGATCTTCACCCATTGCGCGTGATTCTGCTGAATGGCTTCCATCGGAGCCCCCTCGTGCCTCTGATCCGCTTTGGTCGGACAATCCAGGCTACACCTTACAGCGCCGGTCGCCTATCGCCTTCACGGAAGCCCACGAGCGGCGCCTTGAAGCCCTTTCCCAGCGCGATCACCTTGAACAGCTCGCCCATCTCGGCGGGGCTCATGAGCCGGTTCGCCTGGTTGGCGAGCGGCAGGAACGCCCCCGCGTCCTCGGCCGGGGTGCGCGCCATCACTTCCGTTATCCCGCAATTCACGAGGAACTGCGCCTGGCCGGTATAGCCGAGGATCTCAAGACCGCCCGCGCGCGCGGCCGCGGCGATGGCGCTGAAATCGACGTGGCTGGTGATGTCCTGAAGCCCCGGAAGGAAGAAAGGATCGGCGTGCGCGTGATGGCGGTAGTGGCACATGAGCGTGCCTTCCTTGCGTTGCGGATGATAGTACTCCTTGGCCGGAAAGCCGTAATCGACAAAGAACGCCGCACCTTTTTCCAGCACTTCGCCGAGCGAGCGCATGAAGCCGCGTGCGGAAAGCTGAATCTCCGTGCGAAAGCCCTCGGGGAGCCCGAGCGGGCGCGCGGCGTCAATCAGCTCGCCTCCCGCCAGGCGCCAGGACCAGTCGAGCCGCCCGCTTTTCACGCCGACCCCGCCTTCTTCGAATTTCCGGCCCTGCACGCGGATCACGTGCGCCGGCATCGCATCGAGCACTTCGTTGCCTAGCACGACGCCGGAGAACGAGGGCGGCAGGCGGTTCAGCCACGCCACGCGTTCCATCAGATGCGGCACTCTCGCCGCGAGCCTATCGCGGCTCCTCTCGCGCAGATCGGCCGAGAGTTCCAGGATCAGATAGCTGCGCGGCACCTTCCCCGAGCGCTCCAGTTCCTCGAGCAACGTCGCGGCGAGCGCGCCGCTGCCCGCGCCGACTTCGAGCACCTCGTCGAAATCCGCGTCGAGCACCTGCTTCACCTGGCGCGCGAGCGTTTGGCCGTAGAGCGGAGAGATCTCGGGCGCGGTGACGAAATCCCCGGCCTTGCCGAGCTTTTTCGCGCCCGCGCTGTAGTAGCCGAGCCCGGGAGCGTACAGCGCGAGCTCCATGTAACGTGCAAAGCTGATCCAGCCGCCGCTTGCCGCGATTTCCTCGCGGATGTGCCCGGCGACGCGCTCGCTGTGTGCGCGCGCTTCGGGCGTGGGTTCGGGCAGGGCCATGAGAGGAGCGGGCGGGGTATTCCGGTATCATTCTAGGCCATGAGCGAATCGCTTTCAGGGAAAGTTGTGCTCGTCACCGGCGGCGCGAAGCGCGTCGGCGCGGCCATCGCGCGCCGGCTGCATCGCGAGGGTGCGAGCCTGATGCTGCACTATCGCGGCTCCGAGCGCGAGGCGCACGCTCTCCAGTCCGAGTTGAACGCCGCGCGCGCGAACTCGGTAGCGCTCGTCCAGGCCGATCTGCTCGACGTCGCGGGCCTTTCGGAAATCGTGAAGAACACCGTCAATCGCTTCGAGCGGCTGGATGCGCTCGTCAACAACGCCTCAAGCTTCTTTCCGACCCCGGTCGGCGAGATGACGCCGGCGAGCTGGGACAGCCTGATCGGCACGAACCTCCGGGCGCCGCTGTTCCTGTCGCAGGCCGCTGCGCCGCAATTGAGGAAGACGGGCGGCGTCATCGTCAACATCACCGACATCCACGCCGAGCGGCCGCTGAAGAACTACGTGATCTATTCGGTCGCGAAGGCCGGCCTGGCCGGTCTGACGCGCTCGCTTGCACGCGAGCTCGGGCCCGAGGTGCGCGTGAACGGCGTCGCGCCAGGACCCATCATGTGGCCCGATGATGGGTCGTGGGACGACTTGGCGCGCCAGCGCGTCGTTTCGCACACGCTCTTGAAGCGGACCGGCGACCCCGACGACGTCGCCCGCGCTGTTTACTATTTGATCGCGGAAGCGCCGTACGTGACCGGACAGATCATCGCCGTTGACGGCGGCAGGAGTATCAATTTATGAATGCGCCAGAAAAAATTTCTTTCAGCCGCAAACAGCAGTTCGAAGCGGGGAAGCTTGAAAAGCGGCTATGCCGCCTCGTCGGCGAGGCGATCGGCGACTACGACATGATCCGCGCGGGGGACCGCGTCATGGTCTGCCTCTCAGGCGGCAAGGACAGCTACGGCCTGCTCGACGTGCTCATGAAGCTGCGCGAGCGCTCGCCCGTCGCGTTCGAGATCGTCGCCGTCAACCTCGACCAGCGCCACCCCGGCTATCCCGAGCACGTGCTGCCCGATTACCTGTCATCGCTCGGCGTCCCCTTCAGGATCGAGGTGCAAGACACGTATTCGGTCGTGAAGCGCGTCGTTCCCGAGGGCGAGACGATGTGCGGCCTCTGTTCGCGGCTGCGCCGCGGCGTGCTCTATCGCGTCGCGGGCGAGCTCGGTGCGACCAGGATCGCGCTCGGCCACCACCGCGACGACATCCTCGAGACTTTTTTCCTGAATCTCTTCTTCGGCGGCAAGATGAAGGCGATGTCGCCCAAGCTCCAATCCGACGACGGGCAGCACGTCGTGATCCGCCCTCTCGCTTACGTGGCGGAGTCCGACCTCCAGGCCTATGCCGAAGTGAGGAAATTCCCGATCATCCCCTGTGACCTGTGCGGATCGCAGCCGGCGTTGCAGCGAAAGCAGGTGAAGCAGATGCTGCGGGAATGGGAAAAACGCCACCCCGGACGGGTGGACTCGATGTACCGCGCGCTTTCCAATCTCGTGCCTTCCCATCTCATGGACCGCAAGCTCTTCGATTTCGCCGCCGTGCGCGCGACAGGCAGGGCGTCGGGCGAAGGCGACAAGGCGTTCGACTAGAACGCTGGGTGGATTATTACGGACTGTCGCGTCTCGGCGCCGTCAACCCCTCTCCTTCGGCCCCGTTGAACGAAATGAAGCCGTCACACTCTATCTGTAAAACGGGCAATGAAAGATCAATGAGGCGTCGCGTGGGCATCGTCGATTATCTCGTCGTCGCAGGCGCAGTCGCGCTCGCCGCCGCGATGGTAGGGCGCGTGACCGCGCAGGACTGGCGCACCGCGAGCCAGGAGCCGGCGGGACTCGCGCCCGATCCGGCAAGAACCCCCGAAGCCGTCGTTCAGGTGTACGCGGCGCGCGTCTGGGGCTGGCGCGGGGCATTCGGTGCGCACACCTGGATCGCGGCGAAGCCTGCCGCTGCCGGCGAGTACACGGTGTACGAAATCATCGGCTGGCGGCTGCGCTCGAGCGACTCGGCCCTCGCGATCCGGCACCGTACGCCCGATGCGCTCTGGTTCGGAAGCAAACCCGAACTGATCGCTGAGAAACGCGGAGCGGGCGTGGACGGGCTGATTGCACGCATCGACAGGGCGGCGCGCGCCTATCCGTGGGCCGGCGAATACACGATGTGGCCAGGCCCGAACTCCAACACCTTCACTGCATGGGTGCTGCGAGCGGTACCCGAGCTCGAGGCGGATCTGCCGCCGACCGCGATCGGCAAGGACTATTCCGGAATGAAACTCTTCACTTCCGCACCGAGCGGAAAGGGCTTTCAGTTTTCCCTCTTCGGCCTCGCCGGCTTGACCGCGAGCGGCGTCGAAGGCCTCGAAGTCAACGTGCTCGGTCTCACTTTCGGGCTCAATCCGTTCGAGCCGGCGCTGAAGCTCCCGCTCGTTGGCCGCCTTGGCCCGGCTCGCGCGGCCGCCGCCAAAGCAGGCGAGACGGCCGGCCAGCACGCAAGCTAGACGAATTCCTTGACCGCTGTTGCTAGCGCCTGCGCCCTCAGGCGTTCGGTGCCGTACGTTCGCACAAATTACAATGCAGGGCATGACCCCGGATTCGCCTTCCGCCCGCGAGGTGCTGCTGGTCGGCAGCGTCGGCCTGCGCGATGCCGAAGATGTTTTCCGCACGGTGGGGCCCTTGCTCGGCGCTCGCATGACGCGCATTCCGGACGGCGAGACCGGGCCGCGGACATCGTGGGTGTCGCGCCTTCGCTTCGTGCTCGAGGACAACCCCGCGTTCGAGGACGATCCGAAAGAAGTCGCCGCGGGCGGCCGCATCACGCATCCGACCGAGGGCACGCGCACATGGAAGGGCTCGTCGATCGTGCCGCGCGGCGTGCCGCCACCGCCGCGCATGCGCTTGAAAGCGGGCGTCCGGCCGGAGGACATCCGCATCGGCGCTCTGGGCTACCCGGAGGCGGCGATCGACTCGTACAGAATGTTTTGCCGGCTGCGCGAGCAAGGCGTGGTGCCGAAGCATTTGCGCTTCCAGGTCTCGCTGCCGACGGCCGCGGCTTTCCTCAATGCGCACGTGATCTGCGAGCATCAGGCGACCGTCGAGCCGATTTACCGCGAGCGCCTGTTCGCGGAGATGGATGAAATTTGCGCCGCCATCCCGCACCACCACCTCGCGATCCAATGGGACGTGTCGACCGAGATGGGCCAGTGGGAAGGAGTGCGCCACGCGCATTTTGCCGACGAGAAGGCGGGCGTCGCCGCCCTCAAGGCGGGGGTCATTCGACGGCTCGCCCTTCATTGCAACCGCGTCCCGCGCGATGTCGAGCTTGGCGTGCACCTTTGCTACGGCAGCTACGGCGGTCGCCACTGGAAGGAGCCCGAGAGCACCGCCAACATGGTGGAGGTCCATAACCTCCTCACCGGAAAGCTCGACCGGCCGCTCGACTATATCCACATGCCTGTTCCGGCGGGCCGCGCCGACAACGCCTATTTGGCGCCGCTCCTCGAATTGAAGCTGCACCGAAAGACCAAGCTCTTTCTCGGACTCGTACACGACACGGACGGAGTCGAAGGCACACGCAAGCGCATCGCCGTCGCTGCAAAATACGCGCGCGAATTCGGCATTGCCGCCGAGTGCGGATTCGGCCGCCGGCCGCCCGAGACAGTTCCTAATTTGCTGCGTATCCATGCCGAGGTCTGAGCTCCAAGTATGTCATCCTGAGCGTAGCGAAGGATCTGCTTTAGACTGACCTCCGGAGGACAACGTGAGCCGCCTTGCCTTGCTGTTCGCATTGATTACGGTCCCCTGGCACGATACCGCCCTTGCGCAAGCTCCGACCTGGCCACAGAAACCGGTGCGCGTTCTCGTCGGGCTCGCTCCGGGAGGCAATCCGGACACGCTCGCGCGCATGCTCGCCGTGAAGTGCGGCGAAGCCTTCGGGCAGCAATTCGTCGTCGAGAACCGTCCCGGAGCGGGAAGCACCGTCGCCGCCGACCTCGCCGCCAAGTCGGCGCCCGACGGTTACACCGTTCTCATCAGCGACAGCAGCGTCGTCACGACGGCGCCGCACCTGTACAAGACTCTGCCGTACGATCCGTTCCGTGATCTCGCGCCCGTGTCGCTCGCGGTGGTGGTGCCGATGTGGCTGGTGGTGCATCCGTCGGTGCCCGCCAATTCGGTACAAGAGTTGGTCGCGCTCGCCAGGTCACAAAAGCAGCCGATGCCCTATGCCTCCTCGGGCAACGGCTCGATCCACCACATCACGATGGAGCTGTTCAAGGCCGATACCGGCGTGAATATCACGCATGTGCCTTTCAAGGGCGCGGGCCAGTCGGTGCCGGCGATGATCGCGGGCGACGTGCGGCTCGGCTTCATCGGCTACCCCGCGGCGGCCGGCGCGATCAAAACCGGAAGACTGCGCGTGCTAGCGTTCAGCATGGCGAGGCGCTCGAGCCTGACGCCTGACATCCCGACCGTCGCTGAAACCGTGGATCCAGGCTTCGACATGTCCGCGCCGCTCGGCGTGTTCGTCGCCCCGACGACGCCGGAGCAGTACGAGAAGATGCTGCACGAGGAGTACGAGCGGTTCGGTGCTCTGATGAGGCGGATTGGGATGCGATTGGATTAAGGCTGGTTCCATCATCTATGTTGGTCGCACCTAGCTTGTCAAGATAACTTTGACATGCTAGGCTGCCGTTGTCGAAAATGAACTGCGCCGCCCGCCTCGTAGAAATCTTCGGCAGCCAAGCCGAAGTCGCGCGCGCCTTCCGGCTCGACCGCGCCGTGGTCAACAACTGGGTCAAGTCCGGCTACGTTCCGGCGCGCTGGGCGACGGAGGTCGAGCGCGTCACCAACGGCGGGATCCACGCCGTCGAGGTGCTGAACGAGGCTTCGGCCAAGAAGCCGGTGAAGGTCAAATCGCGCCCCGACGACATTCTCTTCGGGTCGCCTCTTTCGGGAAAGGAAGCCATGAACGATTTCGCGCCCGCCAAACGCATCAGCTCGTTCCATCCGCCGCAGCGTACGCTGATGGGTCCGGGCCCGACCGAAATCCATCCGCGCGTGCTCACCACCATGAGCCAGCCGGCGATCGGCTATCTCGATCCGGTGTTCGTCGAGATGATGGAAGAGCTGAAGGGTCTGCTGCGCTACGTGTACCAGACCAAGAACCCGCTCACCTTCCCGCTTTCGGGACCGGGCTCGGTCGGCATGGAGTACTGCTTCGTCAACCTGGTGCGCCCCGGCGACAAGGTGGTCGTGTGCAAGAACGGCGTGTTCGGCGCTCGCATGATCGAGAACGTCGAGCGCATGGGCGGCAAGCCGATCGTGGTCGAAGACGAATGGGGAGCGCCGGTTGATCCGCACAAGCTCGAGGATGCGCTGAAGAAGAACCGCGATGCGCGCGTGGTCGCTTTCGTGCACGGCGAGACTTCGACCGGGGTGCAGTCGGACGCGAAGACGCTGGTCGAGGTCGCGCACAAGCACGATGCGCTCGCGATCGTCGATGCAGTGACCACGCTCGGCGGCACGCCCGTGCTCGTCGACGAGTGGGAGATCGACGCGATCTATTCCGCGAGCCAGAAATGCCTGTCGTGCACACCCGGGCTTTCGCCGGTGTCTTTTTCCGAGCGCGTGGTCGAGTACGTCAAGACCCGCAAGGACAAGATCCACTCCTGGTTCATGGACATGAACCTGCTGCTCGGCTACTGGGGCGCGAGCACCCGCACCTATCACCACACCGCGCCGACCAATTCGCTTTTCGGCCTGCACGAGGCGCTGCTTCTCATCCGCGAAGAGGGACTCGAGAACTGCTGGGCGCGGCACCAGCGCCATCACAATGCGCTGAAAGCCGGGCTCGAAGCGATGGGGCTCAAGTTCCTCGTGAAGGAGCAATATCAGCTGCCGCAGATGAACGCGGTGCGCTGTCCCGAGGGCGTGAACGAGGCCGAGGTGAGGAAGACCCTGCTCGGCGAGTTCAGTCTCGACATGGGCGCGGGGCTCGGGCCGCTCGCCGGCAAGATCTGGCGGATCGGCATCATGGGTTACTCCTGCCGCCCTGACAACGTGATGCTGTGCCTGTCCGCGCTCGGCTCGGTGCTCTCCGACATGGGCCTCGCGATCCACGTCGGCGACGCGGAGGCCGCGGCTCACAGCGCCTACGCCTCGATGCATGCCAAGGCGGCAGAGCAGAAGCAGAAGACCCGGGTGGCGGCGTAATCGGCCCTCACCCCCGCGCAGTCCGAAGAATCCTCTTAAAAGCAGATCTTTCGCTTCGCTCAGAGTGACAGTCTCTGCTCAGTAAATGAAAAACCGGGTGTGCGTGGTCGGTGCCGGCCCGGTCGGCGTCGTCGCCGCGATCGCCTGCGCGAAGAAGGGCATGCAGGTCACGCTCTTCGAGGAGCGAAGGGAAATCGACCACAGTCCGCGCGCGGCCACCACGCATCCTTCCACGCTCGAGATGCTCGCCGGGCTCGGTCTGCTCGATGAGTTCCAGTCGTTGGGGCTTGTCGCTCGGCATTTCCAGTTCTGGGACGGAGCGGCCAAGACCCTTGTCGCCGAGTTCGACCACGAGCTATTGCGTGACGAAACTCCCTATCCCTACGTGGTCCAGACCGAGCAACACAAGCTCTCCGAGCTCGGGCTGCGGCGCCTTGCCGCGATTCCGAACGTACAGGTACGGCTCGGCGTGAGCGCGACCGGCATCGCGCAAGACGCCGATAAAGTCACCATAGCCGTCGCGGGACCGGGCGGCGCGGGGCGCCACGATTTCGACTATGTCATCGGCTGCGACGGCGGACGCAGCACGGTGCGCAATTGCATGGGCATCGAGTTCGAGGGCTACACCTGGCCCGAGCGTTTTCTCGTGCTCACCACGCTGTTCGACTTCGAACGCGCGCTGGGTTGCTGCACGCGCACTTATGTCTCCGACCCGGAAGAATGGACTAATCTCTTCAAGGTCACGGGTGACGACCTGAAAGGCCGCTGGCGCGCGGTATTCCCGGCGCGCGAGAACGAAAGCGACGAAGAGGCGTTTTCCGAAGAGGCGGCGCGCCGGCGCCTGGGAAAACTCGTGGACGGACATCCGATGGAGCTGATCGTGCACCGGAACATCTACCACGCGCATCAGCGCGTGGCGAAGTTGTTTCGCAGGGGCAGGGTGTTCCTCGCCGGGGACGCTGCACACGTCAACAACCCGGTCGGGGGCCTGGGCTTGAATTGCGGCATCCACGACGCGGTGGAGCTCGCCGAGACGCTGCATCTCGTGGTCACCGGGCAGGCAACGGAAGAACTGCTCGATCGCTACGAGCGCCGCCGCCTCGCCCTGAACATCGAGTACGTTCAGCAGCAGACGGTGGCCAACAAGAAGCGCCTGGAGGAGGGCGACCCGAAAGTGCGGCAGGCCAATTTCGACGGGCTGCGCCGCACCGCGGCCAATCCCCGTCTGCACAAGCAGTTCCTCATGCGCACTTCGCTCATCGAAAGCGTGCGAAAGGCAAGAAACATCCGGTGACCCGCGTTTCCGTCACCCCCGCCGGTGCTCGAACAGCGCGCCCGCCTTGCGCTCCACCGCGTCACGCAGGCGGAGCACGCGCGCCTGCCTTTTGGTCACGAGCCGATAGTGAGGTATCCCGTCGATCGCATCGCCCACGTCCCAGCAGTTTTTTCCGTTGGTGACCCAGAGCTCCGGATCAAACCTGCGCAGGTCGAAAGGACGCGAGTAGCTGCGCAGCGTTTTCTGCCCGCGCTTGTTGGCGTACTCGTGAAGGTAGGACATCGCGAGTTCCCGCAACGACCGGTATATGGGATCGCGCCAGCGCAGCACCGGAGGGTTGGTCTTCGAGATCGCGCCCCAATGACCATTGCGGCGGAAGAGTGTGACTACATGGTCAAAATCCTGATCAGCGCGCAAGTCCATCAGCAGCGGCGGCTCGCCGTGCACCCACAGCGCGCAGGCGGCGAGCATCGCGCCTTCGATGCAGTGGGCCCGGCGCCGCCGGAGTACCTCCCGCACCGACAGGCAGGTCTGGCCGCCGATCTCGAAGTTCGACGGCAGCGTGTACAGGAAGTCCTGGATTTTTTGCGGATTCGAAAGCCGCCTCAGAACGGCGAATTCGGTCTTGGTGAGACCCAGGTCCTGGCGGCGGGCGAAGCGCTTTTTCAAGCTTGAAGCTCCCGGAAAGCCGGCCGGCGCGGAGCGCCGTTGCGGCGCCATTGTAATGTCACCGGGCCTTGCGCGAAGCCCGGCCTCGCTTGGCGCCCGGTGGGAGGATACGGTACCCTCGCTGCCTGCCGTCCGAGGGTATACGAGAATGGCTCAATACGGAATCGCTGCGCTCATCTTCAGACGCCGGGCCGGCAATCTCTTCGGGTTCCTCGCCTGCGCGGGGATGCTCGCGTTCGGCTATTACCTGCAGTTCGTGGTGGGGCTCGAACCCTGCCCGCTCTGCATCATCCAGCGCCTGCTGCTTTTAGGGACGGGCATCGCGTTCCTCGCTGCGGCCATCCACCATCCCGCAGGTCGGCTCGGGGCAGGGCTGTACGGGGGCGCGATCGCGCTTGTCGCGGCGACGGGTGTTGCGGCCGCCGGCCGTCATGTGTGGCTGCAGCACATCCCAGCCGATCAGCGCCCGTCCTGCGGCCCGGGGCTGGACTACCTCCTTTCCACCTTCGGCCCGTTCGAATCGCTGCGCCGGGTGCTGCGCGGCTCGGGCGAGTGCGGCGCGGTGGACTGGACGCTGCTTTCGTTCAGCATCCCGGAGTGGACGCTCGCCGCGTTCCTCGCCTTTATCGTCTGGGCGGTATTTCTTGCAACGCGCGACTGAAGGCTGTCCGGCTCAGCCCTTGTAGGGGTTCTCGATTTTCTGCACAAGCTTGGCGAGCACGCGCCGGAACTGTTGTTCATCGCAGCCCATGAGCACCGCGTCCTCGAGCGCGTCCCGGCAGAGCTGATGGATCTCCTCGAGGTTTTCCCGGAGCACTTTCAGCTTTTCGACGCAGGATACGACTTCTCCGGAAGGCGAGCGCCATACGGTTTCGGGGATGGGCCGTGAGCGCATGATCGAATTCTGACTCGGCAAACCTGGGCGGGTTCCCGGCGCTAATCCTCGCTCAGGCGCGCTTGAGGCCGGCCCCGACTACCTCGACCGGGGTGGCCGCTCGCTCCCGGAGCGCGGCCCGCAACACTTCGCCCAGTATCACCACCGCCGGACCGTCTCCGGCTTTCAGCGCCAGCGCGGGAAGGTCCCCGAGCGTTCCGTAGAGCACGCGCCGCTCCGGAAGGGACGCGCTTTCCACCAGCACAATCGGCGTAGTCCGGACCTTCCCGCGCGTGATCAGGGCAGAGCCGATCTCGCCGGCCAGCCCGGCCCCCATGTAGATTACGGCGGTGTCGGCGGCGAGCACGCTCGCCGCCCAGTCGTTTTCGCGCTCGCCGCGGCCGGCGCGGGGGGTGACGAAGGCGACGTGGCGGCTCATTCCCCGGCGCGTGAGCGATACGCCGACCTCGGCGCTTGCCGCGAGCGCCGCGGTCACCCCTGGCACGACTTCGAATTCGACACCGGCTTTGCGCAATGCGTCGATTTCCTCTTGCGCGCGGCCGAAAAGCATGGGATCGCCGCCTTTGAGGCGCACCACCGCTTTGTGCTTGCGCGCCGCGTCAACGAGGCGCTTGTTGATGAACTTCTGCGCCGTCGAATGGCGGCCGCAGCGCTTGCCCACGGCGAATTTCTCCGCGTGCGCGGCGAGCGCGAGCGCGAGCGGATGGACCAGCGCGTCGTGAAACACGACGTCGGCGCGCTCCAGGATCTCGACCGCGCGCAGCGTAAGCAGATCGGGTGCGCCAGGGCCGGCGCCTACGAGATAAACCTTGCCCGTCATTCGATCATCCCTGCGGCCACGGTCTGGTTGGTCGCTTCGTCGATCAGGATAAAGGAGCCGGTGGCGCGGTTCGATTCATAGGGATCGACGAAGATCGGCTGGGCAAGGGTGATCGCGACGTGGGCGATGTCATTCATCGCGAGGCCGGCCGGCCCCGGCCGCTGCTCGAGCGTATTGATGTCCACCCGGTGATTGAGCGAGAGCAGCTTCGCCTTGACGCTGCGCGTAGTGTGCTTGAGCGTGAAGCGAGCGGCGGGCACCGCCCTGGCGTCCAGAAGGTCCGCCGACAGCCAGCAGATGCGCGCCCCAATGGTTTTCACCGCTCGTGGCGCGCGCGCGGGATCGACGAGCAGATCGCCGCGCGAAACGTCGATCTCGTCGGCGAGCACCAGGGTCACGGAGTCACCCGCCACGGCGACGGGCAGCGATTTGTCGAGCGAAATAATGTCCTTGACGAAAGCGCGGCGGCGCGAGGGCAGCGCGAGTACTTCCGCCCCGGAGAAAAGCGCGCCGGATTCGAGCCTGCCGGCGTAGCCGCGAAAACCGGAGGTTTCGGTGAAGGCTGGCCGGCCTGGGCCGCCGGAACCCAGTTCCGCTTCACCACGCCGAACGACGTACTGCACCGGAAAACGCAGCGGAAGGACATCGGCTTCGTCGGCAACATCGATTTCCTCGAGCGCCGCGAGCAGCGTCGGCCCCCGGTACCAATTCATGTTTCCGAAGCGCTCCACGACGAGGTCACCGCGCAGGGCCGAAATCGGGATAAAGCGCAGGTCGGCGATGCCGAGCGCCGAGGCAAATGCGAGAAATTCGCCGCGGATGCGCTCGAAAGCCGCTTCGTCGTAGTTGACGAGGTCCATCTTGTTCACTGCCGCGACGATGTGGCGCACGCCGAGCAGGTGAGCGATGTAAGCGTGGCGGCGCGTCTGCGGCAGCACGCCTTTGCGCGCGTCGATAAGGATCACCGCGGCGTCGGCGGTGGAGGCCCCGGTCACCATGTTGCGCGTGTACTGCTCGTGGCCGGGCGTGTCGGCGATGATGAACTTGCGCCTGGGCGTCGCGAAATAGCGGTACGCGACGTCGATCGTGATGCCTTGCTCGCATCGGTGAGAAGCGACAGATCGACGTCCTCCTGCCCGCGCCTGCTGGAGGCGCGAGTGACGGCGGCGAGCTGATCTTCGAAGATTGCGCGCGCGTCGTGCAGCAGCCGACCGATCAGGGTGCTCTTGCCGTCGTCCACGCTGCCCGCGGTGATGAAGCGCAACACGCCCTGCGTGTTCGCGGATTCGGTGCCGCGGTCTTCGGCCGCCTGCACGCTTCGCTCGATTTCGCCGAGCAGCATCATGTCAGAAATAGCCTTCCTTTTTGCGCCGTTCCATGGACGCCTCCGAAGTCTGGTCGTCCATGCGCGTCGCGCCGCGCTCGGTGACCGTAGTCAACGCGGTCTCGGCGACGATCTCGGCCGGCGTGGAGGCGGCCGACTCCACCGGGCAGGTGCAGCTGATGTCGCCCACGGTGCGAAAGCGCACCGAAAGCTCTTCCACTTTCTCGCCCCTGCGCGGCGGGGTGATAGCGGTCACCGGTACGAGCAGGCCGTTCCTGCGAACCACCGGCCGGCGATGCGCATAGTAGATGGAGGGCACCGCAAGCTGCTCGCGCCCGATGTACTGCCAAACATCGAGCTCGGTCCAGTTGCTGACGGGGAACACGCGCATGTGTTCGCCCTTTGCCACGCGCGTGTTGTAGAGGCTCCACAGTTCCGGGCGCTGGTTCTTCGGGTCCCACTGGCCGAATTCGTCGCGGAAGGAGAATACCCGCTCCTTGGCACGCGCTTTTTCCTCGTCGCGGCGCGCTCCGCCGATCGCGGCGTCGAACGAAAACTCCTCGATCGCTTCGAGGAGCGTCACCGACTGCGCCGCATTGCGGCTCTCGTCCGCGTGGCTCAGCCGCACCGTGCCGCGGCGCATCGAATCCTCGACCGAGCGCACGATCAGCCGCTCTCCGAGCTCCGCGGCACGGGCGTCCCGGAACGCGATCACCTCGGGGAAATTGTGCCCGGTGTCGATGTGCAGCAGCGGGAAGGGGAACTTCGCGGGACGGAAGGCTTTCTCCGCCAGGCGCAGCAGCACGATCGAGTCCTTGCCGCCGGAGAAGAACAGCACGGGACTCGCGCATTCGCCCGCGACTTCGCGCAGGATGAAGATCGCCTCGGACTCGAGCCAGTCGAGATGACTGCGCGAGGGTAGCGCACCGCGCTCTGCGCGCGGCGTTTCGAGAACGGCGCTCACGCCGCGGCCCCTGCCTTCGTGCGCACTAAGCGCCCGTCAGGCGCCACATGGAGCCCGCATTCGCGCGCATCGGGCTTCTCCCACCACCAGCGGCCGGCACGCGCGTCCTCGCCTGCGACGGTTGGACGGGTGCAGGGCGCGCAGCCAATCGAACGGTAGCCTTGGTCGTAGAGCGGGTTGTAGGGCACGTCAAACGCGCGGATGTACTCCCACACCGCGTCCTCGCTCCAGTCGGCAAGGGGATTGAATTTCACGATGCCGTGCGCTGCGTCATACTCCTGCACCTTGAGCTCGGCGCGGGTGGCGGCCTGGTCGCGGCGCTGGCCGGTGATCCAGGCTTCCTTGCCATCGAGTGCGCGATTGAGTGGCTCGACCTTGCGGATGTGGCAGCAGCGCTTGCGCAGCTCCTGGCTTTCGTAGAACGCGTCGCGGCCGAACTTCGCCACGTACTGAGCCACAGCCTGCGGATCGGGCCGGAACACGCGCACGTCGTAGCCGTATCGCGAGCGAATTGCCGCGATCACGTTCAGCGTGTCGGCGTGCAGCCTTTCGGTGTCGAGGGTGAAAATCTCGATGCCGAGTTTGTGCCGCAGGATCGCGTCGGTGATCACCATGTCCTCGGCCGACAGGCTCGAAGCGAGCGCGGCGGGCGTGTGCTCGAGCGCGACGCGCACCAGCAGGCGCTCCAGCTCGGCGATTTTGTGCTTCGGCGCTTCGGTCATGACTTGCCCGCGGCCAGGCGGCGGCGGAAAAGCGGCACGGGCCGCAGCACGGAAGTCTGGTAGCTTTCGCTGAAGGTACCGAATACGGAAAGCGCTTCCTGTGCGTCCTGGTCTTCGCGCAGCGCAAAGGCGTCGAAGCCGCATTGGGACATGAAGAAGAGATGATCGTGCAGAACATCGCCGATGGCGCGCAGCTCGCCCTCATAGCCAAGAGCGAGCGGTATAATGACGTCACCGCGCGCCGGAACCTCCGGCATTTCGCCCTTCGGCCCGCGCCTAAGCAGTCGCCAGCTGTCCGCGACGATGTGCCGCTCTTTGATCAGCGTTGCCATATACGGATTCCTTGAAGGCTTCGACGCCGATGCGGTGCACCACGTCGATGAAGCGCTCGGCGTCGCTGTCGCGGCGCGCGAGGTAGCAATCGATCAACTTTTCGATCACGTCAGGTATTTCGGCACGGGCAAAAGACGGACCGATGACCTTGCCGAGGGATGCGCCGCGGCCGGGCCGGATTTCACCCTGGTTGCCACCGACCTCGATCTGGTACCACTCCTCGCCGTTCTTGTCGACGCCCAGGATACCGATGTGGCCGACGTGATGATGGCCGCAGGCATTCATGCATCCGGAAATGTTGAGATCGATTTCGCCGATGTCGTGCAGGTAATCGAGGTCGTCGAAACGCTGCTGAATGGCCTCGGCCACCGGGATCGACTTGGCGTTGGCGAGCGAGCAGAAGTCCCCGCCCGGGCAGCAGATGATGTTGGTGAGCAGGCCGACATTGGGCGTGGCGAACCCCAGCGCCTTGACCTCTTGCCACAGCGTGTACAGGTCGGACAGCTGCACGTCGGCAAATATCAGATTCTGCTCGTGCGATACGCGCAGCTCGCCGAACGAATAGCGGTCGGCGAGGTCGGCGATTTTTTCCATCTGCTCGACGGTGACGTCGCCGGGCGGCACGCCGGTTTTCTTGAGAGACAGCGTGACGGCGGCGTAACCGGCTTTCTTGTGCGGATGAACGTTGCGCTTGTGCCAGTTCCCGAATGCGCGGTCCGCGGCGAGCGCGGCTTCGAGTCCGGCATCGGTGGTAGGCAGCCTGAGGTAATTCGGGCGCGTAAACCGGCTTTCGATGCGGGCGATCTCTTCGGGAACGAGCGTTGCAGGGCCGTCCTTCAAGTGCGCCCACTCGGCATCGACTTCCTCGCGGAATTTTTCCGGGCCGCGCTCCTTCACCAGGATCTTGATGCGCGCCTTGTGGATGTTGTCGCGCCGCCCATAGCGGTTGTAGACCCGCAGGATGGCTTCGACATACGTAAGCAGGTGCCGCCAGGGCAGAAATTCGCGGATGACGAATCCGATCGCCGGCGTGCGACCCAGGCCTCCGCCGACCAGCACGCGAAACCCCACCTCGCCCTTCTCGTCCCTGACCGCGTGCAGGCCGATGTCGTGCACCGCGACCGCGGCACGATCTGATTTCGCGCCGTTCACCGCGAACTTGAACTTGCGCGGAAGGTAGGAGAACTCGGGATGGAACGTGGACCACTGGCGAATGATCTCGCACCAGACGAACGAATCCACGATCTCGTCCTGCGCCACGCCTGCGAAATGGTCCGTGGTGATATTGCGGAAGGAATTGCCCGAGGTCTGGATCGCGTGCATCTGCACCGTCGCGAGCTCGGCGAGGATGTCGGGCACCCGCTCGAGCTTAGGCCAGTTCAATTGCAGGTTCTGGCGCGTGCTGAAGTGGCCGTAGCCGCGATCGTACTTACGGGCGATGTGCGCGAGCTTTCTCAGTTGCTTCGTCGACAGCAGCCCGTACGGAATCGCGATACGGAGCATCGGCGCATAGCGCTGGATGTAGAGACCGTTTCGGAGGCGCAGTGCGCGGAACTCGTCATCCGAGAGCTTGCCGGCGAGGAAACGCCGGGTCTGGTCGCGGAACTGGACGACGCGCTCGTCGACGAGCTTCTGGTCGATTTCGTCGTAAAGGTACATGGGTGCTACAACGCGAGTTTGCCGCCGATCAGGATCAGCATCGCCGCGAGCGCGCCGCGCAGCAGCCGTTCCGGAATCTTCTGGCTGAGCGCGCTGCCGAGCCAGACGCCGGGCAGCGAGCCAAGCAGGAGGTTTACGAGCAGTTTCCAGTCCACCGCGCCAGCTGCGGCGTGGCCGAGGCCGGCGACGAGGGTGAGCGGCACCGCGTGTGCGATATCGGTGCCCACGATGCGCGCAGCCGCAAGACCCGGGTAAAGGAAGAACAGCACGGTCACGCCCAGCGCGCCGGCGCCCACCGAGGAGACCGTGACCAGGACTCCAAGGGCCGCACCGAGCGCTACCGTGCGCCGCGGCGTGCTAGTTGCCGAGCGCGGGCCGGACGCAGCGCGACGCGCCGCCCAGGCGTGCAGGGTTTCCCTGAACAGCAGGGCGCCGGCGGTAAGGATAAGCGCGAAACCAAGCGCCACGCCCACGATCGCTGAAAGTTTGCTGGAATCGGGCACGAATACGTGCAACAGCACCAGAGTAACGGCAGAGGCCGGCACGCTGCCTGCTGCAAGCCAGCCGACGACGTTCCAGGCGACGTTGCCGCGGCGCGCGTGCGCCCAGGCGCCGCCGGTCTTGGTCAATGCGGCAAAGAGCAGATCGGTCCCCACTGCGGTAACAGGCGCGACGCCAAACAAAAGCACCAGAAGCGGCGTCATCAGCGAGCCGCCGCCGACTCCCGTGACGCCGACGATCATGCCGACCAAAAATCCTGAGAGCGTATAGAGCCAGTCCATGCCGAATTTCCGTGAGAGGAGGCATCCTAGCGCTCACACTTAATTCCTCAAAAGACTTTTGTGTTAGAATTTAATAACCACGGAACATATGACATAAGGCCATGAATTTCCAGCAATTACGCTATGTCCGCGAGACTTTGAGGCAGGGGCTCAACCTCACCGAAGCCGCCAAGAAGCTCTTCACCTCCCAACCCGGGGTATCGAAGCAGATCCGCGAGCTCGAGAACGAGCTCGGCGTCGAGATCTTCGTGCGCCACGGCAAACGCATCGTCGCCTTGACCGAACCCGGCAAGGCGGTGGTGGAGGTGATCGAACGGTTGCTGCAGGAAGCGGAGAACCTGAAGCAGGTAGGGCGAGAGTTCCAGGACCAGGCCGCGGGCACGCTGACCATCGCGACCACCCATACCCAGGCGCGCTACTCGCTGCCCAAGGTGGTGAGCGCATTCAAGCGGCGTTATCCGAAAGTGCATCTCACGCTCAAGCAGGGCAATCCGCCGCAGCTCGCCGAGATGGTGCTCGCGGGCGAGGCCGATATCGCGATTGCCACCGAAGCCCTCGACAACTATCCGAAACTCCTCGCCCTGCCCGGCTACCAGTGGCAACACTGCGTAGTCGTACCCGCGAAGCACCCGCTCGCAAAGGAACGGCGCGTGACCCTCGACACGCTGGCGCAGCACCCGATCGTGACTTACGACCCGGCGTTCGCGGGACGCAGCCGCATCGACCAAGCGTTCCAGGCGCAGGGTCTCACGCCCGACATCGTGCTCTCCGCGGTCGACTCGGACGTGATCAAAACGTATGTCGAACTGGGGATGGGGATCGGCATCATCGCCGCGATGGCGTTCGACGAGAAGCGCGACCGCCAGCTGCGCGCGCTCGAGGCCGGACACTTGTTCGGCACCATGACGACCCGGGTCGCCGTGCGCCGCGGCACCGCGCTTCGCGGATTCGCTTATACCTTCATCGAGCTGTTCTCGTCCCGGCTCACGCGCAAGCTGATAGACGCCGCGCTCGCGGGCAAAGGCGAAACGTACGAACTTTGACGACGCGGAGGCGCTTGCGGCGCGGCGCCGCCGTCGCGTGGCGCGGTTTCCGCTAAGATGCGCGGGCGAAAGGGGCCATCATGAAAATGTCCGTGCGGATCCTGTGCTTCGTATTCTGCTGGTTCGTGCCGACGGCGGGGACCGCGCAGGCGCAGTCCTATCCCACCCGGCCGATCAAGATCGTCGTCACCTTTCCGCTCGGAGGTGCGCCCGATATTCTCTCGCGCCTGTGCGGCCCCAAGATGCAGCAAACCTGGGGGCAGCCCGTGGTTGTCGAAAACCGGCCAGGGGCGGGCGGCAACATCGGCGCGGACTACGTAGCGAAATCGCCCGCGGACGGCTACACGCTGGTGATGGGAACGGTCGGCACGCACGCGATCAACGCGAGCCTCTACGCGAACATGCCATATGACCCGGTGAAGGACTTCTCCCCGGTGATCCGGGTCGCCTCCACGCCGAACCTGCTCGTCCTCAACAACAGCGTTCCGGCAAGATCGGTGCAGGAGCTGATCGCACTTGCCAAATCGCAGCCTGGGAAGCTCTTCTTCGGCTCGCCGGGCGTGGGCACTTCAATCCACGTCTCGGGCGAGCTGTTCAACGCCATGGCCGGGGTGAAGACGGTGCACGTGCCGTACAAGGGACGCCAGTTCGCGATCCCCGATTTGCTTGCGGGACAGTTCCAATTCATGTTCGACAATATGCCTTCCGCGCTGCCGCTCGCGCGCGAGGGAAAACTGCGTGCGCTTGCGGTGACCAGCGCGAAGCGCTCGCCCGCTGCGCCGGACATTCCGACCATGGCCGAATCCGGGCTGCCCGGATTCGAGGCCACTTCCTGGTTCGCGGTATACGCTCCCGCGGAGACACCCGGCGCTGTCATCGCGAAGCTCAATGCCGAGTTCAACCGGATATTGGGTCTCGCCGACGTCAAAGAAAAACTCGGAGCAATCGGTCTGGACCTGGCGGGCGGCACACCGGAGCAGCTTGCGGCCTTCACCCGCGAGGAGCTGGCGAAGTGGTCGCGCGTGGTGAAGGAGTCCGGCGCAAAGGCCGAATAGGCGGCGGAGGGCGTGCGCACACTGCGCGCGAAGACGAGGAAACCGGGGGCCTTACCGGTGGCTAGTCTCCGGTCGGCGAAATGCGAAATTCCATGACCGAAGGCACCGCATTGAGCGTCTCGGACAATGGGCGGGTGTTGCCGCGATCGGGCGAGTGAATCACCATCTGATACACGAATGCCTTTCCCTCGTCCTTGACCGCGTAGTTCATGTTGGCGATCTGGAATCCCTGCTTTACGACCGTGGCCCGCAAATCGGCCTCGGGGAGAACGGCGTCGCGCCTGAACGCCACCGTGAGCTGCGCGTAGAACTCGATCGGCATGCGGCGCTCGATCCAGCGGAAAACGGACAGCACGATGAGCGTCATCGCCGTCGCGATTCCCGCGGGGAAATAAAATCCCACCCCGATCATGATTCCGATCCCGGCGGTGGTCCAGATCGAGGCGGCGGTGGTGAGACCGCGGATGGAGAGTCCTTCCCTGAGGATGACTCCCGCGCCCAGAAAGCCGATGCCGGTCATGATCCCCTGCGCCATGCGGGTCGGGTCGATGCTCACGCGCTCGAGGGAATACACCGCAAACCACGTCTCCTGGTAGACGGTGAGGATCATCAGCAGGCTGGAAGACAGGCAGACGAGCGCATGGGTGCGAAAGCCCGCGGGGCGGCCGTGATAGCTGCGCTCCAAGCCGATGATGCCGCCGGCGCCGAGCGCCATCAGCAGGTGCAGGGAAATCTGGAAGTATTCGGTGTTCATCAATATCGCGTTCACCGCCAGCCTCCGAGAATTGCTCCCATCGCCGTCAGGTACAGGATTTTGTAGCCCCCCTGGATCCGAATCAGTACCGGTAGGTGTCCGACTTGAAGGGACCCTCTTTCGGCACACCGATATAGCGTGCCTGAGCGTCGGTGAGCTCGGTCAGCATCGTTCCCAGCTTTTTCAACTGCAGCCGCGCGACCTTCTCGTCGAGGTGCTTCGGCAGTATGTATACGCCTACCGGGTATTTGTCGTTGCGGGTGAACAACTCGATCTGCGCGATCGTCTGATTGGCGAAGGATGAGCTCATCACGTAGCTCGGATGTCCGGTCGCGCAGCCGAGGTTCACCAGCCGCCCCTCGGCGAGCAGGATGATGCGTTTGCCGTCGGGGAAGATGACGTGATCGACCTGCGGCTTGATGTTTTCCCATTTGTACCGCTTCAGGCTCGCGACGTCGATCTCGTTGTCGAAGTGGCCGATGTTGCACACGATCGCCTGGTTCTTCATGCGCGCCATGTGCTCGTGGGTGATCACGTGGAAATTGCCGGTGGCGGTGACGAAGATGTCGGCCTTGTCGCAGGCGTAGTCCATGGTGACCACGCGATACCCTTCCATCGAGGCCTGCAGCGCGCAAATGGGATCGATTTCCGTGATCCACACTTGCGCGGAGAGCGCGCGCAGCGCCTGCGCCGAACCCTTGCCGACATCGCCGTAGCCGCACACGAGCGCCACCTTGCCCGCGATCATGACGTCGGTGGCGCGCTTGATGCCGTCCACCAGCGACTCGCGGCAGCCGTAGAGATTGTCGAACTTGGATTTGGTGACCGAGTCGTTGACGTTGATCGCGGGGAACTTGAGCCTGCCCTCCTTGTGCATCTGGTACAAGCGCTTCACGCCGGTGGTGGTTTCCTCGCTGACGCCTTTGATCTGCGCGATCCGCTTGGAATACCAGGCGGGCTGTTCGGAAAGGCGCTTTCTGATCGCGGCGAAGAGCGCGGTTTCCTCTTCGCTCGCAGGACGGGCGACGACCGCGGGGTCGGCCTCAGCTTTGGTGCCAAGATGCAGCAGCAGCGTCGCATCGCCGCCGTCGTCGAGGATCATGTTGGCGAACTTTCCCTCGGGCCATTCGAAGATCTTGTGGGTGAATTCCCAGTACTCCTCGAGCGATTCCCCCTTGTAGGCAAACACCGGAGTCCCGCCGGCGGCGATCGCGGCGGCGGCGTGGTCCTGCGTGGAGTAGATGTTGCACGAAGCCCAGCGCACCTCGGCGCCGAGCGCTTTCAGCGTCTCGATCAGCACCGCCGTCTGGATGGTCATGTGCAGGCTGCCAGCGATGCGGGCCCCGCGCAGCGGCTGGAGCGCCGAGTATTCGTCCCGAATCGCCATCAGGCCGGGCATCTCGGTCTCGGCGATGGCGATTTCCTTGCGCCCCCAGCCGGCGAGCGAAAGGCCGGCGACCCGGTAGTCGGAGAAACCTTTGGATTGCGGCACGGCGCTCATCACGCCCTCCTTTCTGTACTGGATGTACTAGAAAAAAGTTCGTGAGCGCCGTTGCAGTGTTGACGCCTCGAGCCTGGCGGGGCGATGACTCGCAGCCCGTTGCAACGCTCCTCGAAGGGGGTAATCTTAGCGCAACTCATCGTGGCGGCGCTACCGGCTCCTAGCCGCCACCTCAAGACCCGGTGATGCCCGGGCCCGACCCTGCGTTACGCCGTGACCGGTTGTCTCTTGACCCCCGCTTCGGTCGCGAGGATCACGGCCTTGTCCGTGCTCTCCCACGTAAATTCCGGCTCGTCGCGACCGAAGTGGCCGTAAGCGGCGGTCTTCTCGTAGATCGGGCGCAACAGGTCGAGCATCTGAATGATGCCCTTCGGGCGCAGGTCGAAGTGCTTCTGCACCATTTCCGAGAGCCTCTCGTCCGAGATCTTGCCCGTGCCATGGGTGGTGACCATGACGCTGGTGGGCTGTGCAACGCCGATCGCGTAGGACACCTGCACGAGACATTTGGCCGCAAGACCCGCCGCCACGATGTTTTTCGCCACGTAGCGCGCGGCGTACGCCGCCGAACGGTCGACCTTGGACGGGTCCTTTCCGGAGAATGCGCCGCCGCCGTGCGGGGCCGACCCGCCGTACGTATCGACGATGATCTTGCGGCCAGTGACCCCGCAGTCGCCCTTGGGGCCGCCGATCTCGAAATTTCCGGTTGGATTGACGAAGTAATTAATTTTTCCCTTGACGAAGCGCTTGGGCAGGACGGGCTTTATGATTTGCTCGATGACCGCTTCCTCGATTTGCTTATGCGCCAGTCCTGGTGAGTGCTGGGTGGAGAGCACGACGGTCTCGATTGCGTCCGGCTTGCCGTCGACATACCTGATGGTGACCTGCGATTTGGCGTCCGGGCGCAGCCAGGGCAGCCGGCCGTCGCGGCGCAGTTCCGACTGGCGCTCGACCAGCCGGTGCGAGAGGTGGATCGGAAGAGGCATCAATTCCGGTGTTTCGTCGCAGGCATAGCCGAACATCAGGCCCTGGTCGCCCGCGCCTTGCTCGAGGTCCAGGCCGCGGCCCTCGTCCACGCCTTTGGCGATGTCTTGCGATTGCTCGCCGTAGGCCACCATCACCGTGCAGGTCGAGGCATCGAATCCGATCGCCGGGTCGTTATAGCCGATGCGCTTGATGGTCTTGCGCGCGACCTCGTCGAATTTGATCCGGGCTCCAGTGGTGATCTCGCCCGCGAGCACGACGAGATTGTCCTTGACCAGCGTCTCCGCCGCGACTCGGGAACGCTTATCCTGCGCTAGAATAGCGTCGAGAACGGCGTCAGAAATCTGGTCGGCGACTTTGTCCGGATGGCCTTCGGATACCGATTCGGACGTGAAAAGATAGCTGTTCATGCTCGCGAAAACCCCTGCGAAAAAGAATTCCCAGTCTAGCATAGCCATCCGGCCCACCCAACCCACCTCCATCCCACGTTCGTCCCACGTTCATGGCATTCCTGCTGCGGCTGGCGGCCCGCCTTCCCCTGCCGCTGCTTCACGCTCTCGGGGTTGCGCTCGGCTGGATGGTCTATTGGATTTCCCCTCGCTACCGCAGGGTCCTCAATCGGAATCTCGAGATTGCGGGCCTGAAGGGGGGTCGCCTGCGTCGCGCCGTGATTGCGGAAAGCGGCAAGGGCGTGCTTGAAGTGCCGGCGATCTGGCTGCGTCCGCACGAACAGGTTGCCGATCTCGTCGTCGAGGCGAGCGGATGGGAATATGCCGAGCGCGGCCGCAAGCTCGGCAAGGGCCTCATCTTCTTGACGCCGCACCTCGGCTGCTGGGAAGTGACGGCGCAATACATCAGCCGCCGCATGCCGATCACGGTGATATACAGTCCGCCCAAGGTGAGAGCGCTCGAGGCGCTGATGCTCGCCGGACGCAACCGGGCCGCGATGATGAGGAGCGTCCCGGCCGACCTTCGCGGCGTGCGCGCGATGTTGAAGGCGCTCAAGCGCGGGGAGGCGATCGGCATGCTTCCGGACCAGGTGCCCGGGCTGGGCGAGGGGGAGTGGATCGAGTTCTTCGGCAAACCGGCCTACACGATGACGCTCGTGGGACGGATCGCGGAGCAGACCGGGGCGTCGGCGCTGCTCTGTTACGCGGAGCGGCTGCCCTGGGGCCGCGGCTACCGCTTCATCGTCGAGCCGCTGCTCGCGACGCGGCCTCCGGAGTCGCCCGTGCGCGCGCTCAGCCGCTCGCTTGAGCAGATGGTCCGTCGCTGCCCGGAGCAGTATCTATGGAGTTACAACCGCTACAAAGTGCCGGCCGGAGCGCCGCCCTCGGGCGACGGCAAATCGGCTCCTTGATCCTATTTTTCCCCGATGATTGCCCGTATTGCCATTCCAGCCATATGGCTGCTGCATTTTTTGCCGCTGTCCCTGCTCGCCAGGCTCGGCGCGGGGCTCGGAACGCTGCTCTACTTCCTTGCGCGAGAGCGCCGCAAGGTCTGCCTGACGAATCTTGCGCGTTGCTTTCCGGATCTTTCGGAGGACGAGCGCATGACGCTCGCAAAAGAACATTTCCGGGCATTCGGTCGCAGCATTGTCGAGCGCTCTGTTCTTTGGTGGGGATCGCGCGAGCGAATAATGAAGCTGGTGCGCATCGTCGGACTGGAGCGGCTCCAGGCGCTCAAAGGACAACCGGTCATTCTGCTTGCGCCGCATTTCGTCGGCCTCGACGCGGGCTGCTCCCGGCTCACTGTCGAGATCGACATGGCGGGAATCTACTCCAAGCAGAAAGACCCGGTCTTCAATGCGCTGCTGCTCTCCGGCCGCACGCGCTTCGGGCGCCAACGCGCCATCTCCCGGCAGGAAGGCGTGCGCCCGGCGCTCGCTGCCCTGAAGAAAGGAATTCCGTTCTACTATTTGCCCGATCTCGACTACGGGCCGCGCGATACCATTTTTGTGCCGTTTTTCGACGTTCCCGCCGCGACCATCACGGGGCTGTCGCGTATGGCGCGGCTTGCCGGCGCCCGCGTCGTGCCCTGCGTGACGCGCATCCTTCCGGGCGGCGCGGGGTACGAGCTGCATTGCTATCCGGCGTGGGAAAATTTTCCGACAGACGACGCCGCCGCTGACGCGCGGCGCATGAACGCGTTCATCGAGGAGCGGGTGCGCGAGATGCCCGAGCAGTACTTCTGGACGCACAAACGCTTTAAAACGCGACCCCCGGGAGAGGCTAAGTGGTATTAGGCGGAATGGCGATGGACCGTCGCATTTTGCGCGATTTCATGCAGCGGTGCACCGGATGAAGCTCAGTTTCACCAAGATGCAGGGCGTCGGCAACGACTTCGTGGTGCTCGACGGCGTCAGTTGGCGCATCCCAATGACGCCGCAGCTCGCGAAGCGGATCGCCGACCGGCATTTCGGAGTCGGCTGCGACCAGATCCTGCTGGTGGAGAAGCCGCAGTCGCCTCAAGCCGACTTCCGCTACCGCATCTGGAACGCCGACGGCGGCGAAGTCGAGCAGTGCGGCAACGGCGCGCGCTGCTTCGTGCGTTTCGTGCACGACAAAGGGCTGACGGACAAGACCGAGATCCGCGTCGAGACGCTGTCCGGGCTGATTTCGCCGCGCCTGGAGGCCGATGGGCAGGTGACGGTCGGCATGGGGGCGCCGGTATTCGACCCGGAACGCATTCCTTTCGATGGGCGCGGGCTGCAACCGGCGCAGCGAGATCGCTGCTGGCCGCTCGAGGTCGATGGCCGCATTGTCCGCATCGCCGTGTTGTCGATCGGCAATCCGCACGCGGTGCAAACGGTGGCCGATGTCGCCTCCGCGCCCGTCACGACCGAAGGCCCCGTGATCGAGCGCCACGCGCGATTTCCGCGGCGGGTGAATGTGGGGTACATGCAGGTGCTCGATCGCGGCCGTATCCGGCTGCGGGTGTGGGAGCGCGGAGCGGGCGAGACGCTCGCCTGCGGCACGGGCGCCTGCGCCGCGGTCGTCGCCGGAGCGCGGCAGGGGCTGCTCGGCCACACGGTGCGAGTCGACACGCGCGGCGGGGAATTGACGATACGCTGGGAGGGCGGGGACAATCCGGTATGGATGACGGGCCCCGCCGTCGCCGTATTCGAGGGAGAAATCGAAGTTGAAGGCTGACGAAGTCGCGCGCTATCTCCGTGAGAACCCGGTCTTCTTCGAAAAGTACGCCGAAATGCTCTCGGAGATCTACGTTCCGCATCCTCACGGCGGGCGGGCGATCCCGCTGTCGGACCGCCAGACGCTCGCTCTGCGGGAAAAGAACAAGGCGCTCGAGTCGCGGCTGGCCGAACTCCTTCAGATCGGCGAGGAAAACGACGCCATCGGCGAAAAGATGCACCGCCTGTGCCTCGCCCTGCTGCCCGCGCCGGACCTCCCGGGACTTCTCTCCGCGCTGTACTACAACCTGCGTGAGGACTTCGCCGTGCCGCACGCCGCGCTCAGGGTCTGGCGCGGCTCGGGAAACGAAGCGGAATTCCACGCCGTCAGCGACGAACTGAGGCGCTACGCGGCATCTCTCTCGCAGCCTTTCTGCGGGCCGAGCGGAAACGCCGAAGCCGCGGGCTGGTTCGGCGAAGGCGCTTCGCACGTGCGCTCCGTCGCCCTGGTCGCGCTCAAGGACGCTGAGTGCTTCGGCATGCTCGCGCTCGGAAGCGAAGACGTGCTGCGCTTCTATCCGGAGATGGGAACGCTCTATCTCAAGCGCCTGGGCGAGCTGGCAAGCGCGGCGCTGCTGCGGTTTCTCTAGCCGTTGCGGCCGGGATGACACGCAAAGAAGATCCCCGCAACAAACTGCTCGCCGGGTTCCTCGAGCAGCTCACGCACCAGCGGCGCTTGAGTCCCGGCACCGCGCGCAATTACCGGCGCAGCGTCGAGCAGCTCTTCGCGCTGAACGACGGCGTTGCATTGGAGAGGATCGAGCCACGGCATATCCGCCGCACCGTAGCGCTTTTGCACGCGCGGGGTTTGTCGGGCCGCACGATTGCGCACATGCTGTCGGGGTGGCGCGGCTTCTTCGGGTGGCTGGTCAGGCACCGCGAGTTTCCCGGGAATCCCTGCGCCGGCCTGCGCGCGCCGAAAAGCGCGAAGGGGCTGCCCAAAGCCCTCTCGCCGGATCTCATGGCGCGCCTTCTCGAGGCACCCGCGAGCGGGCCCTCGCAGCTGCGCGACCGAGCCATGTTCGAGCTGTTCTACTCCTCGGGCTTGCGGCTCGCCGAGCTCGTGAGTCTCGATGCGGCGGACAGCGACGCCATGCTGCGCCAGGGCGATGTCACCGTGACGGGCAAAGGCGCGAAAACGCGCACCGTCCCGGTCGGACGCAAGGCTCGCGCCGCGTTGACGGCATGGCTCGCCGAGCGTGGCACCCTCGCCACGCGCGAGGAGACTGCGCTCTTCGTCGGCGCGCGGGGCCGGCGAATCAGCCCGAGTTCGGTACGCTATCAGCTTGCGCGGTGGGCGCGGCGCCTCGGCTTGCCGCAGCACGTGCACCCGCACATGTTGCGGCACTCTTTCGCCACTCACATGCTGCAGTCCTCAGGCGACCTGCGCGCCGTTCAGGAGATGCTGGGGCACTCCAGCATCTCCACCACGCAGGTGTATACGCATCTGGATTTCCAGTACCTTGCCAAGGCGTACGACGCGGCTCATCCGAGGGCGAAAAGAAAACCCGCGGTCGCACAGAAAAAGCCTTGAATCGAGCGTCTCCAACGAGCGCCCCCACGCTCGTGTTGAAGCCGGCCCGCGAGCGCTCGCTCGCGCGGCGTCACCCGTGGATCTTTTCCGGCGCGATCGGCGCCGTGCGGGGTTCACCCGGAAGCGGAGACACGGTCGAGGTACGCGCCGCGAGCGGAGGGTTTCTCGCCTGGGCGGCGTATAGCCCGTCGTCGCAGATCCGCGCCCGCGTCTGGAGCTTCGAAGAAGCCGAGTATCCCGCCCCGGACCTGTTCCGAAGGAAGATCCAGGCGGCGCTCGCGCTCCGACGTGCGGCGGTACCGGAGGAGGCGGGCGACGCGCAACGGCTCATCCACGCGGAGTCGGACGGCCTGCCCGGCTTCGTCGCCGATCGGTACGCCGACACGCTCGTGGTTCAGATCGGCTCGGCCGGAGCCGAGCGCCAGCGCGAAGCGCTGATCGAAATTCTGCGCGAGCATAGCGGCTGCACGCGCGTCTACGAGCGCTCGGACGCGGACGGGCGCGAACTGGAAGGCCTTGCTGCGCGCTCGGGTCCGGTTTCCGGCCCGCCTCTCGAAGGGCCGGTCAAGGTGCTCGAACACGGGATCCAATATGAGGTCGACGTCGCCGCCGGGCAGAAAACCGGGTTCTATCTGGACCAGCGTGAAAACCGCCGGCTCATCGGGACGCTCGCCCAAGGCCGCGAGATGCTGAACTGTTTCTGTTACACGGGAGGATTCACGCTGTCCGCGCTCGCCGGCGGCGCGCGCTCGGTGCTGTCGATCGACAGTTCGAGGCCGGCTCTCGCGCTCGCGAGGCGCAACCTCGCCCACAACCGCCTGGACGCGGCTAGCGCGACGTGGCAGGAGGCCGACGTGTTCAATGCCTTGCGCCGACTGCGCGACGAATCCAGGCGGTTCGACCTCATCGTGCTCGATCCGCCCAGGTTCGCCTCGACCGCGAAGGATGCGGCGCGCGCCGCGCGCGGCTACAAGGACATCAACCTCAACGCGATGAAGCTGCTGCGGCCCGGCGGGCTGCTCGCCACCTTTTCCTGCTCGGGGGGCGTGTCGCCCGAACTCTTCCGGAAAATCGTCGCCGGCGCCGCCGCGGACGCCGGCGTCTCGCTTCTGCTGCGCGAACGCTTTTCCGCGGCGCCGGACCATCCGATGCTGATCGAATTTCCGGAGGGAGAGTACCTGAAAGGGATGCTGCTCGAGCGGCGCTGAACGGCCCGTTGGCAGATCGGTCTAACGGTTGCGTTGTAATGCCGGGCGTGCTCTAATGCGCCCTTTTTTCGGGTCGCAGCAAGCTTTTTGCGGCCGGAAATGCTCAAATAGGACTTCTCCGCGGTAAGCGCAGGGAGCTCGAAGTGGCGGCACAGGAAAACATGGTTCCGGTGACCATCCTCACCGGCTTCTTGGGAAGCGGCAAGACGACCCTCGTCAACCGCATCCTCAGGGAGCAGCATGGCCATCGCATCGCCGTGATCGAAAACGAGTTCGGCGAAGCGGGCGTGGACAACGACATTCTGCTCAACGAAACCGGCGAGCAGATCGTCGAGATGAACAACGGCTGCGTCTGCTGCACCGTGCGCGGCGATCTCATTCGCATCCTCGGCGAGCTCAAGGAGCGGCGCGACGCGGGCAAGCTCAAGTTCGACCGCGTTATCATCGAGACCACAGGCATGGCCGACCCGGGGCCTGTGGCGCAGACTTTTTTCATCGACGAGAAAATCGGCAACTACTATCTGCTCGACAGCGTCATCACCGTGGTGGACGCCAAGCACGCGCCGGGTCAGCTCGACGACTTCCGCGAGGCCCAGGAGCAGGTCGGCTTCGCCGACCGCATCCTCATGTCCAAGACCGACCTGGTGTCGGAGGAGGAACAGGAAGGGCTGCGCAAGCGGCTCGCGAAAATGAACCCGCGTGCGCCGATCAAGAAAGTGCATTTCGGCAACACGCCGATGGAGGACATTCTCGACATCCGCGGATTCAACCTGACCGCGACCCTCGAGCTCGACCCGGATTTCCTGGAAGACGACCACCACGAGCACGACGAGCACGTCGGCTCCTTCGTGTTCCGCTCCGACAAGCCTTTCGACAGCGCCAAGCTCGAGGAATTTTTGTCGGGGCTCGTCCAGATCTACGGCCCGGACATGCTGCGCTACAAGGGGGTGCTGTATATGAAGGGCAACGCGCACCGGGTGGTGTTCCAGGGTGTGCACATGCTGATGGGCGGGGACCTGGGGCGTCCTTGGAGCAAGGGCGAAAAGCGCTCGAGCACCATGGTGTTCATCGGAAAAAAACTGCCGCACGATCTTTTCATCAAGGGGTTGGAACAATGTTTGGTAGAAGCGCATTGAAGAAACCGGCGGCAAAAGCCGCCAAACCGGCCGTCGCGGCGCCGAAGCCCGCCGAGGAAAAGCCGGCGAAAAGGAACGGCCTGACCGAGGCCGAGCTGCTGCGCGCGTCTGCGTCGCAGTACATGAACTCGGAACAGCTCGCGTTCTTCCGCGAGCGGCTGCTCCAGATGCAGAAGGAACTGCTGGAAAAGGCGGACCTCACTTCGGAGCGTCTGCGCGAGCACGACCTCGAGCCGGACCCGACCGACCAGGCGACGATCGAGGAGGAATATGCGCTCGAGCTGCGCGCCCGCGACCGCGAGAGGAAGCTCCTCAAGAAGATCGACGAAGCCCTGCGCCGCATCGACGAAGGCAGCTACGGCTACTGCGAGGAAAGCGGCGAGCCGATCGGCATACCGCGGCTGCTTGCGCGGCCGACCGCCACGCTTTCGGTCGAGGCGCAAGCCCGCCGCGAGCAGAAGCAGAAGCTCTACGGGGAGTAGGTCCTCCTCCCAGTTTAAGTTGCGATACACTATGTCCCCGAACCAGGCGTGACATGGATCGCTCCCTGCGTCATCTTCTCGTCGCCGCCGCGCTGGTGTTTGCCCAGCAGGCCGCGCAGCTCCACGCGCTCTCGCACGTGCAGCACGATCTGGCGAGGGCCGAGCGCAGCGGCAAGTGCGTTCCCCCCGTCAGTCATCCCGCCGAGCAGTGCATCGCGTTTCACGCGGTCGACAGCGCGCTGCCGGGGTTCGCGCTCGCGGTCGATCTTTCCCGGACCGCATTGCCGGCGGTCGCGCCGGTCGCCCTTCCCCTGCCGTTCTCGCCGCGGATCGAGTTCGATTCGCGCGCACCTCCCGTCCTTTCCTGATTCGACTTCCGTAGGGTCTGCCTCGCGTCAGAGGCGGTCTGTTTCAGCGGGCGCGTCCAGCGCGCCTCGCCAATTCGAATCATGGGAGTTCAGATGGAAAGAGCAAAACTCATTGCCCTCGCCGCTACGGCAGCGCTCGGTGCCGCCGGCACCGCGGCGGCGCAGACGCAGGGCGATTTGAGCACATTGCGCGAGCAAGTCAGGCAACTGGAAAAGCGCGTGCAGGATGCGGAAGCCACCGCGCAGCAGGCGGCGGTGCAGGCTTCCAGCCGTCCCGCCAGTGAAAGCGCGATGAACCCGGCCGTTTCGGTGATCCTGAACGGCGTCTACTCGAATCTTTCCCAGGATCCGACTGGATTCAGGATCAACGGCTTTGTGCCGACGATGGGCGAAGTGGGGCCGGGGGTGCGCGGCTTGAGCCTGGGCGAGTCGGAACTCGCCCTTGCATCGAACATCGACCATAACTTCCGCGGGACCCTGATCGCGTCGATCTCGCCCGACGACAACAGCATCGGCGTGGAAGAGGGCTACATTCAAACGCTTTCCCTGTCGAACGGATTCACGATCAAGGCGGGGCGGTTCTTTTCGGGCGTGGGCTACCAGAACCAGATTCACGCGCATGCCTGGGATTTCACCGATGCGCCGCTCGCGAACAAGGTGTTCCTCGGCAACCAGCTGCACGAGGACGGCATCCAGTTCAAATGGGTGGCGCCCGCCGACACCTATTTCGACGTCGGCGCGGAGGTCGGGCGCGGGCGGCAGTTTCCCGCGGGTCCGGAGGGAGGGCGCGACAAGAACGGCTTCGGGTCGAGCGTCCTGTTCGCGCACCTTGGCGGAGATCTGGGAACGAGCACCGCCTGGCAAACCGGGGTCTCGTATCTGAGCACCTCGCCCCAAGACCGCACCTTTAAAGATCCAGCAGGGACAACCAATAGCTTCACCGGCCAAAGCCGCCTTTGGGTGTTGGACGGAATCCTGAAGTGGGCGCCGAACCAGAACCCGACTTACACCAACTTCAAGCTGCAGGGCGAATACTTCCGGCGCAAGGAAGATGGCGATCTCACCTTCAATACGACATCGCCGCAAACCGGCGGATACGCATCGCAACAATCGGGCTGGTATCTTCAGAGCGTCTATCAGTTCGTCCCGATGTGGCGAGTCGGCTACCGCTACGACAGACTGAACTCGGGCACGACCAGCTTTTCAAGTCTACTCACCGCGGCCGACTTCCCGATCCTCGCCGGCTACAACCCGACGCGCCACACCGTGATGGTCGACTGGAGCCCGAGCGAATTCAGCCGCATCCGGCTGCAGCTTGCTCGCGATTATTCGCGCCAGGATATGCCGGACAACCAGGTATTCCTCCAGTACATCGTGAGTCTCGGCGCGCACGGCGCCCACAAATTCTGAGGTGAAGAACATGAAAGCGATTCTTAAATTTCTTGCTGCATCGGGATTGGCCATCGTCGCGCTGCCGGCTGCGGCGGCGCTCAATGTCTTTGCCTGTGAGCAGGAATGGGCGGCGCTCGCGCAGGAGCTTGCAGGCGACAAAGCGTCCGTCTATTCAGCCACGAACGCGTTGCAGGACGTGCACAAAGTGGAGGCGCGCCCGAGCCTGATCGCGCGCATCCGCTCGGCCGATCTGTTGATTTGTTCCGGGTCCGAGCTTGAAATCGGCTGGCTGCCGCTGCTGTTGACTCAGTCTGGCAACGCGAGGATCCAGCCCGGTTCGGCAGGATATCTCGAGGCATCGCAGTTCGTGCCCAAACTCGAGATTCCAAAGGTTGTCGATCGCGCACTCGGGGACGTTCACCCGTCTGGCAATCCGCACGTTCACCTGGATCCGCGCAACATCGCCAAGGTCGCCGACGTGCTGACCGAGCGGCTGGCGCAGCTCGATCCGGCCAATGCCGAAGCTTACAAAGCGCGCGCGAGTGTTTTTCTTGAGCGCTGGCGGGCGGCGGTATCGCGCTGGGAAAAGGAAGCTGCCCGCCTCAAGGGCATTCCCGTCGTCGTGTACCATAAAGATATGTCGTACTTCATCAACTGGGCGGGGATGCGCGAAGCGGGAAGCCTCGAACCGAAGCCCGGCCTGCCTCCCACGCCCGCGCATCTCGCCGAACTGGTCGAGCGAATGAAGCGTGACCCTGCGAAAGTCATTGTCTATTCTCCCTATAACAGCCCGAGAGCAGCGGAATTCCTTTCGGAACGCACGAAGATCCCATCGGTGATGCTGCCGTTCACGGTCGGCGGAACCGACAAAGCGAAAGATTTGTTCGGATTGTTCGACGATACCGTCGCCCGCTTGCTCGCGAGCGTGAAATGAATCTCGACGCGTCGAGCTTCGGTATCCTGTGGCCCGCGTTCATCGCAGGCCTGTTGGTGACGGCGACACATGTTCCGCTCGGGATGCAGGTGCTCGCGCGCGGCATCGTTTTCGTCGATCTCGCCGTGGCGCAAATCGCCGGAGTCGGTGTGATCCTCGCAGATTACCTGGGCTGGGAACCGACGGGCGCCGCTGTACAGATTGCCGCGCTTTCGGCGGCGCTTGGCTGCGCCATGATGCTGACCTGGACGGAGCGCCGCTGGCCCGAGGTTCAGGAGGCCATTATCGGCGTGGTGTTCGTGCTCGGTTCGAGCATTGCGATCCTGCTGCTCGCCCATAACCCGCGCGGAGGCGAAAATCTGAAGGAGTTGCTGATCGGGCAGATTCTCTGGGTCAACCCCTCCCACTTTCCGATTTACGCCGCGGTTTACGCCGTGGTGCTGGCCCTGTGGTTCGGCATGAGAGAGCGGCTCGGGCGGATCGGGTTCTACGTCTTGTTCGGCTGTACCGTGACCGTCTCGGTGCAGTTGGTGGGCTTGTATCTGGTGTTCGCCACGCTCGTTGTTCCGGCGCTTTCGACCTACTATACGAAAAGCCGCCGCCATCTGAAGGCCTATTCGGTCGGGGTGCTCGGCTACGCCGCCGGACTGCTCGCGTCGCTATGGCTGGACCTTCCCTCCGGAGCGATGATCGTGTGCGCGATGGTGGTCGTGGGCGCGGGTATGGCCTTGCTCGGACGTCGCGGCGCGGCCAACGCTGCATCAAATGCCTCGCACAGAAGCAGCAGGACTTGAAACCGCGTAGAAATCAGTGCACAGGAAAGCTGGCAGCAGCTACAAGTGAATCCCGGCGTGACTCATTACCGCAAACCTCTCGCCGCCGCCGTCGCGCTTAACACGGCTATCTTTGTTCCCGAGGCCATAGCCGGCTTTAAGGCCGGGAGCCTGAGCCTCATCATGGACAGCGTTCACAACTTTTCGGACGAGTTGGCTCTCGTGTTTCTGTACCTGGCGTTTGTTCTGCCGCAGGGTCTATCGCGAAATCTCGTGCGCTCCGCGAACCTCTTCAGCTCGGTCGGTCTGATCGCTGTGAGCGGCTTGCTGATCTGGCAGGCTGTTGACCGGCTTCTTCATCCTGCTCCGGTCCTGGAACTTGTTCCAATCGTGATAGGCCTTGCGGCCGCAGGCGCCAACTGGGGCGTAGTAAGTTTGCTCCGGCACCCGAGCCGTAACAACGCCGCGATACGCCTCGCCTACCTTCACAACATCGGCGATATTTTTGTATCGCTTGCGCCAGTGGTGGCCGGCCTTCTCGTCACGGTCACCGGTCGCTCCTATTTCGACCCCTTGGTGGCCCTGCTCGTCGCGTTCTGGTTTGTTGTCTCTACGCTTCGGGCAGCTATCGGCGCAGGCGAGGAGTTGATATGGCCCGAAAAGATCTCCTGCGGGCATTCGGACGACGAGAGGCCGGCACCATCTTTCCAAGTATCAAGCGTTGCGCCGTATCGAGCAAAGTGATACAACGAGGCCGGGATTTGCGTCCAGATCCAGGGAGCCAACGAGCTCATCCACGCGCTCTTTCAAGTCGTGGGCATCGGACGGCTCGCCCGCATCATTCCGCGCAAGTAGCTTGATCGGCGGGACGACGACCCCATCTCTGTTTCGAGCGACGCTATGGAACAATTCCGCGGGACCACCATTATTTCCGCCAGGCGCGACGGCAAGGTCGCCTTGGGCGGCGACGGGCAGGTCACGCTCGGCAACGTCGTCGTCAAGGCGAGCGCGCGCAAAGTGCGGCGCCTGTTCCACGACCGGATTCTCGCCGGCTTCGCGGGCGGGACGGCCGACGCGTTCACGCTGTTCGAGCGTTTCGAGGCGAAGCTGGACAAGCACCAGGGAAACCTGCTGCGCTCGGCGGTGGAGCTCGCCAAGGACTGGCGCACCGACCGGGTCCTGCGCCGCCTGGAAGCGATGCTGGCGGTGGCCGACCGGGAAGCCTCGCTCGTCATTACCGGGATGGGCGACGTGATCGAGCCCGAGTTCGGATTGATCGCGATCGGCTCGGGCGGCCCCTATGCACAGGCCGCGGCGCGCGCGCTGCTGGATAACACCGAGCTCGACGCCGAGCAGATCGTTCGCAAATCGCTCTCGATCGCGGCCGAGCTGTGCATCTACACCAACCAGAACCAGGTCGTCGAGGTATTGGAATAGATAGACCGCCGCCAAAAAGGTTTCTCCATGTCCATGACTCCGCAGGAAATCGTCCATGAACTGGACAAGCACATCATCGGCCAGACGCGGGCCAAGCGCGCCGTGGCGATCGCGCTCAGGAACCGCTGGCGCAGGCAGCAGGTGGCCGAACCCTTGCGCCAGGAGATCACGCCCAAGAACATCCTCATGATCGGGCCGACCGGGGTCGGCAAGACCGAGATCGCGCGGCGCCTTGCGCGCCTCGCCGATGCGCCGTTCATCAAGGTGGAGGCGACCAAGTTTACCGAAGTGGGCTACGTCGGGCGCGACGTCGACACCATCGTGCGTGATCTGGTCGAGACCGCGATCAAGGACACGCGCGAAGCGGCGGTGAAAAAAGTGCGCCGCCGCGCCGAAGACGCTGCCGAGGAACGGGTGCTCGACGCGCTGCTTCCGCCAGCGCGGCGCGCCAATGCCTTCGGCGAAAGCGCCGCCGACTCGACCTCGAGGCCCGGGAGCGAGGAGGACTCGGCGACGCGGCAGAAGTTCCGCAAGAAGCTGCGCGAACGGGAGCTCGACGAAAAGGAGATCGACGTCGAGGTGGCGACGCCGCAGGCGCACATGGAGATCTTCGCTCCTCCTGGAATGGAGGAGCTGACGCAGCAGATCCAGGGCATGTTTCAGAACCTGGGGGGTGCCAGGAGAAAGCTTCGAAAGATGAAGGTCCGCGAGGCCGTGAAAATGCTCACCGACGAGGAAGCGGCGCGGCTGGTCAACGACGAGGACCTGCGCTCGAGGGCGCTCGCCAACGTCGAGGAAAACGGCATCGTCTTCCTCGACGAGATCGACAAGATCGCGAGTCGCGGCGAGATGGTCGGGGCCGACGTCTCGCGTCAGGGCGTGCAGCGTGACCTGCTGCCGCTCGTGGAGGGCACTACCGTTTCGACCAAGTACGGAATGGTCAAGACCGACCATATCCTGTTCATCGCGAGCGGCGCGTTCCATCTGTCCAAGCCCTCGGACCTGATTCCGGAGCTGCAGGGACGCCTCCCCATCCGTGTTGAACTGGATTCGCTCTCGGTCGAGGACTTCGAGCGCATTCTCACGGCGACCGACGCTTGCCTCACGCGCCAGTACCAGGCGCTGCTCGCGACCGAGGATGTCGAGCTCAAATTTTTGCCGGACGGAGTCCGGCGGGTTGCAGAGATCGCCTGGTCGGTGAACGAGAAGACCGAGAACATCGGCGCGCGGCGCCTCTACACGGTGATGGAGAAACTGCTCGAGGAAATCTCTTTCGAAGCCGGCAAGCGTGGCAAGGAGAATTTCGTGATCGACGCGACTTTCGTCGACGCGAAGCTCAAGGAGCTTTCACAGAGCGAAGACCTCGCGCGCTATGTCTTGTAAGCTCCTCCATCAAGGCTTTTCCGGATCATCCGGGCCGGGAAAGCGTTCGAGCGCGCGCCGCATGAATTCCAGCTGCCGACCCAATCGCGTGCAGGCATCGCAGACGAGAAGGTGCAGGCGCAGCGCAATCTTCTCCGTGAAGAACAGGCGGCGATCCATGGCCGCCGAGATCAAGCGGCTGGCTTCCCTGCACGAGAGATGAATCGCCATAGAGACCGAAATTCGTTTATCCCGCGCCGGTTGCGCCGCCCAGGAACCAGGTCCGTTCCAGGCAGGCCCGCAGCGCCATCCGGGCGCGGTAGAGCAGCACCCAGCAATTGGACGGAGAAATCCCGAGTTCCTTACAGATTTCCTCGGTGTCCAGGCCCATCACCTCGCGCATCGTGAAGGCGCTCGCGGTGTTTTGGGGCAAGGCCTGCAGACAGCGTTCGAGCGCCTCGAAAAACAGGCGTTCTTCGAGCGCTTTCTCAGGACTTTCCCATTCCCCGGGCGGCTCCGCAAAATGGCCGTCGCTCTCGAAGTAGGCTTCGAGGTCTCCTGCGCCCGCTTCGCTCGCTTTCAGCTCGGCCGGGTGCTCGCGCGCCGCCTTCCGGAGGCTGTCGATGATCTTGTGCTTGAGGATCCCGACGAGCCAGGTCCTGACCGAGGACTGTCCCGCGAACCGCTCGGCGCCCTGCATCGCCGCTAGAAGCGTTTCCTGAACCGCGTCTTCCGCAGGGCTCCGGTCGCGCAACTGCAGCAGCGCAAACCGCAATAGATAGGGACGGTGCCGCTCGAGTTCAAGCGGGCTCGGGACCGAGACCTGAGCGGGCATTGGCGGGATGGGAGAGCGCGCTCAATCTAGCCGCTTCCCCTTTGTGTCGCAAGCGCCCTTGAAATTACCCGGCCATCCCCCATTTTCCCGGTATGCGGGCGTTTTGCCCGGAACTGAATTGAAGGAGAGACATATGGCAAACATTACTCGTTACGATCCGTTTGGGGATCTGTTCGATGATTTTTTCAAGGGCTTCTTCATCCGGCCGGTCGGATTCGAGACCGAGGAACCGGTGCGCCGCATGAAGATTGATGTCGCGGAGCAGAACGGCGAATACAAGGTGCTTGCCGAGTTGCCGGGAGTGAAGAAGGAAGACATCAAGGTCGCGATCGACGGCGACCAGGTATCCATCACGGCCGAGTCGAGCGTGGAGCGCGACGCCAAGGACGGCGAACGCGTGCTGCACAGCGAGCGCTATTTCGGCAAGGTGTCGCGGGCTTTCCGGCTGGGCCGGGAAATCGACGAAGCGCGCGCGAGCGCCAAGTACAACGACGGGGTGCTCGAGCTGACGCTGCCGAAGAAGGCGACTGCCGCCGCGAAGCAGCTCACGATCCAGTAAAAGGTCGTTTACAAAAAGGCGGTCCCCGACCGCCTTTTCTTTTTTCCCGCCCTCGAAGGTACAATCGGCGCTCAAGATGCGCACGCCGATGAGCGATTCCGCCCTGACCCCGGTTCACAAAGCCAAAGTCCTCGCCGAAGCGCTGCCCTATATCAAGCGCTTTCACGGCAAGACCATCGTGGTCAAGTACGGCGGCAACGCCATGACCGACGAAAAGCTCAAACGTAGCTTTGCCCATGACGTGGTGCTGCTGAAGCTCGTCGGCATGAACCCCGTGGTCGTGCACGGCGGCGGCCCCCAGATCGACGAGCACTTGGCGCGCATCGGCAAGAAGGGCGAATTCGTCCAGGGCATGCGGGTGACCGATGCCGAAACCATGGACGTGGTCGAGATGGTGCTGGGCGGCCAGGTCAACAAGGAAGTGGTGACGCTCATCAACCAGGCGGGCGGCAAGGCGGTCGGCCTCACGGGCCAGGACGGCGCCTTTGTGCGCGCGAAGAAGATGCTGCTCTCCGACAAGAGCAACGGCGGCGAAAAGATCGACATCGGCCAAGTCGGTGAAATCGCCTCGATCGACCCGAAAGTGATCTGGGCGCTCGAGGAGGGCGGTTTCATCCCGGTGGTGGCGCCGATCGGCGTCGGCGAGGACGGCCAGTCCTACAACATCAACGCGGACCTTGTCGCAGGCAAGCTTGCCGAGGTGCTGAAGGCCGAAAAACTCGTGGTGCTCACCAATACGCCGGGCGTGCTCGACAAGAACAACAAGCTTCTGACCGGGCTGACGCCGAAGAAAATCGATGCGCTGGTGGCCGAAGGAACGCTCTCCGGGGGAATGCTCCCCAAGATCAGCTCGGCGCTCGATGCGGCGAGAAACGGCGTGAAAAGCGTGCACATCATCGACGGGCGGGTCGAGCACGCGGTGCTTCTGGAAATTCTCACCGACGAGGGCGTAGGGACGCTGATCAGATCGAAATGACCGCGCGGGCTTTCCGGCTACGCAACGCGGTTGCCGTCCTCGTCCCAGAGTCCCGCCAGATAACCATCCTTTTCGTCGTAAATCGTCAGTACACGGCCCCGCGGCGCGTCGCTGAACGACAGATGCACCCAGCGTCCGTATTCCAGAATGCACTGGTCAAAATCGATGTCCGATTGCCGCATGGCGCGGGCGACATCGAGCGGCGTGCCGAAGCCCGGGCAGGCAAAGTCCGCGGCGAGCCCCCGCACGTGCTGAGACGTATCGGAGCCGCCGACCGCCGCGTTCAGCGCTGCGCAGCGGTAGCCGCTCGATATGTCAAGCGGCGCGCCGAGCAAGGCCTGCACCCGTTCCAGCTCTGAAGCGAGCCGCTTCAAGTTTTCGACGATGTCGGGGGCAGGCGAGTTATCGATGCCCATCTTCTCCGCCACTTCGGAGTACGTAAGCTGTGCCAGCGAGAAATGCAGCGAGAGTTGCATAGCAGGATTCTAGCGAAATTCCTGATCCGGTTCGGTAGCAAGCGCTCACATGGAGTCATACAATAGGCACTTTCCGGCTGCCAGACTGCCATGCCCGCTTCCAAGCCCGGCGCACGCCGCCTGCAGATCCTGCAGGTTCTGGCGCAGATGCTTGAGGACCCCAAAGGGGAAAAAGTCACCACCGCCGCTTTGGCGAAAAGGCTGGACGTGTCCGAGGCCGCCCTGTACCGGCACTTCGCGAGCAAGGCGCAGATGTTCGAGGGCCTGATCGAGTTCATAGAACAGTCCCTGTTCGGCCTGATGAACAAGATCACCGCCGAAGAGGACAACGGCCTGAAGCAGATCCACGCGATCCTGGCGTCATTGCTCAGCTTCGCCGAGAAAAACCCCGGCATGACGCGGGTCCTCACAGGCGATGCGCTGGTGAACGAGGACGAGCGGCTGCAGACCCGCATCAATCAGCTGCACGACCGCCTGGAAGCGACGCTCAAACAGTGCCTGCGCGTCGCCGCAACGCAGGGGCACGAAGAACCGGACCCGACGGCGAAGGCGAACCTCTTGCTTTGCTACGTGATCGGTCGCTGGCAGCAGTTCGCCAAGAGCGGCTTCAAGCGCCTGCCCTCGGAACTCTGGGACAAACAATGGCCGCTGCTGGTCTAGCGGCTAGGCAGCCACCCTCGCGCACACCTCGCAGGCCGGATCCTTCGCGAGCTTGACGGTTCGCCACTGCATGCCGAGCGCATCGAGGATCAGCAGCCGCCCTTTCAGGGTTTCGCCGGCGCCGGCGAGGAGTTTCAGCGCTTCGGCCGCCTGCACCGTTCCGATGATGCCGGTCAGCGGGGCGAATACGCCCATCACCGCGCAACGCACCTCTTCGAGCTCCGCGTTTTCCGGGAACAGGCAGTGGTAGCACGGACTCGAATCATCTCTCAGATCGAACACGCTCACCTGGCCGTCGAAGCGCACCGCCGCGCCCGAAACAAGCGGCTTGCGATGTCGCACGCAGGCGCGGTTGACTGCATGCCGGGTGGCGAAGTTGTCGGAGCAGTCGAGCACGACGCTGCTTGAGGCGGTCAGGCGATCAAGCTCTTCGTGCCCCAGTCGCTGCTGCAAGGGCACGACCCTCACTTCAGGGTTGATTTTCGCGAGGGCAGCACGGCCCGAGGCAGACTTGGGCTCGCCGACCGATTGCGTCGTGTGGAGGATCTGGCGCTGGAGGTTGGTGAGGTCCACCGAATCGCCGTCTGCGAGCGTAATGGTTCCGACGCCCGCGGCGGCGAGGTACAGCGCCGCCGGTGAACCGAGCCCCCCTGCGCCGATCACCAGAGCCGACGCAGCGAGCAGCCTCTCCTGGCCTTCGATGCCGATCTCCGGCAGCAAAATGTGCCGTGAATAGCGGAGGAGTTGCTCGTCTGTCATTGACCGGCGGAAAAGCGCACCGTGGAACGAACCGCGCTGGGCGTCAGTTCCATTCCGCAGAGATCCAGGCGTGCGGTTTGCTCAGTTTTTCCCGGTTGCCTGGGCGCTTTGTGCGGTGGCGAGGGGCTGGCCCTTCAGGAACTTCAGCGCCTGCTGGAACTGGAAGTCCTTGTCCGAGGCGAACTCGATGGGTGCCGGCGGCTTGTCTTCGCCGTTCTCCGACGGCTTGACCGAGGTTCGCTGAGCCTGCTCGGCCCCCTTGTCCTGGTCGTTGGCGAGATGCTTGTCCAGATCGGCCTCGCGCAGCCGGGCGGCGGGGGGCACGGTCGGGTCGTCGATCACGATGTCAGGAACGATCCCTTTCGCCTGGATCGAGCGCCCGCTCGGCGTGTAGTACCGGGCGGTGGTCAGCTTGATTGCGGTGCTGTTGCCGAGCGGCAGGATGGTTTGCACCGAGCCCTTGCCGAAGGTCTGCGTGCCTATGACCGTGGCCCGCTTGTGGTCCTGCAGCGCGCCTGCGACGATTTCCGATGCCGAGGCCGATCCCCCGTTGACGAGCACCACCATCGGCACGGATTTGATCGCGGCCGGCAGGTTTTTCAGGTAGTCGTCCCGGTTGCCGCGCAGATAATCCTCGGGCGCGGCGACGAACTTGCGCTTCGCGTCCTCGGTGCGCCCGTCGGTGGACACCACCAGCGCGCGCGGAGGCAGGAACGCGGCGGAAATTCCCACCGCGCCGTTGAGCAATCCCCCGGGATCGTTGCGCAGATCGAGCATCAGCCCTTTCAGGGGGCCGGTCTTGTAGAGCCCTTCCAGGTGCTTCACCAGATTTTCGCCGGTATGTTCCTGGAACTGCGAGACGCGGACCCAGCCGTAGCCCGGCTCGATGAGTCTCGATTTCACGCTTTGCACGCGGATCACGTCGCGGGTAAGGGTCACCTCGAACGGCTTCGCGTCGCCTTTGCGCATGATGGTGAGCCGGATGCTCGTCTTGGGCTTGCCGCGCATGCGCTTCACCGCATCGTTGAGGCTCATGCCCTTCACCGAGGTGTCGTCCAGCTTGATGATGAGATCGCCGGGCTTCAGCCCCGCCCGGAAAGCCGGTGTGTCCTCGATCGGCGAGACCACCTTGACGAATCCGTCCTCCATGCCGACCTCGATGCCCAGGCCGCCGAACTCGCCTTGGGTGCCGACTTGAAGCTCGCGGAACGCTTCCTGGTCCAGGTAGGCCGAATGCGGATCGAGCCCGGTGAGCATGCCGCTGATCGCTTCGGTGATGAGCTTCTTGTCCTCGACCGGCTCGACATAGTTGTTTTTGATCGCGCCGAACACCTCGGCAAAGGCGCGCAACTCGTCCACCGGCAAAGGAAAGCGCGCCGCCTCGCGCTGAGCCACGGCGGAGAAGTTGAGGCTGAGCAGGATCCCCGCCAGCACGCCGACCAGCACCAGGCTGGCCTGTTTGATCTTGGTCGTCATCGTTGCTCCTACGTTCTACCCGCTTCGGCCCCGCCTGTTGGGGGAAAATTCCACCGTGCACCGCAAGGCTCGCGCACCTACTATTTCAGGGACACCCAACGCATTGGATCGAAAGCTTTTCCTTCATGCCGAATCTCAAAGTATAAACCCGATTCCGTGTTGCCGCCGCTCGCGCCTACAGTGGCAACCACGTCTCCGGTTCGCACCGGATCGCCCACCTGTTTCAGCAGCGACTCGTTATTGCCGTAGATCGTGAGGTAGCTCTGGCCGTGATCGAGGATGAGCAGATTGCCGAAGCCGCGCAACCAGTCGGCAAACACCACCCGTCCGGAGGCCACCGCCCGGACCTCCTGACCGGAGGGCGAGCGGATGAACAAACCTTTCCATGGCGGGCCTCCATTAGAACGCGCGGCACCGAAACGGTTCGCGAGCTCTCCCTTTACCGGGAGCCGCAGCCCACCCCGCAGGCGCGCAAACAGACCTTCCGGACCGCCGGGTTCGGGCACCTTCTCGTTGCGGCGCCCGCCCCTTCGCGAAGCCTCGGCGAGCACCTTGCCGAGTTCCTCCACCAGGCGCGTGAGGCGGGACTCGTCGCGCTCGAGGAGCTTCACTTGCCGGCGCTGCTCGCGCAACTGCGTCGATACCGCCGCGAGCACCTTGCGCCGCTCGGCCTGCTGGCGGAGGAGGACACTGCGCTCCTTGCGCTGTTCCGATTCGATTGCGGCGAGCTCGGCGGTTTTTTCCCGCGTGCGGGTCTCGAGTTCGCGCAACCGCGCGAGGTCGGCGCGCAGGGCGCGGATGAACTCCGCCTGGGCGCGAGAGATGTAGCCGTAGTAATGCAGCTCGCGCGCCGTCCGGTTGGGGTCTTCCCCCGAAAGCAGGAGCTTGAGGTAATTCTGTTCGCCTTCCAGATAGCGCTGCGTCAGCAGACGTCCGAGAATTTCCTGGCGCGATGCAATCTCCGCCTCGACCGAGTGGCCTTGTCCGGCAAGCGCTTTCAGCTCGCTCTGCGCCGTCTGGCGCTTTCCGGCAAGTGCGCGCAGGGTCCGGTTGGCCTCGGAAATCGCGCGCTCGGACTCGCGCAGCTGGTCGCGCGCTTCCGTGCGGGAGCCTTCCTTGTCGGCGATGTCCGCGCGCAACTGCTCTATGCGCGTGCGCAAGGCGTCGAGCCTCTCGTTTTCTGCTTGTAGCTGCGCCAGCGCAAGCGCGGGCGCAAGGAGCAACGCCGCGGCCCAACGACGGGCAATGCTGCAGTGGACGCTCGGGGAGATCGTATCGGCGGAGCTGTTTTCCGGCACTGCCGCCCTCCGCGCCGCGATCAGGTTCTCGCCTTGGCCTGGTCGGCCACCGCCCGGGCTTTGGCTTCCGCCTCGCCCGGATCGCCGAGATAGTAGTGGCGAACGGGTTTCAATGCCGTGTCCAGTTCGTAGACGAGCGGGATTCCGGTCGGGATGTTCAGACTCACGATATCCTTGTCGCCCACGCCGTCGAGGTGCTTGACAAGGGCGCGCAGGCTGTTGCCGTGCGCGGCGATGATGACACGCCTGCCTTGCCGCACCGAGGGCGCGATGGCTTCATTCCAGTAAGGCAGAAACCGCGCCACGGTGTCCTTCAGACATTCGGTGAGCGGCAACTGGGCTTCGGTCAGCCCCGCGTAGCGGGGATCGCCGCGGGAGTGGCGCGGATCGTCGCGCGCGAGCGCCGGCGGCGGCACGTCGTAGCTGCGGCGCCACAGGAGCACCTGCTCCTCGCCGAATTGGGCCGCCATTTCGGCTTTGTTCAGCCCTTGCAGCGCACCGTAGTGTCGTTCGTTCAGCCGCCAGGACGGGTGCACGGGGATCCACATGAGGTCCATCTCCTCGAGCGCGAGCCAGAGCGTCCTGATCGCACGCTTGAGCACGGACGTATAGGCGAGATCGAAGCTGAAGCCCATTTCCTTCAGGATCGCGCCGGCGCGCTTCGCTTCGACGACGCCGCGCTCCGACAGGTCGACATCGATCCACCCGGTAAAGCGGTTTTCGCTGTTCCAGACCGACTCGCCGTGGCGCAGTAGAACGATCTTATGCATGGATGTTTTCGCTTGGCCGCGTTTCGCAGTGCAAAAAAGCATTTTATAATAGGCCATTACGGAAATTCGAGCACAGGGCGTGAACCGGGAACCCCAGGATATTTTCAAGCTGATCGGGCGCAAGGAGCAAATCGAAGAAGCGGCGCGCGCGATGAAGGCGATCGTGCACCCGCTGCCGAAAGCATGAGATGGCGGAACGCGATCTCTTCAAGTTCGTCAGCGACAATATTTTCCTGGTCGCCGTGGCGCTCGTCAGCGGCGGGATGCTGATCTGGCCCGCGTTGCGTCGCGGGGCGGGCGGGGCCTCGGTCACGACCCTCCAGGCCACGCTTCTCATCAATCAGCAGAACGCGCTCGTGCTGGACGTGCGCGAGGCGTCCGAGTATGAAAAGGGCCATATGCTCCACGCGCGCAACATCCCGCTCGGCGAGCTCGAGACGCGCGCGGGCGAGCTCGAAAAACAGAAGGCGAAGCCGGTCATCGCGGTGTGCGACACCGGAAATCGCGCGGGCAAGGCCGCCTCGGTCCTGCGCAGGCTGGGATTCGAGAAGGTGCATACCCTGGGCGGGGGAATCGGGGCCTGGCAGGAGGCCGGCCTGCCGCTGGAGAAATAGATGGCGAAAATCAGGATGTACGCCACCGCGGTTTGCCCCTTCTGCGTGCGCGCGGAGATGCTGCTCAAGTCAAAGGGCGTGACCGAGATCGAAAAGATCCGGGTCGACCTCGATCCCCGGCAGCGCGAGGAGATGATGCAGAGGACCGGCCGCCGGACCGTGCCGCAGATCTATATCGGCGACACGCACGTGGGCGGATTCGACGAACTTGCCGCGCTGGAACACGCCGGCCAGCTCGACCCGCTGCTCACGGCTTAGCCCGGAGCGCTTTCCAACCCCCTCTCCAGGAACCTTCATGAGCGAAGCGCAGCAGCCAGCATTCAGCATCGAGAAGATCTACGTTAAGGACCTCTCCCTCGAGGTCCCGGGCGCGCCGCAGGTATTCATGCAACAGGAGCAGCCGCAACTCGAAGTACGCCTCGAGCACCGGTCGCAGCGCATCAACGAGGTGCTGTTCGAGGTGGTTCTCGTGATCACGGTGACCGCAAAGAGCGGCGACAAGGTTCTGTTCCTTGTCGAAGCCTCGCAGGCGGGCGTGTTCCAGATCCGCAACGTTTCGGAAGCCGATCTTGCTCCCGTCTTGGGGATGGTCTGCCCCAACGTGCTTTTCCCCTACGCGCGCGAGACCGTCTCCGACGTGATCAACCGGGCCGGCTTTCCGCCGGTGCTGCTCGCGCCGGTAAACTTCGAGGCGCTTTATCAGCAGCGCCAGGCCGCCGCCGCCAGCCAGCCGGGCGGTTCGCGCATCGAGATCGCGCACTGATGCGCGCACGGCTCGCCGCGTTGACGCTCCTTGCGATCGCGTTGCCGGCGGCCGCGGGTGAATTCCGCTCGATTGCGGAAAACGCCACGCCGATGTACGACGCGCCCTCGGTGCGGGCGAAGAAACTCTTCGTCGCGAGCCGCTACTATCCGGTCGAAATCGTGATCAACATCGACAACTGGGTCAAGGTGCGCGATCAGGCCGGCGATCTCGCCTGGGTGGAGAAGAAATCGCTCTCGGAAAAGCGCACCGTGATCGTGATTGCTCCCGTCGCCGACGTGCGGCGCGCGGCGAGCGAGCAGGCGCCGCTCGCGTTCCAGGCCCGGCAGGGCGTGGCGCTCGACGTCGTCGATCCCTCCGCGGGTGGATGGATCGAAGTGCGCCATGCCGACGGGCAAACGGGTTTCGTCAAGGTCAGTCAGGTCTGGGGTCTTTAGCCTCGGATCGACACGGATTCGTAATCCGTTGTGATCCGTGCGAATCCGAGGCTGATTTCGAATGAACATCGCAATTCTCGGCGCGGGAGCCTGGGGCACGGCGCTTGCGATCGCGCTCTGCGCGAGGCACCGCGTCACTCTCTGGGCGCGCGATCCGGCGCAAGCTGCGGCCATCGGGTCGGGACGCCGTAATCCCCGCTACCTCTCCGAAGTTCCGCTTCCGCATTCGGTCGCGGTGACGGCTGACCTCGGCGTCGCGCTCGCTGAGAGCGACGTCATCCTGATCGCCACGCCGACTGCCGGGCTGCGCGACGCTCTCGAGCGCGTCCGCCCGTTGAGATCCGAGCGACCGGTGGTCTGGGCATGCAAGGGTTTCGAGCAGGCGAGCGGAAAGCTGCCGCATCTAGTCGTGGCGGAGGTGCTCGGAGAGCGCGCCGCTTGCGGAGCTCTGTCCGGCCCGAGCTTTGCGCTGGAAGTCGCGCAGGGTCGGCCCACGGCGCTGACTCTGGCCGCACGCGACGCCGGGTTCGCGAAGCGCACGGCGCGAGAGCTGCATCAGCCTACCCTGCGGGTGTATTTCACCACGGACCTGGTCGGGGTCGAAATCAGCGGCGCGGTGAAAAACGTCATGGCGATCGCCGCCGGAATCTGCGACGGGCTCCAGCTCGGCCTGAACGCGCGGGCGGCGCTCATCACCCGGGGCCTCGCCGAGCTGACGCGCCTCGGGCTTGCTCTGGGCGGGCGGACCGAAACCTTCATGGGCCTCGCGGGAGCGGGAGACCTCATCCTGACTTGCACCGGCGATCTGTCGCGCAACCGCGGCGTCGGGCTGGGCCTCGCCCGGGGCGAGCCGCTCGATGCGATCCTCAGGCAGCTCGGCCACGTCGCCGAAGGCGTGTATTCCGCCCCTGCCATCGAGGCGCTCGCCGCCGAAAAGCGCGTCGACATGCCGATCACCCGGGCAGTCTGCGCGGTGCTGTTCGACGGCACCCGCGCCCGCGACGCGGTGCAAGAGCTGCTCGCGCGGGATCCGAGGGAAGAAGCCTAAGCTGCTAACGCTCCGGTATCAGGCGCGCGCAGCTTTTGGCGCGTCGCCTGGAACGTGTTGTTGGGCAACATTAGTCGGATATCCAAACGTGCTGCCATATGCGGTTGTTGTAACAATAAGCAACGCCTGAAGACTCCGTGGCTCCGAAGATTGCTGCCGAGTGGGAACACGTCAGCGGGTCTATTTCACCTAGCTCCAACGGGCCGTCCAAGGCCTTAGTCCGTCGGTAGACTCCTGGCTTGTCGGCCGCAACGTAGAGCCTGATTCGCCCTTCAGGCCACTCGTTAAGGGTTTCGAGCTTCCAGTTTTCGCCGCGCGCCAGCGCGACGACTATGAGGGCTCCGGATCCTTTTAGCGCTGTGAGACCCAACAGGAAGTCTTTTGTCCCATCACCATCGAAGTCTGAGGTTGCGACACCGAGGCAGCCTTTTCTCCCTTCTTTCAGATCCCACTCCATGTCTTCCGCCAAGTTATCAGTGGCGAGCGGCGGACGGAACTTGGGAAAGGCTTTGCCTAAGGCGGCTTTCAAGGATGGCGGAATCTGTGCCTCGCACGAATCCGCCGCAAGAGCAGGGCCGGCACATAAGATCAGAACCGCAATGACGATCTTTTTCATGTTGCCCAATGTGGAGGTGTGCTGCGCGCTGGCCACGATGCTTCCCTCGCGCGGGGCGCTTCCGGCGCGTCCGGTACCACTGCCAGGTTATACGGCAGCTTGCGCCAGCTGGTCAGCATCTTGCCGCCGAGAGACTGGAAAGCAGCATATGACTACATCGGCCGAATGCTGCTCGGAGATCGGCAGAGTAACTTGCGTCGCGTGGGCCTCGAGTGTCAATGGGGTCGGGAGTGCATGTCCAATTCGCTCAAGGTAGTCGCGCCAACGATGATCGCCGCGCGGGATGGGAAAAATCACAAAGGCGACTAACAACTGACAGTCGATTGGAAAAAGCTTTTTAGCATCCTCCACGATGCTCGAAAAGTTCTTCGTGATTGGACGTGTCTTTTCGCCGACGCCCGGCATTCGCCAGTTTGTGTTCGGAGTCTTCAGTTCGATGTCGTACCTGGCGCCGTCCCATCGGAACGACAGGTCCGAGCGCGTTCGAATTGGTCCAGATTCCGAGGTAGATGCTTCGACCTCAACGTTCGCGGCGCCCTTGAGCTCGGCGTGTGCAGCAAGTGCGAACTTGAGCCAGCCCTCAAATTTAGCTCGCTGACGCAATGCGATTGATACTGGGCCTGGATTTGCCTTCAGCACATCGGCAATCCAGTCTTTTACCATATCGTGCACCGCGCTCATTGTCATGCCGTATAACGTCTTGCTCTGCCGCGGGCCAGCGTGATGCCAGCACTAGGTACACCGCTGGCGGCCCGTCGGCAGCAAAGGGTTAGCGACTCACTTCTTGAATTCATACTGCTTGAGCCGCTTTCGGCAGATTGCGACCTCGTCCTCTGTAAACAGGGAGTGGTATTTCTCGTTGTCGAGAATCATCGCTTCAACAGTTAGGTCGAGCCGCTTGCGCTCCCATAGCGCCGTATATCCTTCCGAGACGTTGGCAGAATTGATCAGCGTGTGAGCCGTCCTAACGCCGCCGTGATCCGTGACCATTTGCAGGAAGCGAATAGCGTTGTATTTCGCCTCACTCTTGGCTCTGCGATAGATATCTAGCATCGCCTCGTGGAATTGAAGCTCTATGGGGTCGGTCACACGGCACCTATGTAATCGTGAGCGCTAACGTCGAAGCCAACCCGCGCGCGCAGCCGACAGGACAAGATGGCACAGCGCTTCGCGCGCGTCCAGGTTGGGCGACGGGTTATGCGGCTTCACTTACAGAACTTGTTCGCCCTGCACCAGCGCTCACCCTCCGCGGGATCAGACACCGAATAGACAGCATAGTCGCCTGCCTTTTTCAGCAATCGATCAGCCTCCTCAACCCGCCCCTTCTGGTAGTAAAGCCTCATTAACTCCAAGTGTGCCTGGCGTAACAGCGTCAGGTCCGTAATATCTCCGATTGAGTCACCCTCGGCGTATTCACCAAGGAAATTCTCCCAACGTTTGATCGCGACCTCAGGGGTGGGTGAACGATAGGCCCGAAGATAGGCAGCCACAATCGTCCCAGAGTCAGCGGCCAACTTGACCTCGAAAACCGGCTTGTACCTCCCACCCAAAGTCCCATCAGCGGCAAGGGTCGCAACCGGTAACGCGACGGACGCGATCGCAACCACTATCGCCCGTGTTAAGTTCAACCACATCTGATCAAGCCGCATAACGTCCGCGTTCAGCCGCGCGCTTCAGCGCGTCGGCTGCAACGCGCGGTTAGGCGCTTCCTTGATCTCATTCAGAACACCCTCCGAGTATTCCCAGACAACTGAGGGGATATAACCGGAACCCCTGTTCGGCGGACCTGCAGGAAAAGTGATTCGGACTTTTGTTCCCCTCTTCTCAATAACAGGATCTCGTCCACCGCAGAAATCGATTGGGTCTGTGATTTTAAAGGCTCCACTCTTATCAATCCCCAGCACGTGCAACGGGCCTCCATTACAGGCGTTACCCATTGGGCTTTCTTGAATTACCACTACATCTGCCAACTTCCCGATTCCGTTCGTATAGTGTGCAATGACATTTGGGGTGTACGAATACACACACTCAAAGGACTTCACCAGCTTTCCAGAGAGCAATGCTTTACAGTTACCATCGCCTCCCTTCGGTGATATCTCGAAGATACCAGCCGAAGTTTTGTAAGTCTTGGCTTGGGCTAACACAGTTGTGAGGTGTGCAGCAGCAACGACTCCTACCGCCAGGAATTTTCCAAGCATTCGCACTGAACTCTCCGTTTTCCTCTCGAGGCCTAACGAGAAATCGACTCCCTAAGAGGGGCATTGTAAAACCCCGGAAGCGGGGCCTAGTCCGGGCAGGCTACGCCCAAGCTTCTGATCCATCAAGCCGACCTCCGTGGATACATGTCCGAACATCGGCACCCATTAGGCCCCGGCCGGGAGGATGCCCATGCCCACTCCGCGATTGCTTGTTCAACGAGGGACGGTGCGCGCGATCACGAAGTTTTCAACTCTCGTCGCGCCTGCGCGCTTGAGCGCGCGTGCGAGTTCGTTCAAGGTCGCGCCGGTCGTCATGACGTCGTCCAACACGGCGACGCTCGCTCCGGAGAGGTCGAGCTTGCACAGGAACGCTCCGCGCACGTTCTTCGCGCGCTCCTCGTAAGGAAGTTCCGTCTGCGGCGGCGTGTCCTTCACGCGCAGCACGCCGCGCGGCTCGATCGGTCTGCCCAGGAGCCGCGCGAGACCGCGGGCGATCTCGAGAGCCTGGTTGAATCCGCGCTCGGCGAGGCGCTTGGGGTGCAGCGGCATCGGCACGATCAGATCGACCTCGGGTATCGGCCGGGACGCGAGAGCGCGCGCGAAGAATCCCGCGAGCGCAAGCCGTGCGCGATACTTGAGCGCCTGCACGAGCTTGTCGCACGGAAATTCGTAGCGCCACAAT
>WNGN01000111.1_pt1 | contig 80499 bp, 90 predicted proteins | sample 5400561 | NCBI WGS metagenome assembly WNGN01 (sample SAMN13153379, study PRJNA577476) | soil metagenome | isolation source: 115 cm soil or saprolite under Garry oak tree replicate 2 | place: USA:California | collected 2016-06-15 | reverse complement strand
ATGACGGATGTCAATCGCGCCTCGCTGTGACGAGGTGGCAGGCCCGACGACGATCTCAATCCTCGTCGTGGTCTCCCCTCGGCGTCCCGAACACCGCGATGCAGCCGTTTGAGCAGTTGGGGAAGACGTTGTTGGCCGGCAAGGGCACCAACGCGTGGTTATTACGCGGGTCCACAGCCACCGAGTGCGAGGTCCCCGCGGGGAACGGCGGCTCAGTTGTCTTGCCCGCGGTGTTAACCGTCGGAACAATCTGGACCAGGGTTTGGCTTTCGGCGTCGATGACGCCCAGCACCGGGCCTGTCGGGTTGTTTCGGGAGGCGGTGTAGTAGCGTCGGTCGCCGGGGTTGAACCAGACTTCGTCGGATCCCCCAACGCCGGCAACGCTCGCATCGATTGTGCCCGTGTTCGCGTCCATGATTATTTGCGTGGGCGCAGCGATGGAATTCGGATTCTTCGAATCCCACGCATTCCCCGCAGTATCGAAGACTACGCTGCACCCGAGGAGCAGATCCTGGTTTGGACCGACGGTGAGTCCCGCCGGCTGGCAGAACTCCACAGGAAAGGCCACCTCTACGGCGCCAGTATGCGGATTGATTTTCGCGACCGCTCCGTCGGAGGTCACGCCGTTCACTTCCGGTATCGAGATATAAAACCTGTGGGTCTTGGGCTCCCACACCGGTTGTTCTGCGCCATTGGTTGCAGTTTTGTCCTTGTTAGGACCAAAATTCTTGAACGTGATTCTGCAGGGCGGGTGAACCGATGTACTGCATTCGTTTTGGTTTACTGTCAAAGCTCCGTCCGCATTGACCTTGATCAGGCTGGCAAACGGCGGGTCGTCGGCGTTATTCACGACAAGGAGGAGCCGATCCTGCGGGTCGAAGGCGAGTTCATCGGCACGGTTGCCATCCGTTCCGCCTGTGGACACGTCGCCGCCGAGGACAATTTGGTCTGTCCTGAGGTCGATGGTTACCACCCTGCTGGGGGCGTCGGTCACGAAGAGGAAGTGTCCGGACACCACGACGCCATTGGGCCCGGATTTGTCGTTGTCCGCCACCTGACCTACTCCGCCGGGACCAGCCTTAAAGACGACCCCCTTGAACCCCCCAGTGATGTGTCTCAAGAATATATTCGTCCTAGCGTCGACGACGTCGACGCTCTTATTGGAACGATCGCCGAGATAGTAGAGCTGGCTGTCCGGGTCGAGCCAGCTGATATCAAAGGCTCGGAGGGGGACCAGTGACGTCGGGATGGGGACGGTTGTAAGAAGCTTGACCGCCCCTCTTTGGTCCGCATCGGCGCTGACCGATCCGGCGGGAAGCAGGAGGATGGGAACAGCAACGACGAGAAGTAGAGAGAGCGTGAGCGCGTTCTTCCGCGGCATGGAGAACCTCCTTGTCGTGAACCGCCACCTGAGAAGCCACGAGTCTTCGCGCGGCATTCTCTTGCCCGAGCGAAGACGAGTCGATGGATCCCGCGGCTCCGCTACGCGCAGACGCAGCGGGCGCGAGGCACGCGGAGCGGGTACGTCAGGCGGAGGCGGCGGGAGGGGCGCGCGTGTGCCACGACGAGAGCGGGCAAGCGAACAGCAGGCTCTCGTCTGGCGCGGACACGGAAGCGATGACGACTGCGGCGGAGATCGTGTGGTAAGGCAGGTGAGCGTCCGTGGTGCCGACGCTGGACGTCGCCAACAGAACGACGTCGTCGTAGTCGCCGTTGTCCCAGAAGCCGGCGATCCAGCCGGGATCGGGCGGACTGGCATAGGCGAGGGGCGCGAGCAGCACCATCGCGCCCATGAGTAGGAGAACGAGCGAACGCTGGAGCGTCACTGGCGACGAGATAGCACTGCGCTGCTCCGCTTGTCAAGCAATCGTGCCGCGTGTTTGCCGCGCACGTTGCTCACCGTTCTGATGCCGCATCCGAGCGCCAGTGACTCGAGAGCCCCGACGGGCCTGATAAGCTGTCCGTCATGGACACCAAGGACTTCCGCCGCCACGCCCACGCGTTCGTCGACTGGATGGCCGACTACCTGGCCGAGGTCGAGCGCTATCCCGTGCGCGCCCAGGTCAAGCCCGGAGAGGTCGCCGCGAAGCTCCCGCTCACGCCGCCCGAGCGCGGCGAGCCGATGGAGACGATCTTCGCCGACTTCACCTCGGTCGTGCTGCCGGGGATCACGCACTGGCAGCACCCGAGCTTCTTCGCCTACTTCCCGGCGAACTCGAGCCCGCCGTCGGTCCTCGCCGAGATGCTCACCGCGACGCTCGGCGCCCAGTGCATGCTCTGGCAGACCTCGCCCGCCGCGACCGAGCTGGAGACGCGCGTCCTCGACTGGCTTCGCCAGATGACCGGCCTGCCCGAGGGCTTCACGGGCGTCATCCAGGACTCCGCCTCGAGCGCGATCCTCTGCGCGCTCCTCACCGCGCGCGAGCGCGCGACCGGCTGGCGCGCGAACGAGGAGGGCGTCGGCGCCGTCGGGCCACTCCGCGTCTACTGCTCGACGGAGACCCACTCGGCGACGGAGAAGGGCGCCAAGATCGCGGGGCTCGGCCGCGCCAACGTCCGTAAGATCCCGGTGGACGCCCGGTTCGCGATGCAACCGGACGCGCTCGAGGCCGCGATCCGCGAGGACCTGGCGGCGGGTGCCACCCCGGTCTGTGTCGTGGCCTCCCTCGGGACGACGGGCGTCGGCGCGCTGGATCCGCTGCGCCCGATCGGCGAGGTGTGCCGGCGCCACAACGTCTGGCTCCACGTGGACGCGGCGTGGGCGGGGAGCGCGCTGATCCTCCTCGAGCATCGCGGGATGCTCGACGGCATCGAGCACGTGGACAGCTTCGTGTTCAACCCTCACAAGTGGCTCTTCACCAACTTCGACTGCTCCGCGCACTACGTGCGCGACCCGGACGCCCTCGTGCGGACGCTCGAGATCCTGCCCGCCTTCCTCAAGACGCGCGAGCGCGGCCACGTCATCGACTACCGCGACTGGAGTGTCCAGCTCGGGCGCCGCTTCCGCGCGCTGAAGCTCTGGTTCGTGATCCGCGCCTACGGGGTGGCCGAGCTCCAGCGGATGGTCGCCGCGCACATCGCGCTCGCGCGCGAGGCCGCCGAGTGGATCCAGGCGGCGCCCGACTTCGAGCTGATGGCGCCGCGGAGCCTCGCGCTCGTGAACTTTCGTTACCACCCGCGCGGCGTGGAGGATCCGAGCCAGCTCGACCGGCTGAACGAGCGGTTGCTCGAGGCGCTGAACGACAGCGGTGAGCTCTATCTGACGCAGAACCGCGTGCACGGCGCCTACGCGATCCGCCTCGCGATCGGTCAAACCACGACCGGGCACCGCCACGTCGAGGCGGCGTGGACGAAGATCCAGGAAACGGCGCGGGCGCTTGGCGGTTAGGGTGAGACGAACGCCTCGGGTGCGGACCGACCATCCCCACCGGGGCGGCGAGTCGGAGCACACCGTGGGACACCGTTCGTTGGGGAAGGAGGGCGTCGCATGACATGCCCTGCGCTCGTCGTCGTGCTCGCACTACTCGCGCTGGTTGCGGCGCCCGCTCGCGTGTCAGCTCAGCTCGTCCTGGTGCCGCCTGTCATCACGCAAGCGGCGGCGGACGATGCGCTGCAATCCCTTCACATCACCGGCACGAGCTTCGGCACCACAACGCCCACCGTCAAGCTGGCGGATGTCTCGCTGGTCGTCACGACGTTCAGCGACACCGCCATCGTGGCGATGCTGCCGCCGGGGATCGCTCGCGGCTCGTACTGGTTGCTCGTCATTCGTTCCGAGCCCTTCCCGGTCTATTCGGTGCCATTCCAGGTGACGCTCGGCGCCGTCGGGGCTCCAGGGCTCCCGGGGTTTCCGGGGCCACCTGGCCCCCCAGGCCCACAGGGTCCCCAAGGCATAGAGGGCGCAGGACAGCCGGGGCCAGCGGGTCTTGCCGGCCCGCAGGGGCCGCCCGGTCCACAAGGGCCGAGCGGCCTGTCGGGGCTGACGGTTGAGTCCGTGAGGGACTCCGTGCTTCCGTTCTCCCGCAAGAGCGTCTTCGCTCCGTGCCCGGCGGGGAAATTTCCCATGAGCGGCGGCGTCTTTACCGAGGGTGGGATGAACGTCACCGATAACGGTCCCGAGACGGTGGGGGCGCGGGCCGGGTGGCGCGGCGGTGTCTTCAACCCGCAGGCAAGCCCGAATGACGTGGTTGTGACCGCGATCTGCGTCGCGCAGCCGTCTCCGTAGCGCCGCGCGCTTCGGAGCCTTCCGCGAGACAGCCTCAGGCGTCGTCGACGGCGTCAGCCCCGGAGCGCTCGCTCGATCTCGTCGAGGTGCTCTCGGCGATGCTGGGCACGCAGCAGGTTGACCGGGTTGCCGGCCGCAGCGTTTCGAGTGACGAACTCATCCGGCAGCGTCCTGACCTTGCGATCGACCGCCTCGGCAATGGCCACCGCCGCGTCGGCCGCTCGCCGCGCGGGCAACGCGAGGAGCAGCGGTTTGGCGGCGTCGTTGATCCAATCGACGGCCGCGTGATCGAGCGCGGGCGGCACGGCCGCCGGCCCCTCGCGCTGCCAGCGCTCGAGCAGAACCAGGATGCGCTGGTCCCAGAACGCCAGGTGGCCCAGGACGGAGGCGATCGTCCAGCCAGCGCCGAGTAGGCGGCCAAGCTCCCCGTCGCTCAGCCGGGCGACAAGAGCGCGCAGCCGCTCGCGCTGACCATCGTTCTCGGCGACATACGAACGGTCGACAATCATCGGCCTCTCCTCTCGTGGCGCATCCGCCGGAACGCTAGTCGGGACTATTGATCCCCTCGTCCCGTCTGCAGTTCGAAGAACTGCGTTCGGGCGAGCGGGTGACGGAGCCTGGCCGGCCGGGGGCGCCCCCGATGACAGGACCCGCCGTCGCGCGCTGGTCGCTCATGAAAAATCTCGGCTAGGCCCCCGCGACGAGCCGGAGGTCCTCGACCAGCATCCCGTAGAGGTGCGCCTGCTGCGTCTCGTCCTCGCCGCGCAGCACGGCGGATGGATGAAGCGTGGCGATCGTCTTCTCCGTCCAGCGCGTGGGAAAGAACCGGCCGCGGTCCCTGAGCAGGCGGAAATCGGCGGCGACGATCGCGCGCGCCGCCGTCGCGCCGAGGCAGACGAGCACCTCGGGCTTGATCGCCGCGATCTCGGCCTCCATCCAGGGGCGGCAGGCCGCGAGCTCGCTCAGACGCGGCGTCTGGTGGATGCGGCGCTTGCCGCGCTCGATGAACTTGAAGTGCTTGACCGCGTTCGTGACATAGAGCCGCTCCCGGTCCAGGCCCACCTCGACCAGCGCGCGGTCGAGCACCTCGCCCGCCGGGCCAACGAACGGCGCGCCCTTCAGATCCTCCTGATCGCCGGGTTGCTCGCCGACGAGGACGATGCGGGCATCGGCGGGGCCGCGCCCGAAGACCGTCTGGGTCGCGTGACGATAGAGGTCGCAGCCCGTGCAGCGGGCCGCCGCCGCGCGCAGCTCGGCGAGCCCGGCGCCAATGGGAACGAACGACGCGGCGCCCGCGCCCTGTTGCTCGAGCTGCAGCGCTTCCACCTGCTCCGCGCGCTCGGCCTCGCGCCGCGCCTGGGCTGCGAGCGCGTTCAGCCGTCGCACCGTTGGATCGCGCGTCGCCTTCAGGAGATCGCGGTCGTCGTGGACGAGCCGCCAGAGCACTTCGTACAGCACCGGCCAGCGCGCGGGGTCGTGGGCGCCGGCGACCTGGCGCGCCAGGTCCAGGAACGCACGCGGTACGCGCGCCGCGCCAGGCGTGGCCGCACCGAGAGCCGCGGGCGTTGGTGCTTCGCCGCCTGCGGTCTCGCTCCAGCGCACCTCCACCGGAGCGACGCCCTCGCGCAGAAGGGCGCGTGCCGCCGACTGCCAGCCTTCGAACGTCGGCGCGATCTCGACTGTCCTCACACCGTCCTCCGCCGAAGGCCGTGGCCGAAGAAGCCGCCCCACGGCCGCCCGTGGGCGTGGTAGTGGTCGGGGATGTTGCGCATGTGATCGTCCACCCAGAACTCCCCGAACTGCGCGGTGGCGACCTCCCTCAGGCGCTCGCGCATGTGGACCACGTGCTCGTCGGGCGGCGTCGTGCCGTGGAAGCGCCAGACGACCATGGGCACCTCGCAGATCTCGCACTCGGCGATCCAGCAGATCTCATCCTCGTAATACCACGGAGTGATCCGCGCCGCGCGGCAGAGATCACAGCCGTTCGCGCGGGTGAACCCGGGGCTCATGCGCGTAACCTACCTCATTTCGGAGCCGTCGCCACCTGGCCGCGTCACGATGACGCCGAGCCCCGCCACCACGAGCGACGTGGCCAGGAGCCAGAACACGCGCTCGTAGCCGCCCAGCGCCACCATCAGGAGCGCGGCGCCGACGGGCGCGATAGCGCGCGCGCCGTTGGCCCCGAGCGCGATCGCCCCGCTGATGGAGCCGTAGTGGCGCGGCCCGAAGATCTCGGCGATCGTCGTCGCGCGCGCGAGCGTCGCCATGCCGTTGGCGGCGCCGAGCATCACCACCATCGGCACCAGCGTCGGAAGCTCTTTCGCCAGCGCCAGCTGGGCGAGCGCGGCCGCCTGGGCGAAGAAGATCACCCCGGTGACCGCGCGGTGGCCGAAGCGCGCGGCGATCGGCGCGAAGAGGAGCCGCGCGGGGAGCTGCATGGCGCCCATCCAGCCGATCATCACCGCGGCCACGGTCGGGGAGTAGCCGCGATCCGAGAGGTACGGGATCAGATGCACGGTGACCGTGTTCGTCGTGAAGCCGCCGACGAAGAAGGCCGCAGCCAGCACCCAGAACACCGCCATCCGCGCCGAAGCGCCGAGCGTCAGACCCGGCACGCGAGCCTCCCGCCGCTCGTCGCCCGGCGTGGGCGGCGCTCTCCGAGGGGCCGGCCGGAGCAGGAACGCGTGGAGCGGGATGGTGATCACGGCCAGAGTGACCGCGAGGGCGACGAGGGCGCCGCGCCAGCCGAGCCGGCCGACCAGCCACGCCTCGAGCGGCATGAAGATCGTGCTGGCGAGCGCTCCGGCGAGCGTCACGGTCAGGAGCGCCTTGTCCCGCCCGCGCGTCGCGAACCAGCCGACGACCGCCGCGAACGCAGGTTCGTAGAGCGTGGCCGCGAGGGCCAGACCCATCAGGCACCAGACTGCGTAGAGGGCGGGGAGACTCTCGACCCGCGACCAGACGAGCAGGAGCGCAGTCCCCAGGCACGAGCCCGCCGTCATGAGGGCACGGGCGCCGTGGCGGTCGATCCAGCGCCCGACGGGCAGCGCGGCGAGCGCCGCCACGCCCATCCCCACCGAGAACGCGCCAGTGATCTCGACGCGCGACCAGCCGAGATCGGCCTCCATCGGGCGGAGCAGGACCGGGAAGCCGTAGTAGAGGATGCCCCACGACACCACCTCGGTGACGCAGAGGGCGGCGACGACCACCCAGCCGTAGTCGAGACGCGGGGAATCGGTCACAGGCGCGCCACTCTAGGCGCGCGGCGTCCGTCCGTCAACTTCTCCGTGCTTGACAATTTTTGGGTCGGCGTGCAAAGTCGGTCGGCCACCGTCCCACGAAAGGAGCCGGTGATGATCGTTGGAGTGGATGTCGTCAAGCCGTAGCGATCAGCGCGGCTTCGGTCTCATCGAGATCCTGCTCGTCCTGGTGGTTGTGGCGATCGCCGGCGCGCTGCTCTACCGCTACTTTGCCGCCACCGCCCGAACGGTCGAGACGATCCAGGAGCAGCGTCCGCTCGCGACCTCCAAGCTCGCTGCCGACCAGGCCACTCTCGACTCGGTCCAGGGCGTGCTGCGGGCGTATTACGCCGAGCACGGCCGATGGCCTGCCGACAAGGCCGCCGTGCTGGCGCTCCTCCCGAGTCCACCGCGGTTCCAGTGCCCGGAGAACGATTTCGAGTACGACCCGGCGAGCGGCAGCCTCCGCCTCGCCGTCAGCGATCCCGCGCGCTGCTGACAGACGGAAGGAGCGACCCTTGACGGCGATTGCCCGGTCCCTCGCGCTCTTCGTCCTCGCCGGACTCTGCGAGATCGGCGGCGGCTACCTCGTCTGGCAGTGGTGGCGGACCGGCGCGTCTTGGCTGGTTGGCCTTCTCGGGGCCGCTATCCTGTTCCTCTACGGGATCGTCCCGACGTACCAGCCGGCGCACTTCGGCCGCGCCTACGCGGCGTACGGCGGCGTCTTCGTCCTGCTCGCGATCCTCTGGGGCTGGGGCGTGGACCGGATCGCGCCCGACCGCTGGGACGTCCTGGGCGGCGCGCTCTGCCTGGGGGGCGTGGCCATGATCATGTACTGGCCGCGATGAACTTCGACGGAGCCACGGCGACCGATGGGAACGCCTTCAGGATCCGCCGGTCGCTCGTGACCAGCGAGGCTCCGAGGTCCTCAGCCAGGGCGACGAACTCGCAGTCGTACGCCGAGCACCCCGAGCGGGCTGCGAGCTGGAGTACCTCGTGCGAGACGACACTGTACTCGCGCCCGGCCATGGCTTGCTCCGCCTGCCGGACGATCACGACGGCCTCCTCGATGCGGAGCGCGCGTCCCCTGACGAGCCCGGCGAGCACATTGCGGAACTCCGAGCGCCAGAGCAGCGGCGCCGCCCAGGCGGCATCCTTGCGAAGTATTCTCTCGGCCTGGGCGGTGTGCTCCCCCTCGACGTGGAGATAGACGAGCAGATTGGTATCGACGACGATCACGGCCTTCCGGCCGCCTTCAGCCGGGCCAGCCTTGCATCGGTCAGCCGAGGACCGGCCGGCGTGCGGCGGACGCTCCGCGCCCGGGCCAGCAGGGCCTCGGGGTCAACCGGCGCCGCGTGCGTCGCCGTCTCGAGGCAGGCGATGACCTCCAGGTTGAGGCTGCGCCGGTGCACGGCCGCCTGCCGCTTCAGCCGGCGGACCAGAGTGGCGGGGGCGTTCTTGATGGTCAGATTGGCCATTCGAGCCTTCGCGGTCAGTGTATCCAAAATGGTTCCGTTATGGAACCATTTTGCCTGGGGGGCGGAGGATGGACTGAGGCCGGGTCAACCGTCGCGTCCGGACGGAGCCGAATCTCGCGGCACACGCCCGCATGCTAACATGGTCACGACGTCGTGACCATGAGCCCGTGGAGGAGACCATGAAGACGATGCCGGCTGGCGAATTCAAGGCCCGGTGTCTCCGGGTGATGGAGGAGGTCAAGAAGTACCGGACGCCGGTGGTCATTACCAAGAAGGGAAAGCCTGTCGCCAAGCTGGTGCCGCCCGACGAGCCCAGGAAGGACGTGTTCGGCTGCATGGCGGGGACGATAAAGATCCTCGGCGATGTGGAGTCGCCCGTCCTGCCGCCGATCGACAAGTGGGATATTGCCCGGGGCATCGACTGGGCCGCGCGCCCGGAGCCCACTCCCCGGCGAAAGAAAACCACGCGGCGGAAGCAGGCGCGGTGATCCTCCTCGATACGCACGCCTGGCTGTGGCTCGGGTCGAATCCTGCGCGGCTGTCGCGGACGGCCGCGGCTGCGATCTCAGGGGCTGTTCAATCTGGAGGAATCGCGGTTGCCTCGGTAAGCCTCGTCGAGATCGTTTGGCTGATGGCGCATAACCGGCTCGGGCTCCGGGGGACGTCCGAGACGGTCCTCACGAGGCTCGTCGAGGAGACCGGCGTGGTGGTCAAGGAGATCACACCGGCGGTGGCGATACTCGCCGTGCAATTCACCGAAGAGTTCCCGAGAGACCCCGCCGACCGTCTCATTGCCGCCACCGCGCGCGCCGAGGGGCTGCCGCTGGTTACACGCGACGCTCGGCTTCGGCGGAGCCGGCTGGTCGAGACAGTGTGGTGATACCATCTAACGGATGAGCGAGCTGGAGGCCAAGGACAAACCCTCGAACTTCATCCGCGACGCGGCGCTCGAAGACCTGAAGTCCGGGCGGTACAAGGGCATCGTCACACGCTTTCCGCCCGAGCCGAACGGCTATCTGCACATCGGTCATGCGAAGGCGATCTGCCTCGATTTCGGCCTCGCGCTGGAGTTCGGCGGCCGCTGCCACCTTCGCTTCGACGACACGAACCCCGCCAAGGAAACCACCGAGTACGTCGAGGCGATCAAGGCGGACGTGCGCTGGCTCGGCTTCGACTGGGGCCCGCACCTCTACCACGCGAGCGACTACTTCGACCAGCTCTACGAGTGGGCCGAGGCACTGATCAAGAAGGGCCTCGCTTACGTGGACGACCTCACGCCCGACCAGGTCGCCGAGTACCGCGGCACGCTGACCGTGCCTGGCCGGGAGAGCCCGTACCGCAACCGCTCGGTCGGGGAGAACCTCGACCTCTTCCGCCGGATGCGGGCCGGCGAGTTCCCCGACGGCTCGAAGACCCTGCGCGCCAAGATCGACATGGCCGCGGGCAACCTGAATCTGCGCGACCCGGTCATGTACCGGATCAGGAAGACGGCGCACCACCGGACGGGCGACACGTGGTGCATCTATCCCATGTACGACTGGGCCCACGGCCAGTCCGACTCGATCGAGGGCGTGACGCACTCCCTCTGCACGCTCGAGTACGAGGACCACCGCCCGCTCTACGACTGGTACATCCAGGCGCTCGGCATCTACGCCCCGCGCCAGATCGAGTTCGCGCGCCTGAACCTCTCCCACACCGTCATGTCCAAGCGCAAGCTCCTCCAGCTCGTCGAGGAGGGCCTGGTCTCGGGCTGGGACGATCCGCGCATGCCTACGCTCGCGGGGCTGCGCCGCCGCGGCTACACGCCCGGGGCCATCCGCGACTTCTGCGAGCGCATCGGCATCGCCAAGGCCGACAACCTCGTGGACATCGCGCTCCTCGAGCACTGCCTGCGCGAGGACCTGAACCTCCGCGCCGAGCGACGCATGGCCGTGCTCCGGCCGTTGCGGCTGATCATCGAGAACTATCCCGAAGGGCGGGCGGAAGAACTGGACGCGGTCAACAACCCCGAGGACCCGGGAGCGGGTACCCGCAAGGTCCCTTTCGGGCGCATCCTTTATATAGAGCAGGACGACTTCCGCGACCCGCCGCCGCCCAAGTATTTCCGGTTATCGCCCGGCGTCGAGGTACGGCTGCGCTACGCCTACATCGTCAAGTGCACCGGCGTCGAGCGCGACGCCGCGGGGCAGGTGACGACCGTGCGCTGTGAGTATGATCCGGCGAGCCGCGGCGGCGATGCGCGCGGGCGTAAGGTCAAGGGGACCATTCACTGGGTTTCGGCCGCCGACGCGGTAGACGCCGAGGTGCGCCTCTACGACCATCTCTTCACCGCGCCCAAGCCCGACGAGACCGAGGACTGGAAGACGCTCGTCAACCCGCGCTCCCTCGAGGTGCTCCGCGGCGCCAAGCTCGAGCCGTCGTTGGCGGGGGCGAAGGCGGGCGACCGCTTCCAGTTCGAGCGCCAGGGCTACTTCTCCGTGGACTCCCGCGACTCCGCGCCCGGGCGCCTGGTCTTCAACCGCGCCGTTGGACTACGCGATACGTGGGCGAAGATCGAAGCCAAAACGTAACGTACCGTTGACCGGCGAAGCCGCCGCCTCGTTCTTCGCCCTCACCCCCGACCGCGTGCTCGACGCGGTCGAGGTGGGCGGCCTCCGCTGTACCGGGCGCTGCCTGCCGCTACGCGCGTTCGAGAACCGCGTCTACGAGGTCGAGCTGGAGGACGAGCGGCGGCTCGTCATGAAGTTCTACCGGCCCGGCCGCTGGTCGCGCGAGACGATCCTGGACGAGCACGCGTTCCTCTCGGACCTGGCAGCCGCCGAGGTGCCGGCCGTGGCGCCGCTCGACCTCGGCATCGGCGGCACGCTCGGCGAGATCGAGGGCATCCTCTACGCGGCGTTCCCGAAGGTGCGCGGCCGTACGCTCGACGAGCTGGACGCCGAGAACCGCCGCCGCATCGGCCGGACCATCGGCCGTATGCACGCGGTGGGCGCCGCCCGCGACGCCCCGCACCGGCCGCGCCTCGACGTGACGCGCTACATCCGCGAGCCCCTGGAGGTCCTCGCGAAGGGCGGCTTCATCCCCGACGGCCTGGCGTCACGCTACCGCGACGTCGCGCTGCGCACCGCCGACGCCGTCGCGGCGCCGCTCGCCGCCGCCCGGGTACAGCGCATTCACGGCGACCTCCACTGGGGCAACATCCTCTGGGCGACCGACGGTCCGATCCTTATCGACTTCGACGACTGCCTCGTCGGCCCGCCCGTCCAGGACCTCTGGCTCCTCGCGCGCGGCGACTCCGAGGAAGCGCGCCGGGCGCGTGAGGACCTCCTCGAGGGCTACGAGTTGTTTCGCGAGTTCGACCGCTCGACGCTCGCGCTCTGCGAGCCGCTGCGAGCCCTGCGCATCGTCGAAATGTCGGGCTGGATCGCGCAGCGGTGGGACGACCCCTCGTTCCCGCAGGCCTTCCCGCACTTCCGCGACCACCGCTACTGGATGCAGGAGTACGAGGCGCTGATCGGGATCTGGGAGGCGCTCGGGTGAGGGATGGTAGCATCGAGAGCGTCATGAGCACACCCGAGGCGGTCAAGCACGAGATCCTCAACGAGGGCCCGGACGAGCTGGTGATGCTCTGGCTGGTCTCGCCGCCCGGGCGCGAAGACTTCTTCAAGGCGATCGGCCGGCCGCGGACGCGCGCGATGGGGATGAACGAGACGCGCGCCTGGCTCGCGTCGCCGGGGCGCTAGATCAAATCGGCGCTCCCCTGCCAGGAACGACTCGACACGTGAAGCGAAGCAAGGAGCCACCCGCGCCCGCGCGCGTGCTGTCGATCCACGCGCACCCCGACGATCAGGAGTTCACCGTCGCGGGAACGCTGGCAAAGTGGGCGCGGGCGGGCAGCCACATCGTGACGGTCTGCCTCACGAGCGGCGAGGCCGGCTCGAACCAGCACACGCCCGCCGACATGACGCGTGAGCGCCTGGTGAAGATCCGCGAAGAGGAGCAGCGCGCGGCCTGCCGCGTGCTGGGCATCGCCGAGGTCGTCTTCCTCGGCGGGGAGGACGGGATGCTCCAGCCCACGCTCGCGCTCCGGCGCGAGCTTACCCGCGTGATCCGCCGCTATCGTCCGGACGCGGTCGTGTGCGGTGACCCGACGGTGCGCTTCTACGGTACGCGCTACCTCAACCATCCCGACCACCGCGTGGCGGCCGACGTGGTCCTCGACGCGGTCTTTCCCTCGGCCGGGACGCGCTTCATCTTCCCCGAGCTGCTCGACGAGGGGCTCGAGCCGCACCACGTGCGGGAGGTGTGGGTGCACGGCTCGGAGCGGGCCGACGCCTTCGTGGACATCGCCGGCGTGCTCGATCTCAAGATCAGCGCGCTGCGCGAGCACCGGAGCCAGATGGGCGACTGGGACCCGTCGCCGATGATCCGCGGCTGGGCCCGACAGCAGGGCGCCCGGCGCCGGCTTCGCGCCGCGGAGGCGTTCCGGCGGATGGTCCTGGAGGACTAGGCATGCGGAGGACCTCGTGCGCGCGGATCGACGTGCCAGGTCCGGTACACGCGTCGTGCGCGCTCGCGCGGGTCGGCAAGGTATGATGCTGGCATGGAACGTATAAGCGCCGGGCGGCCCCGCCGCCAGGGTGCTGCGAAGGCGAGCCCCGCCCCGGAGATCGCGCCTGCTCCCGAGCCGTTGATCGAAGAGCCCGCCGCCGAGCAGGAGCCTACCCTCGAGCACGAGCCCGTCGTGCCGCTCGCCACACCCGAGCCCGTCTTCGCCGCGCGCGTGCGGCCACCGGCCCCGGGGCCGCCGCTGCCGACGAGCCGGCGGGCGATCTTCTACGACGTCGAGAACGCGAGCCACCCCGCGCACATTGCACGGGTGATCGAGCACCTCGCGATCGACCCCCTGGGCGGGCGTACCGAGTTCGTGGCGGTCGGGAACTGGCGCGTGATCGGCCCAGACACGGCGCGCCTGCTCGCGCGCCAGGGCGCCCAGCTCGTCCACAGTGCGCCCTCCTCCGGGGTGAAAGACTGGAGCGACCTCCGTATCGCGGTGAGCGCGGGTGTGTGGTTGGCCGCCGCGCGCCCGGGCGACGTGCTGGAGATCGTGTCGGATGACCGCGCCTTCGACGCCGTGGGCGATGTGGCGGCTGCCCTCGGCATCGCGTTCCGCCGGCTCTCCTATCGCGCGCTCGCCGGCGCGCCGTCGGTGGAGCCGCGTGAGGTTCAGGCGGCAGGTGGGTCGGGGCGGCGCCGGGGACGGCGGGGTCGTCGCGGCGGGCGCGCGCCTGCGTCTCTCGCCGAGCCGAGACGGGCCGAGCCGCGGCGTCACGAGCCAGCATCCGCAGCCCACGCGAGCGAGGCGCACACCGCGCCCCACGACGAGCTCGTCGGTGTCGTCGGCGAGCTGGCCCAGCAGTCGCCGAACGGCGCTGTCCTGCTCGACACGCTGGCCCGGACGCTCAAGGCCCGGGGCTTCAGCCGACCACCCGGCTCGCCGCGACTCGTCACGCGGCTCCGCCGGATCAAGGAACTGATGGTGAGCCCAACGGGCATGATCACGCTGGTGGGCGAGGCGGCGCATGCGGAGCCCATCGCGGCGGCGGCCGGCGAGGCGCGCGAGCCTGAGCCAGCGACTCTACCGCGTCGGCGGCGCGGGCGGCGGGGTGGACGCGGACGGCGCCGCGCGGGAGCGGTGATCGCCTGAGCGGCGCGACCGTCGCAGCGCGGTTAGCGCCAGCCCAGCAGGTTGCTACTTGTCGAGGAAGCCCATACCGACAGCGACTCGAACACCTTGCGCGCGAGGCGAGGAAGGTCGGGATCGCGCGCGCCCATGATGAGCACGGTGTCGCCGGCCTGCGCCTCGCTCAGCGCCCACTGACGAACGGCGTCGTGGTCGCGGGCGTACCCGCAGCGCATCTCGGCGGGGAGGTCGGCCGCCAGGGCTCGGCTCGAGACGTCCTTCGCGACCGTGCCGCCGGTGTAGAAGATCTCGGCGTAGCAGAAGCGGTCCTGAGGCCGGAGCAGCCTCGGTAGCAGCTCCTTCAACTCCTGGCGCAGGAAGCGAGCCGGGCCGAACCCGTGGGGCTGGAAGACAGCGACCACGCGCGGCGCGCCGGCCTGCGCCGTGGTGACAGCCGCGCGAATCTTCTCGCCGTTGTGGGCGTAGTCGTCCACGACGCGGATGCCGCTCGTCGTCGTGCCGACCACCTCGAACCGGCGCGCCACGCCGGGGAAGCGGGCGAGCGGGGCCTCCAGGGCGGAAGCGTCAACCCCAAGCTCGAGCGCCAACAGCGTGGCGGCGGCGGCGTTCTCGAGGTTGTGGAGCCCGGGCTGCGGGACGTCGAGCACCACGACGCGGCCCTCGAGCCGAAGCGAGCCCGTCGCGCGGCGGGGGCCCGCGCTCGTGACTCGAAGACGCGTGTCGGCGCCGGGCGAGACGCCGTACGTGGATGCCTTGAACCGGCGCCCGAGCGCAGCCGCCTCCGGGCAGGCCGCGTTGACGAGGAGCCGGCCGCAGCTCTCGGCGAAGGCCGAGAACTGAGGGCGCAGCGCATCCAGCTCGGCGTGGTCGCGGCTCACATTGTGCACGAGACCGATCGCGGGCCGGTAGCCGACGAGCGTGCCGTCGGACTCACAGGCCTCCGCGACGACGGGGCCCTCGGCGGGGCCGGCGACGAAGCAGCCGCCCGTGCCTTCGCCTACGAGTGCGGCACCGCCGAGCACCGTGGCAGGCACGCCCGTCTCGCGCAGGAGCCAGGCCACCATGCCGATGATCGTGCTCTTACCGCTCGTGCCCGCGACGGCAACGCCCGGCCCACCAGCGTTGACCACCTCGGCGAGGAGCTGTGGCCGGGACACGCAGTCGAGGCCGAGTGCGCGCGCGGCGCGCATCTCGGGCGTGTCGGCCTCGACCGCCGTCGAGTAGACGAAGCGATCGATCGCTGGCGTCACGGCCGTCCCGTCGTGCGCCGCAAGCTGGATTGCCAACCGCCGGAGATGCGCGGCGATCTCCCGGTTCTTCCCCTGGTCGAACGAGCGATCGGAGCCCTGGACCTCGTGGCCGCGCGCCCGCATCAGACACGCGAGGGGGTTCATGCCGGCGCCGGCGACGCCGGAGAAGTGATAGCGCATCGCGATCAGCCTATCACCGGCCTCACGGGCTCAGACACTCCTCAGAGCGGGCGCACACGGACGCGAAAGTCGAGCGTCTGCCGCACCCACTTCCACAGGCGGGCCTGGTCGGGCGGCGCGGCGTCTATGACCTGACTGCGCCAGGTTCTCATGATCTCGGCCTCGGCCGTCCAGAGCCTGACCCGCTGCCGAGGGACTTCCGTCCGCCAAAACTCTGCCACCTTGGGGCTCGTATACGCTACTCGCAGCGTGAGGTTTCTCGACAGGTATTCGAGCGGGTTGAGGTTGATCGTTCGGTACATGCCCTTCGAGCCAGGCTTGAAGGTCGGGTGCGGTATGTCGGGAACGCCGTCGGTCACCAGCAGCACCGTGATCGGGCTGAGGACGAGGTTGCGCTCCTTGGTGACCCGGGCCACCTGCTCGAAGAAGACGTTGAAGTCGGTGAGCGTGTCGGTGGGCGGGTACCAGCGCCTCAGATGTAGTAGGCGAGGAAGCTCATGGCGTTGGCGTAATCACCCCCCTGGACGAAGGACCCGCTCGTGTCCACGCCGACGAACATCGTGTCCCGCCCCGTGCGGTCGGTCGCCCGCTGCGCCATGGCCGTCGTCGCGAGCAGGGCGGTCGAGAGCAGCGCGAGCGTGAGCGAGCTGCCGCGGCGCCTCATGCGCTGGCCTGCCTCTTCGGCTGAAGGTGCACGCCGAGCATCTCCCGCGTCTCCGTCACCTCCTTCAGGCTCTTGAACGGCAGGGCGAACACGGGCCGCGCCGTTATCAGCACCATGGCGAAGTTCATCGCGGCGGCGAGGAGGTGCAGGGCGGGCAGGGCGAGATACTCGAGGAGCTGGTCGCTCTTGTCGTGGAGCCAGCCGATCTCCTTCTTGAAGTCCGCGAGCGGCTCCTTCCACCAGGAGGGCTCGTTGGCCTCCTTCACCACCGGTCGACCTTCGATGGGGGCCATGGGCTCCCGTGAGATGAAGGCGAGCAGCGGCGGCGTCCCGTACTGTCCGAACAGGAACCACGTCATGCCGCGAATGCCGACCCAGCCGAACGCCGCCACGCCCAGCGTGAAAAAGAGCCCGGGATGGAAGCTGTCCCCCGTCTGCTGGACGATCCAGGGCGTGACGGCGTCGACCAGCTCCCGATAGAGGAACATCACCTCGAAGAACATGACGAACATTTCGACCAGGGCGATCTGGACGATGAACTTGACCTCCCTCTTCTCGACCGCCTCGACCAGCGCCTGGACGCAGGCGAAGCTGCCCATGATCAACAGGAGCAGGAAGCACCAGAGGACCATCGTGGTCGCCCGCGGCACCCCGTCGGTGCCGGCGAGGTCGGCCAGCACCTGCGACAGGGTCGGCATCAGCGTGAAACTGAAGATCGTCGCCTCCAGCGCCGACCAGCCGAGCAGCATCCCGAAGGCGAGCCATGGCACGCCGCCCCGGAAGTACCGGTCCGTCATCCGGCCCGACACCGACCACGGCAGGAGGACGAGTTGGCGAAGCGCCTCGAAGCCGAGTTTCAGGGCGAGGCCGACGAGGGTGACCAGCCAGCCGATCACGACGGCGCCCATCCGCAGAATGCCGATCCAGTACATCCAGACCGCGCGGGCGGCGTCCCACCACGTCATCAGGAGCGTCGAGACGAAGTCGATCCGCCGCGATCGGAACGGCAGCGTGTAGAGGGAGAACCCTGTGCACCAGATGGCGGCGAAGCTGAGGAGTATGGGCAACAGGAGGAAGACAAATTTGGCGGTCGCCGCCCAGCCGGACGGAGAGTCGAAAAAGAACCTGATCGCCATGTGCTGGAGCCCTGGAAGCCAGGCGATCGGCGCGGCGGCCAACTCGATCAGCTCGCGCCACGCCTCCGGGAATCTACCCATGATCCGCTCAATCATCTGAACCTCCTCCTTCGATTATGGGTCTTGAGACCGAGAGAGATCCGTGATGGGCTCCGCCGCGTTGGGCCACGCATCGGCGCTCGGTGGCTCCTCACCTGACGAAGCTGCGGGGTTCCGGTCGATCTCTTCCAATGCGCGTTGCTCGAGCGCTTGGCGCACCGGCCCGTCGATACGGGCAGGGTTCGCCACGGTCAACGCGCTGACCTCGGGGAGTCGTCCCGCGAGCTTCGTCTCCATTCGGCTTGGGCCCCCGTGGCCGATGCGCCGCAGAATCCGGGCCACGTAGCGGCGAGTTTCGCGGTAGGGCGGGATTCCGCCGTGCATCAGGACCGCCGGCTCGCCAGCGTTGTAGGCGGCGAGCACGAGCGGCACGTTGCCTTGGAACCGGTCCATCAGGCGGCGGAGGAGGCGAACGCCGCCCTCGATATTCTCGTAAGGGTCGAACATGTCCTCGATCTGGAGGCTCGAGGCCATTCCCGGCATCAGCTGCATCAGGCCGCGGGCGCCCCTGCGCGACACCGCCCGCGGGTTGAACTCGGACTCGACCTCGACGATCGCGGCCACCAGGCGTGGGGAGATGCGGTAGCGGACGGCGATCTCCCTGATGTGGGCCTCGATCTCCACGACGGTAGTTTCGTCCGTCGCTTCCTCGGCTGAATCGTCCGTCAGGCGCGCGACCTCTTGAGCGTTCTGTGGAGTGTTCGGTCGGGATGCCATGTACGCAGAAGCCATCGTGAGGACCAGGGCAGCGAGCCCGACCGCATGACGCGTGAGCAAGGATGTCGCGCCTCGCTCTACACCGCTTCGGGTCGCCGGTTCCGTCTCGCCCAAGACGTCTTCGCCGTTCTGCCGCTGGTAGACAGTCGTCGGCATGGGTGTGCCACGACGAGAAGACGCAACCAGGGTGCCAGACCACGCCCGCAGGGGCGGAGATACGCTTTTTCGGTCAGTTAGCCTGCGGTCGCTGAACCGGTTTCGAGGGGCAAGGCGTCAACGATCAGACACACTGGTGCCATCCGGTCAGCCCTGTGGGCGCCTACCGCCGGAAACGAGAAGACGGTAACCGAGATCAATCTCCCGCCGCCCGAGGAGATCCCCGTATCGACGCTCCCAAGTTCCGTCCTGCAAATCGCGACGGAGCCGGGTCAGCCCGGCTTCGAGGGCGTGGATCTTGGAGAACGTCGAAATTGCGCTGCGGACGCTCGCGTCCAGATAGGCATGCGGCCGCCGCCAGTAAGCCCCGAGGAAGCCGTCCACGCAATCGTGGGGAATCGGGAGGGTGTGGACATCGACGCGACCCAACGCGCGGCTGAACTCCTCGATGGACGGGAAGATCGGGCGATCGATCTCCACGATCTCGGGGAAGTAGTCATCGATCAGCCAGAAGCCCGAGGTCGCCGGATCCCAGGTGAGGATCACGATGCGGTCCCGGGCGACGCGCGCCAGCTCGCCGAGACCGCGTGCCCGGTCAGGCCAGTGGTGCACCGTGAGAATGGCGAGAGCCGCCTCGAACGTGGCGCTCCGGAAAGAGAGATGGGTCGCGGACGCTTGAACTGCCGGAGCGCTCCCGACCGGACGTTGACGAATCATCGTCATCGAGGGCTCCACCGCGATCACGGATCGATCCGAGGGTTCGTAGGAGCCTGCGCCGGCTCCGACATTCACGACCGTGTCCGCCTCACCCAGGGCGTGGAAGATCGCCGTGGCGATTCGAGGGTCGGGACGGCGGGAGTTCCTGTAGCCGACGCCCGATCTCGTCGTAGAGCTCCATCATCTGAGCACGAGCGCATGGTAGGCCGCCCGCGGCCGGGCATGCAACCGCCGCGGCGGGTCGTGGGTCAGTTTGACTTGCCGATGGCTTCGCGTAGGCTAAGGGCCTCGCCGTTCTTCCAGCGCGCAAGGAGGACTGTATGGCCGAGAGCGAGACCTACCGACGGGGCTACGAGATCCGCCGCCAGCTGCTGGGCGACGAGTACGTGCAGCAGGCGGAGCGCACAACGTACGACGATCCCAGGATGCGCAAGTTCATCGACCTCGCCACCGAGACCGTCTTCGGCAGTCTGTGGGCGCGGCCGGGGCTCGACCTGAAGACACGGACGCTCGTCTGCGTCGTGTCGGACGCGGCCACGGGGCGCGAGCCCGAGCTCGCCATTCATTTGAGAATGGCGTTGCGCCAGGGCTGGACCGCGGACGAGCTGACCGAGGTGTTGCTCCACCTGACGGGCTACGTGGGGGCGCCGATCATCCGGGAGGCGATGCTGACGGCGAAGAAGGTCTTCGCGGAGATGAAGACGCCATGAGACACCGGATCGCCGTGATTCCCGGCGACGGGATCGGTAAGGAGGTCGTGCCCGAAGGCAAGCGCGTGCTGGACGCCGCCGGCCGCCGGTTCGGCTTCGATTTCGAGTGGACGACGTTCGACTGGAGCTGCGAGCGCTACACGAAGACCGGCCGAATGATGCCCGAGGACGGTCTCGACCAGCTCCGGCAGTTCGAGTCGATTTTCCTGGGCGCCGTTGGCTTCCCGGGCGTGCCCGACCACGTCTCGCTCTGGGGGCTCCTGATCCCGATCCGCCGCGGCTTCCGCCAGTACATCAATCTGCGTCCGGTGCGCCTGCTCAAGGGGGTCACGTCGCCGCTCGCCGGAAGAGGACCTGCCGACATCGACATGCTGATCGTGCGCGAGAACAACGAGGGCGAGTACTCCGAGATCGGCGGGCGGCTCTACCGGGGAACGCCGGAGGAGCTGGCCGTCCAGCAGGCGATCTTCACGCGCAAGGGCTGTGACCGCGTCATGCGCTACGCCTTCGAGCTGGCCATCGGGCGGCCCCGCCGTCACGTGACCTCGGCGACCAAGTCGAACGGGATCATCCACAGCATGCCGTACTGGGACGAGCGTTTCGCCGCCATCGCGAAGGAGTATCCGGGCGTCAACACCGCCCGGTACCACATCGACATCCTCGCCGCCCACTTCGTGCAGCATCCCGACTGGTTCGACGTCGTCGTCGCCTCGAATCTCTTCGGCGACATCCTCTCCGACCTCGGCCCCGCCCTCGCTGGCTCCATCGGGCTGGCGCCGGGTGGCAACATCAACCCCGAAAAGGAGTGCCCGTCGATGTTCGAGCCCGTGCACGGCTCCGCCCCGGACATCGCCGGCAAGGGGATCGCCAATCCCATCGCGCAGATCTGGACGGGCGCGATGATGCTCGAGCACCTCGGCCACGCCGCGGCGGCGCGCGCCGTCGTCGCGGCGATCGAGCGGGTGGTGGAGGAAGGCAAGACGCTGACGCGCGACCTCGGCGGCCGGGCGACGACGACCGAGGTCGGTCAGACGATCGCGGCGCTGATCTAGCGCTCGTTCGACAGGACGAGCGTGCCGGCGGCGGAGAGCATGCCGCCCATGCCGTTGACCAGCGAGAGCTTCACGTTCGGCACCTGGCGCTGGTCACACTCGCCACGGAGCTGCCGCGTCGCTTCGATGATCGGGAAGATGCCGTACATCCCGGAGTGCGTGTAGGAGAGGCCGCCCCCGTTGGTGTTGATCGGCTGCGTGCCGCCCGGCGTCGAGCGGCCGTCCGCGAAGAAGTGCACGCCGTCACCGCGCTTGGCGATGCCGAGCGACTCCAGCATGATGGGCGGCCCCGAGGTGAAGGCGTCGTAGAGCATGATGTGGTCGAAGTCCGTTGGGGCGACGCCCGCCATGCGGAACGCCTTCTCGCCCGCGAGCCGCGTCGCCTCGCTGAAGGTGAGGTCCTTCATCTGGGTCAGCATCACGTGCTCGGTGGACTCGCCCATGCCTCGGACGTACACGGGCTTCTTGGCGCAGTCCTTCGCGCGATCGGCGCGCGTCAGCACGACGGCGCCGCCGGCGTCGGTGACGAGGCAGATGTTCAGGACGTTGAACGGGTAGACCACCGGCCGCGAGTTCAGCACGTCGGCCACAGTGATCGGCTCGCGACGGAGCGCCTTCGGGTTGAGCATGGCCCATTTGCGCGTGGACACGGCGACCTGGGCCCACTGCTCGAGAGTGGTGCCGTACACATGCATGTGGCGCGTGGTGACCATGCCGAAGAGCGTGGGCGCGCCCCCGAAGCCGAAGGGCGCCTCGAACTGGCCGCTGAGGCTCGTGTCGCGCCGCGGGCTCACGCCCACGCCGGAGCGGCCGGACTCGCCGTGCGAGATGACCGCGACGTCGCAGAGCCCGTGGTGCAGGGCGGCCACCGCGTGGCCGACCTCGATGATGAAGGAGCAACCGCCCACCGTGGTGCCGTCCACGTAGCGCGGCGTGATGCCGAGCGCCTCGCCGAGCAGCGCGGGTGAGTGCTGGCCTGCTGTGAAGATGCCGTCCACGTCAGTGATCTTGAGCCCGGCGTCGCGGACGGCGTTGGTGATCGCCTCGAGGTGCAGCGTGAGCTGGCTCTTCCCGGGCAGGCTCCCGATCTCGTCGCTCTCGTCCACTCCCACGATGCACACGGAGTTCCGGAGCGCGCGCGGGTCCGCCACGGGGCTCACCGGGCCGGCTCGAACAGCGGCAGCGTGATCTCGTCGGTCAGCTTGCAGAAGACGACCCGCACGGGCATCTCGCATTTGATGACCCTGGGATCCGGCTCCACGTTGACGAGGTTCGACATCAACCGTGGCCCTTCTGCGAGCTCGACCATGGCGAGCACGTAGGGCGGCTTGACCCTCCATGCCTTGTTGAAGACCTGGTAGGCGATCTCGAAGGCGTGGAGCGTGCCCGTGCCGCTCGCCTGGGTCCAGGTGATATCGCGTGCGTGGCAGCGCGGGCAGAGGACGCGCGGGTAGAAGAAGACGTGGCCGCACGACTGGCAACGGGGCAGGAGGAGCTTCCCCTCCCGAAGGCCGTCCCAGAAAGGCCTGGCCTCTGGCGTGATCGGGCTGGGTAGCGGGCGGTCGAGTTCCATGGTCATCCTTTGGGGAGGCCGAGCACGCGCTCGCCGATGATGTTGCGCTGGATCTCGCTCGTCCCCGCCGAGATGGTGTACTGCCGCGCGGCGAGCACGCGGTTGAACCACCGCGGCGCGTCCGGCACGACGTCGGAGGGCTGGTTCACCAGCACGTGCATGCCGAGCAGCTCACCGGCCACGTCGGCGATCCGCACTCCGAGCTCCGAGCCGGTGAGCTTCAGGATGGAGCCCTCGGGGCCGGGCGGCTCTCCGCGGAGCTGGCGCGTCAGGCTCCGGAGCCGCGTGTACTTGAGCGCCTCGCAGTCGATCGCGAGCTGGACGAGCCGCTGGCGGGCCCACGGGTGCTCCCACGCCGGCCGCCCGTCGACGGGCACTCGCCTCGCCAGCGCCATGAGCCGGGCGATCTGCGCCGTATGGCTCCGGCCGCCGGCGGCGTGACGCTCGTACATGAGCGTGGTCGTCGCGACCCGCCAGCCTTGGTTCACCGGGCCGAGCAGGTTCGTCTTCGGCACGACGACGTCGGTGAAGAAGACCTCGTTGAAGTGGTGGTGGCCGGTCATGAGCACGAGCGGCCGCACGGCGATCCCCGGCGTCGTCATGGGGACGAGAAGGCAGCTGATCCCCTGATGCCTGGGCGCGTCGGGGTTGGTGCGGGCGAGCAGGATGATCCAGTGGGCGAAGTGCGCGCCGGACGTCCACACCTTCTGGCCGTTGACGACGTAATGATCGCCCTGATCCACCGCGCGCGTCCGGAGGCTCGCGAGGTCCGAGCCGGCGTTGGGCTCGGAAAAGCCCTGGCACCAGACCTCGTCGGCATTGAGGATCGCGGGAAGATGGCGGCGCTTCTGCTCGTCGGTGCCCCAGTGGATGATCGTGGGCCCCACGAGGTTGAGGCCCATGCTCCCGGGCAGGACGGGCGCCCGCGCCGCGGCGTACTCCTCCTCCCAGATGACCCGCTCGATCAGCCCGGCGCCGCGGCCCCCGTACTCCTTCGGCCACGTGACGCCGACCCAACCGGCGGCGTGCATCGTCTTCTGCCACGCGCGGCGGCGCTCGAACGTCTCCCGATCGGACGCCACCCGGTCGTCGGCTGGATCGTCGAGACAGAGGTCGGCAGGGAGGTTCGCCGTGAGCCAGTCGCGAAACTCCCGGTAGAAAGCGTGCTGGACGGGGGAGTACTCGAAGTCCATCGAGCGCGAGCCGAGACTAGTCGGCTCGCGCTGCCGGTGTCAAGGCGATCCATGGCAACGGCAAATGAATGGGAGCGGCTATGCGCGGTCGAGTCTTCTGGATTGTTCCCGAAACACTGTCGGCTGTCGTTCAGGGGCCGGCCCCGGGAAGGACCTCAGCCCGAGGTTCGCACATTCGATGAAGCAGTCCAGGGCCGTCGCGAGCTCCGCGACGCCGCTCGGCTTGGCAACTTCGATAGAGGCCTCGCTTGCGCCGAAAAGTGCGTTGGTCGCGCTGAGAACGCTGGACGCTGCATGGGCCCTGAAAACGCGGACCCAGGCCTCCTCAGGCTGGCGGTTCAGCCCGAAGCGGACGCAGACCCGATTGTCGAGCGCCCCTCGGCGCTCAATCATGGGCTCGCTGACGCGCCGGATTGCCTGCATGACTACCTCCGCTTGCCGGGCTTCTCCATCTCACCCATCCTCTCCGGTTTCTGACCTCGCTCCGCTGCCAACCGTGTTACGTCTCTCTCCGTCGCCTTCACGCTCCTGATGACGGAGCCCAGGGTCTTGTAGCCAAGGTCCCGCGCGATCTTGCTCCATCCTTCCCCGGCCTGGCGCACGGCGAAGACATACCTCAGCGACTTCGCGGAGGCGGCGTTCGGCTGCTTCGCGGTGAGCGCGAGCAGAATGGAGATGTCCCCGAAGCCGACCCCCTTGGCGCGGAGGTTCTGCACGTCCTGCAGCGTCAGCGCACCGGGAGCACTCGCGGCGTCGACCTTGAACCTGGTGCCTTTCCACTCGCCCACGATCCGGGCGGTCACGCGGTCGGCATCCCCGTCCGCCGCGGTCTTGTCGATCTTCTGAGTGAGTCTGGCCAGTTCCGTGTCGCCCTGCGCGTCCACCTCCCGGTCCGCCGCTTGGCCAACGGTCAAGAGGGCCATCAAGATCAGGGGGGTCAGCGGCAGGGCCGGCCGAAAGGTGCCAAGCTTCGTCATCACGTTCCCTCCTTCGCGCGCCCTCGCTGGGGAGTCAAGCAAGCCATGTACCGACATGAAATTCCAATGCCGACACGTCTTTCTGGATCGGGCGCACCCCAGACAGTGTCGATGACCTGACACGGGCGTCCAATAAGTCCCGGGAGTATCATCCGGGGCAACCTGCCTCTCGGGCGTGCGGGCAAGGCGTAGGGAGGGGACCTTGACGAAGCGTATGCCGTCGTCGCCGTGGCCGAAGGGGGCGCGCTGCGCCGTCATGCTCACCTTCGATTTCGACGCCGAGACGCTGTGGCTCTCGCGCGACCCGAAGACCGCCGACTCGCCCGGAGTCATGTCGCAGGGCCGCTACGGCGCGAAGGTCGGCGTCCCGCGCCTGCTCGGCCTCCTCCGTGCCGAAGGCGTTCGGGCGACCTTTTATATCCCCGGCTGGGTGGTCGAGCACCACACAGACGAGGCGCGCGCCATCCGCGACGCCGGGCACGAGATCGGTCACCACGGCTACCGGCACGACTGGCCGCATCCGTCCAAGCCCGACGAGGAGCGCGCCGCCTTCGACCAAGGGATGAAAGCGCTCGAAAGCGTGCTCGGCGTGAAGCCGCGGGGGTACCGCGCTCCCGCCTGGGAGCTGACGCCCATCACGCTCGACCTCGTCCGGAAGCACGGCATGGTCCACTCCTCGAACCTCATGGATGACGTCTTCCCGTACCTCCACCCCGGCGAGCCGCCGGTCGTGGAGCTGCCCGTGCAGTGGGTCCTCGACGACGCGCCCTACTTCCTGATGCACCCGCGGCTGGCGCCCCGGCCCATGCAGAGCCCGGAGGTGATCTTCGGGATCTGGCGCGACGAGTTCCGCGGCTTCTACGAGTGGGGCGGGCTCTTCAACCTCGCGTGCCATCCTCAGGTGATCGGCCACCCGTCGAGGCTCCTCATGCTGCGTCGGCTGATCCGCTTGATGAAACGCCACCGCGGGGTCTGGTGGGCGAGCGCGAGTGAGGTGGCCGATCACTGGCTCCGGGACCAGGCCAAGCGATGACGCGCGGTGGGATCGATGACGCTCATGCTGCGCTGAGCCGCGGCGCTATTACAGGTACACCGCCTTCAGCGCGGCTTCGGGATAACGCGCGCCGGCCGCGACGCCGGCGGGCACGGCCTCGGAGATGCGCTTCACGTCCTCGGCGCTCAGCTCGACCTTCAGCGCGCCCAGGTTTTCCTCGAGCCGTTCCTTGCGCTTGGTGCCCGGGATCGGCACGACGTCCGGGCCCTGCGCGAGGAGCCACGCGAGCGCGAGCTGCGCGGGGGTGCATCTCTTCTCCTGCGCGATCCGCTCGATGCGCCGCACGAGCTCGACGTTGCGAAGGAGGTTCTCGTCTTTGAAGCGCGGGTGGTCGCGGCGCCGGTCGTCTTGCGGGATGTCGGCGACACGCGTGACGCGTCCCGTGAGGAGGCTCCGCCCGAGCGGCGCGTAGGCCACGAACGAAGCGCCGAGCTCGCGCAGCGTGCGCAGGGTCTCTTCCGCCTCGGAGCGGTAGAGCAGGGAATACTCGGTCTGCACCGCCGTGATCGGATGGACCTTGTGCGCGCGGCGGATCGTCGCCGGCGCAGCCTCGGAGAGCCCGAGGAAGCGCACCTTGCCACGGTCCACGAGCCTCGACATCGCGCCGGCGGTCTCCTCGATGGGCACATTCGGGTCCACGCGGTGCTGGTAGTAGAGGTCGATCGTGTCCACGCCGAGGCGCCTCAAGCTCGCGTCGCACGCCTGTGGCACGTGCTCGGGGCGGCCGTTCACGCCCATGCTGCCGTCGGGGTTCCGCACGTTGCCGAACTTGGTGGCGAGCACCACCTGGTGTCGCCGGCCCAGGATCGCCCGGCCCACGAGCTCCTCGTTGTGGCCCCAGCCGTACATGTCGGAGGTGTCGAGGAAGTTGACACCGAGGTCGAGGGCGTGGTGGATGACAGCGATCGACTCGACGTCGTCGCCCTTGCCGTAGACGCCCGACATGGACATGCAGCCGAGACCGGTCGCGGAGACGGCCAGCGTGCTGCTCCCCAGCGTGCGGTAGTGCATGGCTCCTCCCTTTGGCGGCGGATTCTACTATAGGGTCACGACGCAAGGGCGCGCTACAATTCCGCCGTGCGGGCGATCGAGGCGGTGGTGTTCGACATCGGCGGCGTCGTGCAGGAGTCGCCGCTCGACGCGATCGCCCGCTACGAGCGCGACCACGGGCTCCCGCCCAACACCATCAACCGCGCCGTCGTCGCCGCGGGTGAGGCGAGCGCGTGGGCGCGACTCGAACGCGGCGAGCTGACGGTCGAGTCGTTCCTTGCGCCTTTCGAGGCCGACTGCCGCGTCCACGGCGTCGAGGTGAACGGCGCGCGCCTCATGGCCGCTATCGCCGACGCGGGTCGCTCCCGGCCGCGGATGCTCGCGGCAATCCGGAGGATCCGCGAGCGCGGGCTCCGCGTGGCGGCCCTCACGAACAACTGGGTTGCGGAAGGGCGGCGTCCCACGGACGGGCTTCGCGCCCACTTCGACGTCTTCGTCGAGTCGGCGGTGGTGGGCCTGCGAAAGCCCGACCCGCGGATCTACGAGCTCGTCTGCCGCGAGCTCGGCGTGGCGCCGTCGCGCGTCGCGTTCCTCGACGACATCGGCCGCAACCTCAAGCCGGCGCGCGAGCTGGGGATGACGACGATCAAGGTGGAGGATCCCGACCAGGCGCTGCGCGAGCTCTCGGCGCTCCTCGGGTTCGACCTGATCGACTGACTTGCGGCGCCTGCTACAATAGCGGCCATGGCGAGCGTGACGAAGAACCTCTCCTCGGGCTCGGCGAGCCTCGAACCGACGATCGGCGACCAGATCAAGCCAATTCCGTTTCGGACCGAGCTGAGCCTGGCGCCGTTGCTTGCCTTTTGGGCACGGGCCTTCGGCGACGACACGTCGCTCGAGGGCACGTTCGCCCGGACGATCCGCGAGGAGACCGAAAAGGCGCCGGAACTCTTGTCTCCGATCACGGACCTCGCGGTGATCGCTCGCCACCGGAAGCTCGTGGACGTGCTCATGGCCGCCGTTTTCCCCGCGGCGGTCCTCGACCGGGAGTACGGCGCAGCCATCGCACCGTTCCAGCTCACGGGCTTCTACGCCACGCCGCCGTTCCAGCAGCTACTCCTCGCCGAGGACGGCGGCTTCCGCGGCCGCATGAGCATCGAGGCGTCGACCCTGAACGCGAAGAGGCTCCTCCGCGCCTACGCGCTCGTGCTGGCGCGCGTCTACTCGATCGAGCTGGACCTCGACTATTCCTTCATCTTCACAGTGACCGATCCCGAGACCGGGCTCGATCGCCATTTCAAGGGGCAGTTCGACCTGCGATTCGTCGAGGTCGTGCCCGTCGGCCCGACCCCGCCGCTCACCGAGGAGGTCAGGCGACGCCTCCACGGAAACCTGCTGGACGCCGACTTCCTGCGCCAGATCCTGCCGCCGGAGAACTTCGTCTTCCGCGGCTTCGCGATCTTCAAGGCGGTCGAGGTGACCGATCAGGAGGTGCTCTCGTCGCTCAAGCGGGACCTGATCGACAAGGAGTCGATCGTCTCGAACGCGCGCTTCCTCGCGCTCCAACAGAAGCTCCGGACGCTCTTCCGCCGCCCGGGGCTGCGCTTCGGTCTCGCCGCGCTGAACGGCGATCAGGTGCTCATCCTGAACTACGGCGCGAAGAGCGAGCGCGCCTGCATCTTCGCCGACTCCCGGCACCACACGAAGGAGGAGTTCAAGGGGTCCGTCTACGAGCGCGCGGTGCGCAAGGGGAGCCCGCTCGTCATCGACGACCTCACCGCGATGCCGGACAAGACCGCCGTCGACGACGAGATCGTCCAGAGCGGGGCCCGCAACCTCGTCGTCGCGCCGCTCCTCTACCAGGACAGGGTGATCGGCACCTTCGAGCTCGAATCGCCCCATCCTGGCGATCTGGACGCGACACACCTTCCGAAGCTCCACGAGGTCTTGCCGCTCTTCTCCATGGCCGTGCAGCGGACCATGGAGGAGCTGAACACCCGGATCCAGGCGCTCATCAAGGAGAAGTGCACGGCCATCCACCCCGTCGTGGAGTGGCGCTTCCGCAGGGCGGTGCTCAACCACTTCGAGCGGCGCGCCGGGAACGCGCCGGACGCCGGCGCCGAGCTCGAGCCGATCGTCTTCGAGCACGTCCACCCGCTCTACGCGCTCTCGGACATCCGCGGCTCCTCGATCGAGCGCAGCCTCGCGATCCAGGCCGACGTGCTGACGCAGCTCCGGCTCGCGAAGGACGTGGTCCACGCCGCCCACGCGGCGACGCGACTGCCCGCGCTCGACGAGCTGCTCTACCGGGTGAACAAGCACATCGCGAAGATCGAGAAGAACCTGAATTCGGGCGACGAGGTCTCGGTGATCACCTTCCTCCGCGGGGATGTCGAGCGTCTCTTCGATCATCTCCAGGGATTTGGCCCGGCGGTCCGGGAGCGGATCGAAGCCTATCGCACCACGCTCGACCCGCGCTTCGGCACGGTCTACGCGCGGCGGAAGCTGTTCGAGGAGAGCGTGACGCGGATCGCAGACACGATCTCGTCGTACCTCGACCTCGAGGACCAGACGGCGCAGGGGATGTTCCCGCACTACTTCGAGAAGCAGAAGACGGACGGCGTGGACCACCAGATCTACGTCGGCGCCTCGCTCCTCGAGGACGGCCGCTTCGATTCCCTCTACCTCCGGAGTCTCCGGCTCTGGCAGCTCATGGTCATCTGCGGCATCGCGCTCCGCGCCCACCAGCTCCGGGACCAGCTTCCCGTGCCGCTCGAGACCACGCACCTCGTCCTCGTCCAGCACGCGCCGCTCTCGATCAGGTTCCGATTCGACGAGAAGCGGTTCGACGTGGACGGCGCCTACGACATTCGCTACGAGATCGTCAAGAAGCGGATCGACAAGGCGGTCATCAAAGGCACGAGCGAACGCCTCACCCAGCCGGGGAAGATCGCGATCGTCTACGCGCAGCGCGCTGAGGCGACTGAGTACCGCGGCTACATCGAGTACCTCCAGAACCTCGGCTACCTCACCGGCGCGGTCGAGGACGTCGAGCTGGACGAGCTCCAGGGCGTGCACGGCCTCCACGCGCTCCGAGTCACCGTCGACCTCCGCAACCCGGGGATCGAGCGGCGGACCGTGCCGGGCGACCTCCAGGCCGCCGCGAACGTCACGTCCGCCTAGTTGACTCGGAGGAGGGCTTCGCCCCCCACTCCGACGGTCGTCGCGCGCCTCACGGCACGCGTCGCGCCCGCACGGCCGCGCCAACATCACGTCCGGCTGAAGACGAAGAGCTCCACCGGCTCGTAGATCGGCCCGCCGCCGGCCGCGTGGCAGCGCGTCTTGAACTTGGCGAGTCCTTGCGCGAACGCCACGTCCGAGATCGCCTGGAGGCTCGAGAGCCCGCGAAGACTGATCTTCCGGTAGTAGTCGTCGTAGCTCGCCGCGAAGAGGTGGCGGACGATCCGGTGCCCACGGCGGGAGAATCCGTGCGCCTGGAACGACTGGACCAGCCCGTCGCGCGAGGGCATACGCTCGAGATCGAGGGCGCGCGCTTCGGGGAAGAATCGAGCGTGCTCGTATTCGTCGACCGACTCGCGCATTACCTGTCTCACCATCACGTGGCCCCTCGGTCTCGCGACACGCCCGAGCTCGGCGAGTGCCGTGGATGGCGCGCCGAAGTGGTGATAGACCAGCGAGAGGAACACGAGGTCGATCGCGCTCGACGCCAGCGGTAGAGCTTCGGCGGTGGCGGCGAGGAAGCGGGCCCTGGCGGAATCGAGCGGCTCTCGGCCGGCGAGCATCTTGTGCGACGGCTCGACGCCGACGACGGATGTGCCGTAGAGGTCGGCGAGGAGACCGGTGAAGCGTCCCGTGCCACAGCCGAGGTCCACGACGCGCCGGATCTCGAGCACCGGCGGGAGCATGCTCGCAATCGCCTGACGCCAGACGGCGAGCGCCTCGGCCGGGAGCTCGCGCGCACGGGCGTAGACCGCGGGAAGGGGCGTCCTGTCGTAGTCCAGCGGGTGGGTCCGTTACGCGGCCGCGGAGCGCCGCGCCCGCACGGCCGCGGCGAGCTCGCGGAGCACCGGCACCGTCATCTCCCATCCCATGCAGGCGTCGGTGATGGACTGACCGTACGCGAGTCGCCTCGAGTCCTCGAGGTCCTGGCGCCCGTCGCTGATGAAGGACTCCATCATCACGCCGACGATCCCGCCCTCGCCCTGAGCGACCTGGGCCCCGATGTCGTGCGCGACCAGGGGCTGACGCCGGTAGTCCTTGTCGCTGTTGCCGTGGCTCGTGTCGATCATGAGCCGTGGGGGAAGCCCGGCGTCGCGGAGCGCGGCGAGCGTCTTCTGCACGCTGATCGCGTCGTAGTTCGGCCCGTTGACGCCGCCGCGCAGGATGACGTGGCAGTCAGGGTTGCCGCGGGTCGACACGATGCCCGCCAGACCCTGCTCCGTGACGCCCAGGAAGCGGTGCGGATGGACCGCCGCGCGTACGGCGTCGATTGCGATCTGGACACCACCGTCCGTGCCGTTCTTGAAGCCCACGGGCATCGACAGGCCGGAGGCGAGCTCGCGGTGGACCTGGCTCTCCGTCGTGCGCGCGCCGATCGCGCCCCAGATGACGAGGTCCGAGATGAACTGCGGGGTGATCGGATCGAGGAATTCGCAGCCCGAGGGGAGGCCGAGCTCGACCAGGTCGAGCAGGAGTCGGCGCGCGAGACGGAGGCCTTCGTTGATGGCGAAGGAGCCGTCGAGGTGCGGGTCGTTGATGAGCCCCTTCCAGCCCACCGTGGTGCGCGGCTTCTCGAAGTAGACGCGCATCACGATCCGGAGGTCGTGGCCGAGCTCGTCGGCCAGCTTCTTCAGCCGGCGCGCGTAGTCGAGCCCGGCCACCGGGTCGTGGATGGAGCAGGGACCGACGATGACGAGCAGGCGGTCGTCCTCGCCGCGCAGGACGCGGGTGACCTCCTTGCGGGTGCGGCCGACCACCAGCGAGCCCTTTTCGCTGAGCGGCAGCTCCTCGAGCAGGATCGCCGGCGGGAGGAGGGGGCGGATGCTCTCGACGTGCAGGTCGCGTGTTTTCATCGGCGACTCATTCTACTCCCTCACCAGGGTCGCGTCGTCTGCGCTTACCTCTTGCTGAAGAGCCCGAACAGCCACTGGCCGATCAGGCCCATCACGGGAGGCAGGAGAACGCCGGGAAGGAAGCGCGCCAGGGTCAGAGGCCAGCCCAGCAGTGGCGCCTCGTAGGTGAGCATCCGGATCGGGCTCACCAGCGTCTTGGCCGTGAGCAGCGTGATAAGCGGTCCCGGCGCGGCACCATTCCGAAAGAGATTCGCCACGACGGGAAAGAGCAGGTACGGCCCGCCTGGAATTGCCAGGCCTGCCACCCAACCTACCAGGATGCCTTGCCCCATGCGGTCCGCCCCGAGCCAGCGAGAGAGCACGGGTTGGGGGATCAGAACCTCAAGGAGGCCGGCGAGCAGGAAGCCGAGGAGCAGCTCGAGCCACACGCTCCTCGCGAGCTTGCTGCTTGCGAGCAGGCCGCGCACTGGCAGCGCCGGGTCCTTGGCGAAGGCGGCGAGCAGAGCGACGAAGAGAAGCCCGGTGAGAATCCAGGCGCTGACGTCCACGCGTCGTGTCACGTCCGTACGGCCGACCGCGGCGCCCGGTACTCGAAGCCGTCGGATGGCGCCCGGAGCGCCTGCTCGCGCGCGGCCTCGATGAGCCCGTGATCGGGCGACAACGAGCACGCCGGGTCGGTGGCCGCGGCGTTTCGCGTCAAGTGAAAGGCCTGGCACCGGCAGCCGCCGAAGTCGATCGCGCGCCGCTCACAGCTCCGGCAGGGCTCGGGCATCCAGGCTTCGCCGCGAAAGGCATTGAAGGCCGGCGAGTCGCACCAGATCGCCTCGAGAGGGCGGTCCTTGACATTCTCGAAAACCAGTCCCGGCAGCGTGTGCGCCACGTGACAGGGCAGGGCCAGGCCGTCGGGGCTGACAACGACAAACCGACGCCCCCAGCCGTCCATGCATGCTTTCGGGAACTCGGAGTAGTAGTCGGGCATGACGAAGACGATCTCCATCTTGCCTCGCAGCCGCGCGCGGGCCGCCGAGCTCGCCCGTCGCGCTCGATCCAGCTGGGCGGCAGTCGGCAGCAAGGCGCGCCGGTTCGCAAGCGCCCAACCCAGGTACTGCGTGTTGGCCAGCTCCAGGCGATCCGCCGACAGCGCTTCGGCCAGCGCGACGATCTCCTCGACGTGATCGAGGTTGTCGCGATGCAGCACGGTATTGATCGTCAAGGGGAACCCGAGCTCCTTGACCCAGCGCGCCACTTCCAGCTTCCGGTCGAAGACGCGTGATCCCGCGATGCGATCCGAGCTCGACGCCGTGACGTCCTGGATCGACACCTGCACGTTGTCGAGCCCGAGGGAACGGAAGCGTGCGAGACGCTCGCGGCTCAGGGGAATCCCGCTCGTGATGAGGTTCGTGTAGAGATCGAGCGCCCGGGCTCCCTCGACCAGCGGTTCGAGATCGTCGCGAACGAGGGGCTCGCCACCCGTGAGATGAAGCTGGACGACGCCGAGCTCCTCGGCTTCGCGGAACACGCGGAGCCACTCCGCCGTGTCGAGCCCGTCCACGTGACGGCCGTAATCCAGGGGGTTCGAGCAATACACGCAGCGGAGCGGGCATCGGTATGTAAGCTCGGCGACGAGCGTATACGGACGGTGCTCGTCGTTCACGGGTCGGCCTGCATCAGGCCGCGCTCGGTGAGCGCGGCGAGGAACGACATGACATCGCGTTCCACCCCGTCTCGCGGCTGGGGCGCGTACTTCTCCACCAGGCGCTCGACGATCGCGTGGACCGTGTGCTCGCCGGTACAGAGCTTCGCGACGTCGGCGGCGGTCGGGTTCAGGACGAGCCCGCGCTCGGGGTACAGCAGGAGATACCGCGCGGTCTTTCGATCGAAGCGGATCCGCGCTTTTGCGGCGAGCCGCGGCCGACTGTCCAGGGCGATCACGCGCGGGCGCCCGCCGGTCCCCAGCCGGGCTCGATGTACGCCGCGTACACGCAGTCGAGGAGGTGCCACAGCACCTCGGTCTTGCGGATGAGCGCGGCCACACACCGCTCCTGGAGCTCGTAGCTGGTCGCGTGGCCGACGACGTAGTCGATGGCCTCCTCCGAATCGCGACGCGCGCGCGGCACGCGGGACCGGAAGTACTCGAGCATGTCGCGGCTCACCCACGGATAGTGACGTTCCCAGGCGAGTACGCGCTTCTGCATCAGGTCCGGCGCGAAGAATTCCGTGAGCGACGAGGCCACCGCCTCCACGAGGCTGCGCTCGCGCACGAGCTCGACGTACCCGTCGCAGGCGAAGCGGACGCCGGGCAGCACCGACCGACAGCTGGCGACCTCGTCACGCTCGAGGCCGACCCCCTCGGCGAGCCGGAGCCAGAGCTCGAGCCCGCCGTCCTCGGCGTCGTGGTCCTGGATGCGATGGATCCACATCCGCCGGAACGCCGGATCGTCCGACTTCGACAGGATGATCGCGTCCTTGATCGGAATCCGCGTCTGGTAGTAGTAGCGGTTGAGCACCCACTGTTGGAGCTGAACCCTGGTCAGTTTGCCGTCGTGCATGAGCGCGTGGTAGCGATGGTGGTCGTGGTAACGGCGCTCGCCCTCCCGCCGGATCCACTCGATGAGCTCCGTTCTCGGCAGCGGCGCGCGGAGGGCTCCGTCGGTCACAGCGTGATCTCCATCCCGTCGTAGGCGATCTCCCAGCCGGCCGTTGTGACGGTCGCGCGCTCGGGGGAGTCGTCGCGCAGCAGCGGGTTCGTGTTGTTGAGATGGATGTAGATCTTCCTCAGGGCCCCAAGCTTCGCCAGCTGCCTGGCGCTGCCGGAGGGACCGCCGACGGGGAGGTGGGCCATGTCCTCGGCGCGCTTTTCGCCGAGGCCGAGGCTGCGCAGTTCGTCACTCGACCAGAACGTGCCGTCGAAGAAGACGCAGTCAACGCCTTCGAGGGCCTGGCGCACCGACTCCGTCAGTGCGCCCACACCCGAGACGTACGTCAGCGCGCGCCGGGTCGACTCGTCGCGGATCCTGAAGCCCACATTGTCTTCGGGATCGGGCGGCATGAGCCCCTCGAGGTGCACGGGCGGCTTTCCAGGCACGGGCACGGCCTCCACGACGAGCCCGCTCTCGCGGCCGTCGACGCCGAGCAACGCCTCCTCTCGGCCGAGCTTGAGGGTCCGCCAGGTGACCTGGCCAGGGAAGCGCTCGAGCGTTCGATACAGCACGTTGCGCTCGGTGAAACCGACGCGCACGCGCTCGGTCGCGTAGACCGCCAGCGGGTGCGACTCCCGGAGCGAGAGGAGCCCGAGACAGTGATCCAGGTCGCCGTTCGTGAGCAGGAGCGCCTGAATCGGCGAGTGGCGACGGTCGCGCGGGTGGAGCGGCGGAAAGCTCTCGATCTGCGCGCGGATCTCGGGCGAGGCGTTCAGGAGAAACCAGCCCTGGCGATCGGTGCCGACCGCGACCGATTCCTGGCTCCGCGCCACGGCTGCGACCGTGCCTTCGCGGATCCCACGGCAGTTCGGACAGCCACAGTTCCACTGCGGGAACCCGCCGCCGGCCGCAGAGCCAAGTACCCGGATGCGCACGAGCCCCCCTGGAACCCGACCCGGCCCTTCCCGCGGCGATACGGGAAGAGCCGGGCGAGCGGATGCGGCGAGCTAGGCGTTAGAAGCGGTCGTCCGGCTCGCGATCGAAGTTGTCGGGCTGGTAGGAGTTGATCTCGGCATCCATTTTCACTTCGACGAAGGCCGGCGCTTCCCACGTCATGGCTCGTCCCTCCCGGTTCCTTGAAGTCACTGCACTCGACCCAGGCGGCGTAACGGTACAGGAGTCGAAGGGGTGTCGTCAAGCCCCTTGAATTGGGCGGACACCCCGGGGGGGTGGGCTACAGTGTGGGGACGATGATCGAGCGCCAGCCACGGATTCTGGCCTTCGCGGGCAGCCTGAGGAAAGGCTCCTTCAACCGGATGTTGCTGCGATACGCGATTCTCGGGGCCCGGGAGGCGGGCGGCGACGTGGAGGAGCTCGGCCCTGAGCACCTCACGCTCCCGCTCTACAACGGCGACCTCGAGGCGAGCGGCTCGTTCCCAGAGCCGGTCGAGGCCTGGCGCGCAAGGATCAAGCAGTGCGAAGGACTGCTCATCGCCTCGCCGGAGTACAACCACGGCATCTCGGGCGTCCTGAAGAACGCGATCGACTGGGGGTCACGCCCCCCCAACGTCTTCGGCGGGAAAGTCGCGGCGTCCTTCGGTGCGACGCCCGGAGCGCAGGGTACGGCGCGGAGCCAAATGAACCTGAGGATCTGCCTCAGCGCCATCAACGTCTGGGTCGTCCCCAGGACCGTCCTTGTCGCCTACGCCAAGGACGCCTTCGATGCGAACGGCGAACTTAAAGAAGCGCGGCAGGTTCAGGCGCTCACGGCTCTTGGTCGCGCGCTCGTCCAGGCGATTCGGTCCGGTCTCGCGGGCGTCTAGCAGGCTGTCACTCGCGGCTCAGCGCGAACTTCACGGGGACCTCCACCACGCTCTCCACGGCGCGCGGGCCGCGACGGGCGGGCACGAACGTCCACTTCTTTACGGCGCTGAACGCAGCGTTGTCGAGGACCCGCGAGCCCGAGGAGGCGGCGACGCTCACGTCCACGACGCGGCCGTCCACGCCGACCAGGATGGAAAGAACGACGACGCCCTCGACCCGCTGCTCGCGCGCGGCCGCCGGATAGGACGGCAGCGGTGTGTACCCGTAGGAGGGCGGCGCGAGCGGCTGCGAGGCCCTCATCTCGAGCGGCGGGAGCAGGATGACGTCGGCGGCAGCGGCCGCAGACGCGAAAGTCGAGAGGCCTAGCGCGAGGAACAGGAGCGTGCGGATTGTCGTCAACGGTACGGCCTCGTAGGGCGAGGATGCTACACGTGACCGCGGCCGGAGTCAACGCGTCGAGGCGGGTGGTCGTACGGTCAGGTCCACGGGGCCAGTCCAGTGGGCCCGCCTTGACAAACCAGGAGCCCGGGACGTATCGTCCGGGCCGCGAAGAGGGTCCGCTCGATCCTCGAGGGGAGGCTCACCATGCGGCGCATCACCCTGACATCGCTCGCGTCGGCACTCGGCGTCGTGCTCGCGCTTGCTTCGCTCACCCTCGCCCAGCAGGCCCCGCCCACCTGGAAGCAGGGCCAGCCGCGTGAGCTGGCAGACTCGCCGCTGGCGCCCATCGCCCAGCCACCGGCGCCCAAGGCGCCCGGCGAGATTCCTATCGAGAAGATCAAGGTCCCGCCCGGGTTCAAGGTCTCCCTCTGGGCGCACGGGATCAACAACGCCCGGGCCATGACCTGGGGCGACAAGGGCACCCTGTTCGTCTCGAGCCGCGTGGCCGGCAACGTCTACGCGGTGGTGGACAAGGGCGCCGCGCGTGAGGTCAAGACGATCGCCAAAGGCCTCAACCTGCCAAACGGCGTCGCGTTCAAGGACGGCACCCTCTACATCGCCGAGGTCTCCCGGATCACCAAGATGGAGGGGATCGAGGACCGGCTCGACAATCCGCCCGACATGAAGGTCGTCTATGACGTCCTGCCTCGCGACCTGCCGCACGGCTGGAAGTACCTGGCCTTCGGGCCCGATGGCAAGCTCTACTTCAACATCGGCGCGCCCTGCAACATCTGCATGCCGCCAGACACGCACGCCAACATCTCCCGTGTCAATCCCGACGGCACCGGGTTCGAGTACTACGCCCACGGAGTCCGCAACAGCGTGGGCTTTGACTGGCATCCGGTGACGAAGGAGCTCTACTTCACCACCCACGGGCGCGACTGGCTGGGCGAGGACGTGCCGAGCGACCGGTTCGATCACGCCCCGCGGAAGGGCCTGCACTTCGGGTACCCGTACTGCCACCAGGGCGATATCCCCGATCCCGAGTACGGCAAGGGACGCGCCTGCAGCGAGTTCGCGCCACCGCTCATCAAGACGGGACCCCACGTGGCTGGCAACGGCGTCCACTTCTATACGGGTTCGATGTTCCCAGGGGAATACAAGAACCGCGCGTTCCTCGCCCAGCGCGGCTCCTGGAACCGCTCCCAGAAGATCGGCTTCCGGGTGATGATGGTGACTCTCCGCACCGCCGACGTGCCCAGGTACGAGGCGTTCGCTGAGGGCTGGCTCCAGGGCGATCAGATCTGGGGCCGGCCGGTCTACGTGCAGGAGATGCGTGACGGGTCGCTCCTGGTGTCCGACGACTACGCCGGGGCGATTTACCGAATCACCTACCAGCGCTGAGACGACTCCGATCACTCGCCGGCGCCGCGCTCGTCGCCGCCCTGGCGGCGACGACGGGCATCGCGCCGCTGCAGGCCGCCGACCTGGCAGCGGGACGGCGAAAAGCCGCGCCCTGCGCGGCCTGCCACGGCCCGGATGGGAACGCGACCCTCCCGGGCATGCCGTCGCTGGCGGGACAGCCGGTGTTCTTCACTCACTGGCAGCTGATCAAGTTCAGGGACGGGCGTAGGAAGGACCCGGGGATGTCGCCCTTCGCCGCGAACCTCAGCGACGCGGACATGGCGGATCTGGCTGCCTACTACGCGACCCTCCCCCCGCGCGGGCGGCCACAGGCCGTGGACGCGACGAAGGCCGCCGCGGGGCAGCGGCTCGCGGCCGCCAACCACTGCACCTCGTGTCACCGACCGGACCTCAGCGGCCAGCAGCAGGTGCCGCGCCTCGCCGGCCAGGACCTCGAGTACCTCCTGAGGTTGCTCCGCGCCTACAAGGCTCAGACTGCGGCTGACCTCGACGGGACGATGACGATGGCAGTCCAGCCGCTGAGCGAGGCGGACATCGAAAATCTCGCCCATTACATCGCCGGCCTCGCGCCCACGCCGTAGCGCGTTCCTCCCTTCTCGGAGACGGTCGGTTCTAGTACGATGGCGGCCGTGAGAGTCGAGCGACCGAGCGTCTGCCCTCTCGACTGCCCCGACACGTGCAGCCTCACCGTCACGGTCGAGGACGACCGCATCGTCGCCATCCGCGGCTCGCACGCGAACCCGTACACCGGCGGCGTGCTCTGCGCGAAGGTGCCCGAGGCATACCCGGCGTTCGTCCACGGTGCCGGCCGCCTCCGCACGCCGCTCCGGCGCGTGGGCGCCAAGGGCGAGGGGCGCTTCGCGCGCATCACGTGGGCCGAGGCGCTCGACCTGGTCCACGAGCGGTTCGCCGCGGTGGTCGCCGAGCACGGCCCGCAGGCGATCCTGCCGCTCAACTACGCGGGCCCGCACGGCATGCTCGCCGGCGGGTCGATGGACCTCCGCTTCTTCCACAAGCTCGGCGCGAGCCTGCTCGATCGTCGGCCGCTCTGCGGCGGGATCCGCACCGAGGCGTGGGTCGGGACCTTCGGCTCGGTCCCCGGCATCCGGCCCGAGCAGATCGCTCACGCCCGGCTGATCATTGTCTGGGGCAACAACGTCACGTGGTCGAATCTCCATCTCATGCCGCTCATCAACCGCGCGCGAAAGGCGGGCGCGAGGCTCGTCGTCGTCGACCCACGGCGGACGGTGATCGCCCGCCGGGCCGATCTCCACATCGCGCTCCGGCCGGGGACGGATGTGGTGTTGGCCTGGGCCGTCGCCGCCGAGCTCGAGCGCCGGGACGGGATCGACCGCGCGTTCGTCGAGCGCCACGTCGAGGGGTTCGAGGAGTTCATGGCTCTCGCGCGTCGCTGGAGCGTTTCAGAAGCCGCGCGCGTCTGTGGTGTGTCCGAGGGCGACATCCGCGCGCTCGCCGAGTGGTACCACGCGCTCGCGCCGGTGGCGATCAGCGTGGGCAACGGACTCGAGCGCAACCAGAACGGCGGCAGCGGCATCCGCGCGATCTTCGCGCTGCCCGCGCTCGGCGGGAAGTTCGGCGTGCCGGGCGGGGGGCTCGTCAACGGCGCGTCCTTCGCGTTCCCGAAGACGCCCCGGCGTCTGGCGCGCCCGGACCTCGTGCCCGAGGGCACGCGCACCCTCAACATCATCGACGTCGGCCGCCACCTGCTCGACGCATCGCTGGTACCGCCGATCAAGGCGGTTTTCATCTACAACCACAACCCCGTTGTCGTTCACCCGGACCAGAATCGGCTCCGGCGCGGGCTCGAGCGCGAAGACCTCTTCGTCGTGGGCTCGGACGTCGTGATGACCGACAGCCTCGCGTACGCCGACGTCGTCCTGCCCGCGTGCAGCCACTTCGAGCACGCCGACCTCTACCCGGCGTACGGGCAACACTGGCTCCAGCGCGCGGAGCCCGTGATTCCGCCTCAGGGCGAGGCGCTGCCCAACACCGAGATCTTCCGCCGGCTCGCGGCGCGCTTCGGCTTCACCGACCCGATCTTCCGGGCGAGCGACGCCGAGCTGATGGACGACGCCCTCGACCCCGACGACCGGCGTCTCGCGGGCGTGCGGCCGAGCACGCTCCCCACGGACCGGGCGCTGGCGATGACCATCGACGGTGAGGACGCCGTGATGTTCGGCAACGTCTTCCCGAAGACGCCCTCGGGGAAGGTGGAGCTCGCGTCCACGTACCTGGAGCGAAAATACGGCGCGCGGCTGCCGAGCTGGCGGCCCGTGGAGTCGCGCTACCCGCTGGCCCTGATCTCGCCTGCGTCCGACCGCCGCATCACGTCCACGTTCGGTGGGCTCCACGTCGGGGACGGCCCACCGCCCCTCGAGATGCATCCCGACGATGCGCGCGCCCGCGGTCTCCATGACGGGATGCGCGTCCGCGTCTGGAACGATCTCGGCGAGATCCGCCTGCCGCTCAGAATCAGCGACGCGGTGGTGCGCGGCGTTGTCTCGACGCTCAAGGGGGCGTGGCTCGCCACGAGCGAGCGCGGCCAGACGGTCTCGGCGCTCTGCCCCGCGCACCATGCCGACATCTCCGAGGGCGCGTGCTTCAACGACGCGCGCGTGGAGGTGGCCGCGGCATGACCCCGCCCGTCGATCCGAATGACGTCCTGATGACCGGCGAGAACTCGTTCATCCGCCTGAGCCAGGACGGCGGCAAGACCCAGTCCGACCGCTTCAGCCACTGGCGCGTGCTCTGGTGCCCCGCGGGTCCGGGTCACGCGCTCTTCGCCCAGAGCGAGCTCACCGCGGGCCAGGCGCGGATCTACAGCGACAACCCCGCGGTGGCGCGGTGGCTCCAGCGCACGATCGAGACGTTTCTCTTCCCGGCGTTCGCCGACACGAACCTCCCGGTGGTCGCTGCCGAGTTCGGCCGCGCGGGCGACCCGCGGTCGACGGCCGTCGAAACGATCGTTTCAGCGACCGACCGGCTCCGCCTCACGTGGTACGACTGCATCGAGCCCTTCGTCCTCACCATGCCCCCGGGCTTCAACAACCGGCCCATCGGCGTGTTCAGCACGTTCTTCCCCGCGCGTTCGGCGCAGGTCGAGCTGAGCGGGCGTCTTGCCAGCGGCCGGCCGTGGCCGGAAACGCGCGGCGACCGGCAGGCGTCGAGCGCGTGCCTGGCCTGGTCGGAAACGTGGGTCAAGCCGCGGGCCTAGCGTCTGGCCTCGTCGCTTCCTCAAGGCCCGACCGGCTCGCGACAGCTCACGAACTCGACGCGCCCCACCGGGTAGCGCGCGCAGGTGAACGGCGGCGGCGCAGCTTGCTCGAGCGGTTCCGCGCCGGGCTCGGCGGTGAGGTCGAGCGTGAGCCGGCGGAGCCAGAGATCGAGCCTGGCGGCCTCGAGCTCGGCGTGAGCCGCCTCCAGCTCGACGAGGCGGCTCGACAGTGCCAGGTAGCGCTGGAAGAGCACGAGCTCACCGAGGGAGAGCGACCAGAGGCTCCGCGTGAGCGTCTGCTCGTCGTCCGGCTCCTCGCCCCGCCGCACGCGCGCCGCCAGCGTCGCGATCTTGTCCTCGAGGCCGGGGAAGCTCGACTCGGCACCGAGCGTCTGGAAGTCGACCGTGACCTGGCGGACCTCCGTGGCGAGCGCGCCGCGCCGGGTGCGGTAGGCGTCGAGATCGGCGCGCCACCGATCGGTGGGCGACACGGACGGCGTCGTCGTCGCACACGCGGCGAGTGCTATGAGCAGGGCTGAGAGGATCCCCGACACGCCGGCTCCGCGCGCGTCCCCAGGCTCACAGGAGCGCCGGGAGCCCCCAGAAGACCGGCTCGGGCGTGAGCCGCACGCCGAACCGGTCGAGGACGCGGGCCCGGAGCTTCGCGGCGAACGCGACGACGTCGCGCGCCCGCGCGCCCTCATGCGCGACGACGGCGAGCGTGTGGCGGGTGGAGAGGCCGACGGGCCCATCCGCCTCGCCGCGCCTGAAGCCGGCGCGTTCGATGAGCCAGGCGGCGGAGAGCTTCACGCGCCCGTCGGGCTGGAGCCAGCGCGGCATCGCCGGATCGCGCGCGAGGGCTTCGACGCGCGCGCAGTCGGCGGCGCTGACGATCGGGTTCGTGAAGAACGAGCCGCAGCTCCGGCGATTCGGGTCGCGCGGATCGAGCACCATGGACTTGGAGCGGCGGATAGCGAGCACGGTCTCGCGCACGTCCGCGAGCGTGGGAGAGGCGACCCCGCGTGCTGCCAGGTGCTGCTCGACGTCCGCGTAGCGCACGGCGGGCGCGCCGCCGGGCCGGAGCCGGTACGTGACGGCCAGCACGACCCAGCGCTCGGGCTCCACGCTCCTGAAGCGGCTGTCGCGGTAGCCGAAGCCGCACTCTCGGGTGGCGAGCGTGAGGATACGGCCACTCTCCGTGTCGAGGACGCGCACGGTCGTGACGGTCTCGCTCACCTCCTGGCCGTAGGCCCCGACGTTCTGGATGGGCGTGGCGCCGACGAGGCCGGGGATGCCGCTCAGGCACTCGAGCCCCGCCCAGCCGCGCTCCACGGTCATGCGCACCAGGTCGTCCCACGGCTCGCCGGCCGCCGCGGTCAGCTCGACCGCGCCGGTCACCTCGCGCGACGCGATGCCGCGCAAGGCGATCCTCGCGACGAGCGCCTCGACACCCTCGTCGGCGACGACGAGATTCGAGCCGCCGCCGAGGACGCGGAAGGGGAGCCCGCGCCGCCGCGCCCATGCGAGCGCGTCGAGGAGTCCGGCCTCGTCGTGACCCTCGACGAGGTAGCGCGCTGGCCCGCCGACGCCCAGCGTGCAGTAGGGCGCGAGCTGGACGTTCTCAGCGGGTGTGAGCGGCGCCAGCCGGGGGCTCCAGGCGATATGCCAGATAGCGGCTCGCGAGCGCGGGGGAGCTCACGGCTGGAGGCGCGTCGCGCGCCAGGCGCCGCCGCGGAACTCGTCCGACGCGCGGGCGAGCGTCCGCGTCCAGAGCGCGCGGTCGTGGACGCGCGCGGGCTGTCCCACCCACAACTCGACGCGCTCGGCCCAGACTCGGTAACCGCCCCAGCGCGGGGGCCGGGGGAGGTCGGCACTCGAGCGCTTGGCCGTCTCCGCAATCTTGTCGAGCAGCGCCGCGCGCGAGGCGAGGGGCCGGCTCTGCGCGCTCACGATCGCGGCCAGGCGCGCGTCGTGCGGGCGCGTGGCCCAGTACGCGTCGGAGTCGGCGTCGGGCGCCGGCGTGACGGGGCCGTCGACCCGAATCTGGCGCTCGAAGGCGTCCCAGTGGAAGACGAGCGAGGCGTACGGATGCGCGGCGAGTGCCTGTCCCTTGGCACTCTCGCGATCGGTGTAAAAGACGAACCAGCCCGCCTGCGCGTCGAAGCCGCGACAGATCACCATGCGGGCCGACGGCCGGCCGTCGGGCTCCACCGTCGCGAGCGTCATGGCCGTGGCGTTCCTGATCGACGCCGTTGCCTCGGCGAGCCAGGCCGCGACGACCGGCAGGGGGTCCGCGGGCAGGGGCTCGGGGAGCGGAGGCGTCACGTGCTAGAGTCTGAGGCGGTCGACCATCGCGCGGAGGCGCTGAACCTCGTGGGGCAGGAGATCGAGGAACCAGAGCGCCGCTCCGCCCTTGTCCACGCGGACCACGAGCGCGACCGCGTCGAGCGGCTCCCCGCCGCCCGCCGGCGTGAAGGCGACCTTCACCGCGTGGCCCGGCCGGAGCCGAGCCCGCGTCACCACCTTCATTCCCGTGGCGCTCAGCTCGGTGCAGGTGCTCTCCCACGGCACGCCCTTCTCCGTCACGAGACGCACCGGGAGCTCGACGGTCGCGCGAGGCTCGGGCCGCCGGTCGGGGCCGCGCGCGTGCGCCTCCTGCTGTCGCGCGCGGGCGAAGGGCTCGACGTACGCGAGCACGGCGCTGAGGCGATCGAGCGAGACCGGCTTGTGGATGAAATCGAGGGCACCACGCTTGAGGCACTCGCGCGCCTGCGCCTCGGTGGCGACGCCCGAGACGGCGACGATGGGCACCCCCGACTCCTGGACCGCGGGGAGCTCGAGGAAGTCGAGGCCGCTCATGCCGGGCAGACGGATGTCGAGCAGAATCGTATCCGGCTGCTCGCTCACGAGTTTCTCGAGCGCGTCCTCCGCGGTCGCGACGGGGATGGACTCGTGGCCGAGGCCGGCGAGGAAGTCGCGGAAGACGTCGCGGACGGCCTCCTCGTCCTCGACGATCATCACGCGCAGACCGCGCCGGCCCGGCTCCTTGGTCGTCATTTCGCCGAGAGCCTCACTCCTTGCACAGAGTGTAGCGCGCTTTGCTACACCAGGGGCCAGGGATAGCGGACCCCGCTCGCGTCGGTGGGAAAGCGGCCGTCCTTCACGAGGGCGTGCGCGCGTCTCCGGAGCGCCTCGCCCTCGGCGGGCGCCAGCAACGCAGCGAGCGTGTCGGACAGCGGCGCCGCCAGGAAGCGCCGGAGGGCATCGAGGAGTCCCTCGGGGATCGGCTCGTCGCCGAAGTCCCAGATGACCGTGCGGAGCTTCGGCTCGACGTGGAAGCAGAGGCCGTTGTCCACGGCATAGATCGCGCGGTCGGGGGCGAGGAGGCAGTGGCCGGCCTTCCGGTCAGCGTTGTTGGCGACGAGGTCGAACACGCAGATCCGCTTGAGGCGCTCGTGGTGCGCGGGGTTCTCGCGGAGAGTGAAGTAGTGCTGCTCGAAGTCGGCGGAGACGAAAAGCTGTAGCGAGCCTTCGCCGTACGGGCCCTCGCGTCGCACCGTCGGCGGGACGAGCGCCCAACCGAGCGCTTCCGACAGGAGGTACGCCGCCAGCTCGCGCTTGAAGAGGCCCGGCGGAAAGTCCCAGAGCGGCTGCTCGCCGCGAAGCGGCTTGTACACGGCGAGCCCGGCGGCGCCGTCGAGGTCCAGCTCGGCGAGGAACGTCGCGTTCGAGCTGTACGGCATGCGGCCGCGGAGCGTGATCTGGCCGCGCGTGAGCAGCGTGAACGCGTCAGCGGACGAGGTGGCCATTCGTCCTCGGGCAGACATGGCCGCCCGCATCCTTGGGCTGGCTGCAGAACGGGCAGACCGGCCGGCCCGCCTTGATGAGCGCCCGCGCGCGCTCGACGAACGCCGCCGCCTGGACGCGGGTGATCTGGAAGCGTGCCGTCGCCGCTTCCTCCCCCTCGCGCTCCTCTTGGAGCTGCTCGTTGGCGACGACCACGATGCGGTCCCGGCGCTCGTCGTACCCGACGCCGATCGCGCCGACGGTCCAGGCCGGCTCTGCCGGCTCGAGGAGCGCGCCCTCGGGCAGAGCCTCCGCCCCGGGACCGCCGAGCTGGGTGAGCAGGCCCGAGAGATAGTCGGCGAGGGCGCCGACGTGCTCTTTCTCGCACTTGAGCGTGGCCAACAGGCGGGCCTCGCGAGACTGGAGATAAAAGACGCGCTGGCCCTGCGGGCCGACGGTGCCCGCGGTGAAGTGGTCGGGCGCCTCGAAATCGAAGGATGGGCTCTTCACGCGAGGAGCCCCGCGAGATCGCCATCCATCGAGTTGAGTGTGAGGACCAGGGGGCTCTGGGACCGATACGCGATCGCGGTGATCGAGGCCGGCGCGATCACGATGCGCTGGAAGAGGTCCAGGTGCACGCCGAGCGCGTGGGCGACCGCCGCCTTGATCGGATCGGCGTGCGACACCGCGACGACGGCGACACCCGGGTGGCGCTCGACCAGCCGCGCGAGCGCGCCGGTGACCCGCGCCTGCATCTCGACGAACGACTCACCCCCGGGGAAGCGGAAGCCGCTCGGATGGCGCTGCACGACCTGCCACTCGGGCTTTCGACTGAGTCGCCTCAGCGACCGGCCTGTCCAGGCACCGAGATCGAGTTCGGTGAGCTCCCGCTCGATGCGGACGGCGCAGCCGCGCGCCTTCGCGATCGCCGCCGCGGTCTCGCGGGCGCGCTCGAGCGGGGAGGCGTAGACCGCCTCGATCTTCGGGTGCGCCGCGAGCCGCCGCGCGACGGCCGCGGCCTGGCGGCGCCCGTCGTCGGAGAGGTGCAGACCCGGCGCGCGACCCGTGAGGACGGTTCCCGTCGTCGCGGTGAGCGCGTGGCGGACGAGCAGGATCAGCGTCGGCGCCTTCATCGCGCGCCGTTTAGGGGGTGGTGGCGCGGGAGTGGTCGGCGAGGACCTGCGCGACGCACGCGGTCACCCTGACGCCCGTCGGCAGATGGAGAAACTCGTTCGGGCCGTGAGCGTTGGAGCCGGGGCCCATGACGCCCGTGATCAGGAACTGGGCCTGGGGGAACCGCTGGCCGAGCATGCTCATGAACGGGATCGAGCCGCCCAGACCGTGAAACACCGCCGGCTTGCCGAAGTACGTCGTGGACGCGCGGTTCACCGCGTCGAGCAGCCACGGGCTCATCGCGGGTGCGTCCCAGCCGTTGCCCGGCGCCTCCACGTCGAACGTCACCCGGGCGCCGTATGGCGGATCGCTCTCGACAATCTCCTTGAGCCTGCGCGCGGCGTGCTGAGCGTCGACCGTTGGCGGCAGACGCAGCGAGAGCTTCAACGCCGTCTTCGGGCGGAGCACGTTGCCGCCGTCGGTGGGCAGGGGGAGCCCCGCGGCGCCGGTGATCGCGAGCGCGGGCCGCCAGGTGTTGCCCAGGAGCAGCTCGAACGGCTCGGCCTGGACCGGTCGCATCCCGGGAACGAAGGGGAACCGCGCGTACACCTCGTCGCCGAGCGCCGTGACGACCTCGCGCGCCTGCTCGATGCGCTCGCGCGGGATCTCGGCGTGGAAGTCGCGGGGGACGATCTCGCCGGTGCGCTCGTCCTCGAGTCGCGACAGGAGCTGGCGCGCGATGCGGAAGCTCGACGGCACGATGCCGCTCGCCGCCCCGGAGTGCACGCCCTCGGTGAGCACCTCGACGGTCAGCACGCCGTTGACGATGCCGCGGAGCGAGGTCGTTCCCCAGAGCTGCGCGTAGTTGCCGCAGCCGGAGTCGAGGCAGACGACGAGGCTCGGAGTGCCGAGCCGGTCTGCGAGAGCGTCCACGTAGACGGGCAGGTCGTAGCTCCCACTTTCCTCGCACGCCTCGATGAGCACCAGAGAGCGCGCGTGCGGCACGCGCTGCTCTTGGAGCGCCTGAATCGCCGTCAGCGCGGCGAAGGCGGCGTACCCATCGTCGCCGACCCCACGCCCGTAGAGCTTGTCGCCCCGTCGCCCGGGCGTCCACGGCCCGAGCCCGTCGGCCCAGCCGGTCATCTCGGGCTGCTTGTCACAGTGACCGTAGAGGAGCACCGTCTCGCCGCCCGATCCGGGAGCCTCCATGAGGAGCACAGGCGTGCGTCCCTCGAGACGGATGACCTCCACACGCAACCCTTCGATGGACCGTGACCGTGCCCACGCCTCGATCAGCGCCACCGCGCGGTCGAGGTGGCCGTGCGCCGACCACTCTCGATCGAACATCGGCGACTTGGCGGGGATCCGGACGTACTCCGTGAGCGCGGGGACGATCGCCTCGTCCCACGTGCGCTGGACGAACTCGCCGAGTTTCTTGGGCTCGATGCTCATGATGCCGGATGGTAGCATCGTTGCGAAGGAGGATGCCATGAGGGTACCCGGCACGCACTACGTCAACGGCACCCCGCTCGTGCCGCCCTTCCCGGAGGGGCTCGAGGTGGGGATGTTCGGCATGGGCTGCTTCTGGGGCGCCGAGCGGGTGTTCTGGGAGACGCCAGGCGTCTTCTCGACGGCGGTCGGCTACGCGGCTGGCGTCACGCCCAACCCCGACTACGAGGAGGTCTGCAGCGGCCTCACCGGCCACGCCGAGGTCGTGCGCGTCGTCTTCGACCCCGCGCGCGTGAGCTACGCGACGCTTCTGCGGATCTTCTGGGAGAGCCATGACCCGACACAGGGCATGCGCCAGGGCAACGACGTCGGCACGCAGTACCGTTCGGGGATCTACGTCTATACGCCCGAGCAGCGGAGGCTGGCGGAGGCCTCCCGCGACGCCTATCAGCGCGTGCTCGCGAAGGCGGGCTACGGTCGCATCACCACCGAGATCGTCGACGCGCCCGAGTTCCACGACGCCGAGGAGTACCACCAGCAGTATCTCGCCAAGAACCCGGGCGGCTATTGCGGGCTCGGCGGCACGGGCGTCGCGTGCCCGACCGGCGTCCTCGCCTCGGCTCGCGACGAGCGTTAGCTCGTGGCCGCCGGATGCTGACCACCCACGTCCTCGACACGGCCCGCGGCCGTCCGGCCGCGGGGCTCCGTATCGACCTCGCCGTGATCGGGCCCGACGGACGGCCACGCCGCGTCAAGACAGTGACCACCAACGCGGACGGCCGCACCGACACGCCGCTCCTCGCGGAGGGCGAGATGAAGCCGGGCCGATATGAGCTCACGTTCCACGTGGGCGCGTATTTCAAGGCCGTGGGGGCCACCGTCACCGATCCGCCCTTTCTCGAGCAGATCCCGGTGCGCTTCGCGATCACCGACCCGGAAGGGCACTACCACGTCCCGCTGCTCGTCTCGCCGTGGAGCTATGCCACCTACCGGGGGAGCTGACCGGGGGGAGACGCGCGCTCGCGCTCGACCGGGACACCGCCCGCCAGCGTCAATCGCCGGCGCGCCGCCGGATCGCCTGCCAGATACGCTCGGGACGCAGCGGCATGTTGAGGTGCCGCACGCCGAACCGCCGGAGCGCGTCCACGACGGCGTTGACGATCGCCGGCGTCGAGCCGATCGTCGCCGCCTCGCCGATGCCCTTGGCGCCCATCGGATTATGGGGCGTGGGCGTGACGGTCTGGTCGGTCGTGAACGAGGGCAGATCGTCGGCGCGGGGCACCGCGTAATCCATGAGCGTGCCCGTCACGAGCTGGCCGTCCTCGCCGTAGACGAGCTCCTCGAGTAGGGCCTGCGCGATCCCCTGGGCGAGCCCACCATGCACCTGGCCCGCGACGATGAGCGGGTTGATGCGCACGCCGCAGTCGTCCACCGAGACGAAATTGCGGACGCGCACGCGTCCGGTCTCGCTGTCCAGCTCGATCACCGCTACGTGAGCGCCGAAGGGATAGACGAGCTGCGGCGGACGGAAGAACTCGGTCGCCTCGAGCCCGGCGTCGATGTCGGGCGGGAGCTCGCCCGAATAGGCGCGGGCCGCGATCTCGGCGAAGCCGAGGGCGCGATCGGGCACGCCCTTCACCTGGTAGCGACCGTCGGTATAGGCGATGTCCACGGGCGCCGCCTCGAGCAGGTGGGCGGCGATGCGCCGCGCCTTGTCTTGCACACGGAGCGCCGCCTGGAGGATCGCGGACCCACCGACGGCGAGGCTGCGGCTTCCGCCCGTGCCGTTGCCCATGGGCGTGTTGAGGGTGTCGCCGTGACGGACGACGATCTTGTCGAAGTCCACCCCGAGCTGGTCGGCGATGATCTGGGCGAACGTCGTCTCGTGCCCCTGACCGTGGGCCGAGGTGCCCGTGATCGCCGTCACCGTGCCGCCGGGCTCGGCGCGCACGACGGCGCTCTCGAACGGGCCGAAGCCGCACATCTCCACGTAGCATGACATGCCGACGCCGAGCATGTGGCGATCGCCGCCCGCGATCCGCCCGCGCTGCTCGCGGCGAAGGTCGGCATAGCGCGCGAGCTCGAGGGCCTTCGTGAGGGCGCCGTCGTACTCGCCGCTGTCGTAGTTCTGACCGGTGGGCGCCTTATAGGGGAACGCGCTCGGCGGGATGAAGTTCCTGCGGCGCACCTCCTCGGGCGCCTTCCCCAGATCCAGCGCGACGACGTCGATGAGGCGCTCGAGGTAGTAGGCGGCCTCGGGGCGACCAGCGCCCCGGTAGGCAGCGACGGTCGTCGTGTTGGTGAAGACGCACGTGGACTGGAGATCGATGTTCGGGATCTTGTAGACCCCGATCCCCATCATGAGCGTGAGGTCGGGGATGAAGGTGAAGACGGCGTAGGCGCCGATGTTGGCCGTGACGCGCATGCGGAGCGCCGTGATCGTGCCGTCGTCCTCGACCGCGGCTTCGAGGTCGGCGACCTGGGCACGCCCGTGGGTCGTCGCCATCATGTGCTCGAGGCGCGTCTCGACCCACCGGAGCGGCATCCGGTAGAGGCGGGCGAGCGCGGCGAGCGTCGCGTCCTCCGGGTAGAGACCGAACTTCACGCCGAAGCCACCGCCGACCTCGGGCGCGATCACGCGCACGAGGTTCTGCGGCAGGCCGAGCGCCGCGGCGAGATCGTTCCTGAGGCTGTGCGGCGCCTGGGTCGTGGCCCACACGACGATGCCGCCCGTGGTCGGATCGGGCGCCGCCACCGTCGCGCGCGGCTCGAGCGGAACCCCGCAGAGCCGCTGGCTCACCATGCGCTGCTTGACGACGCGCTTGGCGCGCGCAAAGGCCGCGTCGGTCTCGCCCGCCTGGATCTGGTTCCGGTGCTCGACGTTCCCGGGCGCGTCGTCGTAGAGCTGAGGCGCGCCCGGCGCCATCGCCGCGAACGGGTCGGTCACGGTGGGCAAGGGCTCCCAGTGCACGACGACCTCGGCCGCCGTGTCCACCGCGAGCGCCTCCGAGGTGGCGATGACCGCGGCGACGGCCTCGCCCGCGTGGCGCACCCGGTCCACCGAGAGCGGGTAGTGCTTGCGTCCGATGTTGTCGCCGTGGGCCCCGCTGCCTTCGGCGCTCGCACCTTCGAGTGGCAAGGGGGCGCACAGCGCGCGGATCTCCTGGCCGGTGACGACCTTGAACACGCCGGGGCGCTTCGCCGCCGCGGAGGCGTCGATCTTCGTGATGCGCGCGTGCGCGTGAGGGCTTCGCACGAACGCGACGTGGTGCATGCCCGGCAGCACGACGTCGGTGACGTAGCTGGCGCGGCCCGTGATGAGCCGCGGGTCTTCCTTGCGCTTCACTTCGGCGCCCATCAGTCGCGGTGTGGTCATTTCACGCTGTCTCCGCAGGTAGTGGCGCCCTTTTTGGAGTATCGAGTCCTAGACTTCTCGCCCTTCGAGCCATGCGGCGTCCGCTAGATCCTTTGCGCGCCCCGTCGCCTTCTTGTTCCGGATCAGCTCGGTCCGCCCGACCACCGGGATCTCGAGACCGTCGACGCGCGTGATCGTCCGTGCGGGCCACGCGTCGTCGAACTCGACCCCGTCGATCGACGTGAGCACGTCGATGCGGCGCGGCGATACGCCGACCTGGAAGACCGTCCCCGGCGTGATCAAGTCCGCTTCGGAGAGACCTTCGATCGGAGCGCCGAAGCGTGCTAGCGCCGCCCGGACGCGCCGCGCGTTGCCGAGCGTCGGCCGGACCCACAGGTCCATGTCGCCGGTCGCCCGTGGGAGTCCGTGAACTGCGAGCGCGTATGCGTCGACCACGAGGAACTCAACGCGCTCCTCTGAGAACGCGGACAACATGTCGAGGAAGTCTGGGTTCGATGACGGGTTCCCCCATGAATTCCCAGGCGTCCAGGGCCAGCGGCCACATCATCTCAAGGCGCTGCTGCGGGGTCAGGTCGCGAACCGGGTCTCGCGGCTCCGGGTCACCCGGCCGGATGACGCGGATGGCGACGCGACGAGGGCTCACGGGGGAATCTTACCACCCGCGGCCACGGCCTGGAGCGCGGCAAACAACCGTGCGCTCGTCACCGGGACCTCGCGGATCACCACGCCGAGATCGGCCACCGCATCTTCTACCGCGTTCGCGATCGCGGCCGCGCCGGGGATGGCGCCGCTCTCGCCGACGCCCTTGACGCCGAGCGGGTTGATCGCCGACGGATGCTCCTCGAGCGCGACCGGCAGCGACGGGAGCCCGTCGGCCTTGAGGATCGCGTAATCCATGAGGCTCGCGGTCAGGAGCTGGCCGTGCGCGTCGTACACCACCTCTTCCACGAGGCCGGCGCCGATCGACTGCGCGGCGCCGCCCTGGAGCTGGCCCTCGACGATCGTCGGATTGATCGCGCGGCCCGGGTCGTGGACGATGGCGTAGGCGAGCAGGCGGATCGCGCACGTCTCCACATCCACCTCGACGACGGCGGCCTGGGCGCCGAAGGCCCACGTGACGGTCTCGGGATGGAAGTACGTGCAGGCGCCGAGCCCGGGCTCGCCGAGAGCCTTGAGCGCCTTGGACTTGATCGCCGCATGGGCGAGCCTGCCGAGACTCACGGCGCGGTCCGGCATCCCCGCCACGAACACGCGGCTCTGCTCGACCCGTACGTCCTCGGTCGCGCACTCGAGCAGCTCGGCGGCGACGCGGGCGGCTCGCTCGCGCACCTCGCGCGCGGTGCGCGCGACGGCGGGCCCCGCGTTGGCCATGACGCGGCTCCCGCCGGTCCCCATGCCGAACGGGAAGAGCGTCGTGTCGCCGGCGCTCACGATCACGTCATCGAACGCGGCGCCGAGCTCCGACGCGGCGATCTGGGCGAGCGTGGTCGCGTGCCCCTGGCCCTGCGCCGCGACCCCGACGAGGACGTACACCTTGCCGCTCGGGTCCACGCGCACCGTCGCGCCCTCGTAGGGGCCGAGCCCGGTGCCCTGCGCGTAGCACGCGAGGCCTAGGCCGAGGCGGCGTGACGTGCCGGCCTGGGTCTTCTGGCGCGATCGCCACTCGGCGTAGCGCAGAAGGGCGAGCGCCCGCTCGAAGGCGCGCGGGAAATCGCCCGGATCGTAGGCGATCGGGACGCCGTCCTTGTACGTGAGGCCCGGCCGGTACGGCATCTCGTCGGGGCGCACGAGGTTGCGCCGGCGGATCTCGGCGGGATCGAGGCCGAGGCGGCGCGCGCCGAGATCCATGAGCCGCTCCATCACGAACACCGCCTCGGGACGGCCGGCGGCGCGGTACGCCGCGTTCAGCGCCTTGTTGGTGACGACGCTCGTCCCGGCGTTCCTGTAGTGCGGGACGCGGTAGGGCCCAGGCAGGTGGTTGACCGTGTTCGCCGTGAGCCCGTCGCCCTGGGCCGGGTAGGCGCCGACGTCGGCGAGAAACCGGTCGTCGATCGCGACGATCGTGCCGTCGCGGGCGAAGCCGATGCGCGCCTCGTGGGTCTGCTCGCGGTCGTGGCCCAGGCTCGCGAAGTCCTCGCGGCGCGTCTCGATCCACTTCACCGGCCGTCCGAGCCGCAGCGCCGCCGCCGCGACCAGGACCTCCTCGGGATAGACGGACCCTTTCGGGCCGAACGCGCCGCCGACGTCGGGCACGACCACGCGAACGGCCTCGGCGGGGAGCTCGAGCGCGGCGGCGACGATGTCGCGAACGCTGTAGGGGTTCTGGCACGATGACCAGACGACGAGCGCGCCCGAGTCGCCGTCACGATACGCGAGGACGCCGCGCGGCTCGATCGGCACCGCCGCGAGCCGCGGGTGCCTGAACGTCTCGTGGATCACGAGGTCCGCCGTCGCGAGCGCCCGCTCCGCGTCGCCGATGGCGGCGCCGACGGCGAGCGCGGCGTTGTCGGGCCAGCCGTCGTGCAGGCGTGTGGGAGAGGCGAGCGCCGCCTCGACGGTCGTGAGCGCCGGGAGCGGCTCGTATTCTACCCGCACGAGCTCGAGCGCGTCGGCGACGCGGTACGGGCTCTCGGCGACCACGACGGCGACGGGCTCGCCGACGTAGCGCACCCGGTCGCGCGCCAGGATCGGCTGGCTCCACGGGCGGCCCTTGCGGACGGCGCCGTAGGCGCTCGGCATTGGCCGCGCCGTCTCGGGGAGGTCGGCGGCGCTCCAGGCAGCGACCACGCCCCGGAGCGCGCGCGCCTCGGCCAGCGCGATCTTGGCGATCCGCGCGTGCGCCTGGACGCTGCGCACGACGGCGAGGTGCAGCAACCCCTCACGCGCGAGGTCGTCGACGAAGCGACCGACGCCCACGAGCAGGCGGCGGTCCTCTTTGCGGCGGGGAGAGGCGCCGATCATCTCGTTCGGCAATCTACCACGCTTGTCGAGAGCCGCACTCGGTTAGACTCTGAGGGGCATGCCGGCGATGCTCGAGACCGTCCGCCGCTGGATCGACGAGGCCGAACGCATCGTGGCGCTGACGGGCGCCGGGATCTCCACCGACTCTGGCATCCCCGATTTCCGCGGGCCGCAGGGCGTGTGGACGCGGAACCCCGGCGCCGAAAAGCTCGCGACGCTCCAGCACTATCTCGCCGACCCCGACGTCCGCACGCGCGCCTGGCGGAGTCGGCTCGAGTCGCCCGCGTGGCAGGCCAAACCCAACGCCGGGCATCAGGCGCTGGCCGCCCTCGAACGGCGCGGCACGCTCCACACGCTGATCACCCAGAACGTCGACGGCCTCCATCTGATGGCCGGCTCGTCACCCGCGCGCGTCATCGAGATCCACGGGACGCTGCGCGAGGTCGCGTGCCTCACGTGCGGCGAGCGCGCGCCCACCGAGCGCGTGCTCGCGCGCGTGCGGGCGGGCGAGGCGGACCCACCCTGCCGCGCGTGTGGCGGCATCTTGAAGACCGCGACGATCTCGTTCGGTCAGAGCCTGGTGGCCGAGGACCTGGTACGCGCGGAGCGGGCGGCGCGGAACTGCGACCTCATGCTCGCCGTCGGCACGAAGCTCTCGGTGTGGCCGATCGCGGGCGTCGTGCCCGTCGCCAAGGACGCGGGGGCGCGCGTGGTGATCGTGAACGCCGAGCCCACCGAGATGGACGAGCTGGCCGACGCCGTCCTGCGCGGCTCGATCAGCGAGCTGCTGCCGCAGGTCGTCGGGGAAGGAGGCTGAGCCTGCGCGGCCCGCCGAGGCGCTACGTCGCGACGCCCACCTCCACGCCGAGCTCCGCGAGCTTTGTCGCGGTCGGCGTGCCCGTCTCGGGGTCCCAGCCCGCCATCTCGTAGTACGTCCGGCGCGCCGAGAGAAACTCACCGGGATCGACGAAGTGCCCTTTCAGCGGCCCGTTGCCGATCCCCTCGTGCATCCGCTGCGGGAGCACGTCGTCCTCGGGCGTGAACCCCTCGCGGCAGTTGAAGAGGCGCGCCAGCGTATTGTTGCGCTCGCCCACCTTCATCAGCTCGTAGAGGCTCATGTTCCAGCCGGTGACGCCGTTGATGTAGTCGATCATCGGCTGGAGCTCGAGCCCGTTGAGTGGCGTGCCGACGAAGTCGCACATGCCGACCGAGTTGTAGGCGCTCCAGACCTTCTGGGTCTCGAAGAACGCGCGCACCTTCTTGGCGTCGAGCGTGAGCGGGTCGAGCGGCTCGATGAGCCCGAGCACGCCGAGGGGGTGACCCTGTGGATGGAATCCCGCGTACAGGGGATCGTGCGGCGCCTCCATGTGGTCGGCGCCCGTCGGCGAGAGCGCGTAGGCGAGCGAGAGCCCTTTCTTTCCCCGTGGGTCGTGCATGGGCAGTTCCTGCCCCTTGACGTGGAGCGCGAACCGCTCGGCGCCGCGGCCGAGCTCGCGCGCGGCGCGCTTGACGCCCTCGCCGAGGAGCCGGCCGAACCCCTCGCGCCGGCCGATGAGGTGGACGAGCTGGATCACCGCGTCGGCGTTGCCCCACTCGAGCTCGATCCCACCGGTCGTCTGCTTGGTGACGATCCCGTGCTCGTAGCACTCCATGGCGAACGCGATGACCACGCCCGTCGAGATCGAGTCGAGCACGTACTGGGCGTAGAGCTGGTTGATCAGCGCGAGCGCGTTCAGATCGCTCACGCCGCACAGCGACCCGGAGGCGGCGAGCGTCTCGTACTCGGGCCCGCCGTACTTCGGCGTCACGCCGAGCTCTTTCACCTCGACCTCGCGCTTGCAGGCGACGGCGCAGGCGTAGCAGGTGCCGCGGTTGACCAGGATGGTGTCGCGCATCGTCTGGCCGCTGATGGCGCGCGCCCCCTCGAACGAGCCGTCGCGGAAGTTGCGCGTGGGCAGGATGCCGCTCGCCTCGAGGGCGAGCACCCCGCTGGAGGAGCCGAGCTGGTGGAAGCGATCCTTCGCGCGGTCGTAGTGCTCTTTGAACCAGACGAGCTGGCCCTTCGCCTTGTCCTTGTCCGCTGCGGTGGGCGGCTTCGTGCCGCGGGCCACGATCGCCTTGAGGTTCTTCGCGCCCATCACCGCGCCGAGGCCGCCGCGGCCGTGGAAGTGCTTGAGCTGGTTCACGATCGCTGCGAACCTGACGCCCCGCTCGCCGGCGATCCCGGTCTGCAGCACGCGGATCCGCTTGTCGCCGAGCTCCGCCTCGAGGCCGTCCTGCACCTCGCCCGAGAGCTTTCCCCAGTACTGCGCTCCATCGCGGAACTCGACCTGACCGTCCTTGATCCAGAGGTACACGGGCGTTTCGGACCGGCCGCGGATCGTCACGCCTTCGAACCCCGCGGCGCGCAGCTCGGGTCCCCACCAGCCGCCGGCCTCCGACTCGCCGTAGCCACCGGTCAGCGGCGACTTGGCCGCGGCGGTGTAGCGATTGGTGCCGGAGAGCGACAGGCCGTTGATCACGCTGGTCATGAAGACCAGCATATTGTCGGGGCCGAGGGGATCGACGCAGGCCGGCATGTCGCGCAGCAGCAGGTGGCACGCCAGGGCACCACCGCCCAGGTATTTGCGGACCGTGACCTCGGGGATCTCCTCGACGCGGGTCTGACGGGTGGTCAGATCGACGTGCAGGACCTTCGCGGTGACGCCTGACGCCATAGCGCTCTCCTCCTGATCGACGTTGGCTGGTCGCAGGCTACCACGCTTGGGTTTGGCGTCGCAATTCCGTGGGCGGCCCTACCGGACGAGCACGGGCCCGTCTCACGCCCACGGCGACGCCGTTCCCCAGCGGTTCAGGAAGGTCGTCTCCGACGTGGGAAGGCGCCGGCTCCCGCCGAAGCTCCCGCGCGGGTAGCCGAGCGGGATCGAGAAGTGGAAGCTCACGTCCTTGGGGATCCCGAGGAGCGCGTAGAGGCGGTCCATCACTTTGGCGTGGAGCGTCGTCGGGACCGAGCCGATGCCCAGGGCGCGCGCGGCGAGCATGAGGTTCTGGCAGGCGGGGATGACCGAGTTGGCGGAGCCCGGTGGGACGGCCAGCGCCAGAACGACGCACGGCGCATCCCGCATCTCCTCGGCGAGCTGCGCCGCGGCACGATAGTTCTTGTCCTCGGGCGGGATGTCCTCGAGCTTCGTCCAGCGGCGCTCGTCCCAGCGCTTGGCCCACCACGCCTCGTGGTAGAGCTTGCCGAACTCGCGGACCAGCGCGCGGTCCGTCACCACCAGGAAGCGCGCGATCTGACGGTTGCCCCCGTTCGGCGCCTTGGCGGCGGCCTCGAGGATGAGCCGGATGTCCTCCGTCGGGATCGGGTCGGGCCGAAAGCGACGAATGGCGCGCTGGGTGAACATCGCCTCGCCGACGCTCATGGAGAGCCGCTGGTGGTCCATGGTCATCCTCGCTCAGATCCTCGGGCGCCGTCCGTGCCACTCGGTCGCCTGCTCGTAGGCGTGGCCGAGGCGCAGCACCGTCGACTCGTCGAATGGCCGTCCGGCGATCTGGAGGGAGAGCGGAAGCCCCTGCGCGGAGAAGCCGCAGGGCACCGCGAGCGCGGGGAGCCCCGTCATGTTGAAGGGCGCCATGTTGCTCTTCGGGAACCCGAAGCTCGGGTCCCACACCGCGGCGAACGTCGGCGCAGGCTTCGGCGTCGTGGGCGTGACGAGGACGTCGGTGCGCCTCAGGACGCCGAGCATCTCCGCCTGAAGGCGTGAACGCAGCCGCTGAGCCTGGACGTACTCCGAGCCCAGGATGAGCCCGCCCGCGAGGAGCCGCTCGCGCAGGACGTCGCCGTAGAGCTCGGGATGGCCACGCACATCGCGCTCGTGGTAGGCGAAGGCCTCGGCCATCAGGATCGCGAGAAAGGCCCAGGAGGTCTGGATCGACGGGATCTCGACGTCGGTGACCGTGGCGCCCAGATCGCGGAGCGTGGCGAGCGCCTCCTCGAACGCCTTCTCGACCTCGGCGTCGACGCCCTCGAAGAAGTACGCGCGCGGCACGCCGACACGGAGCCCGCGGATCCCCTGGCCCAGAGGTACCAGGTAGTCGGCGACGGGCTCGCGGCTCGACGCCGGATCGGCCGGGTCGTGGCCGGCGAGCGCCTGGAGGAGCAGCGCGCAGTCCTCCACCGTCCGCGCCATCGGGCCCGTGTGGTCGAGGGTCCAGGAGAGCGTGATGACGCCCGCGCGGCTCACGCGCCCGTAGGTCGGCTTGAGGCCGACAATGTTGCAGAACGCCGCGGGACCACGGATCGAGCCGCCCGTGTCCGAGCCGAGCGCGCCGTGGGCGAGCCCGGCGGCGAGCGCTGCGGCCGAGCCGCTGGAGGAGCCACCGGGCATGTGCTCGAGGCTCCACGGGTTCTTCGCGGGCTGGAAGCGGTGGCCCGGGAACTGGAGGCCGAAAGCGAACTCGTGCGTGATGAGCTTGCCGAGCATCACGCAGCCGGCGCGCGCGAGCCGTGTCACGCACGTCGCGTCGTCCTCGGGGACCCAGTCGGCCAGGACGGCGGAGCCCGCGGTGGTGCGGATACCACGCGTGGCGTAGATGTCCTTGTAGGCGACGGGAATGCCGAGGAGAGGATTCCCGTCTTCGTCGCGGCGTAAGGCTGCTTCGGCGTGCCGCGCGTCGGCCAGCGCTCCCTCCGCCGTGACCGTGACGAAGGCGTGGAGGGTCGGGTCGAGCCGCTCGATCCGGCCGAGGAGCGCACGGGTCAGCTCGACCGGCGACAGCGCGCGGCGGCGGTAGCGCGCCGCGATCTCGGCGATCGTCGCGAACGCGAGGTCGTCACTCGTCATCGTCGTCCCGCCGGGGCTCGGCGCTCCGGATCGCGTCGAACATGACGGCGGGCTCGAGCGTCCGCGCCGCGCGCGAATCGAGGGCGTGGATCGGCGCGAGCGCGTCCGTCAAGAGCCTGCGGACCATCTCCAGGCGGTTCTCGACGATCTCGATCCCCGCCGCCTTCATACGTGCGCGGACTTCGTCGAGGGTCACGGCGTCCTCCTCAGTAACCTTCCTCGTCCAGCAGCGGGAACGCGCTGGTCGCGTGCGGCGGGTTCACCGGCGTCGCCGAGTGGAGGTACGAGGGGTCGAGCGCCGCGAGCCGGTCCACGCCGAGGAGCCCCATCGCGATCTTGATCTCGTCCTCGAGCAGCTCGAGCACGCGGACCAGACCGGCCTGGCCCGCCGCGGCGAGCCCGCAGCACGCGAGGCGCCCGATGCCGACACACTGCGCGCCGAGCGCCAGGGCCTTGACGACGTCAGTGCCGCGCACGAAGCCGCCGTCCACGATGACCGTCGCCCGGCCGCCGACCGCCCGGACGACCTCGGGGAGCGCCTCGATCGCGCCCCGGCCGTGGTCGAGCTGGCGCCCGCCGTGGTTGGAGACGTACACGCCCTCGACGCCGTGGTCGGTCGCAAGCGTCGCGTCCTCGGCCGTCGCGATGCCCTTCAGGACGAGAGGGATCGAGTGCGTGTCCTTGAAGCGCTTGACGTGGTCCCAGCTGAGCCCCGCCTGGAACTCGAAGCCGCCGGCGCGCGTCCGCCAGGGCTTCACGAAGCGCCGGGCGAGATCGCGCTCGCGCCGGCTGTAGCACGCGGTGTCCACGGTGAGGCAGAAGGCCGCGTAGCCGTGGTCCACGGCGCGCCTCACCCAGTCGTCCACCCACGCGTCGTCGCCACGGACGTAGAGCTGGAAGACGCGGAAGTTGTTCGCCGCGGCCGCGACCGCCTCGAGCCCGGGGTTGCAGACGGAGCTGAGCATCTGGGGCACGCCGAACTCCTCGGACGCCTTTGCAGCCGTGGCGCCACCGCCCTCGGCGAAGGTCTCGATCGAGCCGATCGGCGCCAGCATGACGGGAATGCGCACGGGCCTGCCGAATCGATCTTGGAGACGTCGCGGAGGACACGCGGCCGGAACGCGATCGAGTCGAGCGCCAGGCGGTTGCGCCGGACCGTCGTCTCGGTCTCCGCGCCGCCGATCAGGTAGTCCCAGGGGCCGGGCGCCAGGTTGTTGCGGGCCGCCCTGACGATCTCGTGGAGCGTCGAGAACTTGTCGCCGAGATTGGAGGCCATGCGCGTTCCCGCCGAAGGTAGTCGAAGACTCGCGCACGCGTCAAGCGCGTCGCATTCGTGGTACCTTGCGCCCCGGGAGGAGCCTGTGGAGGACATCGAGCGCCGGGTCGTCGAGGTGCTCGGCCGCCTGGGCGTGCCCTACGAGCGGGAGCCGATCGATCCCGACTACGCCGACACCGGGCCGTACTGCGAGAGGTACGGCGTCCCGCTCGCGCACGCGGCGAACACGATCATCGTCGCCTCGAAGAAGGAGCCCAGGCAGTACGCCGCGTGCGTGGTGAAAGCGACGACGCGGCTCGACGTCAACCACGCCGTGCGCCGGCTGATGGGCGCGTCGAAGCTCTCCTTCGCGTCCGCGGAGGAGACGCGGGCAGTGACCGGCATGCTCATCGGCGGTGTCACAGTCTTCGCGCTGCCGCCCGGAATGCCGGTCTACGTGGACGACAAGCTCATGGCGATGGAGTGGATCATCCTCGGCAGCGGGAGCCGCTCGTCGAAGATCCGGACCTCCCCGGACGTGCTGGCGCGCTTGCCGAACGCGCAGATCGTCTCGGGCCTCGCCACCGACGCCGGCGGCTAGTCGAGGCCGCCTCGCCGGCCCGCCCGTGCTAGAGTTCCGCCCAGAATCCGTCTCGAGCAACCAGAGGAGGACGCCGTGGAGCGCAGCCAGAGCGTGGTGACACCCGCGCGGTTCGCCAAGGGCCTCACCTTCGACCAGTACGTCGCCTATGTCGGCACCCCCGAGAACCTCAAGCGCGAAGGCTCGCAGGGCGAGGCGCGCCGTGACTGGAGCGGATACCTCCGAAAGGCGTACGAGGTCGCGCGGCTCACCGACGCGCAGGCCGCGGCGGTCCGATGGCTCGCGGCGCAGCCCAACGGCCCCGCCAAGATCCTCATGATCGCCGAGGAGTGGTCGTCCGACTGCCGCCGGGACCTTCCCGTGCTGGCGCGCGTCGCCGAGGCGGGAGGGATGGAGCTCAGGATCTTCCGGCGCGACGGCCAGCGCTTCAGCCGGAGCCAGACGCCGTCGCTCGCCGAGGCGCCCGACAGCAACGCCGATCTCATGGCCGAGTTTCTGAACCGGAAGAACGGCCAGGTCTGGCAGTCGATCCCCGTCGTCGTCTTCTACACGAAGACGCTCGAGTACCTCTACCATTACATCGAGTACCCGGCGATCTACCACAAGGACCGGGTCGTCGGCCATCTGCGCGCTCCGCGGCCCGGCGAGACGCCCGAGGAGACCCAGAAGCGTGGCGGCCGGCTCTTTCTCGAGCTGCTGGACTCACCGTTCTTCCACGTGTGGCAGTGCGCAGCCGTCGACGAGATGCTCAGCATGCTCCACGAGCGCCTGCTCGTCGGCTCACTCGCGTAGCGGTCTCGGAGATGGCCCTGGGCGTTCGAGGAGAGTGAGGCGCGGATGAGGTTCTGCATCCAGCAGCTCTTGACGTTCCGTGACTGGCAGACCGAGGCCGAAGTGTACGCCCACGCGCTCGAGGAGGCGCGGCTGGCCGACGAGCTCGGCTTCGAGGCCGTCTGGCTCGCCGAGCACCACTTCTCGTCCTACGGCATCTGCCCGTCGCTGGCGGTCCTCGCCGCGGCCATCGCGCGGGAGACGCGGCGCGTGAGGCTCGGTACCTCGGTGGTCGTCGCGCCCTTCGCCCATCCCCTCCGGATCGCCGAGGAGTGGGCGATGGTGGACATCGTCTCGGACGGGCGCCTCGAGTTCGGTCTCGGGCGCGGCTACCAGCCCAAGGAGTTCCAGGGGTTCTCCCTCTCGATGGAGAAGACGCGCGAGCGGTTCGACGAGTGCCTGGAGCTCATCCGCCGCGCGTGGACTGAGGAGCGCGTCACGTTCGAGGGTGAGTTCTACACGGTGCGCGACCTCCGCGTCCTGCCCAAGCCCATCCAGCGGCCGCACCCGCCCTTCTGGACCGCGGCGGTCTCCCCCGACACGTTCGCCCTCGCCGCCCGAATGAAGCTCAAGATCCTCACGGCGCCCTCGTTCACGCCGTGGGACATCCTCCGGAAGAACTTCGACACGTACCGGGCGGCGTGGCAGGAAGCGCACGGGACGGACGCGGGGAGCGACATCGCCATGAACAAGATCATCCACGTCGCCGACTCCTCGAGGCAGGCGCGCGACGATCTCCGCGAGCCGATCCGTTGGTTCTTCCGCACCCAGGCCGACCTGATCGCCGATCCCGTCGGCGTCCCGCCCGCGCAGTACAAGTTCTACAAGCGCGTCCGCGAAAACTTGCTCTCGCTCAGCGACGAGAAGGCGCTCGAGCAGGCGGCGATCTGCGGCGACCCCGAGGAGGTCGCCGACAAGATCCGCCAGCACCACGAGGCTCTCGGGGTCACGTACTTCATGGGGTCGTTCAACCGCGGCGGCATCCCCCACGATCGGATCGTCCGTTCCATGCGCCTCTTCGGCGAGAAAGTGATGCCACGGTTCACATGAGCACGCTCGAGCTCGGCGACGTCACCGTCACCCGCGTGATCGAGATCGACCGCTCGTCGTTCCCGACGGCGTCTATGCTCCCGGACTCGACGCCAGACGCGATCGCGCGTCACCACCACTGGCTCCGGCCCCACTTCTGGGACGACCGGACGGGCGACCTCGCCTCGCGCGTCGGGACTTACATCGTGAAGACGCCCCGCCACACCGTGCTGATCGACACGGGCGTCGGCAACGACAAGCCGCGCGACGGCTCGCCCGTGTGGCACATGCGCCAGGGCTCGTACCTCGACGACCTGCACGCGGCGGGCGTGACGCCCGGCCAGGTGGACGTCGTCCTGTGCACGCATCTCCACGTGGACCATGTCGGCTGGAACACGCGCCTCGTGGACGCCCGCTGGGTGCCCACGTTCCCGAACGCGCGGTACGTCTTCGCGGGCGAGGAGTGGGAGTTCTGGCGCCACGAGAAGGACGAGTGCATCGCCGACAGCGTGGTGCCGGTCGTCGAGGCGGGCCAGGCGGTTCTCGTGGACGCGGACTACGTCGTGGACGAGTGGCTTCGCCTCGAGCCGACGCCCGGCCACACCCCGGGCCACGTCTCGGTCCGACTCGGGACGTCCGCCGGGGAGGCGGTTTTCTCCGGGGATCTCATGCACCGCACGGTGCAGGTCGCCGAGCCGCAGTGGTCGAGCCGCTTCTGCTACGACCCGGCGAAGGCGCGTGACACGCGCCGCGCATTCGTCGAGCGTCACGCGGACTCGGGTGTCCTCGTCCTGGCGGCGCACTTTCCGACGCCCGGCTTCATCGTCAAGACGGACGGCGGCTGCCGCTTCGCGCCGACGAACGGGTTCTGAGGGAAAGGAGACCTGCGATGCGTGCGCTGATCGCCCTCGCAGCCGCCGCGCTCGTCGCGCTCCTCCCGCCGAGCGTTCAGGCCTCACACCTCAAGGAGCAGCCGAAGAAGCACAAGGTCGTCTACCACCTGGACGAGGCGGGATTGGACAAGGTGAAGTTCGTCCTCGGGAACATCGAGAACCACATCCGGGGCGTCGGCGGCCCGGAGCATGTCGAGGCGATCGAGCTGGTCGTCCACGGCCCCGCGCTCCGGAACTTCGTCACCGCGAGATTGGACCCCGCGCTCAGGGCGGCGCTCGACCGGTTGCAGAGCCAGGGGCTCGCGTTCGGCGCCTGCGGCAATACCATGAAGGCGTTCAACATCACGCTGGCCGAGCTCCCGCAGGGCACGCGGCCCCTGCCGCAGGGCGGCGTCGTCCGCGTGATGGAGCTCCAGGAGCAGGGGTTCGTCTACATCCGTCCCTGAGCGCCGTATCGAAATCTGCGCGTTGACGCCGGCTCGCCCGTTGGCGTACGGAACCTCATGGCGATCGACCGGTGGCCCGAAGCCGAGCGCCCGCGGGAGCGCCTCTACTGGAACGGGCCGGAGGCGCTCGCCGACGCCGAGCTCCTGGCGATCCAGCTCGGGTCAGGAATGCGCGGCAGGAGCGCGGTCGACGTGGCGCGCGAGATGCTGGCGGCCTACGGCTCGCTCGCGGAAGTCGCTGCGCGCGACGCGACCGAGCTGGCGCGGGTCGCCGGCGTCGGGCCCGCGAAGGCCGCGCGCCTGGTCGCCGCGTTCGAGCTCACGCGGCGGCTCCGGGCGCGCACGCCCGGCGTGCGCATCGTCCTATCGAGCCCGGCCGAAGTCTACGCCGCCTACGCGCCGCTCATGGAGGACCTCAAGCGCGAAGTCTTCCGCGTGGCGCTGCTCGACGCCCAGAACGGGCTCCTGCGCGACCGCGTGATCTCCGAGGGGACGTTGTCGGCAAGCCTCGTCCACCCGTACCTGGTGTTCAAGCCGGCGATCCTCGAGTCGGCGGCCTCGGTGATCCTGCTCCACAACCATCCGAGCGGCGATCCGACGCCGAGCCGCGAGGACATTCGCCTGACGCGCCAGCTCGTCGAGTGCGCCCGCCTCCTCGAGCTCCGCGTCCACGATCACTTGGTGATCGGCCACGGCCGCTTCATCAGCCTTGCCGAACGCGGTATCATCTAGCCGCCATGGCCATCAACGTCAGGGGTGTGGGGCACGTCGTCCTCAAGGTGCGGGATCTCGATCGGTCGGCGCAGTTCTACCGGGAAGTCATCGGGCTCAAGGAGGTGGCACGGTACCGCGGCCGCATGGTCTTCTTCTCGGCCACCGGCGCAAACCACCACGACCTCGCGCTCCTGGAGGTCGGCAAGCACGCGGCCGCGCCTGCCGACGACGCGGTCGGGCTCTACCACGTGGCGCTCAAGATCGGCGACCGGATCGAAGACCTCCGCGCCGCCAAGGCCCACCTCGAGGCCCACGGGATCACCCCGCTGAGGCTCGCCGACCACCGGGTGAGCAAGTCGATCTATCTGACCGACCCGGATGGCCACGGCCTCGAGCTGTTCGTGGACACTGATCCCGCGATCTGGCGCGAGAACCCGGCCGCCGTCGCGACCGTCGCGCCGCTCGAGCTCTAGCGCGCGTCAGCCCTTCCCCAGCTTCTCGATCCCTTTCTTGGGCAGGGTCTGCAGACGGGAGAGGAGCGTTTTCACCTTCCGCTCGCTGGCATGATCCGCCAGGATCAGCTTCTTGGATCGGGTACCGTTGACGATGTACGCGACCCAATCGTCGAGATTCGGCGTGCCGCGCCATGCGACCGTGACGCCGCTGAAGCGCAGGCGTCGCCGACCTTCCACTTTCGCGAGCGGTTTCCGACTGCCTTCCATTGTTGCGTTGACCTCTTGTTAGAGTTGCGTTGACCGGTTGTTACGCTGCGCCGGTCGGGAGAGACCGAAGGGCGGTTATTGGACGAGGGACGATCATGGCTCGCCAACCTTACGAGCGTGAAGATTTCAGTGTCAAGACTTCGTTTGTCCGCTAGAAATGCGCGCGCATGGGCGCTCGGGGTGCTCCGGGCCGCGTGGAATCGGCGAATATTTGGGGTGGTGCTCTCCGTGGACGAAGGAATCGTCATATTTCGCGGCTCCGGCTGCGAGAGCGCATCAAACGGTGCGATTTGGTCTGCTGTGGATAACTGTGGAAATGTGGATAAGGTGTGAGCATTTTTTGCAGGTACCGGCGCGGACTCAGCGGTCGGCGAGGAGGAGCTCGAGGATCTCGCGCGCCAGAATCGGGCCCCGCGTGATGAATCCGGTGAAGTAACCGACGGCGGTCGCGCCCTCGCGGAGCAGCTGGCGGGCTTTTTCCGGCGAGTCCACGCCGCCGGTGGCGATGATCTCGAGTCCCCGGCCGAACCGCGCGCGCGCGCGGCGCAGGGTCTCGAGCGTTGCGGGGAAGAGCTCGGGCCCGGAGAGTCCGCCGGCACCCTGCGAGAGCCGCCGCTCCTCCACGCGCCGCGCGTTGCCGTAGTTGACGATGCGGATCCCCGCCTCGAGCGCCGCCGGGATGATCTCGGACTCGTTCGCGTCGGTGAAGTCGGGCGAGAGCTTCACGATGAGCGGCTTGTCCGTGGCGGCCCGCACCGCCCGGAGCAGCGCCACGAGCTCCCGCGGCTTCCGGCTCCACTCGTAGACCAGCCGCGTGTTCGGCGACGAGATGTTGAACTCGACCAGGTCACCCAGCGGGCCGAGCCTCGTGACGAGCCTGACGTAGTCATCCACGGACTCGCCGGCCACGCTCACGATGAGCGGCACGCGGTGCGGCAATCCGATGATGGCGGCGCGGAAGCGCTCGAGCCCCGGGTTCTGGAACCCGTTGCAGTTGACGAGCCCCGGACCCGCCGCGCTCCGGACGCGCACCAGGTTTGGCTGCGGATGGCCTGGACGCGGCTCCACCGTGATGGACTTGGTGGTGACGGCTCCGAACCCGAGGCCCATCACGCGCCGGAGGATCCGCGGATCGTAGTACATCGCCGCCAGGATCAGCGGGTTGGGCAGCCTCGCGCCACCGAGCGTGACGGCGAGCCGCGGGTCGTCGAGGCGGAAGGCGGAGAGCCGATCCCATGGTAGGAGGCGCAGCGCCGTCTGGCCGAGCGCGACCGCGGCGGGCTCGGGGAGGCGGCAGAGGACGCCGTCGTAGAGGAGGCGGTAGAGGGCGCCGATCGCTGGGTTCATCCGGCAGGACCGGTCGAGGATAGCACACGGTCCTTGACGATGTGGGACAGTGCCATTTACGGTAAGGCATTGACGTCGAATAAGGTCGTGAAGGTCCGGCTCGCTGTTCTCCTGGGTGTTGCGCTTGTCACGGTCGCGTGCGCCACCGGGCCCCTTCTGGGTCTGCCGCCCGAAGGGGGGGCCGACGCGCGGGGCGCCGCGCCCGAGTTCTTGTTCTCGCGCGATACGTTCGCCTTCGCGAACCTGATCCGCGCGCGCCACCCGGATGGGGACGACCTCTACGCGAACTACTGCTTCGTGCTGGCGCGCGGGCTCCGGCAGTTCAAGCAGTTCGCGCGCTTCGATCCTGCGCTCCCGCGGCTCGATCACGCGGGCTACGTGGCTCTCGTTCGGCGCGTCGCGGCGCGCCCGCCGTGGCAGCCGGCGTTGCCGGAGGACGAGCGGATCGTGATCCCCGGCTACGCGAGCCTGCGCGAGTTCTCGCAGGCCGAAGAGGCGGCGGCGAAGGAAGGGCTCGGCTCGCGCTTGTGGACGCTCGTCCACTGGAGCAACTGGCGGGTGACCTTCTGGGTGACGCCCGCCCACCAGGACAACGTCGCTCGCGAGATCGTGAGCGAGCTGCGCGCGGGGCGACTCGTCCAGCTCCTGGTCACCAACTGGCCCAAGCCCGAGCTGAACCACACCGTCGTCGCGTTCGCGTCGAGCGACAGCTCCACGACCATCGACTTCGCCGTCTGGGACCCGAACGACCCCGACGCGCCTGGGGTCGTCACCTTCGACCGTCAGGCGCGGCGCTTCTGGGCGACGCGGCTCTACGACACCGAGCCGGGCGTGATCCGGGCCTTCCGAATGTACTACTCGCGGCTCCTCTGATGGCGCCGCCGCCTGTCGTTGGCGCCCGCGTCCTCCGCGTCGTCTTCGACGTCTGGAGTGGTTCGCCTGCGCACTGAGCCGGTCGCCATCGTCGCCGCGGGGGTCGTCACGCCGCTCGGCGACGTCGACGCGTTCTGGTCGGGGCTTGTCACCGGGACGGACGCCATCTCGCGCATCGAGCGCTTCCCCGTGGATGACCTGCGCGTCGGTCTGGGCGGCGAGATCAAGAAGCTCAAGCGCGAGCGGCGGGGCGGCTGCCGCGCCTCTCAGCTCCTTTTCGCCGCAGCGGACGACCTGCTCGCGCGCGCCCACCTCGACGCCTCGCCTCCGCGCGTGGGCGTGGTCTTGGGCACCGCGCTCGGCGGCGTGGAGGAGGGCGAGAAGGCGGTGGCGGGCGACCCGAGCGCGCGTCGGACGGCGGCCGCGCTCTACGATGGGCCCGCGCACGCGCTCGCGCGCCGGCTCGGCTGCCGCGGGCCGGCGCTTACCGTGTCGACGGCATGCGCCTCCGGCGCCACGTCGCTCGGCGTCGCGGCGGATCTCCTGAGGGCCGATGCCGCGGATCTGGTCGTCGCCGGCGGGTACGACATCCTCTGTCGCTTCGTCATGCGGGGCTTCGACGCGCTCAGGTCCCTCACGCGGGACCGTGTGCGGCCGTTCGACCGCCGCCGCAGCGGCCTCTTGCTCGGCGAGGGCGCAGCCCTGGTCCTGATGGCGCGTGACCGCGACGCGCGGGGGCGGCGCCTCGGCCGGCTGCTCGGCCACGCGAGCGCCGGCGACGGCAGCCATATCGCGGCGCCCGACCCCGAGGGACGTGGGCTCGCCTCCGCGATCCGGATCGCGCTCGCCGAGGCGGACGTCGGCCCCGAAGACGTGGACTTCGTGAGCGCGCACGGCACGGCGACGCCGCTCAACGACCGGATCGAGACCGCCGTGCTCAAGCGCGTGCTCGGGGCGCGCGCCGGGCTGATTCCCATGAACTCCATCAAAGGCGCCCTCGGCCACACGATGGGCGCGGCGGCGACGCTCGAGGCGATCATGTGCCTGCTCGCGTCACGCGAGGGCGTCGTGCCACACACGGTCGGGCTCGAGGAGCGCGACCCCGAGTGCGACCTCGACTATGTGACGACGGCGCCGCGCGCGGCCCGTCCGCGCGTGAGCCTCTCCACCTCGCTCGGCTTCGGCGGGTGCAATGCGGCGCTCGTCCTCGAGGGAGACGCCCGGTGACCGGCTCCGAGGTCGCGGCGGTCGGCGTGGTGACGGGGTGGGGACGGAGCGCCGTCGCGCTGCCACCAGACGCCGTCCGGGCGGCAGCGGGCCGGCGAGTAATCGCCGTCGAGCCACCCCGCGCGGCCGGTGAGAGGTTCCGCCGCGCCACGCGCGAGTGTTTGCTCGGTGTCGCCGCCGTCGAGGCGCTCCTGCGCGAGGCGAGCCTCGGGCCCGAAGCGATCCGCGGCGACGAGACGGCGCTGGTCTACGTGACGGCGGCCGCGTACGGATCCTCGAATCGCGCGTTTATCCGGGCGATCGCTTCAAGCACCTTGCATTTCCCGTACACGGCTCCGTCGGCCGTGCCGGCGGAGGTTGCGATCGAGTTCGGATTGACGGGACCTTATGTCATCCTGATCGGTGGGGCGGCCGCGACGATCGACGGCCTCTGGCAGGCGACGCTCCTGCTCCGCCGTGGCCAGTGTCGGCGAGCGCTCGTCTTAGCGGTCGAGACCTTCGCGGAGTGCGAGGATCTCTGGGCGCGCGGGCGCTGGCTCGTGCGGCCGCCCCTCGTGGAGTCGGCGGCATGCGCGCTGGTCGTCCCGGGTCCATGGCGGGCGACCTACGCGCCGGCGCCGGCACCGTCACCCCTCGAAGCGCTCGCGCGCGCCCGGGCCGGCGAGACGCTTGCCTGCGCGCCGTTGATCGCGCTGGCGCTGGCGCGCGCCGCGGGCGACGCGGGCCCGGTGACGCTCACGGGCGAATGGCGCGGGCGGCGCGCGGGCCTCGCGTGGGAGGCCCACTAGGAGGGCGATGGACCCGAAGGAAGTCCTCGACGAGCTGAAGACGATCCTGGTCACGCGGCTCAAGTTCGACCCGCGACGGGCGGCCGACATGACGTTCGAAACCGCGCTGCCGAAGGGTGTCGAGGGCTCGATCGGTCTCGACTCGCTCGACTTCATCGAGCTGTCGATCGCCATCGAGGAGCGCTTCGGGATCGTGATGGACGAGTCGCAGGACCTCGCGGAGCACTTCCAGTCGTTCGACACGCTGTGTGGCTTCATCGCCGCCCGGACGGAGGCCGCGTGAGACGGGTCGCGGTCACCGGTCTCGGCGCGGTGAGCCCGTTCGGCGCGGGCGTCAAGGCCTACTGGAACGGCCTGAGCGCGGGTGTCTGCGCGATCCGTCCGGTCACGCTCGTCGAGACCGAGGGCTTCCGGTGCCGGATCGCCGCGGAGGTGCCCGACGGGATCGGCGGCTCGCCGCGGCGCACGCGGGCCGATCGCTTCGCGCTCGCCGCCGCGCGGGAAGCGCTGGAGGATGCCGGGCTCTCGTGCGCAGAGCGCGCCGAGGCGGCGCTCGTCGTCGGTGCCGTCGGCGGTGGGATGCTGGAGGCCGAGGTATGGTACTGGGAGCGCTTCCGAGGGGGCGGGCCGACCTCGCGGCGGGCGCCCCGCTCGACGCTCCCGTTCTCGCACGCCGACGTGCTCGGCAACGTGCTCGGCCTCGAGGGGCCGCGCGAGACGCTCGTGACGGCGTGCAGCTCCGGCGCCGCGTCGCTGGCGCTCGCCGCCGATCTCGTCGCCGACGGCGTGGTCACCACCGCGATCGCTGGCGGCGTGGACGCGCTCACGCGCATCTGCTTCATGGGCTTCAACGCGCTGAAGCTCCTCGGACCCGAACCCTGTCGCCCGTTCGATCGCGACCGGCGCGGCATGTCCATCGGCGAGGGCGCCGCGTTCGTGGTGCTGGAAGAACTGGAGAAGGCGCGCGCCCGCGGCGCCAGGATCTACGCCGCGCTCGCGGGCCACGGGCTGACGACCGACGCCTACCACGTGACCTCGCCCCACCCGGAGGGCGAGGGCATGGTGCGAGCGATGAAGGCGGCGCTCGAGCGCGCGCGGCTCGCCCCTGCGGCCGTCGGCTACGCGAACGCGCACGGCACGGCCACGCCGCAGAACGACCGGATCGAGGCGCGCGCGATCCGAGAGGTGTTCGGTGCCGGGCGACTCCTGATCAGCTCGACGAAGTCCATGATCGGCCACACGATGGCGGCGGCCGGCGCCCTCGAGGCGGTCGCGACCATCCTCGCGCTCGTCCACGAGGTGGTCCCGCCGACGGCGAACCTCGCGACAACCGACCCCGACGTGGCGTTCGATTGCGTGCCGCGCGTCGCCCGCGAGGCCGCGATCGAGTACGCGATCTCGAACTCCTTCGGCTTCGGCGGTCAGAACGTGACGCTGCTCTTCGGGCGGGCCTAGCAATGGCGCGCGTCGTCGTGGCCGACGGGGGCGTGCGACAGGGGTCGACGGGGCCCGTTCCCGCCACGTGGCAACGGACCTCGCGCGCGCAGATGGAGCCCAGCCGCAGCGGGGCAGCGGACGCGTGCCGCGTGGCCCCCGCGATCCCTGTCGCACGCGCCCGTCGGCCACGGTGCGTGATCGTTGACCTGACTTCACGGACGGGACCCTAGCAATGGCGCGCGTCGTCGTCACGGGCGTCGGCGTCGTCACCGGCGCGGTGACGGGCGGTCGTGAGCAGGTGCGGGCGTTCCTGGCCTCGAGCGGTGCTCCGGCGCTCCGCATCCCGGGCTCGGCGCTGCTCGGACTCGTCGACGAGGGGGAGGCGCGACGGCTTTCTCGCGTCTGCCAGCTCTCCGTCGCTGCGGCGCGGATCGCGCTCGCCGACGCCGGGCTCGGCCCCGACCCCTGTCCCGGCCTCGGGCTCGTGATCGGCGCCGAGTTCGGCGATCTGCGCTCGACGATCGAGTTCGTCAACGGCTACCTGTGCCGCGGACCCGGCGGCCTCTCGGCGCTGCTCTTCCCGAACACGGTCATGAACACGATGGCGGCGACCACAGCCATCGCCGTGGCTGCCCGAGGGCTGTCGCTCACGCTCAACGCGCCGACGGTCGCGGGCGAACTCGCGATCGCCCGCGCCGTCGCCGCGGTCCGCTCCGGGCGCGTGGAGGCGGTGCTCGCCGGCGGCGTCGACGAGATCGATCCGTTCCTGGCGGAGCTCCTCGTCGAGGCGGGCGCGACCAGTGAGACGCGGGGCGAAGGCGCGGGCTTCGTCCTCCTCGAGTCGTTGGACGGGGCGCACGCGCGCGGTGCCCGGGTGCTCGGCGAGATTGCGGGCGTCGCGTGGCGCGCGCTCAGGGCGCGGCCCTACAGGGTGGGTCGTGGCACCGACTCGCGCGCGATCGCAGCGGCGCTGGACGAAGCGGATGCGGCCCCGGGCGACCTGGGCCGGGTCTGGATCTCGGCGAGCGGCGACGGGCCGCGCGATCGCTGGGAGCAGGCGCTCCTCGAGGCGTCGCTCCGGCCCGCGCGGCCCCCGCAGACCGCGCTCGGGTCGAGGGTGGGCCGTCACTCCGGCCTCGGGGCGCTCGCCGTCGCGGCGTCGGTCCTTGACAGCTCCTCGCGCGGCCCGGCGCTGGTCCACGCGATCGCCCGCGGCGGCAGCCACGTCGCGATGGTCGTACGGAGCCATGCTGCACCTTTGTCAGGCCACCCACAATGAGTAGCGGCACGTCGAAGTCACCACTGTTCGAGCGCGGGCTTTGCCCGCGCAATCCTGCGCTGGGGGAGGTCTCGGAGGGGGCCGCCGAGGCCCCCTCCGACCGCAGTAGCGGCCTCGCGGCGTTCGCTCCAATAGTCGTCGTCCCGGTGTTCAACGAGGCGGAGACGATCGGCGAAGTCGTCGCCGCGGCGCGGGCGCACGCACCCGTGCTCGTCGTGGACGACGGCTCGGACGACGGAAGCGCGGCGGCCGCGCGCGCGGCCGGCGCCGAGGTCCTCCGCCATCCGCGGCGCCTCGGCAAGGGGCAGGCGATCCGGACGGGCGTCGCCGCCGCGCGGAGCCGCCGCGCCTCGGTCGTCGTCACGCTCGACGGCGACGGGCAGCACGACCCGGGGGATCTCACCGCCGTGCTCGGCGCCGCGCGGGGCGCGCCGCGGGCGATCGTGGTCGGGAGCCGGCTCGCCGAGGCCGGCGTGCTCCCGCCCGACCGGCTGAACGCGATCCGTGTGGCCGGATTCTTCGTCAACTGGGCGAGCGGGCTCAAGCTCGAGGACACGCAGTCCGGGTACCGGGCGTATCCCGTCACGCTGTTCGACGAGGTCGAGCTGCGGCACGGCGGCTTCGTGCTGGAGACCGAGGTGCTCATCGCCGCGGCGGCGCGCGGCTGGCAGGTGCGCGAGGTGCCGGTGCAGGCGATCCCGCGGGCGCGGCGGCGCAGTCGATTCCGTCCGCTCGGCGACGGTGCGGCGATCGGCGCGTACCTCGCGGGCCGCGTCGTGGCGCGCTGGGCGCGCGAGGCGGCCGCCGCCGGGCGGGCGGTCGTGATCGGCGGCTCGAACCTCCACCGCGCCGCGGGCGCTGGTCCCGCTGACTGGTGGCGCCACCCGCGCCGGCGGCGGGCCGCCGCGGCGGCGGGCGCGACGCTCGCGGCGCCCGCACTGCTCGCCCTCCTCGCCCTGCAGGCGCTGGTACCGCGCTGGCTGCCCGACGTGGTCACGCTGCTCGTCCGGCGGCTCTGCTCCCAGGCCCGGCTCGACGCCATGGACGAGACCGAGTGCCAGACCTTCATGACGCTCGCGGTGCCGTCGGAGCCGCCGCGGTGACGACGGCCGAGCTCTACGACGTGGTCGTCGTTGGCGGTGGGCCGGCCGGCTCGACCGCCGGCGCCTTTCTCGCCCAAGCCGGGCGTCGCGTGCTCCTCGTCGAGCGCGAGCCGTTCCCACGCTTCCACGTCGGCGAGTCCCTGCTGCCGGCGACGCTTCCGATCCTGGACCGCCTGGGCGTCCACCGGGCCATCGCCGAGCGCGGGTTCCAGGTGAAGTACGGCGCGACGTTCCACGACCAGGAGTCGGGGCTCGAGCACACGTTCTACTTCCTTCGGGACAAGCCCTGGCCGAGCTACGCTTACCAGGTCCCGCGGGCGGACTTCGACGCGCTCCTGCTCGAGCACGCTCAGAAGCTCGGTATGGACGTCCGCCAGCCGGCCACCGTGGAGTCCGTCGCCTTCGACGCCGGAGGTGTCACGGTCACCGCCGAGAGCCACGGCCAGCGAAACGAGGTGCGCGCGCGCTTTCTCGTCGACGCGAGCGGCCGGGCGGGCCTGCTCTCTCAGAAGATCGGCAGGCGCGAGCGAATCCCGAACCTCGGTAAGGTGGCGCTCTTCGCCCACTGGCGCGGTGGCTGGCGGGCCTCCGGGCCCGACGAGGGCAACATCCGCATCTACGTCTTCGAGAACGGCTGGTTCTGGTGGATCCCGCTCGCCGGCGACCGGACGAGCGTCGGCTGCGTCATGCACGCGCGGACGGTGAGGGATTGGGGTGAGACGCGCGAGTCTCTCTATCGCGAGATGATCCGACGGTGCCGGCGTGTCGCCGAGGGCCTCCGGGGCGCCCAACAGGTCACGGAAGTCCACAGCGAAGCAAACTTCTCGTACCGCAACACTCCCGTCGTCGGCGACCGGTTCCTCGCGGTCGGCGACGCGATCGCGTTCGTGGACCCGATCTTCTCGGGCGGCGTGCACATCGCGATGCAGTCGGGAGAGTTGGCGGCCCGCGCGATCGACCAGGCGCTCACCGACGGCCGGTTCGAGGCCCGGCGCTTCACGGCCTACGAGCGCCACGTCTGGGGCGGGCTCCGGCCCTTCTTCCGGTTCATCCACAAGTACTACGAGCCCGCGTTCCTCGAGCTGTTCCTCAAGCCTAAGACCGCGTTCGGCATGGTCGACGCGGTGCTGAGCGTGTTGTCGGGCGGCGCCTTTCTCGGCATGTCGTGGCGCGCGCGGGCGTCGCTCCTGCTCCTGTTCTCGATCGCGCGGGTGAACGTCTGGATGCGCCGACGGGCGGGCCTGCCCGTCGAGTCTCGTTTAGAGTGGTAGGTCTCCGCCGTATCCTCCACGGCTACGCGTTCGCGATCGCGGGTATCGCGATCGGTGTCGCCGGACTCGTCGCGCTGGGCGCCATGAGCGAGCGCATCGTGCGCTTCATCGAGGGCGGCGACCGCTTCGTCCTCGGCCAGATCTCCGTGGCGGGGCGGGGGATGGGAATGGGCGCGGGCTTCACCGCGGGCGGCCTCCTGCCGGCGGCGACGATCAGGAAGATCGCCGCGGTCCAGGGCGTCGCGGGTGTGCAGCCCCAGATCATGCTCCCGCTGAACCCGTCCACGTCGCAGTTCATGACGCTGACCCAGGAGCTGGTCCTCGGGCTCGACCTCTCGGTGCCGATGCCGAACCGCCACTACCGCGAGCTGCCGGTGCGCGCCGGGCGGTTCCTCCGCGCGGGCGACCGGTACCGAGCCGTCGTCGGTGCGGCGTTCGCCGCCTCGCGCGGGCTTCGCGTGGGCTCGCGGCTTCCGCTCGAAGGCGTGGAGTACGAGGTCGTCGGGATCCTCGAGCGCATGCTCACAGCGCCCGACCGCTTCGTGATCGTCCCGATCGAGGACGCGCGGGAGCAGTGGGTGGCAAAGGACCGCCTGCTTCGGACCCTGCTCGCCTCGGGCGCGGTGGCGCTCACCGCCGCCGATCTCAACACCGGCGCCGCCGTGGGCTGGCGCGACGCCGAGGACCCCGATACGGTCGCCCGGCGCCTCGTGGCCGAGGTTTCCGATGTCAACGTGCAGATCCCGAGCGAGCTGTCGCGGCTGCTTCGCGCCTCGACGGCGTTCTTCTCGGCGCTGCTCGGCGGGATCGGCGCGCTCGCGCTCGTCATCGGCGGCCTCTCGCTCGCCAACACGATGGCGGCGGCGGTCTTCGAGCGGATCCGTGACTTCGGCGTCAAGCGCGCGCTCGGCGCGACGGACCTCGATCTCGCCGGCGAGGTCCTGGGCGAGGCGCTCGTGGTCACGGTGTGCGGCGGTGTCGCGGGCCTGGGGCTGGCGCTCCTGCTGGGTGTCTCCGTCGATGCGTGGGCCGGACGCTCGGGCCAGCAGCTCTTCCACTTCTCGACGCGCCTCGTCGCGGGGGCGCTCGCCTTCTCGATCCTGCTGGGCGCGGCCGCGGCCGCGTGGGCCACCTTCCGCGTCGTCCGCCTCTCGCCGGCCGAGGCGATCCGGCGGGGCGCGTAGGGACGCCATGCTGCGGGCGACCGGGCTCGTAAAGTCGTACCGGGCCCCCTCGGGCGGGGCGGTCCGGGTTCTCCGCGGCGTGGACCTCGCGGTGAAGGGCGGCGAGCTGGTCGCGGTCGTCGGGCAGTCGGGCTCGGGCAAGAGCACGCTGCTCAGCGTCCTGGGGCTCCTCGAAGACGCCGACGCGGGCGAGATCTCGTACGAGGACGTGTGTGTCAGTGCGCTGACGCGCTCGGCGAAGAGCCGTGCGCGCGGCCGGTGGGTCGGCTTCGTCTTCCAGTCGTTCCTGCTGCTGCCGTCGCTCACGGCGCTCGAGAACGTCCTGCTCGCGGCGCGCTACGCGGGGCGCGACCGAGCGGAGGCGCGGCGCCGGGCGCTCGAGCTGCTCGAGGAGCTCGGCGTGCTCGACCGGAAGGACCATTACCCGCAAGCACTGTCGGGCGGCGAGCAGCAGCGCGTCGCCTTCTGCCGCGCGGTCCTGAACGACCCGCCGCTGCTCCTCGCCGATGAGCCGACCGGCGATCTGGACGACGCCAACGGCGCCGTCATCTTCGACGCGCTCCGGAGCCGGGCACGCGCGGGCGGGGCGGTCGTCGTCGTGAGCCACCGGCCGGAGGCCGCGAGCGGCGCCACGGCGGTCTACCGGCTGCGGGGCGGAGTGCTGGAAGCGTGAGCCATCCCCGCGGAGGTTCAGGCATGAAGATCGTCGCGTTCGTGCTGGTCTCGCTCGTGGCGCTGATCCCTCCCGCCGACGCGGGGTCGGCCTCGCAGACCTTCCCGGTATCGCTCGACCGCGCGTGGTCCACCACCGAGAAGGTGCTCGACGTCCTGGGCTGGGAGATCGACAAGAACGATCGCACCGTCGGCTGGCTCACCACCGACTCGCGCAAGCTCGACGGCGAGGACTACGGCGTCTACGCCAAGGGCACGCGGCACCGGTTGCGGATCCACCTCAAGGCCGAGGGGGGGAACCGAACGACGATCACGGTGGAGCGCAGCGTCTTCAAGCGCGAACGCATCCTCTGGATAGACACGGACGAGCCGCTCGCGACCCAGGACCAGACGGTCGAGCGCGGGGTGCTCGCGGCGATCGGGAAGTCGCTTTGATGCTGGCCCTCGTGCTCGTCCTGGTCGCGGCCGGCGTGTTCCTGGTCCCACGCACCTGACCCGGGCAGGTCCCGCGCTCGCCGCGGCGGCGCTCGCGGTCCTCACCGCGGCGCCGCTCGTCCTCATGGGGCTCGGGAGGGTGCCCTTCGACGACCCGGGCGAGGGCATGCACGCCGAGATCGCGCGCGAGCTCCTCCGCTCGCGCCATCCCGGCGCGCTGACACTGAACGGCGTCAGCTACGTGGACAAGCCGCCGCTTCTCTACGTGCTCCTGGGTGGAGCCTTCGCCCTCGCCGGCCCGAGCGAGACGACGGCGCGCGCGGTTCCCGCGCTCTGCGCCCTCGCCGCTATAGCGGCGACGGCCTGGCTGGGCGCCAAGCTCCTCGGCGCGCGCGGCGGCTTCGTCGCGGGGACGGCGCTCCTGACGAGCGCGGGGTTCTTCGCGTTCGCGCGCTACGTCCGTCCCGAAACACTCTTCGTAGCGGCGCTCGCGTGGGGCTTCGCGCTCGTCCTCACCGGTCTCGCCGAGGAACGGCGCTGGCGTGTCGCCGCGGGCCTCGCGGCGTTCGGCGTGGCGGCGCTCGCGAAGGATCCGCTCGGCGTCATCGGGCCTCCAGCCGCCATCGGGCTGGCCCTGGCACTTGCCGGCCGGCAGCGGCCGCTCCGCCGCTGGCTTCCGTGGCCGGGCGTCGTCGGTGCGCTTGGGCTCGGCTTCGGTTGGTGGGTTTTCGCGGAGCGGCAGACGCCGGGGTTCGTCTGGTACACGCTGATCGACAACCACGTGCTCAACGTGCTCCGGGCCCGCCGGTTCCCCGATGAGGACGTGCCGCTCTCCGCGGCGCAGTTCCTGATGGTCGCGCTCCTGGGCGCGTCGCCCTGGGTCCTCTCGGCCGGCGCCACGCTCTGGTCGCTCGTGCGGCGGCGCGCGTGGCGAGATCCTCGCGAGACGCCGTGGGTCGCCCTCGCGCTCTGGGCCGTGGGCGTCCTCGTGCTGACGGCCCTCTCGCCGTTCCGGCTGCCGCACTACGGGCTTCCCGCCTACTTCGCGGTCGCCCTCCTCGCCGCGCGCGGCTGGGAGTCTTACGGAGGCCGCCGCCTCGTCGCCGCTCACGCCGGCGTCTTCGCTGCCCTCGCGCTCGCCTGCGCGCTTTTCTGGGCGAGCGACGGAAGGCACTTCCTCGAGTCGGTCCTGGGCGCCACGGACATCGCCACGCGCAAGAGCGCGGCGGCTGGCCAGGCGGCGCCGCTGCCGTCGTTCGCGGAGTTCCAACCGCTCCTCGGCGCCTCCGCCCTCGTCTTCGCCGCGGGCGCTCTCGCGTCGGGCGCGTGCGCTTTCGTGAGCGGAGCCACGCCGCGGCGCACCCGCGTCGCGACGTTCGTCGTGCTCGCCTCGATGCTCGCGCTGCTTCCCTCCGTCGCCGCCGCGCTCAGCCTGGTCTCCGCCCACCGCGCGGTGCAGGGGATCGGCCTCGAGCTCGCCCGGCGCGTCCGGCCGGACGACCTGCTCGTCCACGAGGGCCCGCTGGAGAACTCCGGAGCGCTGGAATGGTACACGGGGCACCGTCCCGTGATCGTAGACGGACGGCGAAGCGTGCTCGCCTTCGGCGCGCTCCGTCCCGAGGCGCGCGACGTGTTCTGGGACGCCGCGCGGCTCGAGAGAGCCTGGGGCGGCGGGAGCCGCGTGTGGGTGGTGAGCGTGCGGGCTCCCGGGGCGAGCGTCGTCGCGCGGCTGCCGGGAGCGCGGCTCGTCGCCGCCTCGGGCGGCCGTTGGCTCTGGGTCAACTCGGTCGGTGGCGCTCCGGGGGCGCCCTGACGCTTGCGGTCCTCGCCGGCGTGGTCTTGTGGGGTTGCATATGGGGCCTCAAGACCGTCGCGTCGTTGAAGGAGATGGACGGCTCCACGATCTCCGCTACCCGCTTCCGCGGCACTAGCCCCACAGCCACGAAGGCGAGTTCGACCAGGAGTCCTGCTACCGCCATCGAGGCGTACGAGGTGACGAACAAGAAGAGGGTCATCCGGCCACCGTAGTACTTCCTGTCGATGTTCAGGATAGGCATCACGATCTGGTTCGCGAAGATGAAGCCGGGGCGTGGGCCACGGCCCGCGCCCCGGCTGGAGGCTGAAACGGCCGCTTCACCAGTCTTTAACCAGTCCTTACTGCGCCGCCGGCCCGCATGCAAAGACGAACTTGTTGATGCTTGAGCTAGCAATGCCGGAGACCGACGGCTGGACGGTTTCAGTATTCGAGGTGAAAATCGAACCACCCCTGCACTGAAAGTCGTGTGCCAGGTCCCTCAGGCACGCCACGCACGTGTCGCCTTTGTCACACGTGCCGGGGAGGGTAAAGGTTGCGGACGTGTTAAGGACGGTGATGGGACCAGGAGTGGCGTTGTTCTCTGTACACTTGATAATGGCCACGTTCAACGTGGGCCCCGGTTGCGCGATGGCGTTCGCGCCGGGCAGCGCGATCAGCACGGCCAGCAACAGCAGCAAGCTCTTTCGCATCGTGAGCCCTCCATGGGTCAGCGGTTGGGTTTCACACAGGAGTCGCTTCTTCGGCCCCTCCCCGGAGGTCCCCGTGCGCCTCCGCTCGGCTCGTCGAGGTCAACAATAGTTGGCTGTTCCAGCGTGAGCGGCCGCAAACGCAAGGCGCGGGGAGGCTGCAAGGCAGAGGGCCGCGCCTCGCACCTTGGCAGTGATGGAGAGATATGCATGGCCGCCCCCGGCAGGCGTTAGAAGGGCTGCACGATAAATGCCACGGCGAGGCCACCGATCTTTCAAGGGCTTGAAGTTCTTGTTGTGTGCAAGACGTTGCACACAACTAACGGTTTCTATCCCTAACGAATGGAACGTTGCACACAACTAACGGTTTCTATCCTAACGAATGAAGCCCTTACCCCGAGGATCGCCGCCGCTCCCAGAGCGCGGCCAGCGCGCTTCTATCTACCTTGCCGTTGGCGTTTTTCGGAATCGCCTCGACGAGTAGGACGGCGGCGGGCACCTTGAAGACCGCAAGGTTGTTGCGGCAGTGCTCGCTTGATCACCCCAAGCCTCCCAAGGAGGGCGCGTCTGCCGTCGCCAGGCGATCGGTCGATTCGGGGTCACCGACGCCTACTCAGTGCCCACGGCCCGGGCGACGACAGTGTGATGCG